>Ga0182021_10008030_pt1 | contig 12516 bp, 17 predicted proteins | sample 612E3MmetaG_FD_120493 | JGI IMG/M metagenome (GOLD analysis project Ga0182021, IMG submission 120493) | Permafrost microbial communities from Stordalen Mire, Sweden - 612E3M metaG (Illumina Assembly) | ecosystem: Environmental > Terrestrial > Soil > Wetlands > Permafrost | place: Sweden... | reverse complement strand
GCGCCGATTACCAATCGGCGCGCAGAATGCCATTCTGCCCCACAAGAAATGTGGGGCGGACGCCCTCGTCCGCGCCGGACCCCCTGGTCCGGCTCTTCCTGCATTCGAGCGGGTCGACCAGGGGGTCGACCGCGGGCCAGGGGGCCCGCCCCACAAAATCGTCGAAGGCTGCGGAGGTTTGAAAGTGCTGTAGTGCGAAAGCGGAATTCCATGGGGGAGGAGGCGATCAGAAGTAGTCTCACTTTTGAAACCACTCTACGGCGCGGGCCAGCGCGGTCTCCGCGGGACCGGGATCGAAACCCAGCTCGCGCCGCGCCTTTTCGTGCGTCACCCACATTTTCTTTTTGGCCATGCGGACGCCGTTCAGGGGCACGCGCGGCGGATGGCCGGTCACGCCCGCCCAGGCCGTGCTGCACACGCCCGCGCACCAGGCCACGGCGTACGGCAGCCGCGTAGTGGGCGCCGGGCGGCCGGTGATCTTCGCCAGCTTCGCGAGAATCTCCACCAGAGTCAAATTCTCGGACCCCAGGATGTAACGCTCTCCCGTCCGGCCGCGCTCGCAGGCCTGCAAGTGCCCCGCGGCAACATCGCGGACGTCCACCACGTTCAGCCCCGTGTCAATGAAGGCCGGCATGCCGCCGCTCAGAAAATCGGCCACGATCTTGCCCGTGGGGGTGGGCTTCACGTCATGATCGCCAATCGGCGCGGTGGGGTTCACGATGACCACCGGAAGTCCGCCGCGCGAGAATTCCAGCGCCGCCTGCTCCGCCAGGAACTTCGAGCGCTTGTAGTCTCCCACCATGTCTTGGAGCGAGACGGGCGTGTCCTCGTTCCCGATGCCGCCGTGCGGAATCCCGATGCACCCCACGGTGCTGGTGTAGACCACGCGCTCGACGCCGGAGCGCTGGGCGGCTGCCAGCAAATTGCGCGTGCCATGAACGTTCGACCGGTACAGCTCCTCGGGATGCCTGGCCCATAGCCGGTAGTCCGCGGCCACGTGAAACACCAGGCCGCAACCGGCCACGGCGCGTTCCAGCGAGGCGGCGTCGCGCAGATCGCCGGCGACGCATTCCACATCCAGTTCCTCGACGCGGCTGCCCGCGCGCACCAGGGCGCGGACGGAGTCCCCGCGCTCGCAGAGCAGGCGCGCGACGTGCCATCCGAGGAACCCGGAAGCTCCCGTGACCAGAACAGGTTTCATGGGTGATGTGGGGCGGGCAATCCTGCCCGGGGTCCCCTCTGGGGACGGCTTTCAGCCGGCGGGACCCGCTGGAAAGCGGGTCCGCAGCCAGAATTGGCTGCCCCACAGAATCGCCGCAGACCGCGGCGGTTTGAGGGTGCTGTAGTACCTATCGCAAGGTCCATGCCAGCATCTTCAAATTGTCGGCTAGCCCGGCGTTGATGCCTAACGCGGCGGAAGGCTCAAACCCGCAGTGCATCATGCAATGCTCGCAGCGGGGGTCGTTGCCCGGGCCGTAGCTCTCCCAGGGTGTCTCGGTCATCAGCTCCGCGAAAGTCTTGTAGTGCCCGTCCGTGATCAGGTAGCACGGGCCTTTCCAGCCCTTCACGTTGTAGGTGGGGTTGCCCCAGGCGGTGCAGGGCAGCTCGTGCGCGCCCTTCAGGAATTCCACGTACATGGGCGTCTGATGCACCGGGTACTTCCTGGCGATGCGGTCGAAGTCCTTGAATTTCTCGTGGATGTCGTCGCGGGTCAGGAAGATCTCGCGGTCGTCCACGGCGGAGTAGCCGTAGGCCGGCGCGATCTGGTGGCCGTCCACGTGGAACTGTTGGAGGTATTCGAACAGCTCCTCAATTTCGCGCATGTCCGTCTCTTTGTAGACGGTGGTGTTGGTGCACACCTGGAAGCCCGCGGCCTTGGCCGCCTTGAGGCCCTCGATAGCTTCCCGGAATACGCCTGGGCGCTCGACGCACAGGTCGTGGGTCTTCTCCATGCCGTCCAGATGCACGTTGAAGTACAAGCGCCAGTCCGGCTGGAACTCCTTCAACCGCTTCTTGATGTACATGCCGTTGGTGCAGAGATAGATGTAGCGGTTGCGCTGGAGTATCCCGGCCGTCAGGCCGCCGATCTGCGGATACATGAGGGGTTCGCCGCCGCAAATCGAGACCACCGGCGCGCCGCATTCGTCCACAGCCAGCAGGCATTCCTCGAGCGGCACCCGCTCCGTGATGCTGGATTCGTACTCGCGAATGCGCCCACAGCCCGTGCACGTCAGGTTGCAGGCGTGCAGCGGCTCAAGCATCAGCACGATCGGAAATCGCTTGCCGATCATGGGATGCGGTTGGTGCTTGGCGCCGGTCTTGGGCGGCAGAATACGAAACGGATTGGAGGCCGACGCACCATTCGGCGCGGCGTTCTTCTGCCACTCCGGACGGGGCCGCAGCTTGTTCCTGAAAATGTATCCGGCCAGGCCGGCGGTCATGGTTATTGGAAACTTCATAAGCTATCCATTCGAATTGGCCCGGGCCTTCACGAACGAAGACAGCGCGAGCAGCGGAAAATAGTCTTTGTACAGGCGATAGTTCAAGTAGAACACTTTCGGGAACCCCGTCCCGGTGGCCAATTCCTCCTCCCAGCTTCCATCGGGGCGCTGGGTTCGCAACAGGTACTCGATGCCATTCTCGACGCTGGAGCTGGCCGTGTCGCCTCCGGCAATGAGACCCAGGATGGCCCAGGCGCTTTGCGAAGGCGTGCTCGGGCCGGGCGTGAAGACGCCGTTATCGTAGCTGGCGCAGCTCTCGCCCCAGCCGCCGTCGGCGTTCTGGATCGAGCGCAGCCACTCGCCGCCGCGCAGCACGTGGGCTTCGCGGTCGCTCTCGCCGGAGGCCGCCAGGCCCCGTAGCGCGAAACAAGTGCCATAGATGTACGCCACGCCCCAACGGCCGTACCAGCTTCCATCGTCCCGCTGGTTCTTGACGAGCCACTCGACGCCGCGCCGCACCGCGCGGTGGTCGCGGTCCACGCCGTGCGCCGCCAACGCTTCCAAGGTGCGCCCGGTGATGTCCGGGCAGGTGGGATCGAGCATGGCGTTGTGATCGGCGAAGGGAACGTTGTTCAGGAACTTCCAGTTGTTATCGGCGTCGAACGCCGCCCATCCGCCATCATGCGATTGCATGGCCAGCAGCCAGTCGATCGCCCGGGCGTGGCAGGCCTTCTGCGCGGCGGCATCGGAGGCGGGCGCCTGGCTCAGCGCCAGCATCACCATGGCGGTGTCGTCGATATCCGGATAGTGCTCGTTGCGGTAAAAAAAACCCCACCCGGAAGGCTCGGTGTTGGGCCGCTTCACGGACCAATCGGCCTTGCGCCGGATTTCATTGGCCAGCAGCCAATCGGCCGCCCGGCCGACCGCCGCGCGGTGTGTGCCGCTCTCGGCCAGCGCGTAGGCGCCGATCCCGGTATCCCAAACCGGCGAGAAGCACGGCTGGAAGAAGAAGCGTTCGCCATCGTCCACCATAAGGTCGTCGAAGTGGCGCAAGGCCTCCGCCCGCAAGGGGTCGTCCGGGGCATAGCCGAGCACATCCAGCGCCATCACCGAATACATCATGGGCGGATAGATGGCGCCCAGCCCGTCGGAACCGTGCATGCGCTCGATCATCCACTCCTTGGCTTGCCCGATGGCCTTCTGGCGGACGCTCTTCGACCCGTTGCGCTCCCACCACTTCACCAGCCGGTCCACGGTGAGGAAGAAGTTGTGCCAGGTGAGCCAGCGGGGGTCTTTGCGGAACGCGGGACTCACGCCCGGAAGCCAGATCTCGTCCAGATTGAAACCCGCGGGCACCGGACGGCGCGGGTTGGCGGCATGGACGATGGCGAGCGACACCGCGATGGCGCGCGTCCAGGCCGACATCTGGTACAGAAAATGGAACGGCATCAGCACCAATTCCGGCGGAATGCTGGGGCAGTACTGCCGGGGGTACAGGTCGAAGAGGCTGAGATTGACCTTGACGTAGCTGTTGGCCGCTTGAATGCCGCCCAGCTCGAGGATGCGCTGGCGCAGCCGCTTCATGCGCGCGTCGTCCACCGGCACTCCCACCAGCTTCAGCGCCACATAGGCCTTGACGGAGGCGCTCACCTCCGCGGGCCCCTGAACGTAGATGTTGAAACCGCCATCGGGAAGTTGCCGGTCGAGAATGGAGCGCGCCGCTTTGTCGACGAGCGGCCGGGTTTTCGGCTCCCACTGGCCGTCCTTGGGCGGATAGAGCCACAACTGGAAGAGGATGTAATCGGATTCGAGCGTGGTGTCGGCGGTCAGCTCGGCGCACCAGTGCCCGTCGCGCGCCTGAAGATCCGCCAGATGCGCGGCGGCGCGGCGTATGCCCTCGCCGCAGGTGGTTTCCAGAGCGTTCTCGACTTGGACGGGCGCGCTCATCGGTTCGGCACCGTCAGTTCGGCGGGCAGCGAGAAGCGCACGTCTTCGTCCACCAATTCGATCTCCTCCATCTGGCGGTAGCCATGCCCGCGCAGAAACTCGATGAGCTCCTGGACCAGGTGCTCCGGCGCCGAAGCTCCCGCCGTCACGCCCACATTCTTCACACCTTCGAGCCAGGCCGTGCGCACGTCCGAGCAATCGTTCACCAGGTGCGAGCACACTCCGAAATTGTCGCCCACCTCCACCAGCCGCTTGGAGTTCGAGCTGTTCTCCGAACCGACCACCAGCAGCAGGTCGATGGCCTCGGAGATCGCCTTCACGGCCATTTGCCGGTTCTCGGTAGCGTAGCAGATATCCTGCGCGGGCGGCCCCTGCAGGTGCGGAAACCGCTCCTTCAACCGGCCGATCAGGTCGCGCGTCTCATCCAGGCTGAGGGTGGTCTGGGTGAGGTATCGCACGCGCGTCGAGTCGGGAAGCTCCAGGCGGTCGACATCCTCCAGGGTTTCCACCAGGAAGCTGCGGTCCGGCACTTCGCCCAGCGTGCCGATCACCTCATCGTGGTCCTTGTGCCCGATGAGCACGATGCTGTAACCGTCGCGCGCGAACCGCGCCGCCTCCAGATGCACCTTGGTGACCAGCGGGCAAGTGGCGTCGATCACATCCAGCCGCCGATCCTTGGCCTGTTTGCGCACCGACGGCGCCACGCCGTGCGCGCTGAAGATCGCCCGCGCCCCCTCGGGCACTTCGTCCAGCTCCTCGACGAAGATGGCGCCGGCCTCCCGCAACTCCTCCACAACGTGCTTGTTGTGCACGATCTCCTTGCGAACATAGACCGGAGGCCCGTACAAATCCAAAGCGATCTTCACCACGTCGATAGCCCTGACCACGCCGGCGCAAAAGCCGCGCGGCTTGAGCAGAAAGATCTTTTTGTCCGCGCCGCTATTGGGTGCGAAAAGCTTAAGAGGCATACGGGTGATTGGAAATAATTATACCAAGTGGCACACTAAACTCATGCTCGAATGGACCGAAATCAAGGTTGTAGACGCCGTGAACTTGCGTTTGGTTGCAACGGCTTCGGGCATTCGCGCCATTGAATTCGACCCGTGGCCCGACTTGGAAGGGCAACGCAACGACGGGAATCCGCTGCTGGTCGAGGCCGCGCTCCAGTTGCGGGCCTACTTCGCCGGGGCCTTGCGCGAGTTCAGCCTTCCGCTCGACATCGAGGGCACCGATTTCCAAAAACGCGTGTGGGGGCAAGTGGCCGCCATCCCCTATGGTGAAACGCGCAGCTACCTGCAAATTGCCCAAGCGCTCGGATCGCCGCAGGCGGTGCGCGCCGTGGGCGCCGCCAATGGCGCCAACCCGGTGCCCATCGTGGTGCCCTGCCATCGCGTGATCGGCGCCAAGGGAAAGCTGGTGGGATACGGCGGCGGCTTGGCGATGAAGAAGCGGCTGCTGGGATTAGAGGGATCGCGAGCGCTACCGCTGGCGCTGTGACATGAGGCGGACCCCAGGGGGCCGGGGGTCGGGGGGCGGCGCATTTTATCCGGGTATGTGGAGTTGTCATTTATAGGTATTTAAGTTCCTCTTTTTCAGTTGGTTGCGGCGATGGGTCAAGGTTTTATGACGCATCTGGAGGGCTTTTTCCGCAAGATGCGTCTCCCGGATGGTTGGCCCCGGCTTCGAGGCGATTGAGGATTGCATTGGTTCCCCTAATCCCGGTATAGCAGGCCGAAATCGGGCTAGCGGGGGTTGAAACCGGGGATGATTGAAACGAATTGGAAAACTCCGGAAAAGAATTGGTCACCGGGTTTTGGGGATGGGGGGATGGAGCGGCGTCGGATCGGGGCGGAAGGCGCTGCGCTGAGAGAAAGCGTTCAGGCCGTCCCTGCCGACAAGGAAGACAGCGACGAGTTGGGTCCACTGCGACCCTCAAGCAACTCCACGTCCTTGATCAAGAGATCGCTTACAACGTCACCGACGTCCCGGCCCTTCTTCTGCGCGATGCGCTCCAAGCGCTTCTGCAACTGGCCGTCAAGGTAGATAGGCAATCGTACACGCGCTCCCTTCCGGTAAAACTTGCCTCGCTCCGCTTTGGAAAAGTCGTAATGTGGCTTCATGGTTCCAGTTCCCGATACTGTGCAGCTTCTTTCCGGTCCGCCCGGCGCGCGGAAATCAGACGTATCTTGGCACTCGCTTCACCGCCGGCTTCCTTCTGCTCGCGGAACGTGTGACACACTGCCAGTAGGGTTCCAGCGCGATCCAATCCGAGGGTGATCCAACGCTCCTCTTGCTCGCTGGGCGCATCATCGAAAATCGACATGGCTCGTGGATCGAGAAAAACCGTGGCGGCCCGCTCAAATGAAACCCGGTGTTCCCGGGCATTCCGGAGGGCCTTGGGCGGGTCACTCGAACTGATGGTCGAATTGCCGTTCTAGTCAAGGATTATCTCATGAAGTTCTCAGCGACGTATCGGGAACTCCGGTCCGGCCGGTGGTGGGAAGGGCTGTTAGCGCCAGCTTGGCAGGATACCGTTCCGACGCACGGGCCGCTGGGCTCCAACCGGACGATGGCCGCGAGCACCGGACGGATTAGATCAGGCCACTGCGCGCCGAATCGACGCAATAACTGACTCCGATCGCCAGCCGACCATCTCACGCGCAGCGTTCCTAATCTCCTGCGGAATCCGCTGCTGCCCGTTAGGTTCAACGCCAATAATCGGCTTTCCGTTGTACTGTGCGGACTCGATCTCCGACTGGATCCACGAACTCCAAGAGCCGTACATACCCGCAAGCACCAGTACGCAATCGGCTTGGCGAATCCTCGTCTCTACCTCTAGCAGCACTGAGCGATACGAGTGTCGCAAGGCAGGGTTCGGCAAGACCGGAGCACCAACCGTAATACTCAGATCCTCCCATCGAAATCGCAGGACGGCCTTATTCAGAAGCGCGACCAGTGCGTTGTACTCGTCGGAATGTCCCCACGAATGGCTGAGGAACAACTTGTAGGTTCGAAGCTCAGGCAGGAAGTCACGTATGATTTCTGCCTCCACGGACCGCCGCCCGTCGGGATCCGGAAGCATCGCCAGCCATGCAACGTGGATCCGAGTCCGATATTCATGTACCAGCTGCATCAGCGGCCCCGCCCGCAGCTTAAAGAAGGTGGCCCTCAGATTCTCGGATTCGCCGACTGAGATCAACCGGTAGTCCGCAGTTCCAGTAGGACCGGGAGCTAAGAGCGCGTACAATCCACTTCCGACCGGAGGCACAGCCTGATGCCACGGCTGAGGTGCCGAAAAGCCGTACGGTCCAATAGCGATGCCGGGTGAAAGAGGCGGCGTGAACATCCGTGACTCCCTTGCTGCAACTGGTTCGGGACGGACGAACTTGAGCGCTCCTAGAGGTGGCCACCGCTACCGGAGCTGATCGGGTCAGAATCGGTCGTCCTCCCACAGTGTCGCACGACCTCCGTCCTTGCTGCGGCGATCCGACACCTCCCTGGCAACCGCTTAGGAAGGAGCACCTCCAATGTCAGACGTGAGCCGTGACGAGCGGACGGAGGAGGTGATAAGGGCTGTTATCGCCAGGAATCAGATGTCCGCCCGAATCAGCCCTCTGTCCGAGTGGCGCGTATTCCGACCGGAGCAATCGGTGGCGAGTTGCAAGCGTGGGTACACCCTTGGCGACCACCGGCAGTTTATCTTGTAACCGGCGTGTCACGGGAGTCATCGACAGGCACTCCATGGAACGCTCCGCCCCCGGTGTCGCCCCGATTCGGCTAGTCTCGTGAGTGGGCGCGGTTCAACGAAAGTGCCCTTCGAAATGTGGGAGAATGGACTGCATGGAACTCAAGGTTTTTGGGGCGAATGGACCGCCAGACGAGTTCGCTAACGACTTGAAGGCACTTTTGGCCCTCGATTCTTCGGCTTGGGAGATCGTCGGGAAATGGTTCTTGACAACGGACTCCTTCGATACGGAGGAGGCCATTTCCTCTCCTGCTATCGCGGCGAGCCCACTCCTGCCAGAGCAGTTCAGACAATGTGCTAGGGCTCTTCAATATCTTCTTGAAAGCTGGCACGCGTCAGCCCTGCAATTGGCCGATCTTCAGCGGGACCTCCTGGTTTTGGGCGTTGCCACTCAGGACATTGATCGGCTTGGTCTGCTGTTGGAACGTCTAGGTCCGGTGCGGCAGCGCGCGTACACCCACTTTATGCGATATAAGCACGAAAACGCTGTGCTCCCCACGCTTGAGGATATCGATGTGGTCTGTGACGTTCGGCCGATCTTCGAAGACTACGTCTATCCCATCCCTGAGAGGAATACCGTTAGCCATACGAAGCTCCTGGGGTTCAGCTACTTGGTGCTAATGGAGCTTTTGACGGAAGACTTCGACGGCAATACGCACAGCTTGTCGTTTCAAATGACAGAAGGCACCCTAGCCGATTTCCGGGTCGCGCTGCAACGAGCAACCGAACAACTAGATATACTGAAAGCGAACACGCGTGCACTCTCGACTGAACACCAGTAGCGTAACGAAGGGGCCCAGATGCCTGTCGTTCAGACACCGACTGCGAAGCCCTCGCCGTACCGCCTCGGGTTATGCCAAGGCGGCGTTGTCGGCAAGAAATGCCTCACGGGTTAACACCCGCCCCGAAATGCAGGAAGTTGTGTCTGGACTGAACGATGCCGAGGTCATCGGATGCATAGTACGATCTCTCTCCGCGGATCAATTGCTCGAGCGTTATCACGAATTGGTTGATCAGCGCCTTGATGGAGGGATAGGCTTCAGAGAATCATTCGAACTCGACCGGATTGAAGCTCGCCTCAACGCGGAAGACCAGGACGAGCTTGGCCGCTTGAAAGTCCTCCAAGACGACTGGCAGCGTGAACGCGAGGCGCTGGTTACGTCCATTGAGAATCTGCTAACCCGTTTCAGGGCTGCGCGCTGATCAGCCATGTCGCAGTTCATTCGAAAAGAATCCCCACCGTACTTGGAAGATTATCAACAATATCGTCCTTTTCTGCGCCGGGACTTTCGTTGCGTTTGCGCATATTGCGAACGAACCGAGTTTGTATTGGGTGGGGAAGAGTTCTTCGAGATAGACCACTTTCGGCCCGTCAAGAGGTTTCCCGAGCAACAGACGCACTATCCCAACCTCTACTATGCATGCGGCAAGTGTAACCGGCATAAAGGTAGCACATGGCCCTCGGATGATTCGATCAAGAAAAGTCTCCGCTTTGCCGATCCCTGCAGGGAGGACATGTATTCCGAACACTTGGAAGAAACGCAAGACGGCGCGTTGCGCGCACGGACCAACACCGGAGCCTACACCTGCGCACACATCCAACTGAATCGTTTGGCGCTCGTAGCGTGGCGGCGAAGTAGGCGCCTAATCGCGGATGACCTGTTTGTGCTCGAAGCCCTTGTCGAGGACTTGCAGCTCATGTTGAAAGCGGCATCGGGAACAGAACTACGGAACGATCTCCAGCAGCGCCTCGCAGCATTGGAATCGACAATAGCCCGACTGCGCCAGCAATACTCCCTCTAGCAGCGAGCCCTTTCTCGAATGCGAATCCACGCGAGGTGGCCCCGTTGAGAATACCTGAGCGAGACGACCGCCACTTGCGGATGGTGAGGTGTTTTCTTGCACAGGAAGCATCGATCCCGTAAAGTCCCCGTCACGGAAACAGCGAGGGTGCCCCCCAGATCCTCCCTGACGCCGTAGCGTTTATCTGGGCCATGGAGCGGATCGTCGCCTACTCGGAGAATGGGTGAGACGGTGCCGGTCCCGCGCGAACGCCATTCCTGGCGATAAATCCCCTTCCCACCAGCAAATGCTTCCCAAGTCCTGATCTAGGGAGTTTGAGCCTGCCAGCCGCCCACTGCGGGACCACTCCCGTGATATGCCGATCACGTCAACAGGGGGGCGCGGTTGGCAGACCACAGAAGGCGATGGTCTGCCCCACTTGCGCGGCTCGCTCCTGTAGTACCCCGTTCACCGCAGCTGGGGAACTGGCCCGACCGGGCCAGCCACTGGAAGAGATCCCTGGTCTCAGGACGGCGGGTTCCATGGCTGGCTGTGGAGTCTGATGACCTCCTCCACATCTCGCGCGAAATCCTCGTCAAGAACCGCGTTCGCGTCGCTGGCTTCCATGGCCGCGATCACTTCGGAGATTTTGCGCCCGCCAACCGGCGGCGTCTTGATCACAGCCACCGGCCGGTTATCCTGCTCCACGACGACCTCAACACCTTGCCGAACTTTAGCCAGCACGGCGTGCAGGTCGCGCGCGAGTTCGGCTTCTGTAATCCGGACCGTCGCCATATCTCGATGATATGTCTTCTCCGCCCCTACACGCTCACCGTCGAGACGGCCCGCGCCATCCCCAGCAGTTTGTCGTCGAACTCAAACCCGGCCGTGCGCGGCTTGTGGTGGCGCAGGTACCAACGGTAGGTCTCTTTCAGGCCGGCCTCGAAGGGCACTCCACCTGGGTCAGCGTCGATCAGCCTGACGACGCCGGCGCAGAAGCCCCGCGGCTTGAGCGGAAAGATCTTCTTATCGGCGCCGCGATTGGGCGCAAAGAGCTTAAGAGGCATAGCTCGAATGGACCGAGGTCAGAGTGGTAGACGGCGTAGAGTTGGGGTTGTTTGCCAGCGCTTCGGGCATGGACAGGGCCGCCGAAATCTCCATCTCAGCGGCCGCCGGGGATCTGTTATTGCACCAGGCGGACAGAAGGATGCCGGCCCCTACCGGCCCGGAAGAGCCGGCGGTCGGCGGTGAGGACCGGACAATCGTGTTCCAGGGCGAGCGCGAGATAAACGCAATCCCATAAGGACAATTGGTATTCCAGAGACAGTTCCAGCGCGCGGAAAAGCCGCGGGCGCATGTCGAATAGCCGAGGCGCACATTTCACCATCAAGGAGAAGGCCTCATGAGCCTGCTCCACCGAAATCTGTTTTCGGCGGTGACGCTTCGCTACCAGACTGGCGAACTCCGCCAGGAGAGTATCCGGAGCGATCAGCTGAACCTCTCCCGAGGCGTACCGATCGAACAGTCCAAGAGCCGGCGCCCGGTCCGGTTCGGGCAACACCCATTTCGCCGCGATACTGCAGTCCAGAACAAACGTGTCGGGCATGCGCTATCGCTCCCGATCCCGGCGAATCAGGGGCGCACTGGCGTCGAGTGGCGGCAGGGAGGCTGCAAACCGGTCCAGTTCCTTCCGCAGATGAATCAATTGCCGCCGCCGCTCCGCTTCGGCGGACTCCGTTTCCAGGGCATGTATGATCTCGGCGTTCAGACTCCGCCTCTTCCTTTTCGCCTCCCGCTTCATCACCCGATAGATCGAATCCGGAATGTTCTTGACGGTGATGTTCATGGAACCATTTTGGAACCATTTACTCTCTCTCCGCAACCGCAAGCCGGAGCGCCCCAACTCCAAACTGTTCGCCGCCCACTGCCGCACCGAAAGTCGGCGTGTTGGCCCAAGCGGCGTTGTGAGAAAGCGCCCGCCCCTACACACTCACCGGCGACGTCGACCCCGCCCGCGCCATCGCCATCACCTTGTCGTCGAACTCGAACCCGGCTGTCCGCGGCTTGTGGTGGCGAGTGTACCAACGGTAGGTCTCCTTCAGCCCGTCCTCGAACGGCGTCGGGGTGGTCTTCAGAAGGCGCCTCACTTTGCCCATGTATTCGGTGATGGGCGGCACGTCGTAGTATTCGCCGAAATAGAGAGGCTCCACCATGGGGTTGCCGCCGGCTTGCACGATGGTGTCGCGCGGGATGCGCACCAGCACCGGCTCCACGTTGGCCGCCTTGGCGAGTTTCTCCACGAACTCCACCTGGGTCAGCGGCCGGGAATCCCCGATGTTGAACGCCTCACCCTCCGCCCGCGGCTCCGTCATGGCGCGGATGAGAGCCTCCACCAGATCGTTCACATAGACGAACTGCATGAGGCGGTAGCCGTCGCCGGGGATGATGATGGGCCGGCCAGCGCGCAGGCGGTCCCAAAAGAACTGCTCGCGGTAGAAGGGATTGCCCGGCCCGTAGACGAACGGCGGACGGAAGGTCACCAGCGGCAGACCGGTCTGCCGGCGCATCCGGAACAGCAGGCGCTCGGTGGTGGCCTTGTGG
>Ga0182021_10008029_pt1 | contig 12517 bp, 7 predicted proteins | sample 612E3MmetaG_FD_120493 | JGI IMG/M metagenome (GOLD analysis project Ga0182021, IMG submission 120493) | Permafrost microbial communities from Stordalen Mire, Sweden - 612E3M metaG (Illumina Assembly) | ecosystem: Environmental > Terrestrial > Soil > Wetlands > Permafrost | place: Sweden... | reverse complement strand
TAGATGGATGTTGCCCAGACCAAAAAGTGTCTGTACGCGGGTGGGTTTATCGGAAACGTGAAGGAAAAGAACTCATTTTTCTGGTAATCCGCGATTCAACAGGGTTCATCCAATGTACTGTTAAAAAAACCAGCCTCAGTTGGAACGAGGCACAGCGTCTAACAATTGAATCTTCAGTAACGCTTGAAGGCACTGCCAAAGAGGACAAACGTGCCCCAGGCGGATATGAAATCAGTGCAGAAAACATCACAATTATCGGTTTAGCAGAAACCTTTCCAATAGCGAAAGACAAAAGTGAAGAATTCATCCGTGACATGCGCCACCTCTGGCTTCGAAGCCGAAAAATGAATTTAATGATGAAAGTTCGCGGCGATGTCTTAGAAGCTTCACGGCAATACTTCAAAAACCAAGATTACACTGAGGTTTCACCGCCAATGTTCATTTCAGCAGCAGTTGAAGGCGGCTCAACACTTTTCGGCTTAAAATATTTCGACCAAGACCTATACTTAACCCAGAGTTCCCAGCTTTATCTTGAAATCTTAATTTACTCTTTAGAAAACGTTTACTGCATAGCTCCATCGTTCCGGGCTGAAAAAAGCAGAACAATCAGGCACTTAACGGAATACTGGCACATGGAAGGCGAGTGGCCTTTCGCTGACATGAATGACTTGATGAAGTTTGAAGAAGGCTTAATGACTCATGTCTGCCAAACCATCGGAGATACCTGTCAAAAAGAGTTCGCCGAGCTGGGCGCTGACATAAACAAGCTTAAAGCGGTGAAGGCTCCGTTTCCACGCATAACTTATGCTGAAGCAATTGATAGGCTAAAAGTTAAAAATCCTGCGTTAAGTTGGGGCGCCGATTTAGGTTATGAGGATGAGAAGGTTTTAGCTGAAGACTTCGGCAAACCATTCTTCGTTTACGATTATCCGACCGCGATTAAGGCGTTTTACTGTAAAACCTACAAAGAGCATCCTGAAGTTGCGATGTCAGTGGATATGATGGTGCCGCGTATAGGCGAAATAAGCACGGGTGGCGCAAGAGAAGAAGACAAGGACATGCTTATTGCACGTATGAAAGCTCAAGGTTTGAAACCTGAAGACTACGAATGGTACCTTGACCTAAGACGTTACGGTACTGTGCCACATGTTGGTTTCGGAATGGGCGTAGAACGATTACTCACATGGATGCTCGACCTAGATAACATTATCGATGCGATTCCATTCCCGAGAACAACCCGAAGATTCTACCCATAACCTTTTTTTCTTTATTGTTCTCCGTAGCATGTTTTAGCCGGCGTGCATAGGATAATTATTTTTTTCCACGGATTAGTTGTCTATACACATTAAGTAATTTCGTCGGATGTTTTTCCACTTTTTAGATTTATTTCTCTTTCATGTTCTTCTGTTTTAAATCCGTTGATTTAGAATCAAATATTCCCTCCAAGGTACACTCATAACCACTGTAGTAATTCTTTTCTGTCAAGAAGAACAACAACACTGGAGTTGCCATTTTTGAACAAGCTGTTTTGGGCTGGATTTTTGAAACAAACCTTAAATCGTCTGCAGGTTGCGTATTAGAAAGTATCCACGCGTATTTTCGCGTATCCCTGCGTATCCAAAAGTACCCAAAATTACTAAAAAGGTGAAATGCAGATTGCAACTAACACATAGAGTTACCTTCAAAACGATGTTACAGAAGAAAAATTGCCCAGTTTAAGGATAGCCAGTAAAATACTCCAGTTTTAATTGAGTTTTTTGTAAACCTATACTTTCGACGAGTGCTTGCATTGCCGTAACCATTGGCTGAGGACCACAGACATAAAATATGTTTTCTTTGTAATCGGGTAATTCTTTCTTAATCAAGTCAGCAGTCACGACTCCCGTAGCACCTTTCCATTGGCTAGAAGCTTGATTGACAATGAAAATGACTTTCAAATTCTTGTTTTCTTGCTGCATGTCCTCGAATTCTCGTCTGAAAGCGATATCGTTGTCTGTGCGGCACCCATAAAAAAGCGTGATTTTTGATTCTAGACGTTTATCTGTTGCATATTTGCATATGCTCTTGAAAGGAGTTATTCCTATTCCCCCAGCAAGCAATGCAATTTTGGAGTATTCTCCCTTGAAAGTAAATTGCCCGTACGGTGCATCGATTCTTGCCCAGTCACCCACTTTAGCAGCTTTCAAGGCAGTTGAGTATTCGTGGTCAGTTAATTTTTTAGTAAATTCAAAGTAGTCTTTTTCTGTTGGGCTGCTGCTGAAACTGAAATGATGGGTTAACTCTTTATCATCTTTTTTAATTGTAATCATAAAATATTGTCCTGGCCTGTAAGATAATTCTGCGGGTGAGGTGAATCTGTAGCTGTTTACGTCAGGGGTTCGAGGTATAATTTCTTTGATTTGTGTTTCAAAATTCATAAAAATCAAATCGCTCTTAAGAAACTGTGAATTCTAATATAATTTGTTCGTTACAATAAACTTTGCGGCTGAAATTATCTTATAAACTAGTTAACCCCATTTTTAGCAAGCTGTTATTTGGGGAAAGGGTTGGAAATGGGGCAGGCGTCAAAGAAATGGCATTCACTCGCCATCAAAGAAGCGTTAAAGAGCGTTGACTCTAGCCTTTCTGGATTAACTGGGCAAGAAGCACAAAAACGCTTCACTCTTTATGGACCCAACGAATTAAAGAAGGAAAAAGGAAAATCGCCGCTAAAGCTTTTGCTTGGCCAGTTTACGGAGGTTCTTATGATTATTCTGCTTGTAGCGATAGGGCTCTCATTCGCCGTGGGTGAAGCAACTGATGCCGCAATCATTCTAGCGATTGTAATAGCCAGTGCAGTTTTAGGTTTCACTCAAGAATATCGGAGCGAAAAGGCAGTTGAAGCCCTCAAAAAAATGACTGCGCCGACAGCTAACGTGCTTCGTGATGGAAAAGAAACCAAAATTCCTGCTACCCAACTTGTTCCTGGCGACATTATCTTACTTTATACAGGTGATAAAGTTCCTGTTGACGCAAGACTCATAGAAGCCTTCACCCTGAAAGTGGATGAATCGTCTCTGACAGGGGAATCAGCGCCAGTTAACAAGTTTACTTCAGAAATAGATGAGCAGACGTCGCTGAATGATATGCGTAATATGGTTTTCCTGGGAACAATCATTGTCTACGGAAGAGGCAAAGCAGTTGTTACTACCACAGGCATGAATACGGAGTTTGGCAAAATCGCTGAAATGGTTCAAGCTGTGCCTCAAGAGCAAACCCCGCTGGAAAAGCGATTGGCGGGCGTTGGTAAATGGATAGGTATCTTAGCAGTAATTATTGCAGTAAGTGTTGCCACGGTCGGAGTAGCGGTTGAAAATCGACCAATCGTGGATATGGTCTTGTGGGCTGTTAGCCTTGCCGTCGCTGCAGTTCCGGAAGCGTTACCCGCCATAGTAACCGGTGCTCTTGCCATAGGTATGTACCGCATGGCGAAAGTCAACACTATAGTGAAACGGTTACCAGCTGTAGAAACGCTTGGAAGCACCAGCGTCATATGCAGCGACAAAACGGGCACCATGACAAAAGGTGAGATGACTGTGCAGCAAATCTGCGTCAATAATCAAGCCCTGAAAGTAACTGGAATAGGATATGACCCAACTGGCGAATTCCTACTTGATGGTAAAGCCGTTTTCCCCGACGATCATCTGAAAGCACTTCTAAGGATCGCTGTCTTATGCAATGATTCTAGTATCGAAAAGGAAACGAAAACGGACAAATGGATTGTTAAAGGTGACCCAACCGAGGGAGCATTAATTGTTGCCGCAAGGAAAGCAGGAATCAGCAAAGATGCGCTAGAAAGGCAGGAGTCACGAATAGCTGAAATCCCATTCTCTTCCGAGCGAAAACGTATGACAACCCTGCACATTGCGGACGGCAAAAAAATAGCTTACATGAAGGGCGCCCCGGAAATAGTCTTAGAAAGATGCAGCAAAATCTTCCTCAACGGAAAAGTTGTGGCGTTAAGCAAAGAAAACTTGGCTGAATACCTTAACGTTACTGAAGACATGGCACTTCAGGCGTTGAGAAACTTGGGTTTTGCTTACAAAGAACTCCCAAAAGAAGCAACCGGATTCGATGAAGAGATCGAAACTGACTTTGTGTTCGTTGGCATAATGGGAATGATTGATCCACCTCGTTCTGAAGTTAAAGATGCAATAGTCATTTGCAAAAGTGCTGGAATCCGTGTTGTTATGATTACGGGTGACCATAAGCTTACGGCGACTGCTGTTGCTAAAGCGCTTAACTTGATTCCTGAAAACGATGTGGAGGGAAAGGTGTTGACTGGCGCGGAGCTTGAGGCGATGACGGATGAACAGTTGGCTGCGGTTGTGGAGAAAGTTGTGGTTTATGCTCGGGTGTCGCCTGAGCATAAAGTGCGTATTGTTAAGGCTTGGAAGAAAAAAGACGAAGTTGTTGCTATGACTGGTGATGGCGTAAATGATGCGCCTGCTTTGAAGATGAGTGATATCGGCATAGCTATGGGTATTTCAGGTACAGAAGTGACGAAGGAAGCTGCAGATATGGTTTTGGCAGATGACAACTTTGCAAGTATAGTTAAAGCTGTCAGTGAGGGTAGGCAAATCTACGATAACATTACAAAATACCTAACCTATCTGCTGCAAACCAACATCATGGAAATTCTAGTCATGTTTGTTGCAGTCGTTACGGTTCCATACCTTGCCGGAATTTTTACTTCGCATCCTGACATAGGTTTGGTGAGCAGTGCTGGAATTGCATTGACTGCGGTTCAAATTCTCTGGATAAACTTGGTCACCGATGGATTGCCCGCCATTGCTTTAGGCGTTGACCCGGGAGACCCCGACTTGATGCAGCGTAAACCCCGTAAACTCACTGAGAGCATGTTTAGTAAAGATGTAAAAATTTACTTAACTGCTATGCCGATTATCATGGCGGCGCTTTTGTTGATAGCGTTTTTCTATAATTCTCCATGGCAAAGCTCAGCCCAGCTGGTGTTGGCTCGTACGCAATTGTTTACAGCTATGATTATGATGGAGTTAGCAGTTGCGATTTCTGCTCGTTCTCTAAAATATCCTATTTACAAGGTTGGAGCTTTTAAGAACAAATTCCTCTGGCTTGCTGTTCTCTCCTCTTTTGCCTTGCAACTCTTCGTGTTATATGCGCCGGGTGTCCAAAAACTCTTTGACGTACGTATGCCTGGATTATTCGATTGGGTGATCGCTGTTCTGTTTTCGATTGTAATATTTAGTGTCTTAGAAATTGGCAAATATGTAGCTTCAAGGCGGAAATCTGTGCGTGCACCGTAAAGCTTTAAAATGATATGTGATGATTGATCGGGTAAAACATTTGGAGAAACAAATAAAATGAGTGACAGTCTGTTAACTAAATTGGCAAATCCTGCACCTCTAGGGCTTCTCGGCTTTGGCATTACTACTGTTCTTCTTAACTTGGTTAACGCAGGCGTTATGCCATTGGATAGTGTGGTTTTAGCTATGGGCATTGCATATGGTGGGATAGCACAGATAATCGTTGGCGCAATGGAGTTCAAAAAAGGCAACACATTCGGCACTGTAGCTTTCTTGTCTTATGGTTTGTTCTGGTGGAGTCTTGTGATGATTCTGCTTTTACCAAAGTTTCCTGAATTTGCTGGTTTTGCACCGTCTTCGTCTTCCTTGGCAGCATACTTCATAATGTGGGGCATCTTTACTTTCGGCATGTTCTTTGGCACATTAAAAGCTAATCGCGCTTTGCAATTTGTATTTGGAAGCTTATTTGTGCTGTTCTTTATGCTAGCGATAAGAGAAATAACGAGCAACCCAGTCATATCGGGATCTATAACATTCAACACATTCGTAGGCGTCGAAGGCGTCATATGCGGCTTAAGCGCAGTTTATCTCGGATTAGCTGAAGTCTTAAATGAAGCTCACCATAAAACTGTCTTGCCAATTTATCCAACAAGCTAAAAACAACTAATTTCTTTTTTTATTTTCTCTTAAACCAACTGAAAAACTTATATTCATAAGAAATTACCAAATTCAACCAGTTTAGGATGATCAACATGACAGAATCTAGTTTACCCTTCAACGAAAGGTATTATCCAAGTATAGCTAAAGTTTCTAATGGAGATATACGAAAACAAGAGTGGGAAAAATCACTAAAGAATCCACAGGAATATTGGTCAGAAAAAGCAAAAGCCATTGATTGGTATAAGCCATTCAGCAAAGCCCTTGATGATTCAAATCCACCGTTTTACAAGTGGTTCCCTGACGGCGAACTAAACATTTGCTACAACGCCATTGATAGGCACATAAAAACTAACCGCAAAAACAAGTTAGCCTACATTTGGGAAGGCGAAATGGGCGAAGTCAAAACTTACACTTACTATCAACTTTACAAAGAAGTAAACAAACTTGCAAAAGCACTCAAAGATCTTGGCGTCCAAAAAGGCGACCGAGTTGCAGTTTTCCTTCCAGTTATCCCAGAGTTGCCAATAACTTTACTAGCAATCTCAAGAATCGGAGGAGTTCACACAGTAGTCTTTTCAGGGTTTAGCGCTGAAGCATTAGCTGACAGAGTTAACGATTGTGGAGCCAAAGTCATAGTTACATCAGACGGTTCTTTCCGCAGAGGAAAACCAGTCGGAATCAAAGACAATGCAGATCGTGCAGTGCCACTAATGCCGAATGTTGAAAAAGTCATAGTTGTTAAACGCACAGGTCAACCAGTTCAAATGAAGGAAGGGAGAGACGTGTGGTATCATGAAGCTCTTGCAAATGCAGGCCCTAATGCATATGTTGAGCCAGAGAGCATGAAATCAACTGATCCACTGTTCATTCTTTACACTTCAGGAACTACAGGTAAACCAAAAGGTGTTCAACATGGAATCGGTGGATATCTTGTTTGGGCTTACTGGACGCTTAAATGGGCTTTTAACCCAACTGACGAAGACATTTACTGGTGCGTTGCGGACATTGGCTGGATCACGGGACATACATACAACGTTTATGCACCTTTGAGCCATGGAATAACTGCTTTCCTATTTGAAGGCACACCTGACTACCCGGGACAAGACCGTTGGTGGCAAATGATCGAAACACACGGCATAAACATCCTCTATGGCACACCGACCGCTGTGAGAATGTTCATGAAATTTGGCGAAGACCTGGTGCTAAAACACGACCTCAGCAGCCTACGCATACTTGGCTCAGTAGGAGAAGCAATAAACCCCGAAGCATGGAAATGGTACTACCGCGTCATAGGCAAAGAAAAACTACCAATCATCGACACTTGGTGGCAAACAGAAACAGGCGGATTCATGATTTCCCCCGCGGCAGGCATAGAACTTACACCGCTAAAACCCGGCTCAGCCACGCTTCCCTTGCCAGGAGTTAACGCTGACATCTTCGATGAAAAAGGACAATCAGTGCCACAAGGAAACAAAGGCTTCCTAGTGATAAAGTCACCTTGGCCTGGAATGCTACAGACTATCTGGAAAGACCCCGACCGTTTCAAGCAAACGTACTTTGGTAAATGGCCAGGAGTCTATTATGTTGGCGACTATGCAATCAGAGATCCTGACGGGTATTTCTGGCTCCTAGGCAGAGCAGACGAAGTCCTTAAAGTAGCAGGCCACAGAATCGGCACCGTCGAACTCGAAAGCGCATTAGTTTCTCACCCAGCAGTATCCGAAGCAGCAGTCATGGGCAAAGAAGATGCAGTTAAAGGTGAAGTCCCGGTAGCATTCGTAGTGCTACGAAGCGGCTTCCAACCCTCAGACGAACTTAGAGCTGAACTTATAAAACACGTCAGAACAACAATCGGTCCAATCGCAACTCCAGATGCCGTCATCATCGTTGCCAAACTACCGAAGACCCGAAGCGGCAAAATCATGCGTCGACTACTCAAAGCAGTCTTGACAGGTGCACCACTAGGCGACACATCAACCATAGAAGACGAAGGCTCAATAGAAGACATAAAAGCAACATACGCCGAACTGCGAAAGCAGCTCGCCAAATAATTTCTTTTTTTGTTCAATATTAAATAATAATTTTTTTCTTTCTTGTCAATTAGAACAACAATAATTTTTTTGTGTGTTGTTCTTCTTTCAATTGTTTTGGTTTGCTTTTTTGTTTCTAAGCTTAAATCCTTTGCAGGTAAAGTATCAAAAAGTTCATTAGAGTTCATTACAGTCCATAGAAGTTCTTTAAAGTCCTGAAGCGCCAGTATAGTTTGAAAAAGGTGAACTCAAACGCCTTTAACAGAAAAAGTCACATTTAAAACCCTGCTTCAAAAAGGCAATAAACTGCAAGTTCCAGAGTAAATTCGGCGGCATTTCAAAACAGAATCGATCTAGGCCGAGATATGCAAGAAGCATTTTGACGTTGTATAGTTTAGAATCGGAATTTGTGGCTTTTTGATTGTACTTCTGTACCGAGCTCTTTTGCTAATTGCTCCAGAAGCGCTCGTTGAGGTGCCGTAAGTTTTTCTGGGACCGATATGCCTATCCGTACAATTAAGTTGCCTCTGCCATAAGCCCTGAAACGGGGCATACCTTTTCCTCTCAAAGTTAATACTTCCCCTACTTGAGTGCCGGGATGAATTTTAACAATAGTTGGTCCTTCAAGCGTGGGCACAGTTATTTCTGCGCCAAGCGTCGCCTGCGGAAAAGTAATCATTGCTATGTACAAGAGGTCTTCTGCTTCTCTGATGAATTGCGGGTGAGGCTTAACATGGACGACAACGTAGAGGTCGCCTGGTTCACCGCCGCTAGCCGTCATTTCTCCTTCTCCTCTTAGCCGAAGTTGGTAGCCTTCATCAATCCCTGCTGGGATGTGGACGCTGATTTTTCTGCGTTTCCTGGCAAGCCCTGAACCATGACAGTTGCTACATGGTGTGTCTATCAGCCTACCTTTCCCTCTGCACTGTGGGCATTCAGTAACTTGGAGGAATACGCCAAAGCTACTTCTATGTTGCACTTGGACTTGACCTGCACCGCCGCATCTTGGGCAAACTCTAGCTGAAGTACCTGGAGCCGCACCTGAGCCACCGCAAACGTCACAGTGTTCAGTTCTGGGGATTTCGATTTCTTTGTCGACACCTCTAGCAGCTTCTTCCAGAGTTATTTCCAAGTTATACGCTAAATCTTGTCCTCTGCTACTTCTTTCGCCACCGAATCCTCCCCCGCCAAAGAAAGTTCGGAAAATGTCGCCGAAACCCATGTCTCTAAAAACAGAATCAAAGTCGGCGCCCCTGAAAATGTCTTCTTGCTTATATCTTTGGTCAAAACCTGAATGTCCAAGCTGGTCGTATGTTTGTCTTTTTTGGTCGTCGGAGAGAACAGCGTAGGCTTCAGAGATTTCTTTGAATCTTTCTTCAGCTCCTATATCCTTGTTACGGTCCGGATGAAACTGCATCGCAAGCTTCCGGTAAGCATCTTTAATCTCATCTTTTGAAGCTTCCCGCTTGACGCCTAGAACTTCGTAGTAGTCTCTTTTTTCAACCATCAGTCATTTACCGCTAAATTAGCTTTTAAATTAACTTAAATTATGCTGTCAGGACTGGAATTTATACCATTTCCTGTCATTATTACTGTTTTTCGTGTGCTATACATTTTAAAAAAATTAAAAATTGGGAAAGACTACTTTACTTTGTAGTCTTCTGAGTCAACGACTTTCTCTTCGCCTGGACCCTCTGGAATAGGGCCTTCGGGGCCGCTGCTTGGTGGCGGTTGGGTTTCTGCTCCTGCTTCGGGTCCTTGACCTGGCTGTTGTTGTCCTTGTTGCTTAGCATATTCTGAGGCTGCTTGTTGGTAAACCTTTGTTCCAACTTCCTGTAGCACCTTCTGGAGTTCATCCGATTTTGTTTTCATCTGTGCCATGTCATTGGTTGCTAGAGCGTTTTTGAGTTCTGTTACGGCTGCGTCAATTTTGGCTACTTCTTCGGGGCTGATTTTTCCTGTAAGGTCTGTCTTTGTCCGTTCTGCTGTGTAAACTAAGCTGTCAGCGTTGTTGCGCAATTCAGCTTCTTCACGTTTCTTTTTGTCTTGTTCCGCGTATTGGTCGGCGTCTTTGATTAGGCGTTCTTTTTCTTCTTTGGATAGTTTAGTTGAGGCTGTTATTCGTATTTTTGATTCTTTCCCCGTTCCTAAGTCTTTAGCTGTTACATTCATTATGCCGTTGGCGTCGATGTCAAAGGTTACTTCGATTTGTGGGACGCCTCTTGGTGCTGGTGGCAAATCTACAAGGTTAAACGTTCCAAGTGAAACGTTGTCTTGTGCCATCGCACGTTCACCTTGGAGCACGTGAATGGTGACCGCTGTTTGGAAGTCTGCTGCAGTAGTGAAGATTTGGCTTCTCTTGGTTGGAATTGTGGTGTTCTTATCCATTACTTTGGTCATTACACTGCCCATAGTTTCTAAACCCAGTGTTAATGGTGTAACGTCAAGTAGTAGTAGGTCGGTGACTTCGCCTGATACGACTCCTCCTTGGATTGCTGCGCCGATGGCGACGCTTTCCATAGGATCTATGCCGCGTTCAGGGGCTTTACCTAAGATTTGCTCAACGAACCTTTGGACAAGGGGCATTCTGGTCATGCCACCGATTAGGATGATTTTGTCGATTCCTTGCGGGGTTAGTTTTGCGTCTTCAAGAGCTTTCAGAAGAGTTGGCTGTGTTCTTTGCACGATTGGTTGTGCTAAGGATTCCAGTTTTGTTCTGGTTAATGTTAGATGTAGGTGTTTTGGTCCTGAAGCGTCAGCGGTTAAGAATGGCAGGTCTATGTCGGTGCTCATTAGTGTGGAGAGTTCGATTTTGGCTTTTTCCGCGGCGTCTTTTAGTCTTGGCATTGCCATTCTATCATTTGAGATATCAATGCCTGTTTGGCGTTTGAATTCGCCTAAGATGTAATCCATGACTGCTTTGTCAACGTCTGTTCCGCCGAGTTGGGTATCGCCGCTCGTACTGAGCACTTGGAAAACTCCTTTACCAAAATCCATGACTGTAACGTCATGTGTTCCACCGCCGAAGCTGAAAATAAGAATTTTCATTTCTTGTTGTAATTTGTCTATGCCGTAAGCGAGGCATGCTGCGGTGGGTTCGTTGATTATTCGCATGACTTGGAAGCCTGCGATTTCACCAGCGTCTTTTGTAGCTTGGCGTTGGTTGTCGTTGAAGTGAGCTGGGACCGTGATTACTGCTTTGTTGAGTGTGCCGCCAAGATAGATTTCAGCGTCTTTCTTTATTTTTTGCAGTATAAATGCTGAGATTTGCTGGGGTGTATATTCTTTTCCGTAAATGTTTACTTTGTAGTCTGTGCCCATTTTGCGTTTGATTTCAAAAACGGTTCCTTCTGGGTTGGTTGCTGCTTGACGTTTTGCTGGTTCACCTACCAGAAGTTGTCCGTCTTTTGTGAAGGCTACGACTGATGGGAACATTTTTCCCGCCATTGTTGGGCCTTCAGCGCTTGGAATAACCGTGGCATGTCCGCCTTCATATATGGCGGCTGCTGAATTAGTTGTTCCTAAGTCTATTCCTAATACTTTTTGATTTGTTTTCTGATTTTGATTACTCATTGTTTTTCCTCCGTTTGTTTACTTTGATTTTTAGGTTTTACTGATACTTTGACTATGGTGGGTCTGATGACTTTGCCCCTCATTACGTACCCTTTTCTTATTTCTTCCAGAACCGTGCCATCGGCAACATCATCTTGTTCTACAACGGCGATAGCGTTATGCCGTGAGGGGTCAAAAACCTTACCTTCTGGATTATCTATTGGAGTAACTCCTTCTTGTTCAAGAACCTTTCTGAGCTTTTTCAGCGTCATTTCGACTCCTTCAATTAGAGATTCGGGTGAAGTTGAGATTTCACCGTTTTTAACCGCTAACTCCAACTCGTCGACAACATCTAATAATTGGGTAACTAACCGTTCTATGCAGTAATTCTGTACAATCTCCGCTTCTCTTTCAGACCGTTTCTTAAAGTTTTCAAGATCAGCCTGCAAATACTGAAGCCTGCGCAAATAATCTTCTGAACGCTTCCTCTCGCATTCTAGACGCTGCTCTAAGTGGTCTAAAGACTGTTCCTTTTGCTCATCAACCATTTTGACCTAATCCTTCAATGTTTTATTCTATGCGATGTATTTTTCCTTTTTTGCTTCTTTAGGTCTTGGTTGCTCAGTTGGCAATAAAGGGGTTTGATCTTTTTGGATTTGGTTGCCTGCCGCTAAGTTGGATTGTTCAATGAATTTTCTAAATATGATTTCAGCCACTTGGTCGCCGACTGAGTCTTCCTTAAGTTCAGCATCAAAGAAGTGTTTCTTGAAAGAATCTATTATCTCATTTTTGTCGATTACAACGTTCGGGTTTGCGCTGTCGTTCCATGCTGAAGTCATTAATTTGTGTCCGAGCTCAATGAAGATATTGACAAGAGTTGTGTAGTCTATATCAAAGGGTGCGTCCCCAGTCAAGAATCGTCCCTTCGTCAGTAGAATTTTTTTGTCGTTT
>Ga0182021_10008028_pt1 | contig 12517 bp, 6 predicted proteins | sample 612E3MmetaG_FD_120493 | JGI IMG/M metagenome (GOLD analysis project Ga0182021, IMG submission 120493) | Permafrost microbial communities from Stordalen Mire, Sweden - 612E3M metaG (Illumina Assembly) | ecosystem: Environmental > Terrestrial > Soil > Wetlands > Permafrost | place: Sweden... | reverse complement strand
CATCAGCTTGAAAATCTCTCGCAAAGAAGGATCATCGTCAACATGTAAAATTCGAATGCGCTCTTTCTTTTTTGCGGCAGCTATATCAGGTACTTTAACAAATATTCCATTCTGATTGAGGGTTTGTATTAACCATGCCCCACAGCGGGATAGTTAATGATTTGATAATAAGTCAGTTATGAATTAAGAATAAGGAGCACAGATGATCTTAATCCATGACAAGTAATGAAAGATTTTCGTAATGAGATTTTCTTTAAGACTTATCATTGCTTGTAAACCCATTTACCGTTTATCTCTTTGAGGAGGGAAAACGTATAATGAAAGTTGTTCCTTTGCCTTCTTGACTTTCAAAAGTCACGGCGCCACCTAAAGATTCAGTCATACGCTTAACAACTGGCAAACCGAAACCCGCTTTGTTAATAGTCTCCCCCCGAATAGCAGCCTTGCTACACCTTACGCAAGCACAACTGTCGTGAAACCCGAAACGTACGAGAAAGCGTCCATTCTGAAGGTCAGCCAATTTAAGAAATTGTTAACATTTGCTATTTGTACTTAACCAGTCAGCCACTTGTTAATTTGGGCAATTTAAAACCTCCTCGCGGGCACCCAATACAGAAATTTGAAGTATCTAAAATCATAATTATTTATTTTCGTTAGTATTTTAGATGGGGCAAATAATTGGAAATGGCTAAAAGGGTCCCTAAAAATTAGTCCAGGTGGTATGCTTCTTCTCCATGCTGGCTTAAATCTAGGCCTTCATCCTCTTCTTTTGCACTTACTCTTAGCGGCGAAAATAAATCTACTAACCTCAACAGCAAGTAAGAACCAAAGAATGCAAAGGCAGACACAACCGCTACCGCAAGCACTTGAATGCCAAGTTGAGCCGCATTACCATAGAACAATCCGCGTACAGCTGGATTAACCGCAGCGGTTGCAAACAAGCCGACTGCTACTGCACCAATAATTCCGCCGATTCCATGACAAGCGAAAACGTCGAGTGTATCGTCGATTTTAGATCTGCCAGCACGCCAGTTAGCCACTAAGTTAGAGATTATTCCTGCAGCTAAACCAATGATTACTGCTGATGTGAAGTTAATATAACCTGCCGCCGCCGTAACCGCAGCCATTCCACATACTGCGCCCACAGAGATGCCGATTGCTGAAGGCTTGCCTTTTATTAGCCAATCCAAAATCATCCAACTTACCGCTGCCGCTGCCGCTGCCAAGTTAGTAGCTATAACTGCAGAAATAGCAATACTGTTAGCTGCTAGTGCGCTCCCTCCGTTGAATCCAAACCAACCAAACCACAGTAAACCTGCTCCTAAAATGACATAGGGAATGTTTGTTGGCTTAAATTCGGTTCCCATTGCTGGTGCGCCAGGTTCTTTGCGATCTAATGCTTTCATTTGATCTTTCCAGTAAACACAACCCTTTCGTCTGCCGACAATTAGAGCCGCTGCCAACGCTGACAAACCTGCAGCTACGTGTACTACTATGCCGCCTGCAAAATCCCAAGCGCCTAAAACATGTAACCAACCGTTCACGTTCCAAAGCCAGTGTGCAATTGGTGAGTAAATGAGGGTAGACCACAATAACACAAATATTAGCAAAGATCTAAAGCGAATCCTTTCGGCGCACGCACCTATGATTAAAGCAGGGGTTATTGCTGCGAATTTAAGTTGGAATGCGAAGAACAAGATTTCTGGAATGCCTGACGCGTAAGCAGAGTTAACGTGATCTATGGTGATGTTGTTTAAGCCAGCAAGCGACAAGTTTCCAATGACGCCGCCGATGCTGGGGCCAAAGACAAGGCTGTAACCCCAGAAGAACCATACGAGGCTGACTACTGCGAAGATAGCGATGCATTGGACAAGGGTTGAGACAAGGTTTTTTCTGCGAACTAAGCCGCCGTAGAAAAAGGCTAAGGCTGGGGTCATCAACATGACTAGGGCTGTTGAGGTTAGAACCCATGCAACATCCGCTGGATTGTAAGACATCGCTTCCCCTGTTTGGTGCTTAGTTGTTCCCCTTTTTTGTAAGAACAAATATTTAAACTATACATTCGCATCGATTAGAGGGCTAAATATTGACAAATGTTTAATCACTTGCTTGCAACAGCTTATTCTAATAGCAATTGTCTTTAAGAAGACCTATACACTAGAAATTGTCCAAAAAACTTGGAACAAAAGAGTCGCTTGTCCAAAAGCAAAAGGGCTAAAAAACAAAAAATAATACGAAAATTGTAAAGCAACAAAAAAAAGGAAAAAATTGAGCAGTAAAGTGCTCTAATCCAGTTGGTAGGCTTCTTCACCATGTTCACTAAGGTCTAAGCCTGCATCTTCTGCTTCTGGGCTCACCCTTAAAGGAGAGAACAAGTTGACCGCCTTCAGCAACAACCAAGAGCCGGCGAACGAGAACGGCACAACTACCCCGACAGCTAATAGTTGAGCGAGGAATTGGTGAACGTTTCCGTATATCAGACCAGTTGCGCCGATAGATGCGAAAATGCCTGTGCCAATTGCTCCCCAGATACCGCCGATTCCGTGGCATGCAAAGACATCTAATGTATCATCGATTCGTGATCTGCCCGATCTCCAGCTAGAAACTAGGTTAGATAGTACACCGCCCACCAAGCCCATTATTATTGCTGCGGTTGGACCAACGAAGCCTGAAGCGGGTGTAATAACAACTAGACCGACGACTGCGCCGACTGCCATGCCGACTGCGGAGGGTTTGCCTTTTAGGAGCCAGTCCATGAGCATCCAGCTTACTGCGGCTGCTGCTGCGGCTAAGTTTGTTACGACGAGAGCTGAAACTGCAAGGTCGTTTGCTGCTAGAGCACTGCCTGCATTAAATCCGAACCAGCCGAACCACAGTAATGCTGCACCTAGCAGTACGTATGGAATGTTCGTAGGTTTGTTTTGCTGTTCAAATGCCTTCTGATCAAGTTCATGCATGTGAGATTTCCATGGAACGCTACAGCCTTTTCTTCTACCAATAACAAGAGCTGCCGCAAGGGCTGAGACACCTGCTGAAATGTGGACGACTAGACCGCCTGCAAAGTCAATGGAGCCTACGCCTTTAAGCCACCCGTCTGGGTTCCAAACCCAGTGAGCGATTGGTACGTAAATCAGTGTTGACCAGAGTACTATGAATATTAGCAGTGAACGGAAGCGGACTCTTTCAGCGCATGCGCCGATAATTAGTGCTGGTGTGATTGCAGCGAATTTTAGCTGGAAGGCAAAGACGAGTAATGTAGGTATAGTTGCTGCTAGGGCAGGGTTGATGTCGTGAATACCTACGTTGGCTAACCCTGCGAGAGACAGATTGCCTATTATTCCATGGTAACTGGGCCCGAAAGCCATGCTGTAGCCCCACAGTGCCCATGTGAGACTTATTACGGCAAATATGATGAAGCACTGAGCTATTGTAGATACTAGGTTTTTCCTTCGCACTAAGCCGCCGTAAAAGAAGCCTAATGCCGGGGTCATTAACATAACTAAGGCGGTTGCTGTTAAAATCCATGCTACATCTCCAGAGTTTGAAGTCAAAGTTGCACTCATTTCATTACACCATTTAACATGTGTTTACTTATTTTTTTATTGACTGTGCAAATATCTCAGTCAAGTATTTAACACTATCCGCATGCCTCATAAATCTGAAGTTTAATGAATGATTGTCATATAATTCGAGATTTATCCGCTTTTTTGTCCACTGCATTCAAACAATAGGGGCAAAAAATCAAAACCCATCCAAAAAAACCTCGGTTAAATAAGCAAATATGCAATTAATCAAAAATCCCTTTTTCCATGTTAAATCCACTTGTCCGAAATCTGCAAAACATCAGTGTTTGCGCAGAGACCGTTCGCAAGGACATTTAAAGAATGGCTCTTTCTCTGCCAGCATTTTACATTGGAAAACTTATTAAATTGCAGTTCAATTCTTGAATTTATAGGCAAGTACAGGTTTTTCTAATGAATGAGAAAATATTTTTAGTTTTTCATAACAATTATGAACAAATATTAACTATATTTATATTTAACTGGACACATACAAGCCTAAAATAAACTTTGGTGAACATTATGGAAAATGTAGTTGTACAATCGTCGAACGATCCTGCTAAATACATAACCGAATTCATTGACCGAAGCAAAAAAGGACACACCATAACCTATCAAAAAAGAATCGTAGAGGCGAAACCAAGTGAGTAGTGAACAAACCCAAACAGCACCTCAAATGAAGAAAACTTTAAGCCTTGCAGGCTTAACCATAAACGCCATGGCTTTGATAGCGCCAGGAGCTTTTCTATGGCTAAACTATCAAACCCAAGCGGCACAGATAGATCCATCTGGCGCTTCAACTGCTCCAGACATATGGTTTGGACTCTTAATTGCGTTGATATTGTCATTCTTGACAGCCGCATCATACTCATGGCTGGCGCGACGTTACCCTGACGCGGGTACAGGCAGTTCATACTACTTCGCTCAACGAGCCTTACTCGACAGAGGTTCAAGCAACCGCAAAGCCCGAAGCGCAAAGTTCCTAGTAGGCTGGCTTTCACACCTCTACTACTGGGTTTACCCGGGAGTAATGGTGGCATTCATGGGCTTTTTCATGACATATATTCTGCAAACTGTTGGATTTGCGATTTCTCCTCTTGAGCAAATTGCCATAGTAGTTCTATTCTCGCTTATCGTAGGTTTAATAGCGTACAGAGGAATTCAAGGTTCCACCAACACGAACTTGATAATCAACATAGTCCAGCTCGTAATGCTCGTCGGCGTATCCGTTTTGGCGCTTTCCTACCGATTCATAAACCCTGACCACGTAACTTTCTACTTCTCAAACCCCGCCTCATCGCTATTGCCAACCAACATGAGCCACGTACTCTTCCAAGCAAGCCTTGCCATACTAGTACTCGTAGGATTCGAATCCATCACCGCATTAACCTCAGAAGCAAAAAACCCCAAAGATGTCCCACGCGCAATCATACTTTCACTTGTCATCCAAGGAGCCTTCGCATACCTACTGGGCTTCTTCGCAATACAAGCCTGGATAAACGACAAATACACCTTCGGCATGGCCGCAGTTTCTGCTGGACCACTTGGCGACATAGTTCGCATTTCCACCGACGCATTGTTCGGTGGTGGTGGCTTCGCAATAATGCTGATAGTTGCCGCAGCCGTAGTAGCCGCAGTATTAGGAACTACTCTAGCATGCCTCAACACCGGTGTACGCGTAACATATGCAATTAGTCGCGATACAGAAGTTCCACAACCACTAGGCAAATTAAACCCTCGATACGGCACACCAGCTGTAGGCACATGGGTACTCACCGCAGTCTCAGCAATAATAGGCGCCTTCGGAGTGCTTTCATTAAGAAACCTCACCACCATCATACTGCTCTCAAACTTCGGAACCTTCCTGCTCTACGGAGTCACCTGCATCGTAGCAGTACTCGCGCTATCAAGAGAACGCCGCTCAATCCTAACCAAATACATCGTACCAATAGCTGGTTTCGCCGCAAACATGGTGATGATGATCGCGGTCATATGGTTAGGAGTTATAGGCGGAGGAGACACACAATTGGCCGCTTTAAGCGCAATAGTAATTACCGCCATCTGGATGGTCATCGGCTTTGCATACTACTACTTCAACTCCAAAAGCAAATCCTCAGGAATCTTTCCCTTCCCAGGCAAAGAAATGCCAAACGAAGAAAAACACAGCATAAACGAGATCTAAAATTTCGGTGAGCCTAACTGGCTCTTCTTCTTTTTTCAAAATTTTTAAACAGCGTATGTTTTAGTTCTTTAAAAAATTTTGCAACAATTAGATAGATAAGGGAATTATTTTACTAAATAGTTCTGCAAATTACAAGTTTCATTTGAATAATCCAAAATTATGAAATTAAAAGCATTTTTTACTTGCAAAAGATAATAAAAATCTTAATTATTTTAAATAAATAGAGACACAAAAACGGAAAGGATGGCTTACGTTTCCGTCAAATCGAAGCGTTTTAGCGACTAATTACCCCTTGAAGGTATATCGCTTTTCTTTAGTTCTGAACGGAGTTTTATCCCCATTAATAGGGCTGATCCTAATATGACGCCTGCCGAAACTAAATCCAATATTCCAATCATTTGTTCATTCACCTTTAGTTTTACTGTTCAAATAACCAAAGAGTACTGAATTGAATATAAATGTAGTTATGATATGTTCATAACTTTTGTGAAAAACAAGAAGAGTTTTCAACTTGTGAAGTGAAAGTTGGACGGTAGTTTGTGTTTTAGTTTTTTTATTGTACAAACATTGAGAGTGGATCTAGTCACATTTACCAAATAGTTTCAAAAGATCTTTAACCTCACTTCAATGTTCATAGGCGCGATTTTAGTTTTCTTGACAATCCTTTCTAATGTTGTAGGGGGTTCAGATTACAATAGGCAACCAGATTTTCAATTTTTACATTATTTTATGGATATTGGTGCATTATTTTAATGAAATTATGAACAATTCACAAGCATCCTTAAATAATCAAGTATCTGTGTAAGATAATTCACAAGGAGAAAACTGAAAAGTTGCTCTACTCAAACTGTAAAAGATACGCAAAAAACAGAATTAGGGCTCTACTTAGAGTACAATCTGCGTTATCTTAGGTGACATAATAATGTGTGGAATAGTAGGAATTTTTAACATAATTGAGCCTGTAGTCCAATCAAGAAGCAAAGCGCTAAACATGGCTACTAAAATAAGGCATAGAGGTCCAGATTGGAGCGGCATTTACAGTGACGACAAAGCAATTTTAGCCCATGAACGACTATCCATAGTCGATGTTGAACATGGCGCTCAACCGCTCCTTGACAAACTCAACGGAAACGTTCTTGCAGTAAACGGCGAAATTTACAATCACATACTTCTCCAAGGCAAATTAAAAAAAGAGCATCTTTGGCAAACAAAATCGGACTGCGAAGTAATCCTTTACCTTTACGATGAGTATGGTCCAGATTTTATGAACATGCTAAACGGCATGTTCGCCTTCGTATTATACGACAAGAAAAATGGTCGCTACTTCATTGCACGTGACCATATTGGAATCATTCCGCTCTACGTTGGTTGGGACGAAAGAGGAACATTCTATGTTGCCAGCGAAATGAAAGCACTCAGCGATTACTGCACCGACATCCAAGAATTTCCACCCGGAAACTACCTTTTGGGCACAGGAAAAAGCAAGGATTTTATACGTTGGTATAAGCCGGAATGGGCAGAAAAGATGCCGAAGAAAGCTTTGTCTTTGACTGATCTACGGGGGGCTTTGGAGAAGTCCGTTAAGGGCGAAATGATGTCAGATGTTCCTTATGGCGTGCTTATATCAGGTGGATTGGATTCTTCACTTATAGCTGCCATTGCTTCAAAGTACCGCAAAAAACGCGTGGAATCTGGTGATCAAGAGGAGGCGTGGTGGCCAAGGTTGCATTCGTTCGCGGTTGGATTGGAGGATTCGCCAGATCTAAAATATGCGCGAAAAGTCGCAGACTATATCGGAACGGTACACCACGAAATAATATTCACCATCCAAGAAGCTTTCGACGCAATCAGAGACGTTATCTACCATTTAGAAACCTTTGACGTAACCACAATACGCGCTGCCACACCCATGTATTTAATGGCTAGAAAAATAAAGTCAATGGGCATCAAAATGGTTCTCTCTGGCGAGGGCGCAGATGAAGTTTTCGGTGGCTACCTCTACTTCCACAAAGCACCCAACGACAAAGAATTCTATGAAGAAACAGTGAGAAAACTCTTCCTGCTCAGCAAATACGACTGCCTACGCGCAAACAAAGCTACTGCCGCTTGGGGCGTCGAAACACGGGTACCGTTTTTGGACAAGGAGTTTCTAGATTTCGCAATGGGTTTTGACCCAATCGAAAAGATGTGTTCAGGCGACAAAATCGAGAAGTACGTGTTGCGGAAAGCATTTGAAGGTTATATCCCTGACGAGATTCTTTGGCGCCAAAAAGAGCAGTTCTCTGACGGTGTCGGCTATGGATGGATAGATTATCTCAAAAAACATTCGGAAAGCGCAGTTAGTGACGAAATGATGAAGAACGCTAAAACTCGTTTTCCTCTGCAGACTCCTTCGTCAAAAGAAGAATACTATTACCGCGAGATCTTTGACGGTTATTTCACAAGTCCGTCGGCAGCCTTGACTGTCCCAGTTGGTCCAACAATTGCCTGTTCAACGCCAACTGCGTTTAGGTGGAGTAAAGAATTCGCCAAAACAGCTGATCCTTCCGGTAGGTCACTTAAAGATGTTCATCAGCATTCAGCGGAAAAAAGTGACAAATAGTAAAAACTTTCTTTTTTAATTGTATCCCAAATTATTTTTTTCATTGGTTTTTATTTACTTTGATTTTCTCTAACACTTAATTAGCAAAAACTCGATTTTGCATTGAAGCTTCAATTTTTTATCTGCATGGGCGTGACCTGGGTTTTATGGAATTGTTTTTGACAGATTTTCTTTGATTCGAATAATTAGTGGGTTATGTTTCCACTTTTTATACATAATAATGTAAATTAGTTCAGCTTTTGTGCAAAATTATGTACAAATAACAAATAGGTTTATATGGGTAAGGTGATATGAGAATAAAAGTTAAGGGAGAAGCAGAAATTGCAAATCCGTGAAGAGTTCTAGACGAGCTAGAACCCTTTTGGAGAAAGGAATGTAAAACTGATGAATCGATTATTAGCTTCGGTAAATATATTCGTGGAACAATCCCAAAAAGTTAAAGTGTTGAAAGCCCTCTCAGAACTCAAAGGAATAGAAGAAGTTTACGATGTCGCTGGGGAATATGACATAGTGTCCATAGTTTCCGCTTCTTGCGTTGAAGAGTTCAGGGACATCCTGCATGAGAAAATCATGAAAGTAAAAGGAATAAAAAGCACAATAATCACTATCATTTTGGAGCCCCACAAAGGACCCAAATGCCTATTTAATAAATCACACATTTCCACTTTAAAATAGAAAGGAGCGAAAGGAGCCATAGTGAGCCAGCGATCTGTCTTTTGGAGCGCAAAAATGTATGATCGATATAATCCAGGCCCTATCAGTTATCCTAATACTTGGCGTAACCATTCTTCTAGCCAAGCTATTTGCACCCTATATTACCGGGGTCTTTAACCGAAGACCAAGCCGTTTAGATAAAATTCTGAATCCAATCGAGAACTTCATTTACAAAATCACAGGCGTAAATTCAGAGCAGACCATGGGTTGGAAGCAGTTTTTCCTTGCAGGCTTGCTGCTAAACATTGTTATGATGGTCATTGGCTTTTTAATTCTTGTCTTACAAGATAAGTTGCCCCTTAATCCCATGGGATTTGTTGGCGTCCAACCAGACCTTGCTTTTAATACAGTAGCTTCGTTTGTTACGAACACGAACCTTCAGCACTATTATGGTGAAGCCACTTTGTCGTATCTCAGCCAAATCGGAGTTATACAATGGCTTCAATTTACTTCCGCAATCACCGGACTATGCATGGGCATAGCTTTCATACGTGGATTAGTTGCTGGTTCCAAAAATATGGGCAACTTCTACGTTGACTTCACACGTTCCATCACCAGAATTTTTCTGCCACTCTGTATAATTGCCTCAATTTTATTTCTCGCTTTGGGTGTGCCCCAAACACTCAATGGCTACACAACAGTAAAGACCATTGAAGGAGCCACACAAACAATACTAGTTGGACCAGTAGCTTCGCTTGACTCCATCATGCAAATTGGCACAAATGGAGGAGGATACTACGGTGCAAATGCAGCGTACCCATTCATGAATCCTTCCCCAGTCACGAACATTCTTATGATTTCTCTAATGCTTTTGCTGCCTACAACGTTAATCTTTGTTTTCGGAGAAATGATAGGTAAAAAACGCGAGTCTAGACCGCTTTTGTGGGGTGCTTACATTCTTTTCGGGCTCAACCTAGTAATAGCATTTATTCCAGCTCTTCCCTTGGTAGCTCCAGGCATTGAAACGCGGTTCGGCGGCTTCATGTCCACTTTCTTTACCGTTACAACAACTGTTGCTACAACAGGGTCGGTAAACTCTGCCCTATCGGGAATGCATCCCTTGGCAATAACTTCGGCCTTTTTGGGCATGTTTATGCAGTCGATTCCAGGTGGGAAGGGGGTAGGGATGATGTATATGGTTATGTACATTATCATAACCGTCTTCATCGTGGGTCTGATGTCCGGAAGGACACCTGAATACTTAGGCATGAAAATCACAGGACGAGACGTTAAACTTGTCATGATTGCATTCCTCATTCACCCAATCATCATACTCATTCCAACTGTGATAGCTTACGCAACAGGCGCAGTTTCGGCAATTGGACTAAGTGGTAGCTCTGTAGGATACACACAAATTCTCTATGAATTCACCACTTCCGCAGCAAACAATGGCTCGGACTTCTTAGGTGCCTCAGGGAATACTCCATTTTTCAACATAGCCACTGCAATTGTGATTCTTATTGGACGGTACGCTCCTTTAGCCATATTACTTGCACTTTCTGGTTCAATGATTGGTCGAAAACGTAGTGGGACCTCATCTGGTCTGAAAACTGATACTCTAATATTCACTTTAGTATTGATTGTTGCCATAATAATTCTTGTAGTGTTGACCTTCTTCCCGTTCTTAGCGGTTGGTCCGATAGCATCATTTTTCAGGGGGTTAACTAATGGCTTCTAATAACGAAAAAACTTTGACACAGACAAAAAGTACCGATTCACAACTTGGGGGGATGAAGTCTGTGTTCTCCAGAAAAGTGCTCGTTGATTCAGTTGTCCGTTTAAACCCAAAATCACTGCTTAAAAATCCAGTGATGTTAATTGTTGAAATCACTTTCTTCATTGTAGCCGCAATGGCTATAATTCCACAAGCTTTCGTGCCAGTTGCCAGTCCCAGCTTACAAGTCTTCTACATTGAAGTTGCCGCCATTCTTCTTATTACGGTTTGGTTCAGTACGCTCTCCGATGCTCTTGCCGAACAACAAGCAAAAAGCACAGCGGGTAGCCTAAGAAAACTAGAAACCGAGGTTTCTAGCAAAAAAATTGTAACGGAAGAATGGACGAGGAAAATAGTTACTACAAAATCAACTGGTCTTCGAAAAGACGATCTTATCCTTATCGAAAAAGGCGATATAGTTCCCCTTGACGCTGATGTGCTTGAGGGAATTGCCATGGTTGATGAGTCGCTTGTCACTGGTGAATCGGCTCCTGTCCGAAAGGCGCCAGGAGACTCGCTTATCGGTGGCTCGCGAGTGGTTAGCGATACTCTCACTGCGAAGGTTACAACGAACCCTGGAGAAACCTTCATTGATCAAATGATAAAGATGGTTGAATCTTCTAAAAGGCCAAAGACACCTAATGAAAGTGCAATAACCATGGTTTTGATTGGTTTAACCGCCATATTTACCATAATCATTGCTGCACTTCTCGGAACATCAGTTACACTCGGTCTCGGAGCGGATTTATCAGTGTTGATTGCGCTATATGTTTGCCTTCTTCCAACAACCATCGGTGCCTTATTGCCTGCAATTGGGCTTTCAGGAATGTCTAGATTGTATAAACACAAAATTATTGCAAAGTCAGGCAAAGCTATAGAAACCGCAGGTGACACAGATGTAGTCCTCTTAGACAAAACAGGAACAATTACCGTTGGAAATCGGCAAGCCATAGAGTTTGTCCCATTCGAAGGCTACACTGAAGAAGACGTTGGGGAAGCTGCTTTTTTGTCTTCATGGTATGATGACACTCCTGAAGGACGCAGCATCCTCAAATTGGCGTATGAGAAAAGTTTTATTCCAAAAGAGCTAAACTCCCTTGCAACTTCAGAAGTTTTTCCGTTCTCAGCTAGCACTCGAACAAGCGGAGTTAAAATAACGACCCAATCGAATTTAACTCTTCCAAAAGGAGGTAAAGCCATTTTCCAAAGGCAGAGAATTAGGAGAAAAACCTCATCAATCTCAGGTGAGTCGGTTGCCGCAATGGTTGAACCTGAGATCAATATTCTCAAGGGTGCCCCCGAATCAATTAAACAATTGTCATCTTCTGTTCCACAAAACTATGACCTTGTAGTTGAAGGTATTTCTTCAGCAGGAGAAACCCCTATAGCTATTGCTGTAAATGGGAAAACTGTCGGAATAATTAGGTTAAAAGACGTCCTCAAAGAAGGTATCAAAGAAAAGATACAAGCGCTTAAGATTATGGGAATTCGACCTGTCATGATAACAGGGGACCAACCGCTTACAGCTAAGAGCATTGCTGCAGAGGTTGGAATCGATGAGTACGTTGCGCAGGCTAAACCTGAAGACAAATACAAAATAGCTAAGCGTGAACAGGCTGAAAATAGAATCGTGGCAATGATTGGCGATGGAACTAATGATGCTCCAGCGCTTTCAGCCGCAGATGTTGGGTTAGCCATGAACTCTGGCACTGAAGCAGCTAAAGAAGCAGCAAACATGGTTGATT
>Ga0182021_10008027_pt1 | contig 12518 bp, 6 predicted proteins | sample 612E3MmetaG_FD_120493 | JGI IMG/M metagenome (GOLD analysis project Ga0182021, IMG submission 120493) | Permafrost microbial communities from Stordalen Mire, Sweden - 612E3M metaG (Illumina Assembly) | ecosystem: Environmental > Terrestrial > Soil > Wetlands > Permafrost | place: Sweden... | reverse complement strand
GGTCGCCAGATGAAACCGCGCCGACCGGCAGGAAGATGTTGAAGGCTGACGAGGTCGCGACCCGGGATCCCTCCTGCGCAGCGAGGACATACACGCCGGTCTGGTTGATGTGGAGGCCGGGGAAGGTCGCCACGCCGCCGACGGCGTTCTGCGTGACGGCCCCAGCGAGCGTTCCGAGTCCCTGCGAACTCGAGTCGAGCCTGATCGTAATGGAGGCCGCGATCGGAACCCTGTTCCCCATGTTGTCCTGGACGGTCACCCTGACCGCCGGATCGATCGCCGCCCCGGGAGCCGCAGCCGCCGGCTGAGTGGAGAAGGCGAGCTTCGCAGGCGGCCCTGGCGAGACATCGAAGGCCGCGCTCATCACGGTTGGCACGCCGTCCGCGATAACCATGAGCGTGTAGCCGGTGCCCGCGGAGTCGATGCTCAGGTCAGGGAATGTCGCCACGCCCCCGGAAGCGGTGGCCGAAACGGCGCCGCGCAGATGCGCCCCCGCCGTCCCGCCGCTGATCCCTGCCCACACGAAAGCGTGCGAGGTGTCAACGATTCGTCCCTGGGAGTCTTGCACCACGACCGTAATGGCAGGGTTGATCGACGCCCCGGCCACGACGCTCGCCGGCTGCACGCCGATGACCAGCTTGGCGGGAGAACCCGCGATAAGGGGCTTGGTCGTCTCGCCGCTGCACGACACCGAGCCGGCGGCGAGAGCAGCTGCCGCCACCCAAAGGCACATCGTCCGGACATTGGAGAGATCGCGCTTCATAGGACCTCCGCCTTCGACATCTGCGACGCCACCCAGCAGAGCGCGATTGGATTCTAGCGCTCCGGCGTTAGGGGACCGTCACTCCATATTCCACCGTACGGCCCGCGTGTTCGGCGGGCAAGGTGAGGAGCGCCCAGATCGCCGACAAGAGTGCTCGACTTTCGGCGGGCGCGTTGACCCAGGCGCCGTCGGCGGGGTAACCTAGGAACCAATGAGCACACTCCCGTTTCCGGCCAAGGCCGAGGGCGACATCGAGCTGCTGGAGCGGCTCGCGGCGGCGCGCGCCCGGCTGCTCGAGCAGGTAGGCAAGCGCATCGTGGGGCAGCGCGACGTGCTCGACGGCATCCTCACCGCGCTGCTCTCGGGCGGTCACGCGCTCCTGGTGGGTGTGCCGGGCCTCGCCAAGACGATGATGGTCTCCTCTGTGGCGGAGGCGCTGCATCTCAAGTTCTCCCGCATCCAGTTCACTCCCGACCTGATGCCGAGCGACATCACCGGCACCGAGGTGATCGAGGAGGACAAGACCACGGGCGGGCGCGCGTTCCGGTTCGTGCCCGGGCCGCTGTTCGGCAACATTGTGCTGGCCGACGAGATCAATCGCACGCCGCCCAAGACCCAAGCGGCCCTGCTGCAGGCGATGCAGGAGCACGCGGTGACGGTGGCGAGCCAGACCTACCGCCTCGCCGAGCCCTTCTTCGTGCTCGCCACCCAGAACCCGATCGAGCAGGAAGGAACGTACCCGCTGCCCGAGGCCCAGCTCGACCGGTTCATGTTCGAGCTGCACGTCGAGTACCCGTCCGCGGAGGAAGAGGAGCAGATTGTCGAGTGGACGACGGGCGAAGCCGTCACGGCGCTGAAACCGGTGCTCACGGGCGACGAGTTGCTCGAGCTGATGGGCCTGGTGCGGCGGGTGCCGGCGCCCAAAGTCGTCGTACAGGCGGCCGTGACGCTGGCGCGGATGACGCGCCCCACCGACGCGCTGGCGCCCGAAGGGGTGCGGGAGTACGTGGCGTGGGGTGCCGGGCCGCGGGCCAGCCAGTTCCTGGTGCTCGGGGCCAAGGCGCGGGCAGCGATGGACGGCCGACCGATGGCGGATCTCGAAGACCTCGACGCGGTGGTGCTGTCGGTGCTTCGTCACCGGATCGTCGTCAACTTCCACGCCGAAGCGGCGGGGAAGAAAGCGGACGACATCGTGCGAGAGGTGACTGAAGCGGCGCGGCGCGCCTAGGTCGAGGCGACGGCCGGCCGAGCGGGCCGCGCCTTCTACTGCCCCGGCACCTCGCCCAACCGATTGAGCAGCGGGCGCAGGACGTCGGCGGACAGGCTGGTCTTCACCGTCACCAGGATGTTCCCGAGGCTCGCCGTGCCAGTGGACCACGGGTACGCCTCGGAGGCCGGCATGACCCGGAGCGCCGTCACGACGACCGGGCCCGGCCCGCCGCGCACCGCCGCACCGGCCCGGGTCTCGGTGAGGACGATCCGTTCGCCGGATTGCGTGATCTGCGCGATGCGCACCCGCGTCCGGCTGCCCGCGGTGGACTTGGAGATGCTCTCGATGGGGAGTCCCTGGATGGCGCCAAGCGTGCCACCCAGAATCGAGGTCGCCTCAGCGCGGTCTACTGCGGCCCATCCGCCGGCGGATAGCTCCCGGTCCGGCTCGCCGGCCGTCGCGGCGACCACTGGGGCGGCGGGGGCGGGTCGAGGAGCCGCCGGAACCTTGCCGAGCGTCAGGTCAGCCGCCACGGTTGCGCCGGCCGTCGCCCGCACCTGAGCGCTTCCCGCGACATATCCGTCGGCACTGATCTGCAACGCGGCTTGGCCGTCGGGCACGTCCCGGATCTCGAAGGCGCCTGATCCATCGGCTACCGCGGAGAGCGTGGTGCCGCGCACCGACACCCGGGCGCCCGCGACCGTGCCGCCGGCGGCATCGTGCACCACACCGCGGATGACACCGACGGTCGGAGTCGCTGGCTGCGCTCTCGGTGCGGCGGCTGGTTGCGCCGCCACCACGGCGGGTGGTGCGCGCTGCACACTCGCCTGCGCGGTGGTGCGCGGCTCCGGCTTGGCCGGCGCGGCCGGCGCAGCGGTGCGCAGCTCGGGCGCCGGATGGGCTGCCAACTCCGGTTTGGGTTGCGCCGCCGATGCCGCAGTCCGCGGCGCAAGCTCCTGGGCCGCGACCTTCTCCGGCGCACGCGATGCGTCCGGGCGGGCGCTGGTCCGCGACTGCGCCTGCGCCGCGGTCGGAGCGAGCGTGCTGGCCGCGGTGGTCTCGTCCGGCCGACCGGCGCGCCCCGGCTTGCCAAGCTGTCCAGCCATGTAGCCGATCAGTGCGACGCACGCGATCACCGCCGCAACGGCGAGCGAGCGCAAGGGGAAAGCCTGCCGCGGAACGGCTGGACTCGCGCCCTTCCCGCCGTCGGTCGCCTGCGCCCCGCTGGGGCCGCCGCGGAATCGCTCGATCCTGCGCGACTCGGTCCGCGCGATCACTCCATTGGACGCAGCGGACCTCGCCGTTGGCGAGCGCCGGTCGGCGGCGGGTCTTGCCGCAGGCACGTCGACAGTCCCTTTGGCCTGAGCGTCCGTCGCCGCAGCCATCGCGCGCAGCTGGGTCTGCGAGGCGCGGATCATCTCGAGCGACTCGCGTGGGCTCACGAGCCAATCGAGCCCTCCGCTGTCGGGCTCCGTCCCCGCCGAGCCCGGCGATGCCGCCTTTCCACTCGAGGGGGGCACCTCGGGCGGGGACAGCGACGGCGGCGGTACGGTTGCCTCCGCCGCCGACGCGACGGCCATCACCGACGCCCCAAACGACGTGGTCTCGCCGGCCGACATTTCGGCGGCCACAGCCGCGTCCGCCGGCACCTCAGGGCCCGGTTCGAGCACCTGGAACTGCTCCAGCTCGGTCACCTCGGTCCCCGGATCCGCCGACCACGCTGCCGCTGCGGCCACCGCCTGGCCGGGACCCGGGAAGGCATCGGCCCCCCGACGATCCCGCGGCAGGTCCACCCTCCGATCGTCATCGCGGCGCGGCCCCTTCCGCCGCTCGATGCTGCGCTGCCCCGCGGAAAGGCTCATCGCATGGCGCCGATCGCGGCCTGCCCGACGGTCGACTGCGCGCCGGTCGCGGCCGGTCCTGCGCTCGCGGTCCGGCCAGTCCACGACCGCCGGCGCCTCGGCGACGGCGCGTTGAGACGTGGAGGGCGCGTGCTGCGGCGCCGGCGTGATCCGCGCGGGTTCCGCGATCGTCGCGGGTTCGTCCACGGCGGCCATGCCCACCCCCGTTGACCGCCGCACGTGGATGCTGCGCAACCGTTCGGCGCAGGTTTGGCAATCCACGATGTGCCGCGCCGCTTCTTTCCGCCGCTGCGGATCGGTGAACTCGGCCTCGCGAACCACGTACGCCAGCAGGTCGCGGTACTCCAGGTGGCGGATGTGCGCGCGCCGCTCCACGATCTGGATCAATCCGGCCGTGACGAGGCCGTACAGCGCCTTGCCGACCTCGAACTCGCTCATGGCGGTGACGTCAATGATGTCGGCCACGTCGCGGGCGCCGTCGAGCAAAGGCAGAATGCGCTTCTGTTCGTCGGTGAGGCCGGCGGCGGATGAACCGAGCTTGTCCCTGGTGCTGCGGTACACGAGGTCGAACGAAGGGATCTTCTTCTGGATCAGGCTCCACTCGTCCACCCGGCGGGCGCCCTCGAGCAACAGGCCTTCCGCGTCGAGCGACACGAGGAGAGGCTGGTGCGGCGGCAGCCGGTCCGACGTGAAGCTGAACGTGCCCTGCTTCCAGGTGAACAGGTAGTAGACCGCCTGCTCGACCTGCAACCGGATGAAGCGCTCCAGCTCGGCGCGGTCGATCTTCCCGGAATCCACGAGAATCCGGCCAAGCTGCCGGTGGCCGGCGCGCCCCTGCTCCTCGACCGCCGAGCTCAGCTGCTGCTGCGTGATTCGGCCGTTCTTGACCAGCATCTCGCCGAGCCGATCGAGGCGATTCGCCACCGTGGCGTAGCTGATCCGGCCGACATCGAGGTAGATGTGCCCTTGCGTCTCCCCATCCACCAGGGTGAGACAGCCGCTCTTGCGCCCCAGCGACAGCAGCTGGAGGACATCGGGCAGGCCTGCTTCTTCGATGTTGCCCTGAATCGGCACTTCTCAGTTTCCTCGAGGCCGGCTGGTGTCCGGCCGCCGTCGCGGCGTGTGCGCGACTGCATTATGGCACTTCGGCGCGCGGTGCGACACCCCCACCTGACCGCCGCCGCCGCCGCTCACGGGCGCGGTTCCAGACGCAGCTCCAGGTCCTCGAACCGCTTCTCGCCTGGGCCCGGCGGGACGAAGATCGAGAGTGGAGGCGCGAACGCCTTCAGGCGGTCGAGCACGGCGTCGGGCAATGTGACCTCGTAATCTCCCGGCGGCACGGCGCCCTTGTAGAACGCCCCATCCCCGAACGTGACGATGTTGATTTCCACCCCGGTGTTCAGCTCGCGTAGAACCACGGGCACGCCGGCCACAGCCTGGTCGCCGATAACCACGAAGCCCGCGATTTCGGCCCCGACCACCACCGGCAGCTGGACGGCGCCGAACGCGTTCGGCGTGGGGCGCACCCGGATGACCGGCGCCGGCAGCAGGAAATGGGGATCCGGCAGCGACAGCGTGTCCACGTCAATCTGGACCGGCTCGGATGGGAAGAAGCCCCAGGCGGCGAACCGGCCCTCCGAATCGGTCTTGGCTGCGAAGCCGCCGACGCTCACCGGGATGCCGGCCAGGCCCGGCTCGCCGGGGTCGCGCACGCCGTTGCCGTTGTCGTCGCGAAACAGGACGCCGGAGATGCCCGCGCGGTCGAGTCCCGCCCCGTCGCCCAGCTTGACCACGCGCGTCCGTGGATCCCAGGCCACCGACCCGGACGAGAACGTCAGCTCCTGCGAGCCTGTCTGCGAGAGCCGGCTCCGGGTCCCGGCCTGCGGCCCCCGCGTGGCCGTGGTAAGGCCCAGCTCGAGAGTGAGACCCCCCGCGCGGAACCAGCCCACCGCGGCATCGAGACGGAGCAATTCCGAAATCCGCCGGCCGATGCTCGCGCGCAGCGCGGTGAGCCCGTGCGCGGGCTCCACCGCGAGCTGGCCCTGCACGGTGGAGGTGCGGAGCCACTTCCACGGGCCGAGCAGGACGGCGTCGGCGCTCGCATCAATGGCAAATCCGGCGCTATCTCCCGCCGCGCCCCGATACAGCGTGTTGTAAAGGAAGCCGAGCGAATAGCGAATCTGGCCCACCTGGGTGGTGGCCGAGATGCGCTCCACCAACTGCCGCAGGCCGGGACTGTTGGACACCAGGCCGGTACCGGTGAGGAACAGTGCACCGTGCATCCAGCCTGGCCGCCAGAACAGCGACCCGTCCGACTCCGAGGTCTGCGAGCCGGCACCGCTGAACAAGGCGCCCGCCGGGGCGAACCGTGTGATCGTGGCGTTGGCCCGCAGGTCCTCCGACGGCGAGTAGTCGGCCGAGGCCCGGAGATGCCCGTTCACCACCGCCTCGCCCGTGAGCCCGAGCGCGGTGATCGGCGCGGCCGAAACCACCGCGTACGGCTGCCACAGGGTGCCGCGCTGCCCTTGGAAGTACGCGTCCGACCCCCCCTGAACGGTGATGTGGCTCGAGAGGCCGTAGCGAAAGTCGGCGCTCATCAGCCCGTTGCACGGATCGTACTGGCACCGCCCCGCGGCGAGCGCGTACTCGAACTGGCCGTCGGGCAGCCGGCTGTCCGGGACGCGGATCGTGCGCTTCTGCTGCACGGTCTCGCCCGAGGGCCCGTAGAGCACCAGATTGAATGGGTTCTCGCCGTAGCGGAGCTGCAGCGGAACGAGAAACGCGCCGACGGCGGTCGCGTCGGCGTAGCCGAGCAACCGTCCGTTATTGTACAGCTCCGCTTCCCACCCGGCCGGCACGTTCCCGATGATCGGCTCGATATCGAACTGCGCGGAGCGGATGAACGGTGCGTTGGTGATCACGGCGCCCTGCACCAACATTGACCGCAGCCCGTTGGTCGGCACGTCTCCGAGCCGCGCCTGCCGGATCCAGTATGACCCCGACCACGCGCGCGTCCACGATGCCTGCAGTTGGGCGCTCGAAACGCCGTGGTCGCTCCACAACTGCGGCCGCAGCTCGGCGCTGCCCCCGAGCAGCCCCGTCCCGAACCCGAAGTTCAGCGACAGCTGGTTGGTCGGCCCGCTGGTGGCGGCCGTGGCCGTCCAGGTGAAGACCGCGCCGTCCACGACGCGCTGCGGCAGCCGAACATCCAGGACCTGCGCGGCCAGGGCGGGCTGGTAGACCAGCTGGTGCCGGCGCTCGCGGCGGGTGCGCTGGACCACCGGCAGGCCGGCCGACTGGCCGACGATGGCCGACAGGTTCGCCCATTCCACGCTGGTGTTGACGCCCAGCAGCCGATCGAGCAGGCCGGTGGACACGAATAGATCGCCATCCGACCACGCCACGTCGGCCGTATCGTAGGGGACGGAGTCGGCGCCTCGCATCAGCACGCGCGCGCCAGGAATGAACCGGAGCAGGACGTGACCGGGCTCGAGCACCGCCACCGCCGAGTCGTGCAGGGCGATCGTGTCGACGTGGATCTCGGCCAGATCGAAGAAGCGGTGGAGCGGCAGCAGCAGCGTGGAGTTGTATTCCAGGGCCGGTACAACGGCCGATGGACCGTTGTCGATGTTGAGCTGGATTACCGCTTCGACATATGCGGTGTCACGCCCGGTACTGCCGTGCTCGATGACCGGCGCGCTATGAAGCGCGAGCTGGGCGAGCGATGGCGCAGCCACCCCGAACGACAGCACGCAGACCAGCGACAGCCACGCAAAGTGCGGGCGCCGATGGGTGCCGGCCGTGGGTGGCCTCCGGGGCGGAACGGCGCTCATGGATGGCCTCAGCCAACGCGGACCGCCACCGAGTCAGTCACGGTAGGGGCCGGCAGCACCCGATCCGCAGGCAGGTCCGGACGCACAGCACGGAGCCGCAAGCGGACGAGATAGTCGCCCGGCGCGATCGAATCGAGCGGGAAGGAGAAGCGCCGCCGCATCGGGACGTACACCGAAAGCGCGGTGGCCCAGCTGCGCACCGTGGAGCCGCCTCCGTTCACCAGCTCGACGTCGGCGCTGCCCAGGAATGCGGCGTTCCCCTGGCGGTCCATGTGGGCCCAGAGCGTCAGGGAGTCTCCCTCCGCCTCCGCGCTGAGGTCGCGCAGCCCGACGCCGGTCGAGACCTTGCCCTTGCGGTACGTCACCGATGCCACGAGCCGGATCACGAGGTTCACGCCGGCCCGCACCACGCTGTCCGCTCCCGCGACCGAGATCGAAGCGCCGCGCCCCGTGATGATCAACCGGCTCCAGTACTCGCCGTCGGGGAGGTTCTCCGGCGGCCGCGCCAGCAGCCGCACCACCTGCTGCGACTTGGGCTCGAGGCGCACGCGCTGGGGAAATGCCCGGATCCACTCGGCGGCGGACGGCAAATCGGAGCCCGGATCGTCCACCATCCGCACGAACGGGGTGCCCGCCGAGTCAACGTCGGGGAAACCGAACCTGAGCTCGACCGTCGCTTCCTCGGGAGTGTCGCCCGAGTTGCCGATCGTCACCTGTGCCGATGCCGACCGGTCGTCCATGAACACGGCCGTCGGCGCCACGTAAATCGCTTCGATGATGGCCGGCGCGAGGACGGCCAGCAGAATCGTGCTGGCGGCGATCCGCAGGGCGGGGGTGAACCGGTGGCGCATCCTCAGCTTCCCAGGTTGTACACGGTGATGGAGATCGTGGCGCGATAGGTGCCGCCGGCCTGCGGTCTCCCGGGCAGCACCGTGCCGCCCAGCCGGATGAAGAGGCGCCCGTCCGAACCGAGCGCCGCGATCACGGGCGCATGGGGGTCGAATGGGACGGTGTGGCTACCGTACTCCGCGGACCCGTCCGCGCGGCCGAAGCTGATGGGGAGCAACGCGCCCTCGTCAGAAATCAGCGCGGCCGGCAGCACGAGCTCGACCCGCACGCTGGCGCTGGCCGGCCCCTGGATCTCGAACAGGCCGGCGTGATATGCATCGTGCACCGACACCGTAGACTGGATGCCGGGAAGAACCGAGCTGAAGGTGAGGTCGTTCAGGGCCAGTGCCGTCAGCGGTGGCACCACGAGCACAGGCAACGGCCGCCTCTGCGCCTGGAGGGGCGAGGCCCAAACCGGCGCCAGCATCGACGCCGTGAGCATGGCGATCGCCAGTTTGCGTCTCATATGTTACCAGCAACCGTGCCGGCCGAAGCACCAACATATTCAGACCTCTGCTCGTTGGCCGCTTCCGGACCGGCACGGTGGTCGCGAGAACTACCCGCGATGCTGGCTTGCTGCTAGTACGAAACCGTAAGCGTGATCGTCCCCGTGTAGAGCCCGCTGACCGTCATGGCCGGCGGCGACACCGTGCCCGAGATGCCGATCACGAGGTTCCCGGTAGCGTCGAGGCTCGACGCGAACGGCGACGACGGGCTGAACGTCGAAGACGTCGTCGGGTACGGGTGCCACACCAGCCCGTCCGTCGAGGAGAAGGTGATCGGGATCGTGGCGGAGGCCGGACCGGTCAGCACGGTCGGGAGCGTGAACGTGATCGTTACCGGCGTGCTGGGCTGGCCGGAGATGTTGAACCGGCCGTCGTTCGACGGGCCAGCCGGAGTCTTCGGTGTTCCTGCCGTGACGACGCCGAAGTCGAGGTCGTTGACGCCGGCGGCAGTGAGCGCCGCGATTCCGGACACCGAGGCCTTGGCGTTGATTGACGCCGTGGCCGTGGTCTGTGCCGCTGCGGGCGCGGCCAGGATGCTAGCGCAAAGCAACCCAGCGAATGCCCCAGCAGCGAAGCGCTTCGTAAGCAACATCTACTCCTCCTGTGCGGGACGATGGGACTGTGGTTACCAGTCGGTTCGACTGGGTGGACGTCACACGAACAACCTACCATGATTGCAAGAGGTAAGCCAGAAATCGCCGCTCCGCACGCCCAGTAGACCAGCAGCTAACTCATTAGCGCTGAATCACTTGGAAGAAACGCTCGACGGTTCCGCACGTTCGTGGGACGGTGGTACAACGCCACCACTGTTGCGTCGGCGCGATAGACGGGCAATTCCGAGTGGCAGAATCCCGCAGTAACAACCTCGTGGCTGGGCGCGCGCAACCGCTGTTCGAGAGAGGATTGCGCGGCGTTCAGATCCGCGACCGCGGCTCTCCGGGGAGCACAGTTCCTCGATGCAATTACGCCCACGGAGGTCGCACTTTCGCTTGCGCTCGGAGCCATCCTGGTGACACCTAGATGACGCTTCGCGATAGTCATTGCGCAACTCAAAGCACGGCAGTGCGACAGATGAATGCCACTGGCAAGACCCGCCCTCGGGCGTACGAGTATCGTTGTCTCGGCCCCGTGACCCTCACCGGTCCGGCGGGAGAGCGAGTGGTATTTCGCACGCGCAAGCAACTGGCGCTCTTCACTCTGCTGGTGCGCCGGCCTGGTCAGCCCCAGTCCCGCGACGGGTTGATAGACCTGCTCTGGTCGGCGGACAATGTCGGCCGGGCGCGCCACTCCCTGTCGCAGTCGGTGTCCCTCATCAACAAGAGCCTGCACTGCGAGGCGGTCGTCGCTCGGTCGAAGGATGAGATGGTTCTTGGCGAGGGGCTCATCTGGGCGGATGTGGCGGAGTTCGAGCGGTGCGCCGCGCAGCGCCGGCAGCGCGACGCGCGGGCGCTGTGGCGCGGCAACCTGCTGGAGGGAATCTGGTTCACCCATGCGCCCAACTTCGAGCGGTGGCTGGAGGCGGAGCGCCGGCGTCTTCTGGAGACGATGCGGAGGGCGCTGCACGGGTTGCTCGTAACCAGCCGGTCGGAGGGCGACTGGGAGGGCATGCGGTCGGTGGCCGACGCGCTGCTGGATCTCGACGGGCTCGACGAGACGGCGATGCTGGCGCATCTGTCGGCGCTGACGCTGCTGGGCGACCGAACCTTGGCGCTGCGCCGTTTCGTCGAATTCGAGGCGCGGCTCAAGGACGAACTGGGCGCTGAGCCGGGGCCCGAAATGCGTGACTGGGCGAAGCGCCAGCGCTGCGGGGCACTCGCGCCGTCGCGTGGAGCCGGCGACGGGGCGGCCGCGGCATCCCGCGTCAGCGAAACGGTCGTTCCGCTGGCGCTGGCCCCGCTCTACGGCCGCACGGCGGAATTCGCCGCGCTGTGGCAGGCGTGGGATGCGGCGCGCGGGGGGCGTGGCGGCTGCGTGGTGCTTCTCGGGCCGCCGGGGATCGGCAAGACCGCGCTCGCCACGAAGCTCACGGATCAGGTCCGGGTCGCGGGCGGTGCGGCGTGCGTCGCGCGCTGTTTCCGGACGGAGAAGTGCGTGCCGTTCGCCCCGGTTTCGGCGCTGGTCAGGCAGATGGCCGGTCTCCCCGGTTTCGTCGCGCTGGGCGAGGTCTGGATCAGCGAGTTGGGGCGGCTGGCCCCCGAGCTTCGGGAGCGTTTCCCGAACGCGCCGCCGGCCGCTGCCGCGGACGACTCGGCGCGCCACCGGCTGTGCGAGGCGACGTGTCGCGCGGGAGAGTCGGTGTCGTTCGAGCAACCGCTGCTGATGGTTGTGGACAACGTCCAGGACGCCGACGAGACCACGCTCGCGCTGCTGCACTACTACGGGCGGCAGGTGTCCGGCCAGCGCACCTTGCTGGTCTGTGTGGCGCGCTCCAACGACGACCGCGGATGCGACGGCGGGGACTTTGCCGACCAGGCGAGGGCGCAGGGATATGCGCAGGTCCAGCGGCTCGGCGACCTCGAGGAGGCGAGCCTTCAGCGCATCGCCACCGACGTCTTGATGCAGCGCGGCCTGGAAGCGTCGCCGCCCATCGTGCAGTCCATGGGCCGGTTGGCGCGGGGCAATCCCCTCCACGCCACGGAGCTGGCGCTCGCGATTCCCGCCCACGACGGGCGTCCGGCATCCGACTGGCTGCTCGGCATGGCGGACCAGGCGCGCACGGCCGCGGAATCGTTCGAGGCATCGGCCTCGACGCGTCTGGCTGCTCTGTCCCGCGGTGCGCGTTCCGTGACGGCGGCGCTGGCCGTGGCGGCGCGGCCGCTGGTGGAGCACGAGATCCTCGCCGTGACGCAGCTGGCGCCGGCCGAGTTGGCGTCGGCCGTGTTCGAGCTCGAAGGCGGGCGTTTCGTGCGACGCGAGGGGGCGAGCTTCGGCTTCGCTCACGACAGCTACGCGACCGTCGCGCGCGGCTCGCTCGAGGAAGAGGAGCAGGGGCGGATGCACGCGCGGCTTGCGGCCGTGCTCGCGGAATCGGCTGCCCGCAACCCTGCCGCCCGCATCGAGGTCGCGCTCCATCTGGAGCGGGCCGGGATCCCGGGCGAGGCCCGTGCGCACGCGGTGGCGGCGGCGGACTTCGCCGGGTCAGTGGGGGCGGTGAGCGAGCGTGCCGAGGCGTTGGAGCTGGTGCGCCGCGTGTCGGGGCAGTACGACGGCGCCGTCGCCGCCGCTCTCGCCGACTGCTACCTGGGGCTGAGGGAATTCGGCCAGCTCGACGCCCTGTGCCGCGAGGCTCGTGGCCAGGCGGAACTCTCGGCGGACCTGGCGGGGGAGTTCCGTTATCTCGAGATCGCCGCGGACCACCATTCCGGTCGCGCGCCGCTCTCGGGTATCTGCGATGCGCTCGAGGACCTGCTGGGCGCCGACGGGCCGGGCGACTTCGCGCATCGCAGCGACGCGATG
>Ga0182021_10008025_pt1 | contig 12519 bp, 9 predicted proteins | sample 612E3MmetaG_FD_120493 | JGI IMG/M metagenome (GOLD analysis project Ga0182021, IMG submission 120493) | Permafrost microbial communities from Stordalen Mire, Sweden - 612E3M metaG (Illumina Assembly) | ecosystem: Environmental > Terrestrial > Soil > Wetlands > Permafrost | place: Sweden... | reverse complement strand
GGAATAAAATATAAAAAAGAGGGTCGGAGTGAAGCTATACTGAAAGGGCTTCAACTGACTGGCCCATCAATGTTTCTTAAACTGGAAGCAGCCCTGAAACTGGTAAAAGACAACAAACTTCTTGTCCATTGCTGGAGAGGAGGGATGAGATCCGAAGCAATGGCCTGGCTGTTTTCTTTAGGAGATATAGGTACCCGGATTCTTGATGGAGGCTATAAATCCTACAGGCATTATATTATGGAAAGACTCTCGGAAAAATACAAATATATAGTTCTCGGCGGTCTGACGGGGAGCGGCAAAACAGAGATTCTTAAAAAAATGAAAAATGCCGGACATCAGATGATAGACCTGGAGGGGATTGCATGCCATAAAGGTTCTTCTTTCGGTTCTCTTGGACAACCGGATCAGCCAACCACAGAACATTTTGCCAATCTGCTGTTTCATGAATTAGAAAAAACAGACAAAAATAAAATTATCTGGCTTGAAGATGAAAGCAAGAATATCGGAACTGTTTTTATGCCTGACAAGTTCTACATAAGGCTTCATGAAGCCCCGGTAATTGCAATTGTAATGTCCGTCGAGACAAGAATGCCCCGACTGATAAAAGAATACTCGACATTCCCAAAAGATGAGCTTATTTCATCGGTCCAAAGAATCACGAAACGGCTCGGAGGGGATAACACTAAAGAAGCAATAACTGCACTGGAAGAAAATAATTTCTCAAAAGCAATTGAAATAACGCTGGGGTATTATGATAAAACATATATGTATGGGTTAAAGGGAAGAGAAAAAGAACAAATCCATTATATTCACACGAAGACAGATGATATAGAAACCAACGTCTCAAAAATTCTTAAAGCTGCAAAGAAGATAGGATTTTAAGTGTTGAAATTGCCTTTTATTCTTTCTGCATCCACCCATTTGTACACCTTATCCGAGCGCCTTAGAAAATCTTCAATTTTGACCGAACAGAATTCGCCTTTTTTCGCTTGCACGGTCTCCTTAAGATCTACTCTTATTTCTGAGGTTGTATATTCAATTACTCCGGTCGTCGGGCCAATTATCAGAAGCTCATCTCCCTTATTCAGATCTCCGGATTCAATCTTTATTTCAGCGACACCAATTTTTGTGAAATAGTTGGTTATCTTACCAAGGTAGACTTTCCTCTTTGCTGCGCTTGACCCATAGCCATTGGTCCATTCTCCCATCTTTTGTCCGAGATAATATCCATTCCAGAAGCCCCGGTTAAATACAGTAGATAATTTTGTTATCCAATGTTTGATTTTTTCAGGAGAATAGGTGCCTGCAAGAATAGTCTTAATGGCTTCATTATAACATGAAGATACAACCTTGACATATTCTGCCGACCTGGCCCTGCCTTCAATTTTCAAAATTCTTACTCCCGAATCAATTATCCTGTCAAGAAATCCAATCGTACATAAGTCCTTGGGCGACATAATGTAATCATTATCTACCTCAAGCTCATATCCGCTCTCCTTCTCAGTAACTACATATGATTTACGACAAGTCTGATAACAGGCTCCCCGGTTTGCGGATCTGTCATTTTCGTGAAGGCTCAGATAACATTTTCCTGATATAGCCATACACAATGCTCCATGAGCAAACATTTCGATTTTCATCAGATCTCCATGTGGACCTCTGATATTATTTTGTCTGATAGCATCAAAAATGTACCTGACTTGTTCAAGATTTAATTCTCTTGCTAGTACTGCGACATCGGCCCATTGAGAATAAAACCTGATTGTTTCAACATTGGTAATATTAAGCTGGGTGGAAAGATGTATTTCAATTCCAGTGGAAAATGCATGATTTATCACAGACTGATCGGAGGCTATTATCGCAGAAATCCGGCTTTCTGTGGCAGCTTCTACAATCTCCTTCATCTGTTGGATCTCATTATCGTATACTATCACATTTACAGTCAGATAGCTCTTTAATCCATTTTCACTGCAGATTGAAGCGATATTTTTCAAATCCTTTATGGAGAAATTATTTGATGAGGCAGCTCTCATATTCAGCTGCTCAACTCCGAAATAAACAGAATCAGCGCCCCCCTGTATAGCAGCCATCAGGGACTCATACGACCCTGCAGGAGCCATTATTTCAATCTCATTTCTCTCCATCAGGTGAAAATTTGAGATGCAAAGATAGTGATTAGCTGATTTGCTTTTTCATCACTATCCTGATGCTTGAGCCCTTGCCGATTTCAGAATTTCTTACAAAAATCTTCCCGTCGTGGTATTCTTCGATAATTCTTTTCGCCAGAGATAACCCGAGACCCCAGCCCGTTTTTTTTGTTGTATACCCGGGTTTGAATATCCTTTTGAAAGCAGATTTTGGAATGCCTTTACCATTATCACTGATGTCAATTAAAGCAACCTGCTCATTTTCTGAAATATGAATTCTAATCTCTCCTTCTCCTGTGATGGCGTCAATAGCATTTTTACAGACATTTTCTATTACCCAGCTGAAAAGCGCAGAATTAATAGGGATTAATATTTCGTTCAAACTGTCCGAATCTGTTTTTATTACAACTTTTGAGGATGTTCTGGATCTGAGATAATCGATAGTCTGGTTTATAACAGTTATAATATTTCCCTGCTCAAGATCCGGACGAGAGCCTATCTTGGAAAATCTTTCAGCCACTTTTTCCAACCTGGAAAGATCCCTGGCAAGTTCTTCTGTTATTGTAATTTCAGGATATTTAAGCTGTAGTATCTCAATCCATCCGGCAAGCGATGATGTGGGTGTCCCAAGCTGATGAGCAGTCTCTTTTGACATTCCGACCCATACCTGGTTCTGTTCAGCTTTTCTTGAAGAGCTGAAAGCCATATATGAAACAAGGATAAACAAGACTATCACGCTGAGCTGAACATATGGATAATAAGTCAGTTTTCTCAGTATTATGCTCTCCCTGTAATAAATACGATTGATCTGACCGGCACCAATATCAATAATTATTGGCTTTGTTTTTCCTTTAATTCTGGCAATTTCTGTTTTCAGAAAAATAATATCTTTTATCTTTTCGGGCTCAAAATTTCTTGCTGAAATGATATTGTCTGATCCATCGGTGAGAATAACAGGGATAGTACTGTTATTTTCATTAACTATTGAGGATAGAAATGGCAGGTACTCACTGGAGTCGGAACTGTTAATCAATAATCTTGTTGCTTCTGCCCATAACTCTACTTTCTTCCTCTCTTCGGCCTTTAACCTTTTAACAAGATTTTCTGTATATAACAAAGAAGAGAGTCCGATAATCACTGCAAAAATAAGTAGTGCAAGTTTCCATATTGTACTTCGGTAATAGATGTTCACTTCGTCATTGAAATAAAAGTTCCGGCCCTTTTTTCTTTTTAAAGATACGGTTTATTCCACGTTCTTTTTTTACCGTTGAAGTATCTGCACTGGCATTGATAGAATCTGTTTCGCCCCATTGTATTCTGAATTTCGGTCTTGGTGCTGTCTCATGTTTTAATGTCGAATCCTTTTTGAACCATCCATATTCTTTATTAAAAATACTTTTCAGGTTCTCCTTTTCTGTTTTAAGATTTTGTTTGATATTCCCTCTCGCAGCTTTCATATCATATCCCACCTTGACATCTTCACCCTTCCCGGTGATCTTTAAAAAAATCGAAGTCCGGCCAAGTCCGTCATCCTCAATCGCACCAAATTCTGTAGAATTATTCTTGTTTTTTTTAGCTTTTTTACTTAGCAGTTCAGACAAATATGTTTTGACATGATATTCATAATTGTTATCAAAATCATGTTTTCCGCTTATCGTCAGGTCGGCTGCTGAAGATTTTATATCCATCTGAGGAATAGCAATATAATTGTTTCTGATATAAAAATCATTCTCAAGTTTGGAAAATGTAATATTTTCAAGTTCAGAAAGTTCAATAAATCGGGAAAGACTTTTAACCGGTTCAAAATTTATTAATGCTCCATCCGTGATGGTATATTTCCCTTCTGCAGTGATTGTATTAAACCTCGGATTAAGCACCGAATCCTGAGGCATAAGAAGAGACAACGTTCCAGACAGTGATCCTGCAAGGTTTTCAGCTATTATAAAATCCTGATCAAAATTTTTAAATGAGACGAACGCTTTATATATGTCGATTCTTTCAAATGTAAAATTTCCCTGGGATATAAAGGCCTTCCCGGTTCCCCTGGCAAGTAAATAATCGCCTGAAATATATCCATCCATTGAATTAAGAGTGAATGACTTAAAATTTAATTGTCCCGGTCTGTAGATTAGTTTTCCTTTTATGTTACCGGCATAAAACTTCTTATAATTCAGATTATCGATATTTAAATTTATATCAAGGTCAACGCCGTCGGGAAAATGAAAAGCAATTTGATTTGCTCCAGAAGGCAAAGAATCCTGAAGAAATGAGGAAGGCATGAGATTGTCAACAGAAAGATCAGCAACAGCTTTTAAATATACATGCCGACCTGCAAGCCAGGCAGGCAGATTAGTGAATTCCCCATCTATTTTTGCCCGCTGACCCTTATAGGAAAAGGAAAGATTCTCAGCCCATAACTGTTTGGCAATCATTATATTCCCATCAATATCATTAACCACAAGCTTATTATTATTTATTCCAATACCCAATGAGTTGAACTGAATATCAGCTTCAGGATTCAGTCCCATGAAATCGTCAAATGAGTATTTTTCTTTTAAAAGCAGATCTCCCGAAAGCCTTAAATTAAGCCTGAATGATCCCTCCGACCATGAAATCTTTTTGATATTAAAAAATTCTGCAAGTTCAGCAGGGATGATTTCACCTGAAAAAATGAAATCAATTTCAGGGAACTTAAAATTTCTGACAGACAATGAACTGGAATACATTGCTGATCCGAGGGATGCTTTTATATTGTTGATCTGTAAAGTGCTGGTTTCAGGATTTTTAAGCCTTCCGTTATGGAAGCTACCTGTAAATGAAAGTTTGTCAAGCTTTATGTTTGATTTATTATGAAATATATGCCCGTTATCTATTGAAAAGTTAATTATAATATCAGGATTGAATCTGCGGTTAAAAAGACCCTTTATTCCGCAGTCAAGTCTCAGAATTCCCTTTGGATCATATTCCGCGTATTTATCAAGATATTTTGAGGGAAGAAATTTTTTGATTTTTGAAATATCGATATTGCTTCCGGTTATTTTTAGATCAAGGTTATTCGTTTTAGAAATATATCCAGAGATACCGAAATTAAAATTTTCAATCTTAAGCACTCCTTTCCTGAAATAAATACCGCTATCAGAATTATGCAGATTAAGATCAATCGTTGCAGCAGTACTGGTTTTCAGAGATAATGGAAAAGCATCTATATGAGCCAGCTGCAGAGAAGCATTTGCCGTAAAGTCAATATTATTTCCGGCAATTCTGCTTTTAAATCTGCCATTCTTAATTAAGCCATTAATATTCAGACTGGTAGCAATATTAATATAAGTAGTAATGAGATTCGAGACATTTATCCTCTCAAGATTAATTACAAGCTCTTTTTCAGACGGAGCAATGGTATTATTAGAGATCTCATAATTGACCATTCCTGTACTGTCTGAATAAAGATGCACAATTCCGTCAGTGATACCTACGCTTTCAATATTGTATATACCTTTAATTAGGTCGGTCATTTTAAATTCCAGCGAAACGGATTTTGCATAGAGAAGAGTGTCAAAATTCCCTCTTTTAAACTGGGAACGATCAAATCCGGAGGAAGAATGAACAAGAACATCTTCCAGTTTCACCGAGGCTCTTGGGAATTTATTTATGAGGGAGAAACTGCTGGACCCAACCATGATTTTTGTTGAGATATTCTTATTAATTGAATTAATAAAGATGTTTACCACCTTATCCTGTAGAGAGATAGAACCGCAAAACAGCAGAACAAGCATCACTGTAACTCCGATCGCGAACCATTTAAGTATTTTAAGGCTCAATTTCATGATTGTCAAACAGGAATGAGATTTTAATATTCCGTCATTAACTCGCGTATATTGTGATTTTCCGGAATATTATCAATTTTAATTGTGTGGAAATTATAATTAAGGATATTAAATATCAGCATTTTCCCGCTCAAAACTATACCAGCTCCGGTAATTATTTTTATTACTTCATTAGCAATAATTGATCCGGTTATTCCGGGTAAAACCCCCATCAATCCGACATCTGCAGGGAGTGGGTTCTTTTGGTTCCCGTTTTTTTCATATGGGTTGAAGCACCTGTAAGTAGGGCCATTGTTAAAATTGAAAACGGAAACTTGCCCTTCATACTTAAAAATAGCGCCATGGACCATTGGTTTATGAAGTATTACACAGGCATCATTTATTATGTATCTGACTTCATAGTTATCAGTCGCATCTACAATAACATCAAATCCCTTGATTATATCGACAGCATTAGCGGCTGTCAGTTTCAAATTAAAAGTTTCAAATTCAACAAGTGAATTTAAATTCTCCAGCCAGTTTTTTGCAATAATTGCTTTTAGTTTACCGACATCCAGAGAACCGTACAGTACCTGTCGCTGGAGGTTTGACTCATCGACTTTATCGAATTCTACTATCCCTATTTTCCCTGTACCTGCTGCGGTTAGATACTGAAGAACCGGACAGCCAAGACCACCTGCCCCGACTACAAGGACTTTAGCTTTTTTGATTTTTTCCTGACCTTCAAGTCCAATTTCAGGAAGCATTATCTGTTTGCTGTATCGTCTGATCTCTCTTGGTGATAAGATGCGGGAATCCATTTAATAGAGATTTGCGGTCAATACAAATATACTGAAGCAATAGGAAAGAAAAAAATTGCACCCCTCTGCCGCTCCGCGGCATCTCCCCTAAAGGGGCGAAAATAGCTACTCCAAAATTACTAACATATTAAATAGTAATGTATTATCCCCCCTTCAGGGGGGACTAAGGGGGGTAGCCAAAATGGGCAAACAGACCCTTTAGGGAGGACTAAAGGGGGCTGGCCCAATTTTCAGTTGGGCCAACGGGAAATATTTCAGCCATTAAATGTCAGAGCAAAACCTATTTCAAAAGGATAAAGATCATAACCACCAGGTCCCAGGCCGGTTTTAAATAATGGTGTTTTATAATAAGTTCCATAGATCTGGATATTCTGATATCCGACCCGGACTGTGGCTCCGTATCTGAGCATATTTAAGTTAAAGTCACCGTATGATTTAGCATCATTTCCATCCTTAGATACCATTTTGGTATGCGATCCAAGTTTTATTGCCCCGATAAATCCGCCCGCAACGTTAATATGATGATAATCTGCAGGTATTTGTATTTCCAGCATTGCAGGAAGTGTGAGATAAATTGTCGCAAGTTTTGATTTTTTAAGATCAAACCCGGGATTAAGTACTTCAATAATCCCATCGTTCCCTTTTTGAATACTATTATTACCGTCAAACTTGTAGTTATTCCAGTTAATTCCAAGTCCTGTCACAATTCCAAAATGTCTGGTAAAGCCAAGACTAAGCTGCGAAAAATTGATATTAAAATTATTGGAGATGCTTGACTGAAGATTCATATAATCAATGTCGGAAGGCAATACCATGCTCCGGTCAGAAGTCACATAATTGTTAAATCCGAACTCAATTCCCGACCAGTGCCCTCTGAAATGAGATCTTCTTCTGGCCCTCTTGTCGTCCTGATCCTGATCATCAGATTCATTTGAATTATCGTTTCCAATATATTTTTCAAAGGCAACCTTTGGTCCTTCAAGCGACTCAAGAATGTTTAAACCTCTGTTTCCAATTCTCACTTTGACAGCGTCTTTTCTGTCTTCAACGCTGATAAGGTCTTTTCCGACAACTACTTTTGTGTTTTCATTTGTATCAGTTGCGACAGCAATTTGTTTTTCGTTCTGTTTCTCTTTTGTCACCTCCTGTCCGGAAAGCCGAAACATTGTTGTTATAAGCAAAATAATTAATCCAATCTTTTTCATGATAAATATTTTATTTGTTTTCAAAGATGGGACGGAGATGACTTGATAAAAGTTACGGTTACAACTGGTTTTTTTTAACAGGAGCATTAAATTTCACGATCTTTGAGCTGAAATATAAAGATTTTAGATCTCCCTTTTCATCCCTGGTCTTTTGCAAAGACATTTGCCAGCCCAGTAGTTTATTAAGACCGTTAATTCCGACATCGGCAATTTCATACCCTTTGATAGCGCCCGATTCAGGAGTTTTTGATTTGAGGATTTTTTCCCTGAAGACTTTAGCGATAAAGGCATTAATAAAACCAGGCTTTTCAGGAGTTTCTGTAACTGATACGTTGTTAGCATTAATAGCGAGAAGAGTACTTGTGGATTCTTTTTCCAGAAGGTTGACATTTTGTTTGAAGTCTATTTTTGAGATACTCACATGCTCTATTTGCTGTTTCCCGGCAGACGAATCTATTGTGGCTTGTTTTATAAGAGAAGTCATTGTTTCAGAGGTAATTGCATTATTAAGTGTATAAATGACACTTTTCCCTCCGGAATGGCTGATTTTTTGTTTTTCAATGTTATTTTTTGCAACAACCGGACTATTAAGTGCATGAACCTTATTGGAATCAATGGTAAGATTTGACGCTGTTAATGATTTAGGCTCATAGTTATGTTTAACTGATATATTAAGAATGGAGATAAGTATTGTTAAACCTGCGGCAGCACTTAAGCCAATAAGAGAGAAACGAACAATTTTTTGACCTGCCGATAATTTTCGAAGAGTCGATTTTTTATTAAACCTGATATCTGGCGCCACCAGTTTTATTCTGTTAACAAAGTCGAACGTTTTTCTTCTGGACGGATTACCGTCAATAATGATCTGCAGTTCATCCCTTTGTTGTGTTGAAAGGTCATTTTCTGAAGCGGCAACGCAAAGCAACTCAAACTGTGATTCAGAAAGATCGGAAACAGATTTTTTAAGGAGGTTCTTAGAAGCAAAAGGCGTAGCAGAGGATTTAATAATATATTGTGAAAGTTCTTCAAATTCTTCCCTTATGTCGGGGTTTTCATCCATAAAACTAATTAACTCTCTTTCCTGCTGAGGGTTGAGGCTCCCATCAAGATAATCAATAAGCCATATTTCATAATTTGTCCTGTCGGGTCGCATGGCTAAATTACAGTTTCAATTGTTCCAATATAATTTTTAAGGGAAAGTCTGCCTCTGTAAATATTTATTTTTACCTGAGCTTCACTTAATCCCATAACTTCACCTATCTCTTTATAGCTGTATCCTTCGTAATCTCTCAGAAGTACCGCGCTTTTTTGTTGTTCCGGGAGCCTTACCAGCGCCTCATGAAGTATTTCATTAAGATCAGTATAGTGCGATTCATATATCATTTCCTGCAAATGAGACTCTTCAAGGGGAGTACTTCTCTTTTCCTTCCGGATAATGTCAATCATGTTGTGATATGCAGTAGTGAACAACCATGACTTTACAACCGAATAATCTATTTCAGCAACATGACGCCATAACTTTTCATATGAGTCCTGGACAATATCATTTGCACGATCCTCATCCTTCAGGTTTCCACGGATAAAACGGTAAACTGAATCAGAATACTCATCCACAGATCTGTTATATTCCTTAACTGTCATAATCCGGATTACGATGTAAAGACGAATAAAATTACAAAAAGTTACAGGCTTTTAAAAAAGGGAATGTCTTTTAAGAGATTAGGTAAAGGAGTAGCCGAGAAACAACTGTGCGGGGTTTAACTACCCCCCTTAGTCTCCCCTAAAGGGTCAGTTTGCTGGTTTTGGCCACCCCCCTTGATCCCCCCTAAAGGGGGGATAATACACTACTATTTAATGTGTTAGCAATTTTAAAGCAGCTATTTTCTCCCCCTTGGGGGAGATGTCGCGAAGCGACGGAGGGGTTGTCTCAATCAGACAGAATTGCTTTTAGCGGGAGAGGAGTTCAATTCTTAAACTGGTAAACCCTTACCCAGTCGATCTCCATTGTCGTTGATCCGTCAATTGGTTTATCGAGACCACCGGCAAGATTGATGTACATTGGTTGCTGAGGAACATTTTCAGTCTGCTGGAATGCATCTACCCCGTTTATTTTCCAGACCAGTTTATCTGCAGTCCAGATTAATGTGAAGATAAAATAATCATTGGCATACCGTGAACCCACTGAAGATTTTGCAGATTTGTTTTCTCCCGGGAACAGATCAAACCAGACCTTACCCTTGGTTGTTCTGCAGATATCAAGGTGCGGTGTAATTTTATCAGAAAGAAGCCAGAATGCACATTTGGCGTTTGGGTTCCCAAGCTTGATTTTAGCAGTAAAGACGCCATATTTCTGTCTGAAACTAGTTCCGGAATTAACGATCCCCGATGTGTATCCAAATTCTTTCGGGCTGAAGCCATGTGCAACAGACCATACTTTACCGTCAATTTTCTGAGGTTTGGTAATAATCTTTAAAAAGCTGCTTCCCAGCTGGAAATTTTCCTTTTCTGTATAAAACTGAAGATCAGATTCAACAGAATATCTGTCCTTAAGAAGTTTTTCACCCCAATAATAGTTGGTAAGCCATTTTTTGGCATCAAGCTTTTCTTTTTCAAATTCATCGCTGAAGGTCAGCTCCCTGTGCTTCAGAACATCAAATTTATTGGAATCTTTTACTTTAAAATACCAGACAATATCCTCGCTTTTCTTAAGTTTCTCATACTCATCCACTTCCTTGAACATTTCGGTCTTTTCGAACCGTTTTTTATCGAGAAGATAGGCTTTCTTCTCAGCGAATTCCTTCGAAGCTGTGTAATCTTTCAGCTCATTATATCTTGAGAGCCTGGTTGATCCGTCAATATTTTTAAAATTAGCAAGATCTTTTGAACCTTTGAATTTGTAAAAGTCCTTAATCTCCTGATTCCCTTTAAGCTGGTTAAATTCCTGAAGGCTTTTATATTCCTCGCTTTCCTTAAATTCCTTAGACCTGCTTTTTTCTTTGAATTCAGCCGACTGGACAAGTTTTTGAAGTTCTTCGAACTTGCTTATTTTATCAGAACCATCAAGCTCTTTGAATTTCTTCAGGGCCGTGCTGTCGACGGTTTTAAAGTAAAGAACAATATCTTTAGCCTTTTTAAGGGATAAAAATTCTTTCTCTTTTGCGAACTCTTCAGAACTTTTGTACTGCAGAGTTTCAATCTCTTTTCTTTTCTGAATAAAATCTGAAGAATGAACCAGATCATTCAGTTCATTGTACCTTGCCAATTGTTCAGAACCGGAAAATTCCTGCAGTTTTTCATATTCAGCAATAAGAGCTTTTTCGTTCTGCTCAATTTTAGAAGTAGCCGGGACCATGCCCAGTAAAAGTTTGAGACTTGCCATTGTAGAAATGTTTTTAATACAACCTGTTAAAGATAAAAAATCTTTCCAGAATAATTCATCTCAGGGATTCAAATATTTGTTTTTTAAGCCGTGAATGGTCAATGATAGAAAAAAAGTGAATAAATCTAAATGGATTCTCTCAGTCTCTCGCTCCCAGAAAAATCATTATGTAATATAACAAGATTGCCAGCGATCCGAGCGCAGCGACAACATAGGTAAAAGCTGCCCATTTTAGTGCATCCTGCGCCATAGTATGGTTTTCATAGCTGGTAATTCCGGAGGTTGACAGCCAGACCAAAGCCCTTTTACTGGCATTTATTTCAACCGGCAATGTAATAAAGCTGAAGATAGTTGTCAATGCAAACAGAATAATACCGGCAAGCAGAACAGCTGGAAAACGCTGAACTACCAATATGCCGATGAGGAGAATCCATTGAACATATTTTGAAGCAAAGCTTACTGCGGGAACAAGGTTCGATCTGAATCCAAGCCATGCATAGGCGTTTGCATGCTGAACCGCGTGACCTGTCTCATGAGCAGCAACAGCGGCGGCTGAGACGCTTCTGCCATTATAAACATCCTGGCTCAGGTTTATTGTTTTGTTCACTGGATTATAGTGATCAGTAAGCTGCCCTTCCACGCTTTCAACCTTAACGTCATAAATTTCGTTATCATGCAGCATCTTCTCAGCAACATCTTTTCCTGACATCCCGTTATCGAGCGGAATTTTCGAATATTTCTTGAATTTTGATTTTAATGTTAAGCTTATGATCCAGCTCAGGATCATAAATGCGATAAAAATAATCCAAACAGACATTTTGCTTTCCTCCTGTTTTTTATTTGAAAAATTAATATCTCAAATTCTCTGCCAATTGTCAAGATAAATCAAAATATTGCCATTTTGACATGCTGGCAAATATAGTCGATTCCATTTTTTATCTTTGCATAATGCTGAAAATTCCGAGTTCGATATTTTCTTTTATTCTTTCTGTCCCGGTTTACATTTACAGGTATTCAATATCCCCATTATTAAGACCTGCCTGCCGTCACGTGCCTTCCTGCTCACAGTATGCTCTTGACGCTTTAAAGATCCACGGACCATTCAGGGGATTGGTTTTGGGAACGGACAGAATATTGAGATGTCGCCCGGGAGGCACACACGGT
>Ga0182021_10008023_pt1 | contig 12521 bp, 8 predicted proteins | sample 612E3MmetaG_FD_120493 | JGI IMG/M metagenome (GOLD analysis project Ga0182021, IMG submission 120493) | Permafrost microbial communities from Stordalen Mire, Sweden - 612E3M metaG (Illumina Assembly) | ecosystem: Environmental > Terrestrial > Soil > Wetlands > Permafrost | place: Sweden... | reverse complement strand
GGCGAGGTCTTCATGTTGAATATGGGTCAGCAGGTGCGCATTCTGGATCTGGCTGAAGACCTCATTCGCCTTTCGGGCCTGGAGCCAGGCCGGGACGTGGAGATTGTTTTCACTGGCATCCGGCCGGGTGAAAAGTTGAGTGAAGAATTGTGGGAAGACGGCAGCCTGCTGCAGCAGACCGTCCATCCGGATATTATGCGCCTGAACTGCAAGGATGAATTGTGCGGCAGCGATCTGATCAAAGCAGTGGATGAGCTGGTACACCTGGCCCAGGAAGGGGAAACGAAGGCCGTTACCCGCCTGCTGGATGAGCTGATCCCGGGCTCCGCCGTGCGCTCAACCCCGCCGCCGGAATTTACTTCGATCGAATGAACTGAAATTTTGGAATTAACCACAGAGGCACAGAGACACTGAGAAAAACAAGATCCTTTTTTGCTCTGTGCCTCTGTGTCTCTTTGATAGATGGCAATGCCCATGGAATTAGACCCGAGTTGGAAAGCATTCATTAATACTCACCCTGAAGCCCACATTTTACAGACCGGGCCCTGGGGTGAGCTTAAGACTGCCTTTGGCTGGTCTGCCCAGACCGTCCAATCCGCCACCTGCGGCGCCCAAATCCTCTTCCGCCGCCTGCCCCTGGGACTAACCCTGGCCTATATACCTAAAGGGCCAGTAGGTCCCGGCTGGACTCAGCTCTGGCTCCAAGTGGATAAAGTCTGCCGCCAGCATCACGCCGTTTTCTTAAAAGTCGAACCGGATGGCCTGGATTCGGACATGCCGCGCTTTGCTTCGGACCTGCCCGGTTTCATTCCATCTGCGCCCATCCAACCCCGGCGCACCCTGCTGATTGACTTACACGGCAGTGAGGAAGACTGGTTGGGCCGGATGAAGCAAAAAACCCGCTATAACATCCGCCTGGCTGAAAAAAAGGGGGTTGTTGTGCGCCAGTCAGATGACCTGGAAGTCTTTCAACAGCTGATGCAAACTACCGGCCAGCGAGATGGCTTTGGGGTGCATTCCCAGGCCTACTACCGCCGGGCATACGATCTTTTTGCAGCCGATGGGCACTGCGCCCTGCTGATCGCCGAAGCGGAGGGACACCCTCTGGCTGCCCTGATGGTGTTTGCCTGGGGCTGCCGGGCCTGGTATTTTTACGGGGCCTCCTCAGATGAAGGCCGCAACCTGATGCCAACTTACCTGCTGCAGTGGGTAGCCATGCGCTGGGCAGCCGCCCAAGGCTGCCTGGAGTACGACTTGTGGGGCGTGCCGGATGCGGATGAGCAGGAGCTGGAAAAAGGCTTTACCGTGCGCTCTGACGGACTGTGGGGAGTTTACCGCTTTAAGCGCGGCTTTGGCGGCCGCATGGCCCGTTCCGCCGGGGCCTGGGACCGGGTTTATCAACCGCTTCTGTACCAGGTTTACCGGGCCTGGCTGGCCCGGCGGGGTGGAGAAGGGGGATAAATGCCGCTGTTCTGGCCAGCTGAGCTGGATCATTGGGATAATCTCATCGCCGAACTGCCAGGCGCCCATGCCCTGCAAACGCGCAGCTGGGCGGAGGTTAAGGCTGCTTACGGCTGGTCCCCGCTGCCCCAGGTCTGGAAAGACTCTTCCGGTCAGGTTTGCGCGGCTGCCCTGGTCCTGGAGCGCACCGTTTCACCGCTTCGCCTGCGCGTCCTATATGTGCCGCGCGGGCCGCTTCTGAACTGGGCGGACGGCGCCGTGCGCAGCCAGGTGCTGGATGGTTTGCAGGCCCTGGCTCGCCGGCGGGGAGCAATTTTTATTAAAATCGACCCAGAGGTTGTGCTGGGCACCGGAATCCCGGGCTCGGCCGACGACTGCCTGACGGATACCGGGCGTGACTTCCAGGCAGACCTGGGACGACGCGGCTGGCATTTCTCGGATGAGCAAATCCAATTTCGCAATACAGTCTGGGTGAGCCTGGCAGGGTCTGAAGAAGAACGCCTGGGGCGCTTGAAACAGAAATGGCGCTACAACCTGCGCCTCGCTCAGCGCAAAGGGGTGGTTGTGCGCAGCGGAAGCAAGGCCGATCTCTCATTGATGTATCATATGTATGCCGAAACTTCGCTGCGGGATGGCTTTGTCATCCGCTCCCAGGAATATTACCGCACAGTGTGGGAAAAATTCATGGAGAATGACCTGGCCACTCCATTGATTGCCGAGGTGGAAGGTGAAGCTGTTGCCGGGTTGATGCTTTTTCACTTTGCAGGGCGGGCCTGGTACCTGTACGGTATGTCGCGCCAGGCCAGCCGTGAAAAAATGCCCAACTACCTGCTGCAGTGGCAGGCCATGAGCCTGGCAGAATCCAGGGGCTGCCTTGAATACGACCTGTGGGGAGCGCCGGATGTTTTTGATGAAACTGATTCAATGTGGGGTGTTTTCCGCTTCAAAGAAGGTATGGGCGGGCAGGTGATCCGCACCTGCGGAGCCTGGGATTTCCCCGTGCATCCCTGGCTGTATACGGCCTATACCCGGCTTCTGCCGCGCCTGCTCGATATTTTGCGGCGGCGAGGTGTAACTCAAACCAGGCGTGAGGTGAGCTTATGATTCCTCGAATCCGGATTGCAAATTTGCCCACTCCCATTGAAGCCCTGCCGCGCCTAAGCGCCGCCCTGGGCGGCCCGCAGCTGCTGGTGAAACGGGATGACCTGACCGGCCTGGCTTTTGGCGGCAATAAAACCCGCAAGCTTGAGTTCGTTCTGGCGGAAGCCCAGGCGCATGGAGCTCGCACCCTCATGACCGGCGAGGCGGCCCGATCAAACCACTGCCGCCAGACGGCAGCCCTCGCAGCCCGGGTTGGGCTGGACTGTATTCTGGTGCTGAACGGTGATCCGGCTGCCCAGCCAACTGGCAACCTGCTGCTCGACCATCTGTTTGGGGCAGAATTGGTCTGGACCAGCCGTGAAGAACGTCCCACGGCTCTGCAGAATGCCTTTCAAACCGCCTGGGCTGCCGGCCGGCGGCCTTATTTAATTCCACTGGGCGCCTCCAATGCCATCGGGGCATTGGGATACGAATTTGCTTTTCAAGAGCTGCTGAGTCAATCGGTGGATGTCGATTGGATCGTGCTGGCTTCTTCTTCAGGCGGAACTCAGGCAGGCCTGGTTTTAGGCGCTCGCCGGGCAGGCTGGCAGGGTACGGTACTGGGAATCAGCATCGATGAACCTCAGGCTGAACTCCAAGGTGTGGTGGCAGCAATGGCCAGTGAAGCCTCAGAGCGCTTTGGTGAGATGATCAGTTTCAACCCAGGTGAAATCGAAGTCAATGCCGATTACCTGGGGGCTGGCTACGGTATCATGGCTGAACCTGAAATTGAAGCCATCCGCCTGTTTGCCAGGCTGGAAGGACTGCTCTTGGATCCGGTTTATACTGGGCGGGCGGCGGCTGGCCTGATTGATTTGATTCGCAAAGGCTATTTCAAACGCGGTGACCGGGTGCTGTTCTGGCACACTGGCGGAACGCCCGTCCTATTTGGGTCGCCATATGGGGCTGAAATCGTTGCCAAGATCACTCGTTAATTGGGTAAGATCAGTCCCGTTGATCGTAATCCGGTAGATATCGTGGTTCTTTCCATCTGGCCAGCTTTCATAAACAATCCACAACCCGTCGGGTGAAACATTCACGCCCGCCACCGGGCCGATATCCTGCTGGCTGGCCGGGATGCGAAAACTACCGGAGGATGCGGAAGGATCATTAACTCGTTTCGCCATCAGCCAGGGGATGCCCGTGTTGGCTTTGTTCTGGCTGAACAGGATGATCTGTCCATCCGGGGTCCAGGCCGGTTCAAAGCTGTTGGTGGCAATGTCGGTATTGTTGAACGGGGTCTGATTTTCACCCGTGGGAGTCATGGTCCAGATCAGGCGGTGGTCAGTCTGGCGGGGGAAGGCGATCAAGTTTCCAATTGGAGACCAGGCAGGGTTTGAATCGAGCGCTTTGGCATTGGAAATGTTGGCTGTAGTGGATGTATTGAAATTGAATATGTAAATTTGGGTGAGGCTGCCGGATTTGGAGGTATAAGCAATTTTGCTGCCATCCGGTGACCAGGCTGGATCATAATCGCCTTCCGGATTGTTTGGCACCGGGAGAGGGTGTGAATTCTTTCCATCCACGTCCATCACAAAGATCCGCCCGCCGGCAAGTGTGTCCTTTCCCAGGCAGGGGGCAACAAATGCAATTTGCATCCCGTCCGGTGACCAGGCTGGCTGGCAAGCTCCACCTGGCATGGTAGTGATCTGCTCCAAATTTGATCCATCTTCATTCATTAACCAGATTTGAAATCCGCCAATGCGATTTGAGGCAAAAGCAATTTGCGGCAGCCCGGAAGCCGAAGTGGTGGAACTGGGCCGGGGCGAAGGTGAAGCAGTCGGCACGACAGTGGCACTCGGAAGAACTACTGCCAGGGTGGCGCTGGGCTGGATGGTGGCACTTGGCAGTATGATGGCAATATTCTGGGTGGCAGTAGCCGGGCTTTTTTGGATGGATGGTGTCGCCTGTGGCACGTCAGAGCCGGGCAGCTGCGATTTTGTAACCACAAAAATAAACAGCAGCGCCAGGGCAACAACCAGAAACCCATACCCGATGCGGGTGATCAATTTCCGCCGCCGGCGAATTCTTGAACTTCGCTGGCGGGACGAAGGGCCAGATACAGGCGGTTCTGCTGGTTCCAATCCTTCTTCTTCTGGAACGTTTGGGTTGGCTGGAGGCGGTGGGATGGTCAGGCGGTTAAGCGAGGCCGGATTTACTTCGCCAGCTTCAGCCAGGGCGAATCCGAACTCTTCAGCGCTTTGAAAACGATCGTTCGGATCAAGTTCGAGGGCTTTTTCGATTACCGAGGCCAGCCGGCGGCTTGTTTTTGACTCAAGGTCACGAACCGGGGTGAGTTCTTCTTTGCCAGTTGCCCTGGCCAACCCGTCTTCAGGGATGAGCCCGGTCAGTGCGGCGTATAATGTTGCCCCCAGCGAATAAATATCCGTGCGAGCATCGGTGCGTGCAGTACCATACTGTTCGGGTGGGGAGAAACCTGGGGTCATGGCCCGCGCCCCGGTGGAAGTGGCCTGGTTGGCTGACATGACTTTCGCCAGGCCAAAATCAACCAAGTAGGCCTCACCTTCGGGGGTTATTTTGATATTCCCCGGTTTGATATCTCGGTGGACGATGGGCGGAGTGCGGGTATGCAGGTAATTAAGTGCCCCGCAGATCATGATTCCAATCAGGATGACATCTTTTTCGGGCAAAACCCGCTGGCGCTCAATGCGAGCCCTTAAATCTTCGCCTTCTATATAATCCATTACCAGGTACTGCCCCTGAGTGGGAACACTGAAATAATCTCGTACCTGGGGCAGGCTGGAATGGCGCAGGCTGGCCAGGATGCTTGCCTCACGCTGGAACTGGCGGGCATATTCATCGGTGAGGAACAGGTTTTCTTTGACTGCCACCGAAATTCCAAGGTGTTCATCGATAGCGCGGTAGACTGCGCCCATTCCCCCCTGACCCAGAATGGAAACAATCCGGTAGCGATTATTAATTAATGTGCCTGAAGAAAGCGCCATGCAGCCTTTATGGATGGATAACTGGTATTTAACGATAGTTTAAGAAAAAAGGCGAAATTGAAACTTCTATCATTGTACCTAACATCTAAAGTTAGCGCAACGGAATTTATATCACTACGTGCTATAATCACGATCATGAGTTTGGATATATCCACCGGGGTGGTGACGGCATTCATTATTGCTCTGGCCGGGGTGGCAATTTGTTTGATCATCGGAATTCGCACGATCCAGGCCGGCAATAAACTCCCTTTTTTTCGCAAACGACGCGACCTGGTGGTGCGCGGTTGGCGCATGATTTTTGTGGCTGTTTTCTTGGGTGGGGTTGCCGTTCTGATTAATCGTTTCGCCGAACCGGTGGCTTACCGTTTTTTTCCCCCTTCTCCAACCGTAACTCTCACCTCCACCATAACGGAGACTTCGACCATCACCCTCACGTCCACCATTACTGAAACCCCAACCATCACCCCTACCACCTCAATTACCCCCACCCCGTATATTCCCACCAGCATCTTTGTTCAATTTACTTCGGTTGTGACCCCCAACGGTGCGGCCGTATTTAGCAAGCCGCAGATCGCTAAAGAGTTGAGCAAAGATCACACTGCTGTAAACCCGGCCAGTGAATTTGCCAATCCGGTGGGCCACCTTTATGCCGCTTTCAGCTACGATAAAATGACGGATAAAGCCCAATGGACCGCTATCTGGCTGCGCCTCGCCGATAACACCGTAGTTTGCTTTGAATCCAAGCCCTGGGATGGCAGCACCGGTGGCTATGGCTACACCGACTGCAACCCCTCCTCCGATCAATGGAAAGCCGGCGATTACATGGTCCAGATCTTTGTTGGCATCGAATACAAGGTAGGCGCCTATTTCAGCGTCACTGGCAACCCGCCCGCCCCCACGATCACCCTTTCACCCACTGTGACCATCACCCCCACCCGGACCATTACGCCATCCCTCACTGTGACACCCACGTTTCTCTCTGCCACCCCCACGGTGACTATAACCCGTACGCCTCTACCGCCGACCATTACGGCAACCTCCAGCGTAACAGTTACCCCTTCAGTTATTCCATAAGGGTTGTATTTGTGAATAGTGGTTGTCCAAAAAGAAGCTTTTTGGACAACCACTATTCACTTCGCAGACTTTGATTTTCATTTTTTCCCGTTTAGCGGGAAAAAATAAAAATCAAAAGCATCTTCTCAATAAAGTGGGGCGTGGTGTTTTTTTGTGCGGCGAAGCCGCACAAAAAAACACCACATTCCCCCTTTTATTGAGAAGATACAATCAAAAGACATTTTTATGACTTATCGCCAGTTCTGTGGCAATTTGTGATGCCAGGCGGGCATTGTTTTTCAGCAGTGCCAGGTTGGCCTTCAGGCTGACCCCGCCGCTCAGTTCGCTGACCCGGCCTAAGAGGAACGGGGTTACCGCTGCGCCGTGAATTTTTTTCTGTTCGGCTTCAGCCAGCGCCTGGCGGATTGATTCTTCCACTTCATCAGCCGGAATGGCAAATTCAGCAGGAGGAGGAATCACCACCAGCACAGCGGCAAGGATGCCGGTTTCCCATTGGGCCCGGGCAATGCTGGCCACCTGGGCAGGTGTATCGGCCCGGGCTGTCACTGGCAGGCCGCTGCTCAGTGAATAAAATGCCGGGAATTCGTCAGTCTGGTAGCCAATTACGGGTACTCCCCGGGTTTCCAGCACTTCCAGCGTGGCTGGCAGGTCCAAAATAGCTTTTGCGCCTGCGCAAACCACCACCAGTGGGCTGCGGCTCAATTCTTCCAGGTCAGCGGAAATATCAAAAGTGGAGTTGCGGTGAACTCCGCCGATTCCACCGGTGGCAAAAACATGCAGGCCGGCGGTGCGAGCAGCAATCAGCGTTCCGGCTACCGTTGTTCCGCCGCACTCTTTTGCTGCAATGGCAATTCCAAAATCTCGCCGGCTGATTTTACGGGTTTTCGGCTCACTGGCCAGCCGCTGCAGTTCGGCCTGGCTGAGGCCAACATGAATCCTGCCATCGATCAACCCGACCGTGGCCGGGGTGACGTTTTCACCGCGTATGATTGCTTCCAGGTCACAGGCCAGCTCCAGGTTGTATGGGCGGGGCAGACCATGGGTGATGACAGCCGATTCAAGGGCCACAATAGGCTGATTTAGCTGTTGGGCCTTGATAATTTCAGGGGAAAGAAAAAAAGTCTCTGGAATCATGATCTCAATTTAACCACACTTGAGCCGGATTGCACACATCAATCAGGTATCAAGAATCGGGCACTATTGGTATAATCTATACAAGTAGAAATTTCATTGGGGCGGTTGACCGCGTATGATATTCCTCGCCAAAAAGGCAAACCAAAATTTAGCAGTGCTGGCAACCTTTAAGGGTAAAAATGTCACTTTAAAAAGGTGGAACAAACGGGGGATAGGTTTTTTGCGCCCTGAATAGAGAATAAATCCCTCGCTTAACGATTTTGTCGGGTTGGCGATTCATCTGCCTAATTATAATTATTACAGGAAGCAGGCGAAGATGCGAAAAAGGTTAGGAAATTCGGTTATTTACGGCATAAATGGGTTCCTCCTTGGGCTGGTATTTTCCAGCCTGGTGATTGGAATCTGGTACATTTCGCTGAGCTATGCCGGAGTAATTTCACAACCTTCTTTTCCAATTTTGTGGTTTCTGGTCGAAATTGGCAGCCCCATGCCAATTTCACTGGCGGTGAGCGGTGCTTTGATTGGCCGGCGCCAGGACCGCCTGGCCCTGGTAAATAACGAGCTGATTGCCGCCAATGACCAGCTGCAGCAGCGTGAAAAAGAGATGCTGCTCGAGAATGCAGAGCGCACCCGGCTTGAAAAAGTGCTTGAACGCGGCAAACGGGAGTGGGAGGGTATTTTTGATGCCGTCCAGGATTCGATCATCGTTACCGACGGCGAAGGGAAAATAATCCGCTGCAACCAATCAGCCATTAACCAGATCGGCACTTCTTTTTATCAGCTGATGAATACCCCCATTGAAGATGTAATGTTGGGGCAGGATAAAAATATCTTCCTTGAACCATCCGGGGCGCCGCGCGAGTTCTTTATTACCCATAAGCAGCGCTGGTTTGACCTGAGCGAGTTTCCTTTATTTCAGGCAGATGAGCATACTGGAAAAATTTATATTTTGAGGGATATTACCCAGCGCAAAAATTCCGATGCAATCATTCGCCACCAAAAAGATTATCTGGAAGCGCTTGTAAAGAACTCACCTGTCGCCATTGTTTCCCTGGACCAGGAGCAGCGGGTTGAATCCTACAATCCAGCCTTTGAAACAATGTTTGGATTTCCGCGGGATGAGGTTATGAGTCGTTCATTGGACGACCTGCTGGTGGATGAACAAAACCGTGCTGAAGCCGCGAGCCTGACGCAAAGGGTGGCAAAGGGCGAATCGGTTAAATGTATTGTTCAAAGAACCAGGAAAGATGGATCAAGAGTTGATGTCGAAATTCTGGGCGTTCCACTGCACCTGGATGATAAACCGGTCGGGTCGCTCCGTCTTTACCACGACATTACCGAATTAATCCAGGCCCGGCGGGCGGCCGAAAAGGCCGACCAGGCGAAAACTGAGTTTCTGGCCAATATGAGCCATGAGATCCGCACCCCAATGAACGGTATTCTTGGCATGATCGATCTCAGTCTGGGCACTGAATTATCCAATGAGCAGTTTGAATTTCTATCCGGCGCGAAAGAAAGCGCTGAGGCCCTGATGGGCGTTCTGAACAGCGTTCTGGATGTTTCAAAAATTGAGGCCGGCCAGCTCCAGCTTGAAAAAATTGAGTTTGATATTGTTGAGGTTATTGAAGGCCTGGCCCAAACAGTCGCCAGTCGGGCCGAGTCGAAAGGATTGGAGCTGGTCGTTTTTGACGATCCATACCTGCCCCTGGTTGTCCTGGGAGACCCTGGGCGGCTGCGCCAGATTCTGATCAATTTGACCGAGAACGCGATTAAATTCACGGAAAAAGGCGAGATTCTGATTCAGACCGACTTACAGGCAGAAAGCGATGAATACCTGTTGGTTCGTTTCACGGTGGCCGATACGGGCATTGGTATTCCGAAAGACCGCCAGAAGGCTGTTTTTGAACGTTTTGTCCAGGCTGACGGTTCCACTACCCGTCGTTTTGGCGGTACTGGCCTTGGACTGACCATTTCCAAGCAGTTAATTGAACTGATGGGTGGGACGATTGGCCTTGAAAGTGAGCCGGGCCACGGCTCAAAATTCTGGTTTGACATCAAATTCCAAAGGGTTGATTACGATTTGCAGGACCGGGACACTTCAGGCAGCCTGAAGGGCACTCGCATTCTGATCGTAGATGATAATTTACGAAACTGTACAATCCTTAAGAAAATGATGGAAGGTTTTGGCTGTACCGCCACAGCCGTCCAATCTGGTTTAGAAGTAATCCCTGAGCTTTTCCGTGGGCTGCTGACCAGTGCTCCCTACCAGCTGGTCATTCTGGATATGCAGATGCCGGGCATTGAAGGCGAACAAATCCTGAAAATGATCCGCAAAGAGACGCTGACCCATGACTTGAAAGTGATTGTGCTTACCTCAATGGGACATCGTAGTGAGATGAACACCATTCGAGAATTGGGCTGCTCTGGTTACCTGGTAAAACCGGTCCGGCAGTCCAGGCTCAGAGATACGATCGAATATGCGTTGGGCTTGCGCAAATCTCTTGAAGCGCTCAATCGAAAAAAGAACACTGGCTCGCTCGCCACCGAGCAGTTAATTTCGCCGCTCAATATCCTGGTAGTTGAAGACAACCATTTGAATCAAAAGATGATCTACACCTACCTCACCCGCCAGGCTCATACGGTTAAAATGGCTGGAAATGGGGTGGAGGCGATCGAAATGTTAAAAACTCGCACATTCGATTTGATTTTTATGGATGTGCAGATGCCGATCATGGACGGCCTGGAGGCGACCCGCAGAATAAGGGAAATGGAAGGTCAAAATATCCATACTCCTATCATTGCCATGACCGCTTATGCCCTGCAGGGAGATAATCAGCGCTGCATTGAAGCCGGCATGGATGATTATATTTCGAAGCCGTTAGATACACGCCGGCTGGTCCAGGTAATTTATGCATGGTCAAAGAAAAAAACCGGAAGGCTGCTGCTCCTTGAAAAAGAACAAACCGAACAGGGTAGTATGCCTGATACGATTCTGGATGTCAACGCAGCCTTGCCACGCTTCAGTAATGATATAAAATTCTATAAGAGTTTATTAGATGAATTAATTGATTCTCTCCCTTCCAGGATTGAAGAGTTAAGAAGCCTGTATAATAGTAGACAGTGGGTAAGATTGGCCGACCAGGCCCATAATTTAAAAGGAGTTGCGGCTAACTTTGGGCTGCTGAAGATGTCAGCAATTGCCCGCCAAATTGATGATTATGCCAAGGCTGAAAATGATGAACCAGTGCCGGGGCTGATTGAAAACGCTGTCCGCCTGTTAGATGAGATAAAGAAATCTCGGGCGGAATTAGAAATTAAGCAAGAATTTTCCTCTTAATGAGGGGTGGTTAATGGCAAAAGTACTTTTCATCGATGACGAGCCCCTGTATTATCGCCAAATTCAGCCTTCTTTTAAAGAGCAAGGTCATGAACTGCATTACGCCAAGACGGGGATGGAAGGTTTGGCCGAAGTTCTTTCCTTTTCGCCGGATGTCATCATCACCGATGTGCGTTTGCCGGATGTTACCGGATATGAAATTGCAGACCGCCTGCGCCGCGATCCACGGTTTAACCGCATCCCTATCATCTTTGTTACCGGGCAGGGTGATCTCAAAGATAAGCTAAAAGCTTTTGACCTGGGGGCAGATGATTACCTGGTAAAGCCATTCCAACCGGAAGAACTGGTCGCCCGTTTGGGGATCTTACTGCGGAGATCCGAAGCGCTCAAAGCAGTTTCGAACATGGAATCGACCAATAAGCAAACTGCCACCATTCTGGCTGTCCACTCTTTGCGGGGTGGAGTGGGCTGCTCCTCAATTGCGGTCAATATGGCCCTGGCTTTCCAGCAAATCTGGCTTAAGTCGACCATCATCCTGGATGGCGTTTTGGCAGCCGGTCACATTGGATTAATGCTCAATTCTTCTCCACAGGTCACCTGGTCTGATTTTGCAGGGATCCAACCGAAGGATATTGACACGGAAGGCTTTGAAAAACTGGTCCGGACCCATTCCAGTGGGGTTAAATTTATTGCATCTCCCAGCGTGCCAATTGCGCCTGATTCTTTTGTGGATAACTTTTGGCCGGGTGTGATTCGACACCTGAGTGAGTTAAATCATTTTATCGTGCTGGATACCGCCCATGATTTCAGCAATGTGACCATTCACATGCTCACTGCTGCCACGGATATTATTTTGGTGATTTCACCAGAAATGGCATCCTTGCGATCGGCAGTGGGAGCCCTGAATATTTACGACAAACTTGGACTTAATCCGCGCCGGATTTTCGTGGTTGTAAACCAGGTCTTTGACGCAAGTCCAATTAAGCAGGCCCAAATCGAACGGGTGATTCACCGGCCTGTGGATATGATGATCCCTTATGTGCCGAACGAATTTATCCGGGCTGTTAATTTCGGCGAGCCTTACATCTCTAAAAATCCGGATTCGCCCATCGCTGGTTTGTTTGAAGATGCCGCTTATTGGTTGAGCAACGATATTCACAAAAATATTCCTCCAGCCGCTCCCAGCTCGTCCTGGAGACGGGTCAATAACCGCCTGAAATCGTTGAAGTCTTGAGGTATATGACTAAGCTGCGGCGTTTAACGATAACCGTAATTCTGACCCTGGTCATCGGCCTGGCGTATGCGGGCGTTAACCAAAGTCAGCCTGTAAACGCTCAAAGCCAAACCCAGGGACAAACTCGATTCAAAACTGTTGAACAAAAGGCGACTCAAAATGTCTGGCACCTGAT
>Ga0182021_10008022_pt1 | contig 12522 bp, 9 predicted proteins | sample 612E3MmetaG_FD_120493 | JGI IMG/M metagenome (GOLD analysis project Ga0182021, IMG submission 120493) | Permafrost microbial communities from Stordalen Mire, Sweden - 612E3M metaG (Illumina Assembly) | ecosystem: Environmental > Terrestrial > Soil > Wetlands > Permafrost | place: Sweden... | reverse complement strand
TCGCCTTCGCGAGGTCGCGGACCTTGTAGAAGTAACAGTTCTGGATCTCGTCGCCGGCGTTCACCGGAAAGAGCTGCGTCTTGAACTGGAAGCCGAGGCCCGGCGCCGGCGCCTCGAGCTTCTCCGGATCGGTCACCGTGGGGGCTGGCGTGGCCTCGGGCTCGGCCTTGCAACCCGCGGTGAGAGCGAGCGCGAGGGGCATCGAGAGGAGCGCAGCGGCAAGGAAGCGATTCATGGTGACGCCTTGGAGGGGTAGCAAAGGGTATCGTAGAGAAGTGGGGACGGAGCGCTCATGAGCAGGCTGCGTGCCACCCGCGCGATCGCTGAAACTACGGGAAATAGGGCCTCGTTGCGTGCAGCGCGGCCGAGCTCTCCCGGACATCGGAGTCATGTGTGCCAGCCGCGCCAGGCCTGGCACGTCAGGCGCGTCGCGGCCGTGCTCGCGTTCCTGCTGGCGTGCGGAATCGGTGCAGGATGCACGAATGACGGCCGTCGCGCCCCGGCTGCGCTCGTCCCGGCGGGCGACGCCGGAGCCTCGGGCCTCGCCGCCGTCACGGTGCAGCCGGATGCGGGCGTCGTGCGCACGCAGCCATCGGCCGCTTCGATACCCGCGCTCGCGCTCGTTCCGCGCCCGCGTCATGCGGTGGCGTGCAGCGGCAGCCTCTCCATCGGCGACGTGAGCGGGATCGTGATCGACGACGACCCTGCGGCACGCGCGATCGCGGTGCGGCTCGCGCAGTGGCTGGGGATCGGCGCGTCGCTCGTACGGGCCATCGCTGCCGGCTCGCCTGGCCCTGCGCACGCGATCGTCTTGCGACTCGACCGCCCGGCGCCGGGTGCGCCTCGTGACGCGCCGGCGCGCGATCGCGATCGCGATCCTTCGGTGGAGCCGCCGCGGGACCTCGACGACGAGGCGTACAGCCTCGACATCTCGCCGGACACGGCGGTGCTGCGCGCGCATCATCCGGCGGGCCTCTTCTATGCTGCGCAGACGCTCGCGCAGCTCGCCGGCACGCGCCCTCTCGCGCTTCCTTCGGGGGTCGCCGCCGTTGCCTCGCGGGCGCGGGAGCTGCCTTGCATCCACATCGACGACGCGCCGGCGGGGCGCGTGCGCGCCATGCACCTCGACGTGGCGCGCCACTTCTTCTCGAAGGAGCTCGTCGAGCGCTACGTCGATCTCCTCGCGTTCTACCGCTTCAACGTCTTTCACTGGCACCTCACCGACGACCAGGGCTTTCGCCTCGCGATCCGCGCGCACCCGGAGCTCACGCAGATCGGTGCTCGGCGCATCGAGGACGGTCACGAGGTCGCCGGCTCGTACACCCAGGACGATGCGCGCGAGGTCGTCTCGCGCGCCAAGGACTCGTTCGTCACGGTGGTGCCGGAGATCGAGATGCCCGGCCACGCGCGGGCCATCCTCGCATCGCATCCCGAGCTCTCGTGCACCGGCAAGAAGCAGGAGGTGCCGGCGACGTGGGGCATCTTCGACGACGTGCTCTGCGCCGGAAACGAGGCCACGTACAAGCTCCTCGACGACGTGCTGCGCGAGACGGCGGAGGTGTTCCCGTCGCGCCTCGTCCACGTCGGCGGCGACGAGGTCCCGAAGACGCGCTGGAACGCGTGCCCGAAATGCCGCGCACGGATGGCGCGCGACAGGCTCGACGCCGAGCAGCTCCACGGCGCGTTCCTGAAGCGCCTCGGCGCGATGCTGTCGGCGCGGGGGCGTCGCATGGTCGCCTGGGACGACGCGCTCGAGGGCGGGCTTCCGCAAGACGCGGTCGTCGCGGCCTGGCAGAGCACGGAGCGCGGCCGCATCGCCGCCGCCGCTGGGCACGATGTGGTGATGGCGCCCTCCGACACCACCTACTTCAACTACTGGCAGTCGCGCGCCGTCCCGCAGCCCGGTCACGAGGGCGACCTTCCGTGGACCCGGGTGCTCGCGTTCGATGCGCAGGGAGCTCGCGTGCTCGGCGGCGAAGGCGCGCTGTGGACGGAGTACGTGCGCTCGTCCGACGACGTCGACACGCTGCTGCTCCCGCGGCTCGCGGCGCTGTCGGAGGCGCTGTGGAGCGGGAGCGGCGCGCCCGGCGCGAACGCCGCGGACGTCGCGAATGCTGCGTCGTTCGCGGCCCGCTTCACCGCGCAGCGCCCGCTGCTCGATGCGAGCCACGTGCATTACTTCGTCGAGCCGCCGGTCGGCCTGCGCCCGAAGAAGGTGTTCGTCGAGACGGCGACGCTCGAGCTGGCGCGACCGGCGATCCATCCCGACGGCGTCGTTCGGTTCACGCTCGACGGCTCCGAGCCGACGCCGAGCTCGCCCGTCTACGACGCTCCCATCGTCCTGCGCGCCACCACGCGGGCAACGGCGCGCCTGTTCCTTCCCGGCGGCCGCACGAGCGATGGGGTGCGCGGAACCTTCGAGCGCTCGGCGCTGCATCCGTCCATCCAGCCGTCGATGAATCCTTCGATGTTCCGAGAAGGTGTACTGTACAAGTACTTCGAGGGTGACTTCCACGTGCTGCCGCCCGTCTCGAGTCTCACGGCGGCGCGCAGCGGCCGACTGAGCTCGCTCTCGCTCGACCCGTCGTTTCGTGCCGAGCGCTTCGCCGTCGTCTACGACGCGTGGTTCCTCGCGCCGGCGGACGGCGTGTACCGGTTCGTGGCGCGCGCCGACGACGGCGTCGCGCTCGACGTCGACGGCCTGCGCGTGCTCGTCGACGACGGCGAGCACGCCGCGCGCGACGCCGACGGCGAGATCGCCCTGGAGCGAGGCCCTCACACGGTTCGCCTCCTCTACTTCCAGGGCAGCGGCGGCAAGGAGCTGCTCCTGCGCTGCGAGGGGCCGGGGCTCTCTCCGGGCCCCTGCGCGCTCGTCAGCCCCTGAGTGACGCGCGAATAAACAAACGCCGTTGCAGTTCTTGCGCGCTCCAACAGCTTGATCTTCCACGGTTGACGCTGCGCATTATGAGAAAGTTCTCGCGCAACGCCTCGACAGGTTGGGGATCACAGTGTAGGTGGATGCCCTCTCTTCACGCACTCGGCGGAGTGTGCGGAGCGACACCAGGGGTCTCATGAAGAAACTGCTCTCGATTCTGCTGCTCGCTGGACCCGTCGTCGTGGGCACGGCCTGCACGACCAACACGGTCATTGCCAAGGGCGGCGATGCCGGTACCGCCTCCACGGATCCCGCGACCCCGGCCGACGACTCGATGATGCCCGTCGAGGACGCGGCCCCTCCTTCCTGCGACTGTCCGTCGACGTGCCAGTCGACGACCGAGAAGGACAAGACGGCGGTCTGCCACCCGCAGACGCCTGCGCCCAAGACCGTGTCCACCGGAACGGTCGGCAACTTCGAGATCACCGGCTTCGAGTACTGGCAGTGGGTGAAGGGCGATCACGTCTACGACAACGGCGCGTCCGTCGCGTGGGGCTACAACGGCGAGGGCGAGCCGCAGGCGAAGCCGCCCGTGCTCCCGACCGAGCAATCGAAGGCCTGCATGGCCGAGGCGAACAAGGTCCTCAACGACCTCCTGAAGAACGACGTTCCGCCGGAGCTCGAGGCCTTCCGCGCGAAGACCGGCGTCAACGCCTTCTGGCAGTGGAACAACGACATGACCGGCACGGCACCCGGCGTCGAGGCGCCCAAGGAGTACCAGTCGCTCTGGCTCTACGACAAGCGCCTGATCAAGTGGATGAGCCACACGAACCGTGACGGAACGTGCCGCCTTCCCACGAAGGCCGACCTCGTGAAGTTCTCGAAGGGCTGCATCAAGACCTTCCCGAATTGCTACAACTCCGACTTCCTCTGAGCTCGGCAGCGCGCACGCCGCTCACGGCGTGAACACGAGGAAGAGCCGGCCCTCCGGCGAGATCTGCTCTGCGCTCGACAATGCGATGCCGAGCCCCGGCGCGACCACGCGACTGATGGCGTAGCGCGCCGAGAGATCCACGCGCACGCCGGCCTGGTCGTCGAACGTCTCGTGGACGCCGCCGCGCAGGTCGGCGGCCCACGCGCCGCTCGCATAGCCGAGCCCGATGTACAGGCCGGGCCGCAGGATCGTCGAGACGTCGTACGCGCCGAAGCCGACCTCACCGTGGAAGCCGAGGCGACGGCCAAAGCGGAGATTGACGTCCGGGATCACGTAGCTCGTCGGTGACGAGTCGACGTTGCTGGCCCAGCGCTGGAACGCCAGCGCGCCGAGCCTCACGCCGAAGTAGTCGGTGTCGTAGCCGACGTTTGCGCGGCCGCCGCCCATGAGCCGCGAGGGTGGAATGACGTCCGACGTGCTCGAGCACGGGTCGTTGTTGCATGCGGTGCGCGTGAACGCGCGGTGCTCGCCGCCGCCGCCGCCGCCGATCGAGAAGCCATTGGGCTCGATGTCGAGCGCTGCTTCCTGGTCATGGGGAGGAGGAGGCGGAGGCTGCGGCATGGCATCGTCCGAGTCCGGTTGCAGCTCGCCGGCGTTGCTCGGCTCGTCTTCGGGAGGACGCGCCACGCGATCGTCGGTGTACACGCGAACGTGACCGCCGACGCCGCCGTAATTGGCGCGCGCGGAGGGGCCGCACGTCCACTGGCCGACGCTCGATCCGGCGTAGCCCTCGGCTTCGACTTGGGTCGGGCCGGCGGCGGCGACGCGGGACACCGCCGAGAGCATCAGGCCGCCGAGGCCGAGCACGAGCCAGCGTCTCCTCGTCATGACCCCGACCTGAGCAAGGCTGATGCCTCTACGCGATCATGAATAAACGCCGTTCGTTCACGTCGCATCGTAAGGCAGCCATGATCGCGAAGACCCGAGACCGTGGCCGACGATTCACACGTGAGGTCCTCGGCTCACACGCTACGCTCGCGGGTACGGCATGGCTCCCGTGAGACTCACGCGCGAGAGTGTGGTGATCGCGACACTGGTCGGTCTCGCGGTCTCCTCGTGCAAGCACCAGGACCCGCAGCCCGCGCAGGCGCCGTACGCGTATCCGTATCCGGCGCCGTACCCTGCCGCGCCGCCGCCTGCGCCGTGGGCACCGCAGCCGGTGTATTACGGGCCGAGCGCGGCGCCGGCGGTCACGCCCGCGTTTGGCTTCTACTGCCAGTCCGACGCCGATCTGCAGTGCGCGTACGGACACTGCATCAACGGCCACTGCGGAGGCTGCTCCGACGTGAGCCAGTGCAAGCGCGGCACCGTCTGCGCGCCGTCGCCCGTCGGAGGCACCTGCTGGCCGGACATGCGGCAGGGCCCGCAGCCTCAGCCTCAGCCGCAGCCGCTACCGAGCCCCGGTCCGACGCCCACGCAGCCCCCGCCGTTCCCGGTACCGCCCTCGGCGCCGCCCGGACCCTCTTCCGATCCGTTCGCGGCGGCGCGGCAGACGTGTGTAGATCGCATCAATCAGTATCGCGCGCGCGTGCGCGTCGGGCCCATCGCGCGCGACGCCAGCACCGAACCCTGCGACGACGACGAGTCACGCCTCGACTCGAGCGCGAATCGCGCGCACGGCAGCTTCGGCAAGTGCGGTGAGCGCGCGCAGAACGCCTGCCCGAACTATCCCGGCGCGTCGGTCGAGGACGTCCTCACCAAGTGCCTGCAGCAGATGTTCGACGAGGGACCGGGCGGCGGTCACTACGACAACATGACGAGCACCAAGTACTCGCGCGCGTCGTGCGGCTTCGTCCCGGTGGGCGGCGGTCGCATCTGGACGGTGCAGAACTTCTTCAAGTGACCGGCGCGCTAGCCTCGCGCTAGCGCGCCACTTCGGCGAGCAGCTGGTTGGCGACGGTCGCGTCGACATGCAGCGGACCGACACCAAAGCTCTTCGCGACGGCGTCTTGCTCGAAGAGGAAACGCCGCAGCACGTCGTGCGGGTACTCCTCGAGCGGTAGGCCGTGCGCCTCGGCCACCTGGCCGTCGGCGGCGCGCAAGTGATGGGCTCGACCGCCGTTGCCGTGGAGCTGGTGGCACTGGAGACAACCTTGCTCGTTGGTGAGCGCCGCAGCGAGGGGCTTGGGCACCGTGCGCGCGACGGCGAGCGGATCCTCGTCGACGACGTGGAAGCTCGCCGCAGTCAGCGCGAACTCGGCGAGCGTGGGGACCGCGAGTCGTTGCCTTGCCGCGGCGTCGCTCGGCGTTGCGGCCCGCTCGTCCGGCACGTGCAGGAAGCCGCCGATGTGGCGGATCATCAAGGGCCGCGCCGGCTCCGTCTCCGCCTTCCACGAGTACGTGCGATGGACGTTGTACGTGACGAACATGCGGAAGAGGTTCCGCTCGTCGTCGATGCCGATCACGATCGCGGGCTTGATACGGTCGATCTCGCTTCGCTCGAGGACCAGCTTCTCGCCGCGGGCATTCGTCACCTCGACCCAGCGCCCGGCGCCGAGCTCGGGGTGCGCGCGGAGCCAGTCGCCGAGATCGATCGCGTCGTACGTCGCCGCAGGCCATGGCTCGAGATCGCGCGCCATCTCACCGAAGACGTTGCGAACCGCGGCACGGAAGCGGGCATCGGTCGGCCGGCGGACGACGAGGCGCTCGTCTTTCCAGAACGTCTCCGTGGTGAGCGGGGCGTGCGAGCCCCACGCGTCGCTCAGCGCCCATGCTGTCTCGCCGTTGCCGGGACGCGGCTCGCGGCGCACGAACGCCGTGACGACGTCGGCGACGTCGTTCTTCTCGCCTCCCAGGTTGGTGAGCGTGTGCGCCTCGCGGAGCGAGACGAATTGGCCGTGGACCTCCTTGGCCCCGGCGCGCTCGAGCGCACGCACCAGGAGGCGCGAGCTCTGCGCCGACCCCGGTGAATCGGCGTGCGCCGACATGACGAGAAACGGCGGCGCGTCGGCGCGCGCGGCCGGCGCATCGTAGACACCGTTCATGGCGATGACGCCGCGCAGCGTCGCGGGCGCGAGGCTGAACCGCGGCTCGAGCGCGAGCCGCGTCACGAGCGTTGCGCCGAGCTCCTCGCCTGCGAGCACCGGCTCCGCGACGAGGCCGTACTCCGCGGAGCGCCGCGAGAGCTCACGAACGACCTCTGCGACGTCGTCACCCGCGCGATCGAGCGGTCGTTCGTCGCTCACGTCGAAGGAGACGACCGCGACGCCGATGGCGCGCCGCTGCAGCGCGTCGGCGATGGCGACGCCGGTGCGCTCCTTCTCGTCGGGCGCCGGCCATCCGCGCTCGTGCGCGAAGAGCATCCACGGCGCGGGCCGATCGGCGGGCACGGGCAAGTACAGATCGACGCGAACCCCGGGGCGCGCCAGCACGTCATGAAGCACGACAGCGTCATGCCTGGTCGTCGCGGCAGGCGCCTCCGCACGGCGCTCCCCCATGCGAACGCCGGTCTTGACGCCGATGACGGCACCGAGACCGGCGAACGCGAGGAGCGCGAAGACGAGGACGAGCCGACGCGACACGCGTCAGAGCTCGGCGGCGAATCTCAGAACCACGTCCACGGCTTGTACCAGACGCTCTCGGTCTTGGCCGGAGCAGCGGGCGGCGTGGCGACGGCAGCGGGCGGCGGAGCGGCGGCCGCGGGCGCGGGCGCCGAGCTCGCCGCCGGGTCCACCGCGACCGGCGTGATCGCCTTCGCAACGGCGGGCTGGAGAGCGACCGGCGCGCCGACCACGACCGTGCCGGTCTTGCCGGCGGGGCAGCCGTGGGTCTTCGGGTCGCTCGTCTTCACGCCCGCGACGTCGGGGCATGCGTCGAGCGTGTCGGGAACGCCGTCCTTGTCGCGATCGGAGGCGCCGGCGGGCGCGCCCCACGGATTGAGCGGACAGCCGTTGGTCGCCGGCTCGGTGGTCTTCACGCCCGCGACGTCGGGACATGCGTCGATCGCGTCGGGGACGTTGTCGTGATCGCGATCGGAGGCGCCGGCGGGCGCGCCCCACGGGTTGTTGGGACAGCCGTTGGTCTTGGGGTCGGTCGTCTTGATGCCCGCGACGTCGGGACACGCGTCGAGCGTGTCGGGGACGGTGTCGTGGTCGCGGTCGGAGGCGCCGGCGGGCGCGCCCCACGGGTTGTTGACGATCGGGCAACCGTTCTTGTGCGGGTCGTCCTGCTTCACGCCCGGGGTGTCCGGACACATGTCGATGTCGTCGGCGATGCCGTCGTGGTCGCGGTCGGGCGAGCCGACGGGCGAGCCCCACGGGCCGAGCGCGGCGGGGAGCGGACAGCCGTTCTTGTGCATGTCCGCCTGCTTCACGCCGGGCGTGTCGGGGCAGGCGTCGATGTCGTCGGCGATGCCGTCGTGATCGCGATCGGGCGTGCCGACCGGCGAGCCCCACGGCCCGATGGCCGGAAGGGGACAGCCGTTCTTGTGCATGTCCGCCTGCTTGACGCCCGGGGTGTCGGGGCATGCGTCGAGGCTGTCCGGAATGCCGTCGTGGTCGCGATCGGGGGCGCCGGCAGGCGCGCCCCAGCCATCGGCCTGCGCTACCGACGGGGTTGCCGCAGTCGCCGCAGCGACTCCGAAAAGGACGACCGCAAACACTGCCAGACGCGAGTGACGCGCACGATGCGAGTTCATCAACCCTCCGAATTCAACGGCTGCCGCAGGACCGGTTGGATAGACGAGCTTGTCCAACGGCCATTCACGTTTGCCGATGATACACGCCCTGCCGTTTATGGCGACTCGGCCGAGCCCCGAAAACCCCGCAAAAAAGGGTGCTCTCTCGTGCGCGCGGGTAGGAGCGACAAAAACGAGAAGGCCCGCCGCGGTCCGCGACGAGCCTTTTCGTGTCTCTCCGAAGCCTAGGTCAGGCGTGCACGCGCCCACGACCCATGATGGCGTGCTTCAGGACGAGCACGACCACCGCGCCGACGAACGCGACGAAGAGGCTCCAGATGTTGAGCCCCGTGACGCCGGCGTTGCCGAACGTGTTGAACAAGAAGCCGCCGACGACCGCGCCGACGACGCCGAGGATGACGTCGAGGACGACACCTTCGCCGGTCTTGTTCACGACCTTGCTCGCGATGAAGCCGGAGATGAGTCCCAGAATGATCCAAGCGACAATCGACATTTTCGTACCTTCTCCGAGGGTTTGCGGTGGTTGTTACGCCGTGTGACCACCCTTTCAGCAACGGGTGGGCCAACCGCCGATCCGCGGGTTCTGCGTACATTTCACGCTTGCGCCAGCCCATGCGCAGGCACGGTGGCGGTGCATTTCTGCGCCTGGCGAGACTTAGGTCGCCGTTTCGGGCGCCGGCGGCGGAGCTATCGACGGGCTCGTCCCATGCGCCGCGCGGCGAGCACGGAGCGTGCGGCGGATGACGAGCTCGACGTCTTCGGCATCCACGGGCTTCACGAGGAACGCGTCGGCGCCGATCGCCGAGAGGCGCTTCCACTCGCTGGGCCCTCCCGCGGCGGTGAGCACGATGATGGGCGTGCGATGCGCGCTGTCGATGGCCCGCAGGAGCGCCGTGAGCTTCGTGCCGTCCATCTCGGGCATCTCGAGATCGACGAGCACGACCGAATACGGGTTGTCGCAGAACGCTTCGAGCGCCGCCGCTCCGTCGCCGACCTGATCGACGACCGAGCGCGGAAAGCGCGCGGTGAGCGCCGAGGCGAGGATCTGGCGCCAGTCGGGATCGTCGTCGGCGACGAGGATGCGGGCGGGATCCGCCGTCCCACGATGCGCGGCGAGGAGCGCGTCGCGAAACGCGCCGGCGCTGAGGTAGCGCTCGTCGACGTCCTTGGCGAGCGCCTTCGCGATGACGTCGTCGTAGACGGTCGCAAGCCCCGGGCGTCGCACGCTCGGCGGAACGGGAGCCTGGAGGACGTGCTGCGTGAGCACGTTCATGTCGCTCGCGCCGACGAACGGCGGACGTCCGACGAGGAGCTCGTAGGCGATGCAACCGAGCGCATAGACGTCGCGCGCTTCTTCACGCGGGCACTCCTCGCCGAACGCGGCCTCCGGCGCCATGTAGGCCGCCGTTCCGACGAGGGGACCCGGCGCTGCGTCGGGGTCGGGCGCACGCGCGAGTCCGAAGTCGCCGACCGCGACGCGGAACGTCTTGTCGATGAGGAGGTTCGACGGCTTCAAGTCGCGATGCATCGTTCCGGTGGCGTGGATGGCGTCGACGCCCGTGCAGGCCTGCTCGATGATGCGCACGACGTCGTCGACGCTGGGCAGCGTGCCGTCCTTGTGACCGGAGAGCCATTGCTCTGCGGTCTGCCCGTCGACGAACTCCATCGCGAAGTACGGAGTCTGCCCGTGCTCGCCATAGGTGTAGACTGCAAGTACATTGCGATGCGAGAGGCGCGCCATGGCGCGTGCTTCTTCCGCGAAGAGATCGTTCATCTGCGGCATCGCCATCATCGATGACTTGACGAACTTGATCGCGACGCGCCGCTGGAGACGCTCGTCGAGCGCGGCGGCGACGACGCCCATGCCGCCCACGCCGAGCACGCCGTCGATGCGGTACGTACCGCCGACGAGCGTTCCCTTCTTCACCCCTACGTCTGCGAGCGGATCGCGTGACGCGCGCAGCTCGGAGGAGTCTCTTCGGACCGGCCCGCCCACGGAGCTGCGATCGCCCTTCGCCGTGGCGAGCTGCTTCTCGGAAGGACGCTCGGACGCCACCCACGAACGCTATCACGCGTAGTAGATGTGCCCGATGCGAAGAGCGGCTACGGCAGTGCTTGGTGCATCGATCGTGGTCGGTGCGCTCGCGCTGCTCGCCCCGGCTTGTGCGGCCCCGAAGGTCGCGAAGCTGATCGTCCATGGCGACAAGCGCCAGCTGAGAGAACGTGCCGCAGGGACGCCGCCGAGCTCCCCCGACAAGCCGCCGATTCTCTACCTCGCCTTCGACGGCGTCGGGCGCGACCTCCTCTACGACATGCTGCGGAAGGGAAAGTTGCCGCACCTTGCCGGCCTGCTGGGCGGTGCGGCCGGGCCGTCGGGCAGCGCTTTCCCGCACGCGCATTTCGACGAGCACCTGCTCTCGACGCTGCCGTCGTCGACGATGGCGGCGTGGGCGACGACGATGACCGGCGTCGGCCCGGCCGTGCACGGCATCACCGGCAACGAGTTCTTCATCCGCGAGACTCGCGAGCTTGCGTGTCCCGCGCCGGTGTCGTTCGCGGACTCGAAGCCGACCATCGAGATCTTCACCGACGCGGGGCCGACGAGCTGCTTCTCACGAAGCGGGCGGTGCTCGCCGACGCATTCGAGGGGGCCATCGAGGTCGAGGCCAAGAAGGAGCTCGCGAAAGAGGAGTCGCGTCGTCTCTACGCCGATCTCGACAAGGCCGTCATCGAGACCGTGACGGACCGTCTTCGCGAGGGGCCCGTCCCCGACGTGCTCACCGTCTATCTCTCCGGGACCGACCTCTACGCGCACATCGCGAAGGAGGGCCCCGATGCCGCGCGAAGCTCTTACCTCGAAGAGATCGTCGACCCCGCGCTGGCCAAGCTCGTCGACGTGCTCCGCGCGCGGGACACCCTCGCGCATCGCTGGGTCGTGCTCAGCGCGGACCACGGGCACACGCAGGTCGTGCACGACGACGCGCATGCGCTCTCCACGAAGGACGACGAGGATCCTCCCGGGGTGCTGAAGCGGAGCGGCTTTCGCGTCCGGCCCTTCTCGCGCAACGTCTCGGAGAAGGACGACTTCAGCGCCGTCCTCGCCTACGGCGGAGCCATGGCGTACGTGTACCTCGCCGACCGGTCGGTATGTCCGCACGAGAAGGACGTGTGCAACTGGAAGCTGCCTCCGCGCTACGAGGACGACGTGCTCGCCGCCGCCGAGGCCTTCTACGAGAACAACGAGCACGGCTCGCTCGTCGCCCCGATGCGCGGCGTGCTCGACATGATCCTGACGCGGCGTCCCAAGGCGTACGCCGAGGTCGACGCGCCGTTCGAGGTCTACGTGGGCGGCGGCAAGACGATGCCGGTCGATGCATACTTGAAGGAGCATCCGCACCCGACGTACGTTTCCGTGGACGCGCGTCTGCACGATCTCGGAGTGGGGGTGCACGGCGAGCGCGCCGGCGACATCCTGCTGCTCGCGCACAACGGCGACCGCGACAACCCGATGGACCGATACTACTTCGCCGCGCCGTATCGCTCCTGGCACGGGAGCCCGTCGAAGCAGGACTCCGAGATCCCGCTCATCGTCGCGAACCCTCTTCACTCGAGCGCGGCGATCGGCGGGGGGGTGAAGGGCGTGCTCGGCGAGCGGCCGTTCCAGCAGAAGGTGACCGACGTGCTGCTCGGGCGTCGCGCCGGCGCAATGGAAGGCAAATGAGAAGGCGACCGTGGCTGAAGCTCGTTGCGCCCGTCGCGCTTGCTGCGTCGATCGGAGGCAGCGCGGCTCCTGGCTGTTACGGCGCGACCGAGATCAGCGTCGCGGTCACCACGACGGTGCCCTGCTCGCAGAGCCTGGTGCTCACCACGCAGATCTTCACCGGTCCAGCGGGGACCACCGATTTCGGAACCGCGCCCGCGGCCGAGACCGTCGAGTGCGGCGCCGTCGAGCCGCGCGTCGGGACGCTGTCGATCGTACCGAGCGGCGCGCGTGACGGTCAGTTCGATCTCGAGGTG
>Ga0182021_10008021_pt1 | contig 12524 bp, 11 predicted proteins | sample 612E3MmetaG_FD_120493 | JGI IMG/M metagenome (GOLD analysis project Ga0182021, IMG submission 120493) | Permafrost microbial communities from Stordalen Mire, Sweden - 612E3M metaG (Illumina Assembly) | ecosystem: Environmental > Terrestrial > Soil > Wetlands > Permafrost | place: Sweden... | reverse complement strand
CCAACTGGAGGAAGCCCTGTCGAAGGTCAAGACCTTGAGCGGCCTGTTGCCCATCTGCTCCGGCTGCAATAAAATCCGCGACGACCACGGCTACTGGAGCCAGGTGGAGGGCTACATCCAGGAACACACCGACGCCCAGTTTACGCACGGCCTCTGCCCGGATTGCATCCGGAAGTATTTCCCGGAAATGGAAACGGGGAATCCTCCGCCGGCCGGTCCAATCCACCCCCCGCCAAAAAAATGAATGCCACCACCACGACAGGTGAACCGGTCATTATTCTTCTGGTCGAAGATGAACCAGCCCACGCCGAAATTGTGCGGCGGAATCTTGCCGACCACTGCATAGCCAACCGGCCGGTGCGGTTGATGCATGTGGCTGATGGCCAGCAGGCGCTGGATTACCTCTTCCGTCAGGGGGAATTCCAGGACCCAAGCCGGTCACCCCGGCCCGACCTGGTCCTGCTCGACCTGCGCCTGCCCAAGGTGGACGGCCTGGAGGTGCTGAAAACCGTCAAGAACGACGCCGGCCTGGCGAACATCCCCGTGATCGTCTTGACGACCTCCTCCGCCGGAGCGGATATCGTCAAAGCCTACGGCAACCACGCCAACAGTTACCTGGTCAAGCCGGTGGATTTTGTCCAGTTCAAACAATTGATGGATGCGATCGGCTTTTACTGGCTGGTCTGGAACCAGGATCCAGACTCGCATGGTAACGTGGGAGTTTTCCCTGGAAAAAAGGCATGAAAAACGCACGCTTTCACGTTCTGATCGCGGAAGATGATGACGCGCACGCCAGCGCCAGATTTACGCCCGGCCCCGGCCCGGATGGTATCCGGAAGCATTTCCCTGAAATGGAAGCGGAGAATCCTCCGCGGACACGTTCAACCAACCAGCCGTCAAAGAAATGAAAGCGAACCGCTATGAGTGGTGAACCCGTCGTTATTCTCCTGGTCGAAGATGACCCGGCCCACGCCGAAATCGTGAGACGGAATTTCGTCAACTTCCGCATGGCCAACCAGCTGATACATGTGGCGGATGGCCAGGAGGCCTTGGATTACCTCTTCCGCCGGGGGGACTTCCCAGACCCGGACAAGTCACCCCGGCCCAACCTGATCCTGCTCGACCTGCGCCTGCCCAAGGTGGACGGCCTGGAGGTGCTGAAAACCATCAAGGCCGACGCCGAACTGGCGCGCATTCCCGTGGTCGTCTTGACGACCTCGTCTGCCGAAGTGGACATGGCCAAAGCCTACGGCAACCACGCCAACAGTTACCTGGTCAAGCCGGTGGATTTTCCCCAGTTCCTTAAATTGATGGATGCACTCGGCTATTACTGGCTGGTCTGGAACCAATATCCATTCTAGCGTGGCAACGCCGGGGTTGACCCTGGAAAACAGACATGAAAACCACAGGCATTCACGTTCTGATCGCGGAAGATGATGCCGCGCACGCCAACGCCATCCGCCGCGCCTTCGAGGCCGGCGGGCCGGAGACCGTGATCAAGGTCGTTGGCACGCTGCGGGAGTTCCGCCAGCGCAGCGTGGAATGGCCGCCGAACATTGCCGTGATGGATCTGAATCTGCCGGACGGCCGCGCCGTGGAGGTGCTGACCAGTCCGCCGGAGGCGGGACTGTTTCCCGTTTTGGTGATGACCAGCTATGGCAACGAACAGGTGGCGGTGGAGGCGATCAAGTCGGGCGCGCTGGATTATGTGGTGAAATCCCCGGAAGCCTTCGCCGACATGCCGCATACCGTCTCCCGCGTCCTGCACGAATGGAAACTGCTCCAGGAACGCAGGCGGGCGGAGGAGGCGCTGGAATTTCAAAACATCATTCTAGCCACGCAGCAGGAAACCTCCCTGGACGGAATCCTCGTGACGGATGAAAACGGTGAAATCATATCCTTCAACCGGCGGTTCGTTGAAATCTGGTGCATTCCTTCCGGCGTGGCGGAATCCAAATCCGATGAACAGGTGCTGCAATCGGTGATGGATCAACTGGCCAGTCCCGATGAATTTGTCGGCAAGCTGGAACAACTCAATGAGGCCCGGGAGGAAACCAGCCGGGACGAAATTGCCTTGAAAGACGGCCGGACGTTCGACCGTTATTCGGCCCCGATGCTTGGCGCCGCCGGGCAATACCTGGGCCGGGTGTGGTATTTCCGCGACATCACCAAGCGCAAGCAGGCGGAGCAAGCCTTGCAGAAGTTCCAATACTCCATTGACCAGGCTTTCCATGCGGTCCTTTGGATAAACTACGACGGGGGGTTTTCCTATGTCAACGATCAGGCGTGTGTTTCGCTCGGCTACACCCGCGAAGAATTCCTGCATCTGCATTTGTGGGACATTGATCCGGTGTATCCGAAAGAACTCTGGTTCAGCCACTGGGAGGCTTACCAAAGCAATCGACAAGGCGGAGAGCGCCACCTGGAGTCCTTTAATCGTCGCAAGGATGGCAGCACGTTTCCGGTCGAGGTGATCGCCAGGCATTTGTGGTTTGGCGAGGAAGAACTGCACGTGGCCTTCGTGCAGGACATCACCAAGCGCAAGCAGGCGGAGGAGGCGCTGCGGGCGGAGGAGCGCCGGTACCAAACGCTCGCGGATATCTCCCCGGTGGGCATCTTCCGGTCGGATGCGCAGGGGCAAACCACCTACGTCAATCCACGCTGGTGCCAGATTACCGGATTATCAGCCACGGACGCGCTGGGCGAAGGATGGTTGCGCGCGGTGCATCCGCAGGATCGGGAGCAGGTTGCTCAAGGCTGGCGTGAGGCGGTCCAGGCTCCTCACAACTCAACCGCCGATTATCGTTTTCTTCATCTCGATGGAACGGTGGTATGGGTCATAGGACAGGCCGTGCCGGAAAAGGATAATGCGGGACGCGTGGTTGGCTATGTGGGCACGATCACGGACATCACCGAAAAGAAAAAGCTGGAGGCCCGGTTGCTCCGCACCCAGCGGCTGGAAAGCGTGGGGCGGCTGGCCAGCGGCATCGCCCATGACCTCAACAACATCCTCGCGCCCATGCTCATGTCCGCCCCGGTGCTCCGCGAGGCCATTTCAGACCCGGACATCCGGCAACTGGTGGACACCATCGAATCCAGCGCCCTGCGCGGAGCCGCCGTCATCAAACAATTGCTCACCTTCGGCCGCGGTTTGGAAGGCGAGCGCGTACCGGTGCAGCTCAAGTCCCTGGTGCTGGACATGCTCAACATCATCCGGGAGACTTTTCCCAAGAACATCGTCGCCGCCAAGGAAACGCCGGCAGGGGCCTGGCTGGTGCGCGGCGACGCCACCCAGTTGCATCAGATTCTGATGAACCTGTGCGTCAATGCCCGCGACGCGATGCCCAACGGCGGCAAGCTGACCCTGGAGTTGGAGAATGTGGAAGTGAACGAGGCCGTTGCCAGCATGAACCCCGACGCTTGTCCGGGACGCTACGTGGCCCTGAGCGTGACCGATACCGGCACCGGCATTTCTCCGGAAAACCTGGACAAAATATTTGATCCCTTCTTCACCACCAAAGAAGTGGGTCAGGGAACCGGGCTGGGATTGTCCACGGTCATCGGCATCGTAAAGAGCCACGGCGGGTTTGTTCAGGTCAACAGCCGGATGGGACAGGGCACACAGTTCAAGGTTTACCTGCCGGCCTGCGATACACCGAAGGACAGCGAAAAAAAACTGAAGGCGGTTCCCCTGCCGCAGGGTCAGGGTGAACTGGTCCTGTTGGTGGACGACGAGGAGAGCATCCGGCGGGTGGCCCGGCAGGCATTGGAGCGGCATGGCTACCGGATGATCGAGGCGTCCGATGGGACACAGGGGCTGGCCCAATACACGCAGCACCAGTCCGAAGTGCAGTTGGTCATAACCGACCTGGCGATGCCGTTCACGGACGGGCTGGCCCTCATTCACACGCTGCGCCAGCTCAATCCCCAGGTTAAAATCATCGCCATGAGCGGCCATCAATCAAAGGCCAGCGCGAGCCATTTGCCGCCCAAATTGGTGCAAGCCCTCCTGACCAAACCATTTCATGCGGCGGATCTTTTGCAGACCTTGCAACAGGTGCTGCATTCCTGAATCAAGGCGGCGGCTCGCAGGCGGTTGTTTCGGGACACACTGACCCGGGCTGTGCCGGAGGCGAGAGCGTGAACTCCAACTGTTACGGCAGCTTCAAAATCTCCGGGCGCAACTGGCCGATGAATTGATTTGGCAGTCGTTTGTCAAACGAACCGGGCACGGGCTTTTCCATGGCCGCATGGCCGTCGCAAAAAGTGACATTGGCCTTTTGCGAATGGCGGAAGTGGCCGTTGGGATAATTGTTGGCGCTGGAATAATTTGTTTCCAAATCCAGATAATACCATTCTTCGAGCATCGGATTTGAGGGTGAAGCAGGCGCTTGAAAATTGTTCACCTGCGCCGCATCGGCGAACAGCGCGGTTTGAGCCGGCTGGCGAAGCCTTGAAACATTGATCGGCGATTTTCCGGTTGGCACCGAAAGGTAACGATTGTAACCGTAACTGAACACCACGCTGTCGGCCTTCAGTTTAAATTGTGCGAGTGCATATCCCAGCGAGGGACAGAGCCGCACATCGCTACCGTTGACATACGGATACAGCGCGCCCCAGGACAGATCGAACAGACGCTGGCCTTCCGCCCCCGGACCAATCCAGCCAAACCAGTAGATGGCGCCATAATTGGTCGGGGCAAAGATGTAATTGAAACAGTTCCCGCAGTTGTCGTCCCAATATAACTCCCCAGCGACTCCAAGCTGGCGCAAATTGCTCATGCATTCCGCGTTTTGCGCGGACAATTTACCTTTGCCCAAAACCGGCAACAACATCGCCGAGAGAATTGCAATGATGGCGATCACGACGAGCAGTTCGATTAATGTGAAGGCGTGACAGGCAACACGTGACCCGTGAAATGAATTTGTCGCATGTCCGTGGATCCCGTCACTTGCCCGCCGCGCCGAAGCGAAGCGAAGGCTGGCCACCCGCCACTGGTCACGTGCTTTCATGGTCTGTCAGCGCGAACGCGGTAAAACGCGCGGTTTGCTGCTCCGTTGGTGTCCGACAAGAACAAATTCGTTCCGTTGCCGGTGAGGGAAACGGGAACGTCGTCCCATGAAACAAAATTGGTCGTGTGTTGGAGGGTGTAAAGCCAGTTGCTCCGGCTGGTCAAACGGGCCTGCCAGATCCCGTTGCTGAACGCGCCGGTCAGATTTTGAATGGGCGGCGGCGGCAGGGTGACGACGAAATTATCCATGACACCTTGCGCGTAAATGGAATCACCCCAGCCGTCGTCCTGATAGCCGTTGATGGAAATCGCGTCCACCCGGAAGTCGGTGAAGGGATAATTGGTATTGGTCAAGTCCAGCGGATCAATAATGGTCACGCCGGAAGTTTGCTCGAAATTCGTCATCGTCGTCACCATCGTCTGGTTTGACGCGGTGTAGGTCATCACGATGTGATACCAGTCGCCAGGCGTTGGCGCGTAAATGGCATAATCACTGGCCTCATTCCAATTGAAGTCACTGTTTGTATCAACAAAGACAGGCCACACGGTTGAATCGGAGCAGGCGGTGGCTGGAAAATAAGTGAACTCGACCAAATCAGGCGAATTTTCACCAGTGCTGCGATTGAAGTTTGTGCTCATGGCCTCCGCCAGATTCAAAAAACCGATGGCCAGTTCAAAACCGTAGCCGCCAGCTTCCGCGTCATTCAATTGCAAATCAAACGCGACACTGAAATCGTCGTTGCGGGTGAGAATCGTGCCGAGCGGATGGTAAAAATAACTGTTGGTCCGCGACGAATCCCACGTCACGGCGAGATTGTGGTGGATTCCATCCCACTGGAACCGGTCGGTGTCGCCGAAAATCCGCCAGCCGTTCTGCAACGGATTGGTGGAAAAATTTTCGGTGATGGTGGCCGCGCGCGCGGCGGCCAAAGCGGACAAGCCGGCCAAAGCCAGCGAGACAAACCGGATTTTCTTCATGGGCTGATCTTTCAATTGGGTTCCGCGAATAAATTCACGGAACAGGTTTTTGGTTGAGAGACCAGCGCGGGGGAGAAGGGCGTTTGGAGTTCCGTCCCGCCCGGCGGGACGGCTTAATCGGGGAACCGCCTGAAGGCGGAACTCCGAACAAACTCCAAAACAAAAAACCTTCAAACCCCGGCAAAACGGAGAATGAAGGCATCCAACGAATCCTGCCGGAAACCGTCCGACAGGCCGGCCTCATCCTTCTCTTTGTCGGAGAAGTTGGCGAGGCCGGTTGATGGTTGAGTGTTGATAGTTGAGAGAAACACGCTCCGCGCGTTCGACTCTCAACCCTCAACCTTCAACTCTCAACTTCCCCGCCCGACGAGCGCAGCCCAACCGGTATCCTGACTTCGGCTTCAAACCGCCTTCCCGCCTTCCCGTCCCGCACTGCGGAACAGTGGCTTTGGGAATTTGTCAGCCGTTACAGTGGCGCAACCGTCCCGGATTTTCACCGGGTTCCCTGACGTTTGACTGCGATGGTGAATGAGCCAACGCTCATTCTTTTCAAAGAACAGTCCGTTTCTACGCCGAAATAATTTTTTGCCAAGAAAAATTTTCGGCATTCAAGGTTTGGAGTTCCGCCTTCAGGCGGTTTCCGGACTTTGCCGCCTGAAGGCGGAACTCCAAACATAAGAATTGCCCTTCCACGCTTGCGCGCCTTTCAGCACCCCAACATAATCCTCCGCGTAAAATATTATTATGAGCCCAACCCCCATTCGCGTGGCGGTCACCGGCGCCGCCGGCCAGATCGGTTACTCCCTCCTGTTCCGCATCGCTTCCGGCGCGATGTTCGGGCCGGACCAGCCCGTCATCCTGCACCTCATCGAAATTCCCGACGAAAAAGCGATGGCCGCGCTGTCGGGCGTGTGCATGGAGCTGGAGGATTGCGCGTTCCCGCTGCTCCGGGGCGTCGTGTCCACTTCCAGTCTCGACGAAGGTTTCCAGGGCGTAAACTGGGCGTTGCTCGTCGGCGCCGTGCCGCGCAAGGCCGGCATGGAGCGCAAGGATTTGCTCGGCATCAACGGGAAAATATTCACCGGCCAGGGCCGGGCCATCGCCAAAAACGCCGCCCCGGACATCCGCGTGCTCGTCGTTGGCAACCCCTGCAACACCAACTCGCTTATCGCCATGAACAACGCGTCCGGCGTGCCGTCCGACCGCTTCTTCGCCATGACGATGCTCGATGAAAACCGCGCCCGGACGCAGCTCGCCCAAAAAGCCGGCGTGGACGTGACCGCCATCAGCAACCTGGCCATCTGGGGCAATCACAGTTCCACCATGTTCCCCGATTTCTTCAACGCGAAAATTTCCGGCCAGCCGGTCACGAACGTCATCAAAGATGATGCCTGGCTCAAAGGCGAATTCATCACGACCATTCAGCAGCGTGGCGCGGCCATCATCAAGGCGCGCGGTTTGAGTTCCGCTGCCAGCGCCGCCAACGCCGTCGTGGACAGCGTGCGCTCCCTCCTCGAACCGACGCCCGCCGGCGACTGGCACAGCATTTGCGTTTGTTCCGACGGCAGTTATGGCATTGAAAAAGGCATCATCTGCTCATTCCCGGTTCGCAGTGACCATGACGGCTGGCGCATCGTCCAGGGCGTGCCGCTCAACGATTTCAGCCGCGCCAAAATTGACGCCACGGTCAACGAATTGAAGGAAGAGCGCATGCTGGTCGCCGATCTGCTGCCGAAATAATCACGCCGCAGAAAAGAATCGCGTCCAATCCTGGGCCGTGTGCAGCACGCGAACGACCACGATGGTTTCCTGAAGTGGCCGGTAGAAAATCAGGTAATTATGGAACTTCGGCACCACGAACCAGCGGATTTGTTGGTGACGCTCGGCGGCCTTGCGGATACGCTGCCCCAGTTCAGGATGCTGTGCGATAAGATCGGCCGTGTTGAAGATGATTCGGCGGACGCTTTTTGCTGCTTCGGGATTGTCGTTGGCGATGTAGCCGGAAATTTCGTCCAAGTCGCGTGCGGCTCTGGGACTGAACCTGGCCCGGGTCATGAACGGCGGCGCAATTCGTCGGTGGTTTTGGCTTGATCCAGTTTTTCCAAGCCCTCGTCCAGCAGCCTTTCCAACTCGGGCGTCATCACCACTTCCATGCCTCGGCGACGGGCTTGATGCTCGCTCAACGCCTCCCGCACGACTTCATCTGAACCTTTATAGCCGCTGGTTTGAACCAGTTCGGCAACGTAGTTTTCCAGATTTCGCGGCAACGCGATGTTCATGGGTTCAATTTAATGCGCGGCAAAATTGTGTCAACCTGCATTGTGCGCGGCCTGCACAAACGCGCCGTCATCCGCGTAGACCGCTTCGCCCAACGCGTGAAGGAAAAACTGGGGTAAACGCAACGGAACCGGAGAATTGTTCAATACCTGGCGCCCATTTATTTGCCAGGCTTTACCCAGCGCATCTCAAGCGCGTTGTCCTCCCGGAGTTCAGGCGGCGAAGGGATTTTTTTAAGGGTGTTGTGTTCCAGGTCACCCAGAAAAAAAGTGTCGCGGTGCCATCCTTTCCACCATTTCAATAAAAACCGTTTTTTGTCGGCGGAGAAGGCAACTATTGTCTCGTCCCATGCTTCGGGCCGGATGAAAAATACCCACTTGTGTTTCAAAAAGGCAAAGGCCAGATCCTGTTCCGGGTCGGATGTGTCCTTGATATGTCCCAGGTAAGCGGGAACATAATAATCTGCCAACCGGTCCCGATCAGGCTTCAATGAACTAATCTTTTCATCCCGCCGTTTCCCGTCGGGCAATTGTATCGTCGTCTCTGTCACCGCAAGGTTTTCGCCGTTTCCATTCTCTTCTGGAATGCCTGACTGCAGCTTCAACGTGTCGGCACCTGAAAACCAAAGCCGGGCATGCGAAAGATACAAAAGCCCGCTGCCGCGCACAATTCCTACAAAAACTTCAACCGGATGTTCCTGAAATGTCTTTTTTTCAAGGTCGTAGAGTACTATCTGTGTGCTGCATTTCCTTGGAATGCCCGAGGCGTTTCGGTCAGGAAGCCGCACATAAGCAAGGTATCTTTGTGCCGGACTGAATGTCATGCCCCAGACTCGCTGTTGCACCATGTCTTCCAGTTGCAGTTGGCGCCAAAAAACATGTTCAGCGGGATCAAGCAACTGCATTTCTGCCGGAGGCGCGTCGTCCATGTGAACCAGCCATGACTTTTCAAATTCGGCTTCCCTGCTGAATCGGGGTTCGGTTGCTTCCAGTTGTCCGGTAAGCCGATGAAGCCGATGGACTCCGTTCTTTGAAAAAAGGTAAATATAGTTTCCGCCGAGAGCGTAATCATTAAACCATTCGTTGGTTGACAAAACTTTCACGTCCCAATTTCGGAAGTCTATCCGATAAAGGTTCACAGTATCGTTGTCCATTTTAAGTTCCAGATAATCGTCGGCTGTGTGTTCCGGAATAACTGCGAGGAAATCAGGATTCCAACTGGAATGTGCAAAGGTCACTCGTTTGGTTATAGGATTCGTTGGGTTGTCCGGTAAAAACTCCCATGCGCAGGCAAGGAAATCCCACACGTCTGGACTGCCAACTTTTTCTCGGCTCAAGAGAATGACCTTCTCCGTCGCTTTCGAGGTTTTGTCGTCCGGTGTTGGACGCATTACTGTAAGCAGTGGCGGCTGGTTGCGAGGGATGACGTTAATCGGTTGTTGTAAACTTCCAGCGGTCGTGGTTGAGAGGGACAATGCGGCAAGCAACATGACCAAGGGAGGCCACATTCGTGGGTCAGTCTTTCCTGTTACACACATTTCAGTTTGCTTTGGTTTTTAGGTTCGTTTCATGGTTCCACATTTCAAGTTCCGGTCAATCCCGATTTGTTTCCCTGCATTGCCAGCCGTGCGATTTTGTGTCAGTTTCACGCGCGTATGGCTTTTGAATCCTTCCGCGATTTTGTCGCCCAGCTTGACCGCGCCGGCGAACTCAAGCGCATCGCGCAGCCCGTCGCCACCGAACTCGAAATCACCGAGCTGGCCGACCGCGAAATGAAATCGCCCGGCGGCGGCAAGGCGCTGCTGTTCGAGCAGCCAACCGTCAACGGCGCGGTTTCTCCCTTTCCCGTGGCCATCAACACCATGGGTTCGCACAAGCGCATGGCCATGAGCCTAGGCGCAAATTCCGTGGACGAAGCCGCCGCCGAACTTGGTTCGTTGATGAAAGCCAAGCCGCCCACGAGTTTTCGCGAAGCCATCAAACTGCTCGGCCAGGCGCTCGACCTGCGCCATGCCAAACCGAAGCTGGTGAAGGATGGCCCGTGCAAGGAAGTGATTCAGAAATTTGACGCGCCGCCGCCGCGCACCGAGTCGTGGCCGTCCGCCCTCACCGTAGGACAGGCTTCCAGCCTATCTCCATCTTCTTTGGAAAAGAATTTCAGAGACAGGCAAGATGCCTGTCCTACTCTGCTCAACCTGCCCATCCAGAAATGCTGGCCCCTTGACGGCGGTCGGTTCATCACGCTGCCCTGCGTCGTCACCAAAGACCCCGACACCGGCGAGCGCAACGTGGGCATGTATCGCATTCAGATTTACGATGACCGCACCACCGGCATGCACTGGCAGCTCCAAAAGGTCGGCGCGCGCCATGGCCGCCGCTATTACGAAACCGGCACACGCATGCCCGTCGCGATTTTTCTCGGCGGCGATCCGGTGTTTACCTTCGCAGCCACCGCGCCGCTGCCGGACGGCCTCGATGAATTCCTGCTGGCGGGTTATCTCCGAAAAAAATCCGTTGAGTTGGTGAAGTGCGAAACCAACGATCTCGAAGTGCCGGCCAACGCCGACTTTGTCATCGAGGGTTACTTGGACCCGAAGGAACCATTGCGCGAGGAAGGGCCGTTCGGCGACCACACCGGCTATTACACATTGCCCGAGCCGTATCCGGTCTTTCACGTCACTGCCATCACGCATCGCAAGGACGCGGTGTATCCGGCGACGATTGTCGGCATTCCGCCGATGGAGGATTTTTACATTGGCGGCGCGAGCGTGAAATTGTTCCTGCCGGTCTTCAAAATGAATTTCCCGGAAATCGTGGACATCGCGCTGCCAGCAGAGGGTGTCTTCCACAATCTGGTTTTCGTGAGCATCAAGAAGAGCTACCCGATGCAGGCCTACAAAATCATGCACGGGCTGTGGGGCATGGGCCAGATGATGTTCACCAAATACATCGTGGTGGTGGACGACGACGTGGACGTCCACAACACCAGCGAAGTTTTATTTCACCTGACGGCAAATACCGATCCGCAACGCGATTCCATTTTTACGAAAGGGCCGTCCGACGTTTTGGATCATGCCACTTCGGAAATGGCCATCGGCTCGAAACTGGGAATTGACGCCACCAAAAAACTTCCGGGTGAAGGTTTCAAGCGCGCCTGGCCGCCGCTGATTAAAATGGACGACGCCGTGAAGAATAAAATCAATTCCCTGTTTGGAAATGCCGGTGACAAGCCCTTAAAAACGGCTTAAACTTTGATTGCTCGAATGAAAAACCGCGTTCAACCAATTGATGCCGCTCAAGCCCGACGCTGGGCGCGTCGTTTGTCCGCGCGCGTTGGAAAAGTTCTGGCCGCGAATCCCCACGCCAATCCCGACAACGTCCGCCACACTTTGATTTTACTGGAGCAACCGCCGCTCGAACGGCTGCAAAGGAGCTTAATCCGTGGCCGCGCCACTGCCATTTTCAGAAAGTGAACTCCGCCTACTGCAGGTTTTGCTGAAGCGCAAGGTGCGGTTCATGGTCGTGGGACTTTCCGCCGCCACGCTGCAGGGCGCGCCTGTCGTCACGCAGGACGTTGACCTTTGGTTTGAAAATCTCGGCGAGCAGAAAATATCCCGTGCGTTGCAGGAAGTTGGCGCGGCTTATGTTCCGCCCAGCAATTTAAATCCGCCGATGCTCGCAGGCGCGGGCGCGGAACTTTTTGACATCGTCATTCGCATGGACGGACTGGGAACTTTCGCCGATGAAATCAAGAAATGCGTGGATATTTCGCTGGGCCGGCAAAAGCTCAAGGTGCTTTCGTTGGAACGGATTCTCGCCAGCAAAATCGCCGCGAACCGCGCCAAGGACAAGCTGACCATTCCTGTTCTGCGCGACGCGCTGGCCGCAACGCAATTAGTTAAACGCCGGCCAAAGAAGAAATGAAAACTGACGCGACGAAAAAACTTCCAGGTGAAGGCTTTAAACGCCCGTGGCCGTCATTGATAAAATGGATGCAGCGGTGAAAGCGAAGGTGAAACAAATGATGAAAGGATAAAATGCTATTCTGGGTCTGCTCAAGGCGAACGTCACGCTGAACGTGAAACGGGAGATGTGAACGCGGGCTTCGTCCCGGCAGAACCAGGATTAAGCGTTCGCAGTTGCCGCCCGGCCAAAAATTGGCCAGTTTCTAAAAATCCAATGACCTCTTCGTCTCAAGCACCGGATGAAAATTGGGGCTGGCTGCGCGTTTTATGGCAGCGGGGCTGGCTGAAGGGATG
>Ga0182021_10008020_pt1 | contig 12525 bp, 9 predicted proteins | sample 612E3MmetaG_FD_120493 | JGI IMG/M metagenome (GOLD analysis project Ga0182021, IMG submission 120493) | Permafrost microbial communities from Stordalen Mire, Sweden - 612E3M metaG (Illumina Assembly) | ecosystem: Environmental > Terrestrial > Soil > Wetlands > Permafrost | place: Sweden... | reverse complement strand
GAGCTGGGACGCCGTGGTTGAGGTGTCGTGGCAGCCCGGCTTGGTCCGCGGCGCGCTCGCCGCGCTGCACCGACGGGCCAGGCACTGGACCTATGTCTCGTCCGGCAACGTGTACGCCTCCCACGCCACGCCTGGCGCCGATGAAACCGCACAGGTGCTCCTGGCGACCGATCGCGACGAGGTCGATCGCGAACAGTACGGCGAAGCCAAGGTCGCCTGCGAGCAGGCGTCCCGTGAAACCGTCGGCGACCGGCTGCTGGTGGCCAGACCCGGCCTGATCGGCGGGCCAGGGGATCACACTGGACGGTCCGGCTACTGGGTCGCCCGCGCCGCGCGTGAGTGCCGTGGACCGATGCTCGTCCCTGACACCCCGGATGCGATGACGCAGGTGGTCGACGTCCGGGACCTGTCCTCGTGGCTGCTGGATGCCGCACAGGTCGCAGCCACCGGCACCTTCAACGCCGTCGGACCGATTCTGCCCTTCGACCAGTGGATCGAGCTTTCACGCGCCGTGGGCGGACATAAGGGACCAGTGGTTATGGCCCCCTCCGACTGGCTGCTCGCGCAGGGCGTGGCCGAGTACATGGGGCCGGAATCGCTGGCGATGTGGCTGATCGAGCCAGCCTCGCAGGGCTGGTCCACCCGGTCGGGAGCCGCAGCCGTCGCGGCCGGTTTGCACCACCGCCCAAGAGAGGCCCTGCTGTCCGACCTACTGGCCTGGGAACGCGGACAGGGCCTGGACCGGCCACGCTCGGCCGGCCTCTCCGCCCGCCGCGAACACGAACTGCTGGCAGCCCTGTACCAGACAACTCAATAACACAGACGCCCGATCCCAGGCCGGAGCCCGTCCCATAGCATCCGCTCTACGGCCATGGGCGCAGGATGCGCCGACCATGGCGCAAAGATGGTCTTCGTCGTTGCGTAACGGATTCCATTTCGGACACCTGGCTGCCAGCACCGTGCGACGGGGCACCTGTGAGGGTCAACTCCCTGTGGCGACCGCGCGATAAGCTGCCAATGAGTGCGTCCAGATGAGGTGTGGACCCAGTGCGGGGCTAGCCTCGGCGCAGCTCTGCTTGAGGTCACCTTCGACACTTATGAGATCGGCTGAACAGAAGAGCGCCGCCGAAAGCTGTCCTCAGAAGACCCTCGGCTGGCAGGACCATCTGTGGTGGCAAGGTCAGGACCGCAAGACTCTCAGACGGATCAGCACCCTGATCAAGGACATCGTCCGCAACGCGCCATGGGCCGGACAGAAGACCTGCGGGCCTCCTGTCCGTGAACCGAACGCTAACCTTTGATCACTGAAACCCCAGCCGGCGGATATCCGTCCACCGAAAGCGGTTCCCGTGTGGTTGGGGCTTGGGCTTGCGGCGCAGTCTAGAAGGTATGCCGTTCGGCCCGGGGTGCAACCAAGAGGTACCCCGGCCGATATCACCAGGGATGTCGAGCGCTTTGCCGGTTGGCGCGGGAGGATGGCGATATGCCACGTATCACTACAGCTGTCCGGGTCCTCGCGTCGGTCGGCCTGCTCGCCGCGTGCACTTACCCAGCGGCCGCCACCTCCGCGTCGTCGTCCAACCGCGTGATCCCGACGGCGAGGGCGACGACGTCTGGGTCGGCCCTACCTCATGCGACGGTGGTCCCGGCCGCGAACCCCTCCCCGGCCCGCACTCCCGACCCGGGGTCCCTTTCGCAGACGACGGCCCGCCCCGGCGGGTCGGATCCGCAGTTCGCCAAGCGCATGCGTACCCTGTGGGCCGCCGTCGTCGCGGGTGACACCGCAGCTGGCAGCAGTTTCTTCCCGCTGGGGGCATACCTCCAGGTCAAGGCGATCAACAACCCGGCCGCTGACTACCGCAACCGGCTGATGGCCCTCTATGGCCTCGACATTCGCGCGCTGCACCTAAGGGTCGGGTCCGGCGCAGAACTTCTCGGGGTCGACGTGCCGGATCGTTCCGCCACGTGGGTCACGCCCGGACAGGAGTACAACAAGGGGTCTTACTGGCGGGTCTACGGGACGCGCGTGCGCTATCGGACGGTCGCGGGCAAGGAGGGCTCCTTCGGGATCTTCTCCCTGATCTCCTGGCGCGGCCAGTGGTACGTCGTCCACCTCGGCCCGATCAACCGCACCCCGGGGACCGGAGCCATTACGCCATAGGCAGGTGCCGAACTCGCTGACCTGTTCGGTGTCGCCCGCTCTACCGTCTACGGGGCAGTTGGGCGACAACGAGCTCGCAACATGACGGGCGTCGGCAGCACAGTCGGCTGAGGCTCTTTGGTGTATCTCGCTGTCAACGCCGGCCCAACTGACAGCTTCTACCCTTGAGTGCGGGGCTGTCAGTCTTCAGGCGGCATCGACACCCGCAGGCCGCCCCTGCGGGAGAGCCCGCCGCTGGGTTAGCGGTCAAGAGACCGCTCGTTGTTCCGCCATCGGGACTCATCCACGCCGAGCATCTCTGTGGCTCTGCCTTACGGCGCCAAGGTCCAGTTGCACTCCGCTGGCGGGCTCATCTGGGATTCCTGTGACGGTCGTTCCGAAGCACCGGGGTGGGGCGATGTCGTCAACGACTACCAGTTCACCAGCGCCGGCTCTGCCGCCACGGTTCTCGCGCGCGCCGAGTCGAGAATGAAGATCGCGGGCTGGAACCTGATCTCGACGTCCACGAAGCCACTGGGCCCTTCGGTTACAACTGGGCCCTTCGGTTACACAACCGGGCCCCTCTCTCAAAATGTCGCATAACCCGTCTCCCCGACACTTTGGCAGGGGCCAGGTGTTGTTGCCGCGCCACTGCTATGTCCTCGCCGGTTCACTACCTCGTTCGAGGAGTAGACGTAGCGCCGCGACTAGAAAGCGGGGTAGATGACTAGAACGCGGGGTAGATGTCGAGGGTCTGGCCCCCAGTGCCGACATAGTTCTCGCCCGTGGAATAGGACGCGTCGTTGATCAAAGGCTTGAACTGGAAGGTATGACCGGCGGGAACCCGCTCGAGCTTGTACTCCCAGACGTCAGCTGCCTCGTTCTGTGCGTCGATACCGCAGTCCCATCGGAAGGGGTCGGTGTCACCGCGGACGGTGATCCGGTTGCCTATTCCTACGTTGTAGTGGATTCGGATCGGCGTGAGCTCCGACGGTTCTTTTGGCTTCGCCCGTCTCTTTGTGGCCTTGGGCGCGCTCGCGGGCGGTGGCACGGCCCCAGTGGATTTGGAGCTGCCCTTAACTGACCTGACCGCCATGAATTCCTCCGCAATCATTGGTGATTTCGAGTGCAAGCCCAGTGTGGTGGCGGTCACCTCTACTCGCAACTCGACAAGGATGCCCCCCCTCAAATGAACGCCTAGGTCCCAGCTTCTTCGAACAGAAGCGCCGATCGCAGTTGCGAGTCTCACCCGCCCCCGATCCACGGGGTTCCGGTTTCGCGGTGCTGTCCGCAGTCGATGCGATCCATCAGTTGCATCCCGGTGACTCGCGATGATTGACCAGATTTCGTATTTGGTCATACGCTGATCGGGTGATTGATGCTCGAAGATTGGATGAGCGCGCGGCTCGTGGGGAGCGCATCCTGGACGCTGCCGCCGAGTTGCTGTTGAGGGTCGGGTACTCCCGGGTGACGATCGATGACGTCGCGCAGCGGGCTGAGGTGGGCAAGGGCACTGTGTATCTGCACTGGCGCACTCGCGAGGAGCTGTTCGGAGCCGTTCTAGGTCGTGAGCTCGCCCAGGCGTTGGATGAGGTCGCTGAGGGCATCATGGTCCACCCCGGGTCGTGGCAGCTGGATCGACTGGCAAGGGCCATGTTCCTGGCATTGGGGCGGCGGCCCCTTCTGATTGCGTTGGTCCGATCGGACCCGGAGGTGCTGGGCAAGTTCGTCGGCCGCCGCGCTGCCGAGCGCGCGCGCCGTCGTGCCATTCCGTTGGGTGAGTACCTGGGGTTGTTGTCCGCCCACGGCCAGCTCCGGGAGGACCTGAGCGCCGATGACCTGACGCTGGCCTTCATCTCGGTATGGATGGGTTTCGTCCTGTTCGAACCGGCCGGCGGACAGGACACCGGCGCGGCGCCGACGGCCGCCATCGACTCCCTGGAACGGCGTGCCGACCTGCTGGCCGCCACGATTCAGGCCGCGTTCGGCTCCGGACGTGCCGTGACGGCCGACGACGATGGCGCGATGCGCGTCCAGGTCGCCGACTGGTTGCGGCGGTTGGCGGACGACGACCGTGCCGGGTTGTCCGGCGAGGCGGGATCCGAACCGTCCAACAAGGAGGCCTGACTCATGAACAGGATCGAGGAGAGCGGCATGGATGTTGTCCTGCGCACTGACGGGCTCAGCAAGAGCTACGGCGCAGTCAGGGCCCTGGACGGGCTCACGCTCGAGGTGGGCCGGGGGGAGGTGCTGGGCTACCTCGGGCCTAACGGGGCCGGCAAGACCACCACGATCCGGCTCCTGCTGGCTCTGATCACAGCGTCCGACGGTTCGGCGCAGGTCTTCGGCCTCGACGTCGCGAAGCACAAAGCACAGGTGCATGCGCGGCTGGCCTACGTGCCCGGCGAAGCGACGCTGTGGCCGTCGCTGACCGGCGCCGAGACGCTGCACCTGCTGGCCCGCATCCACGGGCAGACCGATCTCGGGTACCGGGACCTGCTGATGGAGCGGTTCGACTTCGACCCCTCTAAGAAGGTGCGCACCTGCTCCAAGGGGAACCGGCAGAAGATCAACCTGATCGCGGCGTTCGCCACCCGCGCTGAGCTGCTGGTCATGGACGAGCCGACCAGCGGCCTGGACCCGTTGATGGAGCAGGCATTCCGCCAAGCCGTGCTGGAAGCCAAAGGCAACGGACAGACCGTCTTCCTGTCCTCACACATCCTGGACGAGGTGGAGGCCCTGTGCGACCGGGTCGCCATCCTGCGAGCCGGCCGGCTGGCGGAGATCGGCACCCTGACGCAGATGCGTCACCTGTCCGCGCTCACCGTCGACGCGTCCTTCCCGTCCGACCCGCCGGCGGTCGGACACCTGCCGGGAGTCAGCGCCGTCCAGGTAGTTGGCCGGCACCTGACCTGCCAGGTCATCGGACCGGTAGACACCCTGCTCTCCGTGATCGCGGCCGCCCATCCGAGCATGCTCCTGAGTCGGGAACCCTCACTGGAGGAACTGTTCCTGTCCCTGTACGGCAGCGACGAGATTCGCAGCGACCAGACTCCCGAGGAGGTGCCGCGATGAGCGAACAGACACCCCGCCCAGCTCGCACCGACGCCACCGCAGTGGACGTCGAGCCCGTGCCTGGCCCGCCCGGGCAGGGATCGACCCAGACACAGGTCCTGCACACCTACCGCCGGCCACAGTGGGTGCTCGCCCGGTTCGTGGCGCGACGGACCGCGCGCAGCGCCATCTTGTGGGGTGTGGTGTTCGGGCTCTACGTGATCGCCACGACCGTGGGTTTCATCGACCTTGCCCCGACCTCGGCCGGCCGGCAGCCGTTCCTGGCCGCCCTCGCCGGTAACACCGGACTCAAGGCCATGTATGGCGTCCCGCACCGGATCGACACCGTCGGCGGCTTCGTGACCTGGCGGGCCGCCGGGGTGGTATCGCTCATCGGGGCGCTCTGGGGGTTGATGGTGGCCACCCGGGTGACACGCGGGGAAGAGGCCGCCGGGCGGTGGGAGCCGTTCCTGGCCGGACGGACCACACATCGCCGGGCGGCAGCCCAAGCCCTGGCCGGGCTGGCCGGTGCTCTCCTGCTCATGCTGGCCATCGCGACGGCGGCCACCATCGCAGTCGGGACACGCTCTGACGTCGGCTTCGGCCTGGGGCCCAGCCTCTTGTTCGCCCTGGCGATCACGGCAGGGGCGGCGGAGTTCATCGTGGTAGGCACCCTGGCAGCCCAGATCATGCCCATCCGGGCCAGGGCCGCGAGCCTGGCCGCGGGTGTGTTCGGCGTCGCTTTCCTGCTGCGCGCCGTAGCCGACATCGCCCCGCAGGCGCACTGGCTGGGGTATCTGAGCCCCCTGGAATGGGTCGAGCAGGTCAGGGCGCTGAGCGACCCCCAACCGCTCTGGCTGCTGCCCATCGGCGTCTTCGTGGCGGCGGGCGCAACGGGCACGATCTGGCTCGCGGGCCGTCGCGACCTGGGCGCCAGCACCTGGGCCGACAAGGACGCCAAAGAGCCACACACCGGGCTCCTCGGCTCCCAGGGACTTCTGGCCATCCGGCTGACCCGGACCTCCGCCATCTGGTGGGTGGCGATCGCCGGGTTGGCGTCGCTGCTGTACGGCACCTTCGCCGCCTCGGCCGGTGATGCCTTCGCCTCCTCGGGCTTCGCCAGCAAGCTCACCGGTGGGATCACCCATCAGGGACAGCAGAGCGCCGGGGTCAGGCTCTACGCGGGCATCATCTTCCTCCTGATGATGCTCGCCCTGATGGGCTATGTCGCCTCTGCCGCAGGTGCCATCCGCGAGCAGGAGGCCGAGGGCTACCTCGACAACCTGCTTGTGCGCCAAGTCGGCCGGGCTGGCTGGCTCGCAACGCGAACCGTGATCGTGCTGGCTGTCACGCTCCTGGCGGGGCTCACCGCGGGGGTGGGCTTCTGGCTGGGGGCTCGGGGCGGCGCCGGGATCTCGCTGGGCGAACTTGCCGCCGCCGGCCTGAACGCCGCGGCATCGGCCATACTGCTCCTGGGCTTCGCCGTGCTGGTGATCGGGTTCGCGCCCCGATGGACATCCATGCTCTGCTACGCGCTGATCGCCTGGTCGTTCCTGCTCGACATGCTCGGCTCAGTGATCCACCCCAACCACTGGTTGCTGGACACCTCACTTCTGCAGCACCCAGCGCTCGCCCCGACCACCGATCCGAACTGGCGGGTCGTGGCCACGTACGCGGTCCTGGGCGTGCTGCTCGCCGCCGCCGGCACCGCCCGGTTCGTGCGCCGAGACCTACAGTCCACCTGATCCAGCCGTTGCATCATTGAACTCTGGTGAGTGCTCTGACAGCAGTCCGGCCTTGCGGCTGGACAGTCCCGGTGTTACCCGCTTGTGCGGTCCCGGTTGACGTTTCACGGGCAGCGCCAGAGCTCCCACGCCTCCACGTCCGTTTATGGTCTGCGGGCCACTGCCGGCGACCATGGCCTCACCCAGCGCGGCGAGGTTCCTTGCATCGTTCAGGTTGCGATCCAGGACAAGCCCACACATCGTGCAGATGTACGTGCGCACGGACAGGTCCAGTTTGGTTTTCACCGCAGCACGTCCCGAGCAGGTCTTACTCGACGGAAACCACCGATCAACGGCGACCGTCCGGCCACTGCTCCACCGCGGCTTGTTTTCCAACGGCGCAGTCAGATGGCCTCGCCGACGTGTTCCTTAGGGACATCAACGCCGCCCTCGCCTGGACGCGGCCGGATTACACGGCCGCCAGGATGGTCGCGGAACTGCGATGTCGACCCTGCCGTCGCGGTCACGCCGGACGGTATCGCGATCAAGATTCAGCTGCTGCCTGCCATGGGCTACCAACCGTGGCCGACCGAGCCTGGCGAGATCGAGCAGTGCTATCGCGATGCGCCACCGGCCATCCTGGCAGTGCCTACGTTGCTGTCCTTGGCTGGATGGAAGACGGCCGCCTGAGCGAGACCTAAACTCCCTGGTTGGACTTGGCTCGTACACCTTTGGCTTTCCTCTCGTTGGACAACGCCATGAGCCGGGCCTGCCCAGAGCGGCGACCTGCCGATTTCGGGGAGCTCGTGTGGGCCAGCGCCTTTAACGAAGAGGACTTGGCGGAACTGGGCACTGAGTATGCAGGAGGTCTTGCCAGCGCTCTGTTCGAGTCGGTCAATCGACCGACTCGAACAGAGCATTCAGGCATGGCGACTCACGAGCGACCTACTTCGCGACCCTGAGGCATTGGCTCGAGTCAACCCCGACATAGACCGCCTCGACGTTGATGCTCCATCCCCCGCGGGGCTGCTCGAGGAGTCAGCAGAGTGAGTCGCCAACCTGTGGGGGCGTGCAGCTAGCCTGGATTCTGCTGTGCAACTAGCCTGGATTCTGCTACGCAGCTAGCCTGGATAGTGAGGTGATGCGCCGTGCGCTCTTCCCGCGTTCGCGAAGCCGCCGTTGATGGTTCGTTCTACCCAGGCGACCCTGAGGTGCTGCGTGTCACCGTGGACCAGTTGCTTGCCGACGCGCCATCGCCACCCGAACAGGCGCCGGTGCCGCGGGCCGTGATCGTCCCCCACGCCGGGTACATCTACTCCGGCTCCACCGCGGCCATGGCCTACGTGCGAGTGGCGCGGGGAAGGGACTCAATCCGGCGGGTCGTGGTGATCGGCCCGACGCACCGCGTGCCGGTGCGCGGCGTGGCACTGTCCGGGGTCGACGGGTTCCGCACACCGCTGGGCGTGCTGCCTGTCGCGGAGGCGTGGGCCGAGGAGCGCCTGGTCGGTGTCTCGGCGGTGTGCGTCTTCGCCGAAACTCACCGGTGGGAACATGCCGTCGAGGTCCAGCTGCCGTTCCTGCAGCGTGCGCTCGGCGGCGTCGAGATTGTCCCCCTGCTCGCCGGGGACGCGACAGGCGAAGAGGTTGCCGACGTGCTCGACGAGCTGTGGGGCGGGCCGGAAACGCTCGTCGTGATCAGCTCGGACCTGTCGCACTACCTGCCCTACGAGCAGGCGCGGCGCGTGGATGCGGGCACGATCGCGCAGATCAGCGCGCTGGACGGGCCGCTGGAGCACACACAGGCGTGCGGCGCCACTGCGGTCAACGGCCTGCTCGTCGCCGCGCGCCGGCACGGCCTGCGCCCTGTGCTGTTGGGCGCGTGCAACTCGGGGGACACTTCAGGGGACCGGTCGCGGGTCGTCGGGTACTGCGCCTTCGCGTTCGAGGGGGACGACGATGCATGAGGCACGAGTTTCGCAGCGCGCCGAGTCTGTGGGCTCCTCGCAGTCTGTCCAGGACCCGACTGTCACGACACCGCAAGACCCGACCGTCACCGTCGTGCCCGATGACGCGGGCGACGTGCTGCTGTCCGCCGCCCGCACGGCCATCGCGCAGGCGCTCCGTATGACGGTCTCCTACGCCGGGACACCGCCAGCCTGGTCGCTCGAGCCGGGTGCGAGCTTCATCACCCTGAAGAAGGGCGGCCGGCTCCGCGGCTGCATCGGGTCGTTCGCTGCCCAGCGCCCACTCCTGGAAGACGTGCGGGCCAACGCGGTGGCCGCCGCGACGCGGGACCCGAGGTTTGCACCGATGACCCCGGACGAGCTTCCCGCGGTCGCGATCGAGGTCTCTGTCCTGTCCGCGCCCGAACTGCTGCGTGTGTCCAGCCTGCGTGAGGCGTACGCCGCACTGCACCCGGGCGTGGACGGTGTGATCCTGCAGATAGGCGCCTGCCACCGGGCGACACTGCTGCCCCAGATGTGGCAGGACCTGCCGGACCCAGCGCAGTTCCTCGGGCACCTGTGGCTCAAGGCGGGCGTCGCGCCCGGCGTCTGGCATGAGGGCACGACGCTTCAGACGTACACGGTCCGCGCCTGGCACGATGTGCCCGAAGCGCCCAGAGAGGGGTGAGAGTCATGCAGGAAGACAACCTTGCGTCCCCGGGCAGCGATGCGGCGTCCCCGGACGTGGCGACCTGGCCCGACGCCCCGACCGCCCGGTGGTGGTCGGCGCTGGACGACGGGCGGCTGCAGTGCGACCTGTGCCCACGACGCTGCCGGCTGCACCCGGGACAGCGTGGGTTCTGCTTCGTGCGTGCCCGTGACGGTGACCGGTTAGTGCTGACCACGTACGGCCGCAGCTCCGGTTTCGCCATCGACCCCGTGGAGAAGAAGCCCCTCTCGCACTTCCACCCGGGTACCGCGGTGCTGTCGTTCGGCACCGCCGGCTGCAACCTGAACTGCGGGTTCTGCCAGAACTGGGACATTTCCAAGTCCCGCGAGTGGGACCGGCTGGCGGCCGTCGCCACACCCGACGGTATCGCCCGGGCCGCCGAGTCCGCGGGCTGCGACTCGGTGGCATTCACCTACAACGACCCCGTGATCTTCGCCGAGTATGCGATCGACACCGCCGTGGCGTGCCACGAACGCGGCCTGCACGCCCTCGCCGTCACCGCCGGGTACATCACCGCGCGGGCGCGCGCCGAGTTCTTCGCGCCGATGGACGCCGCGAACATCGACCTCAAGGGGTTCACCGAGGACTTCTACTGGAAGGTGACCGGCTCGCACCTGCGTGACGTGCTCGACACGATCGTGTGGGTGCACGAGCACACCGACACCTGGCTTGAGCTGACCACCTTGCTCATCCCCGGCTACAACGACGCGAGCGGCGAGGTGGAGCGCATGTGCCGGTGGATCCTCGCCGAGCTCGGCCCGGACGTGCCGCTGCACTTCTCGGCTTTCCACCCAGACTTCAAGATGCTCGAGGTGCCGCCGACCCCGCCCGCCACGCTGCGCACCGCGCGGGCCACCGCGATCGACGTCGGCCTGCACTTCGTCTACACGGGAAACGTGCACGATCCGGCGGGGGAGACGACGTCGTGTCCGACGTGCGGGCACGTGCTCGTCGAGCGCGACTGGTACGCAGTCTTGGCGTACTTGGTGACCGCCGACGGCCGATGCCCGCAGTGCGGCACGGTAGTGCCCGGCCGGTTCGGCACCGCCGTGGGTCACTGGGGCCGGCGCTCCCTGCCTGTGCGGATCGCCTGAGCGTCGCTCGAAGGTGATCAGCTGCACGGAGGACGCGCGCCGTCTGCGGCTCAGTGCGTTGCACGGTGAGGGTCTCGTTCGCGATCTCGGCGAGCTCTAGGTCGGCGCGATTGTGGTTGACGTCGATGGCTACGGCCCGCTCGTGCGAACGGGCCGTAGCCAAACCTAGGCGGATGTCTCATTGCCTGCCGAGACCATCTAGGTCACTTACGTTAGCGGCGTGTAGTTGGATGCGTCGCCGGTGATGGACGTGCTGGGTTCCCCCGTGATCGAGCGTGGGACGTCTCCGGCCACGGTGACGCGGTGCAGCAGGCGAGGCAGGTCGTCGTAGTTGTCGACCGCGTAGTGCTGGGTGATCTGGTTGTCGAAGAGCACCAGCTGCCCCGGCTGCCAAGTCACTCTCGCGGTGTTCTCGGGACGGGTCACATACGACTGCAGTAGCCGCAGAAGGTCACGGGACTCCGCGCCGGACAGACCGACGATCCGCTGGGCGAACCCTCCGATAAACAGCCCGCGCTCGCCGGTCTCGGGGTGAACCCTGACGACGGGGTGGCGGGTCTCGAACTTCGTCGAGGTGAAGACCTCGCGTCGCTGCTTCGTCTTCTCGTCCAGGGTCTCGGGGGCCCGGGTGTAGTCGTAGTCGTTGGTGTGCACCGCCCACAGGGTGTCCGCAAGGTTGCGCAGGGGTTCGGGCAGGTCGCGGTAGGCGGCGGCGCTGTTGGCGATCAGAGTCTCTCCGCCGTACGGCGGTACGACGTGGCTCACCAAGGTGGTGGCCTTCGGCGGGTTCACCACGAACGTGACGTCGGTGTGCCAGTTGTTCGACCGGGCGCCGTCCTTGCTGTCGACCGGCAACACCTCAGGCGCGCCCTCGACAGACGCAACGGTGGGATGTGCTCTGGTCAGGGATCCGAAATGGGACGCGAAGCGTTTCTGCCCTTCGTCGCCCAGCGGGGCGTCACGGAATACAAGGGCCTTGTGCTCGTGCAGTGCGGCGGTGATGAAGGCGATCGAGTCGCCGTTCAGCTCAGCGGTGATGTCGAGTCCGGTAATTTCCGCTCCGATGCGGCCGGTGATCTTGCGGACGTCTCGGTCGGTGGCGATGGCAGTCATGCTGCGTGCTCCTTTGTGTTGTGCTGGTTGGCTGGACGGGTAAGGCCGTAGTGGTCGCGCAGGGTGGTTCCCGTGTACTCGGTGCGGAACAGTCCTCGGCGTTGCAGTTCGGGCACGACCAGATCGACGAAGTCGTCGAGGCCGTGCGGCAAGGTCGGTGGCATGATGTTGAAGCCGTCTGCAGCCCCCTGCGTGAACCAGAGCTCGATCTCGTCGGCGATCTGAACCGGCGTCCCGGCAACGACGCGGTGGCCGCGCCCACCGGCGAGACGCTGAACGAGCTGACCGATGGTGAGGTTCTCCCTCCTGGCCAGGTCGGTCACCAACGTGAAGCGGCTCTGGTTGCCCTCGGTCGTGGTGCCCACGTCCGGCAGCGGCCCATCCAGCGGGTACACCGACAGGTCCGTGTCGAGAATCCCGGACAGCTGTGCGACGCCGTACTCGGGGTTGATGAGCGCGTTGAGCTCGGCCTCACGTTCGAGAGCCTCAGCATGCGTGCGACCGATTATGGGGCTGATGCCTGGCAGGATCAGCAACTGGTCTGGGCTGCGGCCGTAGGCTGGGAGCCGCGCCTTGACGTCGTCGTAGAAGGCCTTGCCTTCAGCGAGCGTCTGCTGAGCAGTGAAGACTGCCTCGGCGTACCGGGCCGCATATTCGCGTCCGGTCTCAGATGAGCCCGCCTGCACCAGCAGGGGATGCCCCTGGATGGGCCGGCGGATGTTGAGCG
>Ga0182021_10008018_pt1 | contig 12525 bp, 9 predicted proteins | sample 612E3MmetaG_FD_120493 | JGI IMG/M metagenome (GOLD analysis project Ga0182021, IMG submission 120493) | Permafrost microbial communities from Stordalen Mire, Sweden - 612E3M metaG (Illumina Assembly) | ecosystem: Environmental > Terrestrial > Soil > Wetlands > Permafrost | place: Sweden... | reverse complement strand
TATTATATGTTTATTAGCTTATATATATATTTTGACAGTAAAATCCTGAAATCCTGTAATCATAAAAATCCTAATTCAGACAACTTATGAAAAAACTACCCATTAAAAAAATCCCCGGCGCCTTCGCCGAATGGTCAGAAAAAATAGAAGATATCTGGATTGGCCGCCTTATCCGCTCTATGGGCTATACTAAAACAGAAATCGCAGAACTCGCAAAAACCCATCCCGATATAGATAGAGCAGTTAAAATCGCCGTGGACTCTCTTTTTGAAAAGATGTTCTATAAGGTTATTGAAGGCTATTTTACAGCAGATATTGGTGATTTTTATTTGATTTATCACGGACAGAAATTAAATCTTCTTAAGAAAAAAGAAATCCCAAAATATAACTTTAACCTTCTCGGGATAAATGATTTTTCCGAATTTAATCAAACTATTTCTCCGGATAATACTAATAATGACGATAAAGAAAATCCCGATGCTTTTATTTCTGTAATAAAAAAATAATTTTATGACTAATTTAGAACAAATAAAAAAATTTATAGAACTCCGCTCTTCAGGACACTCTTTGCGCGAGATATCCGGTATTATTGGTAAATCAATCAATACTGTTCGCAAATGGAATAATAAATATTGCTCTGTTGTCTTCGAAGTCCAAAGTGAAGAATTAAGCGAATTTAAAAAGAAATTACTCGAAGAAAAGAAATCTCGTCTCGATTATTTAAACTTAAGCTTTACAAAATTGAAAGAAAAACTGGAGCGCTCCGAAATTATTATGCGCTACGATAAAATGCTTGTTCTTTTAATGAAAACATCGAAATCCATTGATGACTGTCAAAAAAATCTTATTCTGACTGAAATTTCTGAAGATCTTAATAAAATTGATGAGAATGAAATTATTGATGAAATTATGGAGGAAGAAAAAGCTGAAAAACAGGAAGAAAATCAAGAAGTGATACAAAAGTGATACAAAAGTGATACACTTTTTTTTCACTTTTCTCTGTGCATCTCTGTGAAACACTTGTGTGACTCTGTGTAATTGCTCTTTTGTTCTTTAAAATATAACGACTGGATTCCCGCTTTCGCGGGAATGAAAAAGCGAGGACGTTTTTTTTCTTTACATTTTCTTAACACTAATTCTATTTATAATTTCATATTTTTTATTATATTATAAGTTAAATTGAATCATTGTTAAAGCTTGAATAAGATAAAAATACAAACGGAAAATCTGAATCTGTTTTACGGTAAAGTTCAGGCACTCTTTGATACATCGATGGATATTGAAGCCAATAAAATAACTGCTTTAATTGGTCCATCCGGATGCGGTAAATCAACTTATCTCAGAACATTAAACCGTATGAACGATTTAATTCAGGGTGTAAAGATAAAAGGTATAGTTAAAATTGATGATATTGATATCTATGGTAAAAATGTTGATGTTGTTCAGCTCAGAAGAAGAGTCGGAATGGTTTTCCAGAAGTCCAATGCTTTTCCGAAAACCGTTTTTGATAATGTTGCTTACGGTCCGAAGATAAACGGTGTAAGAAATAAAAACCAGCTTTCCGAAATTGTGGAAACAAGTCTGACACGTGCGGCAATCTGGGACGAAGTTAAAGACAGGTTGAATGAATTCGCTTTCAGCCTCTCCGGCGGACAGCAGCAGCGGCTCTGTATTGCAAGAGCTCTTGCAGTTAATCCCGAAATTATTCTTATGGATGAACCTGCAAGCGCTCTTGACCCTATTTCAACAGCTAAAATTGAAGAATTAATTTTTGAATTAAAAAAAAGTATTACAATTGTTATTGTTACACATAACCTGCAGCAGGCCGCTAGGGTTAGCGATTTTTGTGCATTCTTTTTTAACGGCGAGGTGATTGAATACGGAGCATCAAGACAGATTTTCACTGCTCCGAAAAATGAGCGGACTCAAAATTATATAACCGGGAAGTTCGGTTAATTTTTTAGAAATTAAAAAAAATTATTTTTATGTACCAGTATCTTGAAGAAGAATTAGACCTTCTAAAAACAAAGATTATTAAAATGGGAAGCCTTGTCGAAGAACAGCTTGAATTTGCTTTGAAAAGTCTCTTTGAGCAGAACCTGGAACTCGCAAAAATCGTAATCGAGCGCGACAAAAAAGTGGATAAGTATGATGTTAAAATCGATAAGCTTTGCCAGAAAATTTTCGCCCTTACACAACCCGTTGCTGTCGATTTGAGATTAATAATGTCGGCTCTGAAACTCAATAATGAAATGGAAAGAATGGGCGATATAGCCGTAAACATTGCTGAAAATGCTGAACCGCTTGTAAATAATATTGACTTGTTAAAAAGGGTTCAACTTGATATTATGGCTGAGAAAGTTATGACTGTTGTGCAAAAGGCTATAGATTCTTTTGTGAATAACGACCACGAAATTGCTTTTGGCGTGATTAAATCAGATGATGTAATCGACAATATGGACAGGGAAATATTCGTTAAACTGGTTGAAGAAATGACAAATGATAATTCCCTTATAAATCCGGGCGCTCATTCGATTTCGGTTCTAAGGCATCTGGAACGACTTGCAGACCACGCGACAAATATAGCCGAAGAAGTCATATTTCTTGTAGATGCTAAAATTGTAAAGCATAAAAATAATCTGGATAATTTGGATATCAAGTCAGAAGAAATAATTTGACCTCATTATTAAACTATAATATTAAATATTTACAAAGATTTCTACTGTTTTTTTCTGCATTTATTTTTTTATGGACTGATTACTCTAACGCGCAGCCTGTAAAAAAAGATACTGTCTATCATTCCCAATTCGATACAAATAAAATTGCAAATCCATATGTTCTCGATTCCAAATCCGATACAATCGGCTACCAGTCTTACATCTGGAGTGACAGAAAAAATCTTTCTGAAATTGTGAATGATAAAGCCGGATATTTCATAAACTATCTTGGCATCGGCGGAAGAAATCCAATCAGCTTCAATAATTTTGACGAAAGTCATATTGGTATTTTCAGGGACGGCGTGCCTATTAATGAAAATTTGTTTGGCAAATTTGATGAGGAAAATGTATCGGTCAGCGAGATTGAAAAGATTGAAGAGGTATCGAATATTTCTTCATTTCTCTATGGATTAAATTCATCCGGGAAAGCTATTAATATTATTACTAAAGACGGCTTTCAGCCTACACTTTTCTCACAGCTCAGATATTCTCAGGATAGGTACGGAGCCTTGTTTGCGGACTTCTCTCTTAATGTCCCCTTTTCAAAAAAGTTTAATTTCATTTTCGGTATCAACAGCCATTTTACGGATGGGTATTACCAGAATTCCGACTTCAATGTCTGGCGCGGAAGAATGAAAGTGAATTTTTATGCTTCTCCGAAGCTGAATATACAGGCAGCATTTAATTATGCCAAAATCAACCGCCGCCTGAACGGAGGACTGGTATATAACACAGATGATACACTGAAAAATGCTAATTATGCTGAGGTGTACAGTTTAGGAAAATATGAAAGATTTTCGAATTATTATTTTAATATTACAGCAAATGCAAATTTATTTAGTGATAAAAACTCGCTGACTAAATTTACTTTTTATACAAATAATATAACAAGACTTTTGCGAAATGGCGAAAATGGTATAGACCCGAATATAGATTTGCTTCACAATGATTACCATTATATTCAGTATGGATTAGATTTCGACCAGCATATCAGAAAAAAATTCTCGGATTTTGTGGAAGCAAATCTCATGATTGGAGGTAATGCATATTATAACCTTAATAACTATTCACTGCAGGACTTTTTTATTTATCCCGTTGATAATATGCAATCGTCCTATTCATATAATTTATATGCATTCAAAACAAAACTCGATGCTTCAATTTATAAATTTTTGGTTTCAGGCTCTTTAAAATCTGTATATTATCAAAAGAACTTCTGGAATAGCTATGGTTTGGAAGGAAAATACAAATTTATTGAAAAAAATGAATATAAATTTTTATTAAAGGGAGGTTGTAATGCTACTTCTTCACCTATGACACTTGGAAGTTACTACTATGAATTTGGATTTGAAACTCAATATAAAAATTTATACTTAGATGCATATCAATATAATTGGGTGTATATGGACAGAAGAGAAAAATTATTTTCATCTTTAAACGGCAATTATTCTTTAAAATACCTGATGAAATACTTTGATTTAGGGGTAAATGCTAATTATTCCTCTGATACTACTTTTCCATCAATATATCTTAAATCAGATATTGTTTATCATAATTTTTTCTTCAACAATAAACTTGATTTAAAACTCGGAATAAGTTTAAAATATTTTTCTAAGACCGATTTGCGGTCTTTTAATATGAATCTTTATGAATTTACTTATAATCGCTCACCGGGATTTCCGATTCAAAAGAATCTCTTCAATATGGATTTCTATATAGGTGCAAGAATAGGAACAGCAGATATAAATCTTACAGTTGCAAACATTTTCGATAATTTAAATTATACTACTGCAATTTATCCTTATGATGCGCGCGGCGGGTTTTTAAATACTATTTCCAGGTTTTCTATTGTCTGGGATTTTAACAGATAATAGTTTTTCACACGCTTCAAACACTTCATCGACACTGATAGTCTTCATGCACTTGAACTCATCCTCCCCTTTCCAAAGGCAGGTCGCGGGTTTCGGCGAATTGTAAAAACATGGACTGCAATCCAGATCTTTTCTTACTATTATATATTTTGTATTCCACGGATAAAGTTCTTTGTGGTTTGTGTATGCAAAAATCCCGACTGTCGGAATTCCGAACGCTCCTGCTGAATGTAAAAATGCCGTGTCATTCGAAACAAATAAATCGCAGAACTTCTGCCTCGCCATCGAATCCATAAAATTATTTGTCGATGCAAACACCCCGTGATTCCCGAGCATTTCATTTACTTCAGTATTCAAATCTCTTTCATTCCCGAATAGGAGTATTATCGCATTGTATTCATCAATCAATCTTTTCCCGAGGTCTGCATATTTAATCTTATCCCATCTTTTGTGTATATGATTTTTTAGAAGCGCTGAGCCGGTATGAAATCCTACGATTAATTTATTATCGGGATTAATTTCTTTGAACCAATTTTCAGCAGCTTTTATATCTTCATCTTTAATTGCAATTTCCATATTACTAACTTTATCTTCGGATGGAATCTCAACAACCGCTCTTGCAATTTCATAGTTCTGCAAGACATTGTGCCTGTCTTTAACTTCATCGACTAAAACCGAATTTAAAAATTCAAACCTGAAAAAATTAGTGTGTATGTAATGATGAGCAATTCTTTTCTTTGCCCCAAGAAGGAAATTTAAAAAATTATATTCAAACCTGTTTGCGGGATAAGTATTTATCGAAATATCATATTTGTTTTTTCTTATTTCCTTAATTTCTTTCAGGGATTTAATCTTAGACTGGTGAAGAAAATCAATGAAATAAATATTTGTCAGGTAAGGAGATTCTGAATACATCTCTTTAACGGATTTATACATGGCAAGCATGCCTATCTGCACACCTGGTATTTTCTCTTTCAGTACTTTCAGAGTTGGAGAAAACATCAGCGCATCACCGTTTCCCGATAAAGCATTTATTAATATCTTCATTTATCCGTGTTTTGCAAATCTAACTTTTTCTTTCTGTTATAGGTAAAAGTAAAAAACATAGTACCCAGCAGCCATATAAGCATTAAAGGCATTGAAACACTAAGACCCGTTTTGAAAGTATCGGATTCGTAATTAAATAAAACCGTATGCTTTCCTTTCTCAAGATATACTGCTCTCTCGCAATAATCCGCCCTGTATAAATCCGCGCTATTACCGTCGATATATGCTTTCCAGGCCGGATAATAAACTTCGCTTAAGAAAAGGAATCCGTTCTCAGCTGTTTCAACTTCAGCTTCAATATTATTTAATTCATATTTAATTATCTTAACTTCTGATTTCGGAACAATAGTGTCTTTTAAAACAGGTAAAGTAAAATCTTTCTTATTTGTCTCGATTACAATTGTTTTATGATGGTCGAAATCCTTACCTGCCATATAACTTTTCAGTGCTGCAGAATCTTTCTCCTCAAAATATTTTGCATCGTAAAACATTCTTGCCTTTGGTAAATAAGACTGATTCACATAAAATTTATATGCATTCGGATTATTTGCTTTAAGTGATGCAGGGTCAAGTTTGTATTTCACATTCATTATATCGTGTGTCTGCGAGCTCCCTGCTTCACTTTTATTAATCGGGATATATTTATCAAGTATCAACGCTCCGTACCCTTCCAGTAGCGGTATCCTGTTTATCATACCTGAATTCCTTTGAAAATAAGATGTATAAGGATATTCACGCATATTGACCCTGAATACTTCAGTCTTCAGCTCATTTTTAAATTCATCTTCTTTTTGCTTTCTCTGGCTGTATAAAACATCCGGATTAATCGAGCCGTTATTCTGCTCATACCAGTTTATATAAATATCAAATGCGGTTATGAGCAGTATCAATACAATAAAGAAATTCAATTTTATTTTATCTGAGATGAAGAAATATACAGCCGATGAAGTCACTGCAAGAAAAATAAAAAATGAAAAATACTGACCTCGAATCCAGGCATTTACTTTCTCGCCTGTTTGCGGATTATTAACATTAAAGAAACCTGAATAAACCAGAATTAACACAAGCGTAAACACCCCGAGCAAAACAAAATAATATTTTTTATCATAAATCTCCGCAAATGCTTTTTTATTCTGTAATAAAATATTCATTCCGAATGCAGTCAGCAGCGATGCGCAGAAAGTAAATATAAACAGCATATGACCCGGATTCCTGAACCTGTTGAAGAAAGGTACAATCGAATAAATTATCTGATGAAAAAAGAAAAATCCACCCATTGCAAACAACATTGTAAACACTGCCATTCCAACGAGGAACCAGGTTAATTGAGTATTAATTTTCTTTTTAAGACTGTACATAATTGCAGGTGCAATCAATACAATAGCTATAATCGAGATATACAGATTAGCTATCGAAAACATAAATGTCTCTTTCGTAGGCCACCAGCTTAAATCAGCAGATGCATCATTGAATTTCCATACTCCGAATAATTTAGGAATGAAAAAACTAAGGTAAAATCTCGGCTCTACTGAACCTTCTATTGCGAACTCATAGGTTATTTTTGCCCTATTAGACAGGCTAACAAATTCATTTGCAGGCAGTAACTGGAATGCAGCCATACCAAAAGATAAAATAAAAAATATTAGATATCCGAAAATTAGACTTCTTACAACCTTAAAATCTTTTTCTCTTATTTTTGAGATAAATATTATTAAAACATAAACCGATATAAAAAGATAATTATAAAAAGCAGCCTGAGGATAACCCGCAAGAACGCTGAATGTCATTAATATCGTCCCAATGAAAATAAAAATATATTTTCCTGTATCAATAAATTTCAGCCACATCAAAAATACTATCGGCAGCCATATAACAGCTTCAATCAGAGGCTGGTGAATCATATGTATAATCATATAACTCGAATATGTGAACATTAAAGCAAAAATTACCGATGCTGTGTTTGTAAGTTTAAAATGTTTTCCAATGTAAAAACAAAATACTGAACACATTAAATAATGCAAAATAATTGAAAGTTGTAGAGCTAAGGGTGATAAGTGTTCCCCGCTTACAAAAAATGACAGGACATAATTAAACGGATAGAATATTGCTACCTGCAAGTCAGCAAAAAACGGCATCCCGCTGAATGCAAAAGGATTCCAGAATGGTATAAATCCCTTGCTTAAAGAAACTGCTGATAATGTTTTTCCCGGGAAATACTGCTCAATAAAATCATCGCCTATAAACGCAGCACCTGTTATCATCTGCCTGAAAAAAATCACCCAGAATACAAAAAGTATTGCAAGACTAATCCAGTTATTTTCAAGTAAATCCCTGAAAGGCTCAGTCTTTGGTTTGAGTGCAGGCTTTACATTTTTAGTTAAAGTTTTAGCCATTAAATAAACTCCTGAATAAAATTATGATTCTTTGTTTCTGGCTATAAAAATAAACTGATAGCCGTATAATCTCTTAAAAGGAACGGTGATGAGATATAGTAAGAAATTGAAAATTATTCCGACATTGTTTTTCATAAAATCGGGTAGCACCTCTATTATGGGAATCGGTGTTACTTTCTGCTTTACTATTTCGAGGTTATGGGATTTTATTAATTTCCTTATTGAACCGAGCGTGAAAAATCTCAAATGCGTTCTGTCCAAAATTCCCTTATCACTATATGGAAATCTGCCTATCAGTAAATTCAGCCTCACAAAAATATTTGCTATATTCGGTAATGATATTATTATTTTCCCGTCAGGTTTTAATAAATTCTTCGACTGCTCTATTATATTTTCGTAATTATACAGATGTTCAAGTATATCAAGCATCAAAATATAATCATACTTTTCTTTTTTCTTTATATCTTCAGGAAGTCCTTCATTCAAATCATTGCAGTAATATTCATCCAGATTCTTCTTTATGCTTTCGGATTCAGGAATAAAATCAACGCCTACTTTTGTATTCCCTTTTTTGATGAGCTCGGAGAATAATCCGTCACCGCAGCCCACATCAAGTATTCTCTGGTTTTCCTTGCCGTTCAATATCTTTAACACTGCCTGATGGCTCGAGAATGGGTACAGCTTCAACGGATAATTAACATAAAGCTCGGAATAAATCGGTGACTTCTTTTTCCCGGACATTACAAGCCTGTATTCCTTTGTAGTGTGGTAAACATCTTTTGCATATCTCAGTCCGTCGACATAGCAGATTTCATCACCATAATATGTGGGAATAGGAACTTCGAGTATCCTGAGATTATTGTGGTGAGCTTTAATAATTATCTGTGTATCGAAATGAAAATCATCAGTACAGTTTCCCAAACTGATTTTTTTTAATCCTTTTGTTGAATAAGCTCTGTAACCCGAATGGAATTCAGTAAGGTCCATTTTTAATGCATGATTCTGATAAGTTGTCAGAACCCTGTTCCCAAGGTATTTATAAAACGGCATTCCGCCTTTTAAAGCACCGCCGTATTTCTTCATCATTCGGGAGCCAAGTACAACATCCGCTTTATCGTTTATAATAGGAGAGTACATATCGCTTAAAACCTCAGGAGCATATTGCCCGTCACCATGCAGTAATACTACAACATCAAAACCTTTTTCAATGAAATAATTAAATCCTTTTTTCTGGTTGCCGCCGTAGCCGAGATTTTTTTCATTCAGATAAATATTCAGTTTTTCAACGTTCTTCGTTGCTTTATAACCGACTGAAAGAAGATACGTCTCGTCTTTACTTGCATCATCAAAAACTGCTATCTCGTCAATATCATTGTAAACATCCTTCGGTATTCGGTCGAGTACTTTACCTAAAGTAGTTACAGCATTATAAGCAACTATCAGTATTCCTATTTTTTGATTATTCTTCATTCTGATTTAATCACGGCTTATTTTCATATTTTTTTTCTTCCAATGTTTTACTGCTGTCGTATGTCTTTCCGTTCAATTTAGAATTCAATATTTCCATTTTTTGCTTGACGGAAGGGTCATTCAGGTTGAGCTCTTTTAATAAATCCATTTCGGTTTTATAATCACCCCTCATTTCCGATATATCCAGCAAAATCCTGTACGGGTTATAATAAGACTGCAGATTATTTTTATTTGCGAGCCTTATAGAATAAGCATCTTTATATGCATCCGATGCATATTCTTCGAATTTTTTATTCTCGTTTATTTTTGCATAAAATATCGCAACCATGTATTTTTCCCTGTAATCCATCGGATTCAGTTCTTTTGGAATATTTCTTTCCATAGTTTCCAGTATTGTTTTCGTTAGATTAGCCTTCGAGGAATCTTCAACTACTGCACCCGCATACCATAAATAAGCTGTCCTGAAAGAACCTATCATTCTGTCCTGTACCTGGTCATAGAATATATCCTTGTTCAGATTCCTGAATAAAAATCCGTGCTGCGGTGTTTTTGAAGGAACAACGATTTTATCAACTATCAAATTCTGTCTCATCTTTTCAAGATCAACTGGGTATCCGTACATATTTGTACTTGTTACTTTATAAGGTAAAAGTTTATGTGCCATACCCTCAACGATTAAGTATTCACTCAACCCTATAAAATTATCCGGAGATACTGATGTCGAAAAATAAATCGGCCTTTCCCATTTATTCGCTCTTATTATATCAAGCACAATTAAATCGCTCGATTTAATAGCGGTTATCAATTTGTTATTTTCATCTCTCTGCCTGATAGTAGCTGGTATTTTGAAAACTAATTTATCCGTTAGATTGTATTTAGTCTTAATTGAATCAGGAAATGCCTTATCGGGAATATCAACTGAAGTTAATTTATTTTCATCCCATAAGGAATACCCCTGCTTTGTAACTTTTTCAAGCTGGTCATTCGAATATGTAAATGGTACAGGTAAAGAACCGTAAGGCCTTTCATTTTTAAGTTGAATGTCATACCACTCTGCCTGAGCCAGTGATAAATTTACTAATGTCACATCCTGCCTTACACCATATACAGCCTGCAAACACCACAAAGGAAATGTATCGTTATCACCGTTTGTAAACAATATTGCATCCTTATCACAGCTTTGAAGCAGATTATAAGCATAATCATAAGGGAAATAATTTCCTGCCCTGCTTTGATTGTGATAATTGACCCGGACCATATTTACCGGAACAAAAATAAATGCCACAAGTAATAATGCTGATGCAGCAGGAACAAAAGGCCCCTGTTTCATTTTTTCTTTCATCAGCCCGATTACCCCGTAAACTCCCAAACCAATCCAAAGCGAAAATACATAAAATGCCCCTTCATAAAAATAATCCCTCTCCCTTGGCTGCATATCCTGCTGGTTCTGATATAATGCAGTAACGACTCCCATCAGAATAAACATAGAGAAGAATACAAATGCAAGTTTCCAGTCTTTTTTAAAATGAATAAACAATCCTATTAACCCGAAAATAAATGGTATCGCAAAAAACTTTGAAAAATCTACACCGGCTTCCTGATCATAACTTTCCCTCCCTATATATTGCCAGAATAAATAACGGTTGAACATGTGGTTTATCTGATATTTCCACATAAAATCCAAATCACTTGAATATTTTTTCCACGTGTTATCATGCATCTGGTCGTGCATATATCTTCTTGGCCAGATCAAAGGTTGCTCACCGTATTGCTCCCTGTTAAGATAAGATAAAAGCCTTTCCATATTGTCCGGGTTGCTGTTATCAAGTGGTATATTCTTTACGGTGGACCTTTGCAGTACTGAAATATAGGTTGAATATCCTGCAATCACCAAAAATATTGCCATAAATATCAAATTTAATACAGGTGACTTTTTCTTTTTTATTGAATAAAATATTCCGCTTATTAAAATCGCAATTATAGCTATAAATCCTGCAACGGGAGCAGAAGAAATTAACTCAGGCATCTTTTTTACTATGAACGGATAAACTATAAAGAATGCCCCCATCGATGCTCCTATAGCTATAATAAAACTGTTCTTAGTATAGTTATATCTTCTGAAATAAAACATTAGGCCTGCTACAAATACACACTGCACTACAAGTAAATGAATACCTAAAGACAATCCAACAATGTAAGCGAAAAATAAAATATATTTATCACTTCCCTTTTCTTCTGCTTTTTCCCACCATATCATCATAACATAAATACACAGCGTAACTAAAAATGTACCGAATCCGTAAACTTCAGCCTCCAATGCATTAAACCAGAAACTGTCGCAGAAGGCATATGATAATGCACCGATTGCAGAAGCAACTACTACTGTAACATAATCGAATGTGGAATCAAATTTGCCTTTCCAGTTTTTTATCACTTTAACAGAGACCAAATAGAGTAATAAAACACTCAGTGCACTCGAAAATACTGAAAGGTAATTCATTCTTAATCCGATATCGGATGCAGTGGGTAACATTGTAAATATTTTACCCACAAGAATATGCAATGGCGCTCCGGGAGGATGAGGTACTCCAAGAGTGTATGCACAGGCTAAAAATTCACCGCAATCCCATAAAGAGAGTGTGGGTTGAACGGTAAGTATATATACTATACTTGCGAAGACAAAAACAATTGCCCCCGTAATTCGGTTTATTAATTTAGAATCCATAATTTTGTATTATAAAACTGATAAGTTACTCGAATTTTGACAGATTTTCAAGATATACAAATATACCTAAAATCTTAATCTATCAATCTTTTAAATTTTGTTTATTATAAAAAAAACACCACTCAATTTTGAATGGTGTTTTTATATATCTTAAAAATCTTTTAAATTTATTTTTCTTTCTTTTCAGCCTTTTCTCTTCTTGATAATATTAAATCTATCAAACCGTACGTTTTTGCTTCATCTGCATTCATCCAGTTATCTCTTTCAGCATCTTTGGCAATTTGTTCGACTGTCTTTCCGGT
>Ga0182021_10008017_pt1 | contig 12527 bp, 10 predicted proteins | sample 612E3MmetaG_FD_120493 | JGI IMG/M metagenome (GOLD analysis project Ga0182021, IMG submission 120493) | Permafrost microbial communities from Stordalen Mire, Sweden - 612E3M metaG (Illumina Assembly) | ecosystem: Environmental > Terrestrial > Soil > Wetlands > Permafrost | place: Sweden... | reverse complement strand
TTAAAACCGCTCTAGGTGATCCTTGTGCTCTTTGTGGCTGGAGTCCCGTGTAGATTGGCCACGAAGGAGCACACAGACCACGGGGCTGAACCCAGGCGGACGAGCCTTGCTGATGGCGCAGCGCCCTTCATAACCCGGGGCGGCCGGGGTTCCGTGGCCCGGCTCGCTTAACCCTTGGCGCTTACGGCTGGCCGATGACTGACGGGCTTGCGATCCAGAATTGGCAGGAGGCACAACAGCGCCACCACGGTCAAGCCCAGGACCGCGTAACCCGAAATGTCGTGGATGGTTCCCTCGATGGAACCAGCCCCGTGGCGATAGGCCCAAGAGGTGAGAAAGATGCTGCGAAGCAGATTGGCCACGAAGGCAAACAACAACGAGGCGATGATGAGGGCGGCCTGCTTCCACCGAGATTGCAGGAAAACGGCGGCGAGAAAGGAACCCGCGAAGAGACACCCGGTGAGCGAGCGGATGCCCGAACAGGCTTCGGCCACACCCACGCTTCCCGTCGGGAGAATCAGGACATTGCCCCGTTGTTCCAGCGCCAGTCCCAGGCGGTCGAAGACAAAGAACACGATGGATGTAACCTGGTGCATCAGGAAGAGACTGAGATGGTTCTCAATTACCGAAAGCATGGGTGCCGAGAGCAGCCATAGGGCCGTCGGAAAGAGGAACAGGCTGACCATCTTCCGGCGGTCGTTCACCCGACTGCCGGGCAGGTCTGCGTTGGTTGGCGCCAGAAAATAGACTGTCGCCAGCACGGTGCCCGTCATGCCCAACGTAATGGTCAGGGTATTCAGGTGAGTGACGCCTGCCATGGGCCGAAGAAACGCGCCGGATAGGAAAAGAGCTCCACCCCCGATGAGTGAAAGAAACGCGGCGACAGGAATCAACCGCGCCGACCCACTTCTTTCGTCGGGCAAATCGTCAGAACCGCGATCCACCGCACGCGCCTGCGCGACTACCTTGGGCCAGCGATCGTAGACTAAATAGGCAATGAAGAGAGGGACCAGCCAGCCATAGCTGTAGTCTTCCCTGATTCGCCACCAGTATGACGGATCCCACGCGGTGAAGGCCATGAAACCGCCCGCAAGGATCAAGCCCCACACAAACGACTTTGGGATTGGAGCGGCGTGCGGATATCTCTGGGACAACATCGCGGGGATTGTTGGCAAAAATCAGAACAAAAGGAGAGAGCGGCGAAGTAGATCAGGAGGGCCCGCAACCGAGAGCGCGGGAAAATATTCAACCGCATTAGTTCTCCAGTTGTGGTCCAATCTCAGTCGCCGCGAGCGCAAGCCCCTCGACGAGATCGGCGCCCCGAGCGGATCGAACAGGCGAGCGGACGCGGCCAGGGGATTAATCGGAGGACTCAGAGGCCTTCTCGCGCCTTTGTGCCATGGTGCCTTGGTAGTGAACATCGAGTTCGGAATTCGCCCGAAGTTGAAATGGCGGATCAGGGTTGTCCATTCCCGACTAGATTCAGAATTAGACGTTTGGGTTACGAAGGTTACGCGCATGTGAAATCTGAGGCGAACCCCCTTGAAATGGGGGCTTCTCACTTGCCCGGGCTTTTCGGCGGGCGCATTCAGGTCACCCGATTGAACGAATGCATTCCGTTCGGTGTTCTCCCGGCGATTGGCACCCGGTTTTCGCCGGACCTTGGCCGAGCGGCGCAGTGAAGCATTTGGTCCTCCCGACGCAAGTCACTCACGCACTTGCTTCCCTCAGGAAGCGACGGGGCGAAGCGCGGACGAGAGCCGGCTCCGCATGACGACGAGCGGGATGATTTCCGAGACCACTGCCGCGACGCAGAGCACGTTGGTAGAGACGCCGCGAACCAAGCTCCTTGCATCAGGGCGGGAATGGATCGTTCGGCTTGCCGGTGTCGGGGGAGCGCAAGCGATAGTGCAGGCGATCGGCTTCCTTGCAGGGATTCTCATCGTCCGGACGCTCTCGATGCAGGAGTATGCCCTCTACACGCTGGCCAATACCCTGATCGTCACTATGAACATGCTCGGCGATGCGGGCATTTCCAGCGGCATGCTTTCTGAGGGTGGAAAGGTCTGGCAGGACCATCGCAAGCTTGGGATCGTCATCGCCACCGGATTGGGGTTGCGCCGGCGCTTTGCCTCGTGGCTTTGCGGCGCTTCGATCCCGGTGTTGCTTTACCTGCTGCGGAGTCATGGGGCCTCGTGGCTTGAGGCGTTTTGTTTGGTGATTCTCGTCAGTTTCGCTTTTTGGCTTTCGCTGCTGAGCGGTATCTACTCCGTGGCGCTTGGGCTGCATCAACGGTTGGCCGACACTCAGCGGGTTGCCCTTATTCAGAACTCCGCCCGCCTGGCCGGGTTGGTGCCCTTGATCGCCGCCTTTCCCACTGCCGTCGTCTCGGTCGCCGTGGCCCTCGGACCGCAGGCCTGGGCCATGTCGCGACTGCGCTCCCTGTGCGGTGCCTTGATCGAACTCGGTCAGCCGGAAGATCCTGGTGTGCGGACGGAGGTGCTTCGGGTCGTGAGACGCCTGCTGCCCAACCTCATCTACCTTTCTTTTTCCAGCCAAATTACAGTCTGGCTTATATCGTTTTGCGGGAGCACGGCGAGCCTCGCCCAACTGGGGGCCTTGACTCGGTTGGGACAGGCGTTTGCCCTCCTGTCCGCTCTCGCCGGCGCCATCATAATCCCCCGTTTCGCCCGCCTCCCAGGCAACGCCCGTCTGATTCTCGCGCGATACTTTCAAGTATTGGTACTCCTTAGCGCCTCCACTGCCATCGTCGTCCTGCTCGTCGGACGTTTTCCGGCGCAAGTGTTGCTGCTTCTGGGCCATGACTACCTGGGCCTCACTCACGAAGTGACGTTGTATATGTGCAGCTCGGTCCTATACGTTATCGCGGGAATTGCCTCCAGCTTGGCGAACGCGCGTGGCGCGGTGCTGGATCCCGTCATCGGCATATCGCTGCAGCTCGGGTGCCAGGTGATCGGGATCCTGCTTTTTGGGGTGACAAGTATCCGCGGCATACTCTGGCTCGCTGTGTTTGTGGCGGCGGCGCAGATCGTGATGTATACGGTCAATTTTGTGATCCAGACGATGGCCCGACCTCCAGCCCGAACGATCGTTGCCTGAGCGCGATGATCGCGCGCAAAGTGCATCCCGGCAGCTACAAGAAGATAGCTCTCATCGCGGTCTATTTCGGACCCTGGCCGGAATGGACGCCCCTATTTTTCGAGAGCTGCCGCTGGAACCCCACGATCGATTGGTTGATTTATGCAGACCACGAGCCCGACTGCCGACCGCCGCCGAACGTTCGCCTGACGATCACGGAATTGGGTCCGTATAAACAACGGGTCGGGGATACGCTCCACATCGCGATTTCTGCCATTGATCCCTACAAATTTTGCGACCTCAAGCCCATGGTCGGCGCGATCCACGCTGACGAGCTTGCGGGCTACCAATATTTCGGGTGGTGCGATCTGGACGTGATCTTCGGCGACATCAGATCGATCTATGATTCCGCCGTTCTCAGTCACCTGGTAATCTCATCCCATGAAGAACGCATTGCCGGCCATTTCACCTTGATCGAGAACTCGGATGAAGGGCGGCACCTATTCGAACGCGTGCCGAATTGGAGAAACCTGGCAGGTGCGGCACAATATTGTGGTTTGGATGAAGTGGCCTTTTCGCGGCTGTTTCTCGGCCCGTGGCCCGGCCATCGATGGAAATCGCGAATTGCGCGGAATATTCGGCCCCTTTGGTGGCGGTCGATGTTCAAGGAGCAATATTCAACTCCCTACTTCAACCGGCCGTGGACGGACGGGACCTGGCAGCACCCCGACGAATGGTATTGGCGGGAAGGGAAACTGACCAATAACCGCGACGGCGACCGGCAATTTCTGTATCTCCATTTTATGAACTTAAGGTCGAGCCGTTACCGGGTCCCACGATATGGGCTAAAAGCACCTTGGGAAACTCTGCCGAGGGTAAATCACGTCGGTCAAAGCACCAACTTAACCGGCTTCAAGATCGGTGCGTACGGCTTCGCTCCACTGAACTAAATGCGATGAAAGCCGCGGTAAGGCGCATTTGGAGGAATTGGCAGGGGCGCAAGCTCAAGCGGTGCATCGCGAGCTTTGAGATGGCGTCGCTCCAGCAACTGCGAAGCCTCGAGTGGGTCGAGGGCGAGCTGCAAAAAGCGGGCCTGAAATATCTGCCTCCTCCTCATGGAGCGGTTTTTGGGAAAGACGAACGCTGGATGAACTTCCATTCCGACGGATTGTTTCAAATTCCGCGTCAACTGGCGCGTTTTATGATCCTGGCGGCGGAGCATTCACCCAGCAGCCTCATTGAGATTGGCACGAACAACGGATGGACGGCCTGCGTGCTCACCGGCTACCTGCGGCGTTTCGTCCCTCGATTTCAAGCGGTCACGCTGGATGTGGTGGATCATTTCGCCCTGCGGTCGTGGGCGACGAAAAATCTCCCGCTCCAGTTCTCGCTGGGACAGACCTCGGACGATTTCAAGGGTCGGGCCTTTGACTTGTGTTTCATCGATGGCGATCACAGTTGGGAATGGGTATCGCGTGACTACGAGAATGTTGGCCGGTTCGCGCGCGTCTGCGCATTTCATGACATCAACGATGCGGCCACGGACCGCATGGAAGGCGGCGGCAGTTCGCGCCATTGGGCATGGTTAAAAGCGACGCGGGGCAACGCCGGTGCGTTTCATGAGATTTTGGATCATTCGGATTCGAAACCGGTGATGGGCATCGGTGTATTCATTCAAACTCGCGCTCCAGCAGGCGCCGGCGAATTCTGATCGAACACGAGTCGGTTTCGTGAGAATCCTCCTTTCCAGTCATCGTTATCACCCGGATCTTGGCGGGATTGAGACGGTGTCACGATTGCTCGCGCGCGAGTTTGTGCGCGCGGGTCATGAGGTGGCCGTAATCACAGGCACCGGCTCGGGCCGGGAAGATGATGCGGGGTCGGCGATCGAGCGAACACCGTCAGCCTGGCGTTTGGTTAGGCGCGTGCGTTGGTGCCAGGTTTGTTTTCACAGCAACATCAGCTTGCGCGCGGCATGGCCGCTGGCCTTGATCCGCCGTCCGTGGGTCGTGACCTCGCATATATGGCTCCGCGGCGGGAACGGCTCCGAAGGCTCGAGCGAGCGGCTAAAACGGTGGGCGCTGAAACGAGCCGCCAACGTTTTCATCAGCCAGGCGATGGCGGCGCATGTGGGGCTCCCTGGAACCATCATCCGGAATCCCTACGATTCAGAGGTGTTTCGGCTTATTCCGGGCGATCCGCGCGACCGTCAGCTAGTTTTTGTCGGCCGGCTGGTTTCGGACAAGGGAGTGGACGTTCTCCTTCGCGCCTTGGCATTGCTGGACGCCGCTGGGTTGCGACCGACCCTGTCGATCGTGGGCGAGGGTCCCGAGGAGGCCGACCTGCGCACCTTGGCGGGCGAGCTGAACCTGGCCACACAGGTGGAATTTCTCGGTCCCAAACAAGGTGAAGCGCTGGCCCGCTTGCTCAATCGCCATCAGGTGCTGGTGGTGCCGTCGCGCTGGAACGAGCCGTTCGGATTGGTCGCCCTTGAAGGGATTGCCTGCGGATGTGCCGTGGTCGGATCGGCGGGAGGCGGTCTGCCGGAGGCGATGGGTCCCTGCGGACTGACGTTTCCCAATGGGTCGGTGGAAGCTTTGGCGGGTGTGCTGCATGAACTGTTATCCGATCGGGGGGACAAGCGGGCGGGGCTGTTGAGACCCGCGCCAAGCCATTTGCGCCAGCACGCGCCGCCGATAGTGGCGAAATCGTACCTGGAGCTGTTCGCGAGAACAGCAGGCCATGCAACCACATGATCGTCGTTTCTCATCCCACAGGAAACAACTATGTCCGCGCCGCGTTGCGCGCCTTGGTTGAAACCGGGCTGTTGGCAGGATTCTATACCACGCTCGCATTTGACCGGTCGTCGGGTTGGTTGCGGTTGGTACCAACTGGATTGCGCCGGGAGTTGCTGCGGCGCGCCTATGATCTTCCTCCCGGAGCAGCCCGTAAACGACCATTACGCGAAACGGTCCGATTGATCTCCGGCCGGGCCGGATGGACCACGCTTACCCGGTACGAGACCGGCTGGGCGAGCATCTACGCGGTTTATCGGGACTTGGATCGGCATGTGGCCGCGCGGTTGCCCGGGCTGGCAAGTCGAGGGGTCCGTGCGATCTACGCCCACCTCGACGGTGCCACGACTTCTTTTGCCGCCGCACAGGAATTGGGGATGCGTCGCCTCTACGAATTGCCAATCGCCTACTCGGAGGTTGCGCAGCGTCTATTGGAGGAAGAATCCAGGCGGTGGCCGGAGTGGGCCGTCACCATGCCGGACCTCAATTACTCGGCCGCCAAACTCGAAGCAGATCGTCGGGAGCTCGAGTTGGCTGACGTGGTCTTCTGCCCCAGTGCTTTTGTGGCGGAATCTTTGCCGGCGTGGGCGCGCGCGAGCCGCCAGATCGTGGTGGCGCCGTTTGGTTCGCCGGGGTTGGCCCCCGCAAGCTCCGCGACGCCAGGCAAGACGAACCGCGGAGGAAAGCTGCGGGTGCTGTTTGCCGGCAGCATGAGCCAGCGCAAGGGCTTGGCGGATCTCTTCTCCGCGATGAAATTGGTCGGGCGCCGTGAGATCGAGTTGGTGGTGATGGGTTCTTTGCTTGCCCCCCTGCCGTTCTATCGTCGGGAATGGGCCGATTTTACTTACGAGCCGACGCGGCCCCACGACGACGTGCTCGCGTTGATGTCGACCTGCGACGTCTTTTGCCTGCCCTCGATTGTCGAAGGCCGGGCGCTCGTCATCCAAGAGGCCATGAGTCGGGGATTGCCGATTATCATCACGCCCAACACGGGCGCCGACGACTTGGTGGACGACGGCAGAACTGGGTTTCTCGTGCCCGTTCGCTCGCCTGCCGCCATCGCGAACCGTCTCGCTTGGTTCGCCGAACATCGAGAAGAAACCCGCGCCATGGGGGAACTGGCCCGCGCGAAGGCGGCGGCCTGTTCCTGGGAGAATTACGGGACGATAATCACGCATGCGATCAAGCAGGATGTTGGCTCCCACCAGGCTTTGTCTGCGACTGCCTGAAAAACGATATCCGCCGGTGCCGCGGGGCGATTTGTTGCCGCGATTACTCTGATGGACCCGATGCTTCTCACCAGGACTGACGACACACGAGGAACAGGTCATCCATTGCTGCCTCCGGGTGGCTGCTTGCGACCCTCGGTGGCGACAACTCTGGCTCACAGCTCAGATCCGTGTTGCGAATGATCAAGCGAGATCCCAGAACGGAATCCGAGGCAAGACCGTCCAGGCGCGGTGGACGCGGGATCGTAGATACAGGAGGCGCTCGCGGCAGAGCCGATGCGAATGTCATCAGGCAGATGCCGCTCAAGCCGCGCCGGCTCAGGTCGGTTCGCCGGTGGATTTTCGCCTATTTCTTTTTGCTGCTATTCGAAGGCGCCCTGCGCAAATGGGTCTTTGCTGGGGTGCCGCTGATCTCACTGCCTTTCTCGGTCGCGCGGGATCCGATCGCAGTCATCATATGGATCCTGGCGTGGCGGGCGGGTGTGCTCTCCAATAACCTGCGCCGGGCCTCCTGGTTGGGTCTGGGTGCATTCTCGGTGCTGGGGACATTGCAGATCTTCGCGAATTCGGGACTGAATTTCTGGATCGTGCTCTACGGCCTCCGCACCTACTGGCTGCATGTCCCGCTGGTCTTTATCATGGCGGAGGTTCTCGGCCAGGATGACTTGCAGCAGATTGGACGATGGCTGCTGGCGCTGGCCGGGCCCATGGCGGCCTTAATGGTGGCCCAGTTCTTTGCACCGCCGGACAGTTTTCTCAACCGCGGGATGCTGGAAGGGGTCGGTCAAATCGGGTCGGCATTGGGGAGGATCCGACCGGCGGGAACGTTTTCCTACAATACCGGCACCGGCAATTTCAATCTTCTGGTTGCAGCGTTCCTGATCTACTCGTCGGTGAATGGCCGATGGGTATCGCCATGGATGCGGTGGACTGCGGCGGTTGCCGTGGTGGTCACGCTCCCGATCTCGGGCAGTCGTGGCTTTGTTCTGACGGTCGCCGAATTGCTGGCCTTCGCGCTGATCGGGGGAAATTTCAACGGCCGGCTGCTGCGGGTGACTCTTGGGACGATCGCGGTCGGTGGGGCGATCTTCTTTCTATTGACGTTTTCCGGCTTCTTCCAAGAGGGGTTGGAGACGTTTACCACACGCTGGGATCAGGCAATCGCCTCAACCACGACTGGTTCTTTTAGCGAAGCGATCGTCATGCGCTTTTTCGGAGAGTTCCTCGATGCGTTTAGGGCATTGGGCGAGGCTCCCATATTTGGCCATGGCATTGGCTTGGGGTCGAATTTCGGGTCGGCTTTGACGTTTGGCAGCCTTGGTTTTGCCCTGGCCGAGGGCGAGTGGCCGAGGACTGTGCTGGAAATGGGTCCGATTGCAGGCGCGGTTTGGCTGGGTCTGCGTTGCGCCCTCGGCTTCTACCTACTGGGACGGTCCTGGGTCTTTCTGAGACGTGGCCGGGTACTTGCTTGGCTGCTGTTCGGCACGGAATGCACGACTTTCTTCAATGGGTCCTTGGCGCAGCCTACTTCGCTGGGCTTTCTTATCTTCACGACCGGATTGTGCCTGGCGGCGATCAAGTCGGCCGAAAGGGGAGAATCTATCCCCGCGCGGGCGCCGAATGGACCGATCCGCCGGATTGAATTACGTGCGATCAGGGAGGTCCGTCGCCGATACCCTGCCGCAGTTGTAGAATCAGGCATTTGACGCGTTAGGACTCGGCAGTCGCCGGAGGGAATCGGCAACAGCCGCTGGCCAGTCTCTCGCCGGGTGTCTTGTCCTGGGCGTTCCTGAAAGCGGTGGCCGCGGGGTAAAACAACACTCGTTCTATGTTGGTCGAACACATCCAAGGGATTTTCTCGCCGGAGCACGGCGGGCCGACACTTTCCTTGCGTAATTTCGCGATCGGCCAGACCCAGCGGGGCGCAAAGGTCAGGGTACGGGTGCTGGAGGGATATCCCAACACCTCGGCAGCGCTGCGATTGCCCAGTTCGATCGACCAAATGATCTTCCCGGTGGAGTTTCCTCGGGTGTCCGGCCGCAGCGCGCCGATGAAGCGGTTTCTTCGGCAGGAAACCGATCCCGATGTGTACCATCTGCACGGGTCGTGGCTGTTTGCCATGAAATATGGGATAGAAGAAGCGCTCCGGCGGCGGCGTCCCCATGTCGTGGCGATGATGGGTAGCTACCAACCGGAGGAGCTAGCGCGAAAGCCCTGGCGCAAACGGCTCTTCCGGGCGTGGTTTCAAGACCGTCTGCTGCGTCATGCAGCGTGCATTCATGTCAATTCGGTCATGGAAGCCGAGCAGTTGCGGGACTTGGGATTCAAGCGACCGCTGGCGCCGATCCCGGTCGGATTTGACACACAGGCGGCGGACGAAAATGAGGCAAAGGTATCCGAACACACTCCTGCGTTTGCCGCTAACTGGGAGAAAAATGAGCGCTTCGTCTTGTTCCTGGCCCGGGTGCACCCGAACAAAGGGATCGAGCTGTTGGTTGATGCCTGGAAGGAACTGGCGTTGGAGCACGGCGATGTCCGCTTGGTGGTGGCTGGACCGATCACGCCGGCCTACCGGGCCGCCCTGGTGCAGAGAATGCAGGCGTGGCCTGTTTCCAGCCGGCCTGAGCTCCTCGGATATATAGATGAACTCACCAAAGCGTGGCTCTACAAACACGCCGCAGTTTACTGTCTCCCATCCTATAGCGAGAATTATGGCGCGACGATCCAGGACGCGTTAGGCCATGGAGTGCCGGTCATCACGACCCGGCATACTCCCTGGCGGAATCTCGAAGCGCAGCGGGTGGGATGGCTGACTGAGACTACGGCGTCCGCGGTCGCAGAGCGCTTGAGGGAGGCATTGTCCCTCTCGCCAGCCGAACGGGCGGCTATGGCGCAGAAGGCCCGAGCCTGGGTGCGTGCGGAATATTCCCTGGCAACCGTCATCGAGATGCAGCTGGATCTCTATCGTTGGATGCGTGGAGGTTCGATACCAGGCTTTGTGCTGGCGGAATAGACCGGCGACATATCGCAATTCTCATGTACGGCCTCGTTCACCGAAAGCTAGCGAAGGCGTGGTATGCCGGACTCCATCGACGTTGTTGGCCCGCGCTGTTTCGCGGAGTGGCTCCATCGATTGAACACGAGCAGATCCTCAGGAATTTGGAGACGGACTTGCTCCTGGATGTCGGCGCCAATCGGGGGCAATTCACGTTGATGGCTCGAATTCTCCATCCGGGCTTGCCGGTGCGGGCTTACGAACCGCTTGCGGCGGAGGCGGCGATCTACCGTGCGATTCACGGGGCGCAACGAGGAATCGAATTGCACGAGTTCGCACTCGGCGACCGGGAGGGGACAGCCGAAATCCATATTAGCGGCCAGGCGGACAGTTCGTCGTTGCTCCCGATCGGAGAACTCCAGACCCGGTGCTTTCCTGGGACGGAAGAAGTCGGCTCGCAGCGCGTGCGCCTGGCAACACTCGATAGCCTGCCCGGCCACTGGCAGGCAGCCAAGCGCGCATTGCTCAAGCTGGATGTGCAGGGCTTCGAGCTAAACGTCCTTCGCGGCGCGACCGCTGCGTTGCGGCATTGCGCCTTCGTCTATGTCGAGTGCTCCGAAGTGCCGCTTTACGCCGGGCAGGCCCTGCGGGCGGACGTCGAGGATTTTCTCCGTGGACAGCGCTTCGTCCAACGCGGATGCGCCAATCCCCTGGAGCTTGAGGGTCGCTTGGTCCAGGCGGATTATTTGTTCGGCCGGGAATAGCGCGCCGGGAAGCCTGCGATGAATGCCCTGGAATATCGGGACAGCCGCCTACCGTCCGGTCACCGCAACCATCGCACCAGCGAATCGCCACCGTGAAATTGTGAACACAAAAGGGCCGAGAATATTGAGCTTTTATCTGCCCCAATATCATCAGATTAGGGAAAATGATGAATGGTGGGGAGAGGGATATACGGAGTGGACCAGCGTCAAGAGCGCCCGACAGCTGACCAGCAGGCATTTGCAGCCAAAGATTCCGTTGCACGGCAATTACTATGATTTGAGCAAGACCGACACATTGAGGTGGCAGGCGGATCTGGCCGCCAAGTGCGGCATATCTGGCTTTTGCTTCTATCATTACTGGTTTAATGGACGAAAGATCTTGGAAACACCCGCAGAAAACCTGCTAAGAGAGACCAGCATAAATCTGAGCTTCTGTTTCTGTTGGGCTAACGAATCCTGGACCAGAACTTGGTATGGGGATAAAAAGACCGTCCTCCTCCGACAAGACTATGGAGGGCGGGAATCATGGAAGGCTCATTTCGAATATTTGTTACCTTTCTTTCGCGACGCTCGTTATATAAAAAAGGATGACATGCCAGTGCTCCTGATCTACCGGAGCGAACTGATAGAGGACCTGGATGGCATGCTGCAGTTTTTCGATGAGCAGACCCGACGGCATGGATTTTCCGGCATCTATTCCGTCTTGGTGCTGGGCACCTTCAACAACGATGCAAGGCAGCAGCGAAATCTAGCCTACTGTTATCACGAGCCCGGCTACACCTATACCTACGGTATGGGCTTGCGCGACAGGTGGCTCATCGTGTGCCGGAAACAGCTCGTGCGGTATTTAAATCGGGTCGGCAAGAGGAAGAGACCAGTGGTGGAGTTGAGCTACGATAGAATATACAATAAGGTGTTGAAGAATAAATTGAGCTTTCAAGGGAAGCCAGCATTCGGGTGCAGCTTTCCCAATTGGGATAATACGCCGCGCCGGAAACATAATGGTTATGTGATTTATGGCTCAACCCCGCCGACATTTGCTGAAAAGCTGGCTGCGCATTACGGATCGGCCGCACGGGAGGGGCACGAGTTCTTCTTCATTAATGCGTGGAACGAATGGGGAGAAGGGGCTTATCTGGAGCCCGATGAGACGTATCAGTACGATTGGCTGAATGCCGTAAGGCGCGCGGTTGCTGCGGAAGGCGGAGATGGCGCGCTGGGGGGAAGGGACGTGGGTGCTTATGGCGGGCGCTAGACTCAAGCGTGAAGTATCCAGTGGTTGGGAGAAGGCTCTGGGGAGGGGAACGTGGGGGACCGGTGGGCTGGGGAATAATAGGGTGGAAACGAAGGCATGTCCGGTCGCGAAACGACAACGATGTGTCAGAGAGCCGGCGTGCAGCAGGATGGTCGGCTTCGAGGGGCGGGATAGGAGCTTCGGTTCCTGACGGCGGATCTGCGACCCCATGTTCCCGAGGACGCAGTTCAAACGAAACGGCGATCACTGACCTACCCGCGACTCCGGGTTTGACGCTTCGCGGCCGAACTCCGTCTTCCCTTTCCATTTCCTCTCATGATCATCACTCGTTCCCCATTACGCGTGTCGCTCGGCGGCGGCGGCACCGACCTGCCATCGTATTACCGCGAT
>Ga0182021_10008016_pt1 | contig 12527 bp, 14 predicted proteins | sample 612E3MmetaG_FD_120493 | JGI IMG/M metagenome (GOLD analysis project Ga0182021, IMG submission 120493) | Permafrost microbial communities from Stordalen Mire, Sweden - 612E3M metaG (Illumina Assembly) | ecosystem: Environmental > Terrestrial > Soil > Wetlands > Permafrost | place: Sweden... | reverse complement strand
GTGCGGGGTGGAGCAGTCTGGTAGCTCGTTGGGCTCATAACCCAAAGGTCGAAGGTTCAAATCCTTCCCCCGCAACCAAACCTCCCACCCGTAGCCCTCACTCTTTTGCTGGCTTTCCGCCTGCCACGATGGTTGCCGCCCTCCCTGTTCGGCCCGTAGCATCTAAACTCCGTGATAGCATCGATCAAGATGCGATGCTTCATTCTGGCCCTTCTCGTCGCTAACCCGTTCGCAGCCTTTGGCCAGAGCGTTTCCATCAAGGGCGGCAACGTGCTTTTCAAGGCGAAGGATGGAAGTACGGTTCAGATTACGTCATCCGGGCTGGACTCCGACCCAAGCCTGTCTGCGAATGAGAAACTTGTGGTATTCGTGCGGCGGACACTTTCATCGAAAATCTTTACGGGCGCTGGTCTCCTCGACACGAACGAGCTTTGGGTTGCCGATACGACGGGTACAGGGGCAAACGCACGCCGAGTTCTTGCGGGGCATTCAGTTGAGGGGAAATCAGACGATCTTCCGCTTGCTGGATTCAGTTCGCCGGCATTCTCGCCCGACGCAAGCAGAGTCTACTTCCTGGCGCAGATAGCGGCCACCAGCCAACACGTGTATCTACTGGAGTTGAAATCCGGTCAGGTGCGCTTCCTGTGCAGAGGGATCGGGTTTGAGGTCCTCAATTCGGGCGACGATTCTGGATATCTGATCGTTTTCAAGGATATTCCGAGGGTGATGCCCGGACACGTTTTCCGGTACTGGCTTCTGGATCGAGACGGCAAAGAAGTTGGAGAGATCGGTGACGAGAACGACCTCCGAAATTTCAAGAGCCGCCGATTCTAGAGCGTTCACGCCAACATCAACTGGAACGCCAGCTTGAGTGCATTCGGAGCGTTGCAGTCCCCCGCAACCAAACCTCCCGCCCTCCCTCCCACCTGTAACCTCATTGGATGGCGCCCCGCCTGGGGCTCGGACCGTCTCCGATAGCGCGCCAGGGGCGAAAACCTCGGGGATAGACGGCTCCGTCCACGCGGCGCTGCGGGATCCGGGGCTTGCGCTGGGGCCGGTGGGCGCCTTGGGACGGAGTCGTCAGTCCCCGCGTTTTCGCGGAGTGGAGGAGAGCCTGGGGCGAAGACAATGGCGCGCCCGAGGCTGTCCGGTAAGGGCAATGTGGGGCGGAGCCGGGCGTGCGGGCTGGCGGCGGCTACTTCGCCATTTCGGTCTTTTCGTTCAATTCGCCGGCTTCGATGATGTACCGGCACTCGAGTCCACGGGATGGCCGAAGGCCGTTGATCCGTATGAACACCGATTGTGCGGGCGATTCCGGGCAGTCAATCTGGGTCAGCAATTCGCCCGTGACGAACCGCTCGCGCCGGCGGGATGCCATCAATTTCGCCTCGAACGCTTGCGTCACCCTGCGTTTTGTATTCAATGTGTCTCCTCGAATCCAGCCGTTCCCGCCATACCGGGGCGCGGCAAACCTTACATCTCGGCAAGAGCGGCGGCGCCGCTTTCGACGGCGGCGGCGCGATCCTTGCGGCGGATCGCGCGGACCATGGACTTCACGTGCGGAATCGCACGCGCGGCCCTTTCGTAGACGGGCACCAGCGCGGGTGCGCGGTTGGCGGCGTCGGCCCGGTAGCCTTGATACCGTGGACGGGCCATCTGGTGAATCTCGTAGAGACACTCGCCGCCGGACTCGACGTGGTCGTCCCATCCACCCTGGTCCGCGGTACGCAACGACTGCAGCATTCCGTGAATCAGGACCTTTGTGCTGTCGTATAGCATAATCTCGAGTTTCTCCATTCTGAGGCTGGGGTCCTTTCCCGAGTCGGTTAGGCGTCGGGGTAAACCGGTGGTGGGGGCGAGACTAGGTAGTGTAGAATCCGATTGTACCACTCTCCGGTCCATGGTAAGCTCAATATTGGATTTGATGATCCAGCCGATTCAAGGCCGACCTGTCTAGCTGTTGTCGCTAAATCTGTCCTCCTTCCCAATTAGCCACATTCAAATCAGAAAGGACGTTAAGAGAATGAAGAATATTTTCGTAGGAAATCTCAGTTTTGCGGCGACGGAGGATACTATCCGCTCCCTGTTCGAAACTCACGGTTCCGTAGGACGCGTCAACATCGTCACGGACCGCGATACCGGCCAACCCAGGGGTTTTGGGTTTGTCGAAATGGCCAACGATGGCGAGGGCGAGAAAGCCATCGCGGCGTTGAACGGAACGGATGTCGACGGCCGGACGCTCAATGTCAACGAAGCCCGTCCCAAGGCCGAGCGGTCCGGCGGCGGCGGCGGCGGCTTTGGCCGGAAGCGCTGGTAGGCGCTGGCAGCGCCTCGACACACACCTCGACCTAGTGCGGTGACCGCGGGATTCGGTGGCGTTGCCGCACCGGATCTCGCGGTCACGGCAGTAGCCCGCATATTTCGGCGCGGGAGGATCGGAGGCGTGCTCCGTGGGCGAAAACACCTGGGGACAGACGGCTCCGTCCACGCGGCGCTGCGGGACTCGGTGCTTCCGTGGGAGACGGTGCGCGCCTTGGGACGGAGTGGCCGGTCCCCGCGTTTTCGCGGAGTGCCGCCAGGAGGAAGGGCGGCATCCGTGAGGATCTCGGGCTAAGCCTCTTGTCCCCCGGCTGGCCGGTCCGAGAAGCCCGCAATCGGCCGGTTACCTATGGGATCGAGTTCGACTACGAGCCGGTTCCGCCGCTCTCCGCGGTGCTCTGGGGCGCTTAACTCGAATGTAAATCCGGAGGGAGCGTGCTCCTTCAGGAATATGTTGGGAGATCGCAGGTGCCGGGCGAGCTCGGCCTGGATATTGGCGGTCTCCCCGACATAGATCCATTGGCGGGCATTGGAGATGCCGTAAACGCCCGACGCCGCCGGTGCGTTATTGTCTACCGACATCACAGTGAAGGAGCGGTTTCCATGGTTGTTAAATGGCACTGTCCAGTTTCTCCCTCCCGGCTCCCGGTGGGTTACCGGTCCACCGGCCGGAGCCGGCTCGAACCAGACCACGCAGTCATCGACTTAGGCTAAGAAGGAAGACCCGGACGAGCCGACTTAGTTCGGACCGTGCGTGGAATGGGCGGGAGTGCTCAGTCAGGTTTGAAGATAGATGAATCGGGCCCGGTTGTCAAGGCGAAGGCGCGCACCGGAAGCGCGTGCGGCTTTCGGGTCCGTGGCCGCCGGGAAGGGCCGGGCGGAGGTGGAATCCTGCGGGAAATTCACAACTTTCCCGGACTTTCAGGCGGAGAACTGATATACTTCTCTCGGGCCTGAACGTATTGGCGACCCGCGAGGATTTCTCGCGTGTTTTTCGCGCCCTGCAAATTTCAACCGCCTTTGCCGGTTCTCTGGTTCGATTCCGGACCGCAATCCCGGTAGCCAGTCAATAGGGGAGGTTCGGCAGTTGGGAAGGAGCCGGCCGTGAGCCAGTCGTTCACATTCATCGATGCCGCCGGGAACCAGGCGCAATACACCGTCCACGAACGCGATCGCCACGACGAGTTCTACTGGTCCACCGACCACGGGGACCACGGGTTTGCCGCGTCATACCTCCAGGCACAGGACCGTGCGAGAACCGTTCTAAAGGCCAGTATGGCGGTCAGACGAAGATCGGGCGAGGCACACCGCTGAATGTCCGGCATCTTGCGGGGGGACACGGGCTCGAGGATTGCGAGCCGGGAAGAGAGAGGCGAGATGATCGAGAACCACCAGGGGGCGCCGCCGGCGCCGGCGGGCTCCGCCGCGATGCGCATCCTGCTGTATTGTCCCGACAACGGCGTGACGCGGAATTTCATGCCGCACCTGTGGATGTTCCTGTTGCAGTCGCTGACGCCGCCGAAGTACGAGGTGCGGCTGATAGACGGCAATACGCAGCCGATGAGCGACGCCGAACTCGTGCGCTATGTCGTCGACAACCAGATTGGCCTGGTGGGGATCGGCGCCATGACCCGTATGATCGCCAAGGCGTACCGTGTCGCCGATGCGTTGCGGGCAGCCGGCGTGCCGGTTGTGATGGGGGGGCCGCACGTGACCGAGGCGCCGGATGAAGCCCTCGGCCGGGATGGCGGCGCGCGTCACGCCGACGCGGTGGCCCTGGGCGAGGCCGACGAGACCTGGCCGCGCATCGTGGAAGACGCGGCCCGCGGCCAATTGCAGGAAATCTACGCCCCCGTGGACGGGCTCGGCAAGGACCGCAAGCCGAGTCTGGACAACTACCCGGTGATCCCGTGGGAGTCGATGGAGATAGGCCAGTTCAACCGGATTCCCGGCGCGGTTCGGGCGTTCTTCCACCAGATGCAATGGGGCTGGGAGACGTTTCACATCATTCCCATCGAAAGCGGGCGCGGCTGCCCGTACGGTTGCGAGTTCTGCACGGTCACGGGGTTCTTCGGCGATTCCATACGCTTCCGGTCGAACCGGAGCATCGTGGAGGAGATGCTGCGGCTGAAGGAGCGTGCGCGGCGCTCGTCGGGGCAGATCGCGGTGTTCTTCGTGGACGACAACTTCGCCATCAACGTGAAGCGCACCAAGGCGTTGCTGCGCGACATCATCGCGGCGGGGGCGCAGATGTCGTGGGTGGGCCAGATCAGCGCCAATCTTCTTCGCGACGAAGAGCTGGTGGACCTGATCGCGGAATCGGGCGGCAAGTGGATTTTCATCGGCATGGAGTCGCTGGACCCCGCGAACCTGGCCAGCGTGAACAAGAATTTCAACAAGCCGGCGGAGTTCGCCGAGGTGCTGCAACGGCTTGCCAAACGGCACGTTTACGCGATCACGTCTTTCATTTTGGGGCTCGACAACGATACGCCGGGGGTGGCCGGCCGCACGCTGGAGCAGATTCGCGACTGGCCTCCGGGGCTGCCGGTTTTCGGACAGATCACGCCGTTCCCGGCGACCCCTCTCTATGAACGCCTCGAGAGAGAAGGCCGTCTGACGCGGCCGAAACACTGGCTGGAGTTTGCGCCGTTTCAAATGGCGCACACGCCTCTCAAGATGAGCGTCGCGGAAGTGCAGGCCGAGGTCCGCAGTGCGTGGCTGAATTCTTATAGCGCGGAGGCCACGGCGAGGGCGATCGACTCGATGTCGGGCGAGCCGGTTCCCTACAAAATCAGCCACCTGGTGGCGCGCATATTTTTCCGCGGGATTTACTTCCCGCCGAAGGGCGTGTGGGGCTGGCTGAAGGTAGTGGCGGCGAACCGGGGTTCGATTTTCGGCGTCGTGAGGGACGCCTTCGTGCGGTGGAACGGAGTGGCGCCTGCGGGAAAATCCGGCGGCGCGGTGATTCCGAAGATTGTCCTTCCGCTGGAGGGTGGGGCCGATCCGGGCTGAGGATTTCCGGCGTTGCGCGGGGGCTTTGGCGGCCGCCCTCTGTCCGCCGCCGCGGCGGAAACGGGTTACAGTGTGTTTTCGCCGGAGGGTGGGACATGGAAACTGAAAGCGCTGGCGGGGCATCGCGGGAATTGGATTGGCGGGAAATTCTGAGGGAGCGTCTGCCGGGTTACGGTCACCGGAACTGGATTGTGGTAGCGGATGCGGCGTATCCGGCGCAATGCAGTCCGGGGATCGAGACGGTGGTAACGGGCGCGGGGCAGGGGGAAGTACTCGAGGCGGTGCTTGGGGCGGTTGCGGCAGCGCCGCACGTGCGGCCGATCATGTATGCCGACCGGGAACTGGGATTCGTATCCGAGGCCGACGCTCCGGGAGTCGATGAGTATCGCGCCAGCCTGGCCGGGTTGATGCGTCATCCGGATAGCCGGAGGCTGCCCCACGAGGAGATCATTTCCATGCTGGACGGGGCGGGCGGCACGTTCCGCATCCTGGTTCTCAAGACTACGCTAGAGATCCCCTACACTTCGGTTTTCGTCAATCTGGATTGCGCCTACTGGAGCGCCGAGGCCGAGCTAAGGCTGCGCGCCGCCATGGCGGCCCATCCGGCGCCGCCTTCCAACTTCGGGTGAGTGTTTTCGGAGGGGGGCGGTGGGCCCCCCAATGCCAGGGGGGGTTACTCGGCCTTGTGGCTGCGGCGGCGCAACACGATGATTGCACCGAACAACACGACGGCTACTGCGCATACAATGCGAATGGTACTCGAATCCATAGCGGGTATCCTTTCTGGTTTCCTTATCGGCCCCTACATACTTTCTATTAGCGGAATCAGATCGCGAATCAGGTGCGTGAGCACCGGGCCCACGGTGACCGCGAACAGCGACGGCAGGACGCAGAAGAAAATCGGAAATACCAGCTTGACGGCCAGCTTGGATGCGCGTTCCTCGGCGCGCTGCCGGGCCATTTGCCGTAGGTAATCGGCGTGCCCCCGGAGGCTTTGCGCGATGCTGGTGCCGAAGCGGTCGGTCTGCACCAGCACCGCCACCAGCTTCTTCAGGTCTTCGACGCCGGTGCGGTCCGCCAGATGGTGCAGAGCGTCGGCGCGGCGGGTGCCGGCGCGCAATTCCAGGTTCATGACGGTGAACTCGTCGCAGATTTCCGGGTGCGCCACCTGCAGTTCCTTGGCCACCTGCAGGGTGGTCTGGTCGATGCCCAAACCCGATTCCACGCAGATCACCATCAGATCCAGCGCATTGGGCAGCCCCCGTTCGATAGCGTGCTGGCGCCGCTTGATCCGCCACAACAGGTACTGCATGGGCGCGACGTAACCGATCGCCATGGCCGACGCCACCCCCAGCACCGCGTTGGTCGTCTCGGCGCCGCGTTGCATGGCAATGGCCGCCGCCACTACGCCGAAGACCGCCACCGCCACCGTCCGCGCCCCCTGGAAATAGCGCGCGGCGCTGGGATGGCGAATGCCCGCCCGCGTCAGCCGCCGCTTCAACAGCGGCAGTCCCTTGGAGGACGCCGGCAGGGCCGCGCCGATGCGGCTCACCAGTTCGCGCCAGATGAGCGCCGGAGAGGGCATCTCCTTGGGTACCAGGCGCGGCTCGGGGGGCGCCAGCCGGCGGAGCGCGCGCGCGCGCCGCTCGTCCAGCACGATCCCCAGCACCGCCGTCCCGGCGGCGACCAGCAGAAATACCACCACCGTGTATATCCGGACCATTTCGCCGCACCTCGCCGGATCGCATCCGGCCCCTTCACACCTCGAACGTCACGATCTTGCGGATAATCAGGTAGCCCACCAGTTGCAGCCCCAAGGCGCCCGCCATCAGCTCGTGGCCCATCGGATCGTCGATGAAGAACCGCGCGTATTGCGGGTTGACCACGAACATCAGCGCCGCCACGCCCATGGGAATGGCCGCCAGGATTCTCCCCGACATCAGGCCCTGGGCGCTGACCGCGCGGATGCGCGCCCGCAGCTTGAAACGTTCGCGGATCAACTGCGCCAGCTTGTCCAGCAGTTCCGCCAGGTTCCCTCCGGTGCGCTTCTGCAGCAGCACGGCCGAGACGAAGAACTGCACGTCCATGGACGGCACCCGTTGGGTGAGCTTGCGCAGCACGATATCCAGGGGCTGCCCCAGGTTCTGCTCCTCGAAGACCCGGCGAAATTCCGTCGCCACCGGGTCGCTGAATTCCTTGTGGGCCATTTCGATGGCCACCGAATAGGCGTGCCCGGCCCGCATCGACCGCGAGATGAACTCCAGACAGTCCGGGAACTGGCCCTCGAACGCGAATATGCGCTTCCGCGCTTTGCGCCTGACGTAAGCGAGCGGCAGGCTCCCGAGCGCCGCGCCCGCCCCGAGCGCCGCCAGCGGCATGGAGTTGCCCGTCAGCAGCGTGACCCCCCCAAAACCGCCCAGGAACATGCCCAGCGAGCGGTGCATCAATCCCGCCGGTCCCCACTTGAGAGCGGCAGTTTCCAGCAGCCGCGCCGCGGCCGCCTTCAGACGGAGCCTCTCGAGCAGCCGCGCCGTCATACGGCCGCGCACTTCGCTGGCTGCCGCGATCAGCCGCGGCCGCCCGTGCCGCTCTTCCGCGGGGGTTTCGTGCGCGTGCGCGCCCAGCCGGCGCACCGCCACGGCCGCGTCGCGCCGGTCCATCCGGCGAGCGGCCAGCGCGTAGGTCAGCACGCCGGTGGCGGCGGTCAATAGAAACACGATCAACATAGCCGGTCTCCGATCCCGGGGGCTTCCTCGAACATGCCCGGCGGCGGGCTTCCCGCGGCCGCGCGCCGGGCTCCGTGTGCCACGGGCCGCGCTCCGTGTGCCGCGGGCCGCCATTTCAGGGCGGCGGTTTCCGCCAACCGCATCAGCATGGCGTCTCTCCGATCTCCACCACTTCGTCGAACATGTCGAGCGGCAGCCGTATGCCGGCCGTCACCAGCTTCTCGTTGAACTTGGGCAGTATCCCGGTGGCGCAGAACCGGCCCAGCACTTTCCCCGAGGGCGCCAGGCCGCGCTTCTCGAATACGAAAATGTCCTGCAGGGTGACGATGTCGGTCTCCATCCCGGTCACCTCCGTGATGCTGGTGACCCGCCGCGATCCGTCGCTCATCCGCGAGCACTGCAGTATGATGTGTACCGCGCTGGCCACCTGCTGGCGGATGGCCGTCAGGTGCATGTTGCCGTTGGCCAGGGTGATCATCACTTCCAGGCGCGAGATGGCGTCGCGCGGCGTGTTGGCGTGCACCGTGGTCAGCGACCCGTCGTGGCCCGTGTTCATGGCCTGCAGCATGTCCAGCGCCTCCTCGCCGCGCACCTCGCCCACGATGATCCGGTCGGGCCGCATGCGCAGGGCGTTGATCAGCAACTGGCGCTGGCGCACCGCGCCGTTGCCCTCGAGGTTGGGCGGCCGCGTCTCCAGGCGCGCCAGGTGCGGCTGCTTGAGCTGCAGTTCGGCGGCGTCCTCGATGGTCACGATGCGCTCCCTGGGAGAGATGAACACCGAGAGCGCGTTCAACAGCGTCGTCTTGCCCGCGCCGGTGCCGCCCGAAACCACGATGTTCAGCTTGGCTTTCACCGCCGCTTCCAGCAGTTGCATCATGCCGCGGGTCAGCGAGCCCCGCTCCACCAGGTCGTTGGGCATCAGGCGGTCGGTCCCGAAACGCCGTATGGAAAGCAGCGGGCCGTCCACCGCCAGCGGCGGGATGATGGCGTTGACGCGCGACCCGTCGCTCAGGCGCGCATCCACCATGGGGTTGGATTCGTCCACCCGGCGCCCCACCTGCGACACGATCTTGTCGATGATCCGCAGCAGGTGGCCGTCGTCGTGGAAGCGCACGCTGGTCAGCTCCAGAATCCCCTTGCGCTCGACGTACACCTGCCGGTGGCCGTTCACCAGGATGTCGCTAATGCTGGGGTCGGCCAGCAGCGGTTCGAGCGGCCCCAGGCCGAAAACCTCGTGCAGCACTTCGTCGCTGATCTGCTGCTTCTCGCTGGCGGCCAGCAGGGTGGGCTCTTCCTGCACCATGGCCAGCACGGCCGCGCGCACCTCCGCCCGGATGCGGTCGTCGTCGATGCCCGCCAGTACGTCCAGGTTGATGCGCTCGAGCAGCTTGCGGTGCAGCGTGAACTTGAGCTCCTGGTACTCGGTTTTGAAGGCGCCGGGGTTGGCGGCGTTGCGCAGCAGGCGCTGTTCCCAATCGGATTCCGGCAGCGCGGGCTTCCCGGCGGCGGTCATTTCGCGGCTCTCCTTCGGGAAAGGTTCTCGATCGTCTTCACCTTGCCCTGGATGACTTCCATTTCGTCGGGGGCCAGCCTGGGGGCCACCGTCACCGGCGGCGGAGTCCGCTCCACCGGCCGCGAAACCGCCGCCACCGCGGGGCGCGGCTTGGCCGGAGCGGGCGCCGGCTCCGGCGCCGCCTCCGCGATCCTTTCCACCGGCGGCAGCCCGCCATACAGATCGCGCTGCCGGCTGCCCGTGGTGGCCACCGGTTTGGGGTCGGCGGAATTGCGCAGCACCAGTTGCACGTGCCCGTCGGAGTTGGCCAGCGTCAGCGCCTCGGCCTCTTGCGGGGTCACCAGCAGCGTGACCACGGGCACCTGGATCGACTGGCTCTTGCCGTCGGTTTGCGTGGTCTGCCCCGCCGAAAGCACGCCGATGTTCTGCAGCACCGTGCGCGTCACCGTCTCGGCCTGCATGGCCCCGTGTCCGGTCACCAGCACGTCCACCCGCATGCCCGGAAGAATGAAGCCGGCCACTCCCACCACGTCGTTCACGCGCACCGACAGAGCGCGCATCCCCGGCGGAATCAGGGGGGCCAGCCCGATGCCGCTGCCCTTGGCGGCCAGGCGCGCCTCCACCACCGGCTCGTCCGGCTGGATGGGGCTGATCACCGGCCGGTCCAGCACGTCCTCCAGGCGCGAAAACGCGCCCGCCGGGAAGAGGTTCTCCGGCACCTCGCCCAGCCTGACCGAATCGCGCGCGATGGAGGCGCCCACGGGCAGGGGCTTGGTAGCCACCACCACCGTATGCTGCGGCGATGAGCGGCGCCGCTGTCCCGCGCCGGCGGCCAGGCGGTAGAACATCGCCGAAACCACCAGGGCCCACAACAGGCTGGCCGAGAGCATTATCAGAAACCGCCGATCGAGACGCATCGCAAACCTCCGCCAATCCAATCCGCCCAGACGCCCAGCGCCATCGCCGGGGCGCAGGGAACCCACGCGGCGCGCGACCGGAATCCACGCCGCGCCACGGCCCGCCACCGCGGCCCAGCCACCGCGCCCGCCACCGCCCGCCGCCCCAATCCGGCCACCACGCCCGCCGCGGTAAGCCAATCGGCAGCCCGGCGGGGCACGCCTGTCACCGGGAAGGTGTGAAAGAAACCCGCCGGGCAAGAGCCGCCAATCGAGGAACCCGAAAAAGACATTTTGGGCCACCGATAAACACCGATGAACACCGATAAGCCGATTTCTTTCAATCGGTGTTCATCGGTGTTTATCGGTGGCCGATCAGGTTTTTGGCTGGCAGAGCCTTGCGCCCTCTTGTCCAGCGGTTGTTTGACGGCTTCTGCCTCCCGGGTCATGGCTCGCTCCCCTGCCGCGCGTAGAGCGCCGCCACCGAATCCCGGTACACCAGCCGCCAGCCGGGCTCCTGGCCGAGGGCCGCGTTCAACGCCCAATCGTGCGGCAGCAGCGCCAGCGAGAAGCCGTGCCGCCCCAGCAGTTCCCGCCAGCCGCCTTCGGCCGCCATCAGCTTGCGGTACTCTTCGCCGAGCGAGGGGCCGTAGAAATCGCTGCGCCCGTCGAAGAACACCCGCTGGCGCGGGTACAGGCGGAAGATCAGGTAGTCGGCCCACTGATCGGACGTCAGAACGCGGGGCATCCCGGCGGGCGGCGCCAGCCACTGCGCGTTGCGGTCCACGGCCAGAACGGGGAAGCGCGCGCCCGGGAAACCGGCCGCTACGGAGGCCGCCGCCAGAAGCCCCGCGGCCGCCGCCACGGGAAGCCACGCGCTGAAGCGCCAGCGCCGGCCCAGGTCCCGCGACAGCTCCCACAGAATGCGGACGATGGATTGCGGGCCCGCGCCTTCGGAATACCGGCGCCACCAGGCGGCGCACGCCGAGGCCAGCACGGGCGCCCCCACGATGGCGAAAAAGGGGATGTGCCGCGCCGAGCGCAGCGCCGCGAAGGCCCACACCAGCACCAGTGCGGCTTCCAGGCGCCCCGCCCGCCCGGCCACCGCCACCGCGCCCAGCAGCAGCAAGGCGAACACCACGGCGCCCTCCGTGCGGATGCTCGGCGATTGGAACTCCTGCACGTGCTCCATGATCCAGGAGGAGTTCATGTAGCCGAAAATGTGCTCGTGCAGGCGCCAGCCGTAAGGATTGAGTAGCGTGGCCGCAGCCGTACCCACCGTCAGCAGCGCATACCGCAGGCGGCGCCCCGCGGGGCCGCACACAGCCGCCAGGGCCAGCGTTGCCGGCAGCATGGCGAAGCCCGCGTGCAGGTTGGCCCACAGCGCCGCCAGCGGAACCAGCGTCCATATCCGCCATCCCGGATGGCGGCCGTCTTCCTCGATTACGCCGAGCGCCACCGCGTACAGCAGGATCGAGAAGACGTGCGGCCGCGCCAGATAGTGGATGCTGGAGGCGCTGGCCGCCGCTAGCGACAAGGCCAGGGCGATCCACAATCCCGCGCCCCGGCGGAGCATGCGGGCGAACAGCACCGCGGCCGCCAGAGCCAGCACCACGCCCGCCATGGCCGCCACGGCCGCCACCCCGCGCCACCGGAACAGCAGCGCGAACAGGGTGTCCGATCCCCACTCCCAGGCAAACCACGGCTGCCCGGGGCGGCTGAACGAGAATGGATCGGACACCGGGACGTGGCCGGTCCGGAGCGCCAGTTCCCCGGTGCGGATATGCCAACCCGTGTCGCCGTCCAAGAGCAGCGACTCCAAACCCGCAGGCCGGGCGAATACCGCCAGAAACAGGGCCACGAAGAAGACGTCCGCCAGGGACGGCGTCAGCCACCGGCGGAAGAAGCCGGGTGGCACTGCGGCTTGTGTGACGGGAGCCATGGGTTCTCGTAGTTCTCATCGGCACTCTGACACGGCGCTTGAACCGGCGGCGGCCATTTGCCGGGCCGTGAGGGGAAGCGCGGCCACGATTGGGTGGGGCACGGCGGGTGGCGGGGGCT
>Ga0182021_10008015_pt1 | contig 12528 bp, 13 predicted proteins | sample 612E3MmetaG_FD_120493 | JGI IMG/M metagenome (GOLD analysis project Ga0182021, IMG submission 120493) | Permafrost microbial communities from Stordalen Mire, Sweden - 612E3M metaG (Illumina Assembly) | ecosystem: Environmental > Terrestrial > Soil > Wetlands > Permafrost | place: Sweden... | reverse complement strand
TACGAGACCAGCCTGATCGTGGACACCAAGGACGCGCTCGAGCATGCCATCCTGGCCGCCGCGGAGGCGACCCAGGCCCCTGGCTCCAGCGAGACGCGCCGGGAGCCGGCTCTCTCGCCCGAAGAAGTACGCCGGCTGCGCACGGAGCTCAAACGTTACACGCGGCTCGCGGCCCTCTACACACCGCTCTGCAAGGCGTGCTCCACCGAGATGGCCAACCGCGTCACCTACGATTCGCTCCAGGTCCACGGCGGCTCCGGCTACATGCGCGACTTCGCGGTGGAGCGCCACGCTCGCGACGCGCGCATCACCAACATTTACGAAGGCACCACTCAGCTGCAGGTGGTTGCCGCCATTGGCGGTGTGCTGGGCGGTTCGCTGGCCGACCGGCTGGAGGAATACGACGCCTGGGATCTGGCGTCCACACCAGAGCTGCTCGACCGGCTGCGGTCTGCGCGGGCCAAGCTAGAGCAGGCCATTGCCGCCATAAAGGAGACGGGCGACGAGCGCTTCCGCGACTACCACGCGCGTCGCCTGGTCGAGATGGGCACTGATGTGATCTGCGGCTACCTGCTCCTGCGCGACGCACAGGACGACGCGCAGCGGCTGCTGGCCGCACGCCACTTCATCGAGGGAGCTTGTGCGCGCGTGGCCGGCGGAGTGCAGCACATCGCCGCCGGCCGTGCCGAAGACCTGGACGACCTCTCCGCCCTGGGCCGCGTCTGACCGACGACCATCGGCCTGCTGGGCCACGTCTCATCGACGGGCCCGCGGCGCGCCTGGCCCCGCCGTCCACGCCTAGCGGCGAAAGACCTCCACCCTGTTCTTGCCCAGCCGTTTCGCCAGGTAGAGCGCCTTGTCTGCGTTCTGCACCAGGTGGTAGCCGTCGTAGGCGCTCTGCGGCAGCGAGGCTACGCCTATGCTGACGGTGAGGCGCGGGTGCGCGTTGCCGTCGAACTCGCGCCTGGCGACCTGCTCCCGGATGCGCTCCCCGACGATGCGCGCGCCGCAGGACACCCCAGGAGGAGGCGGCTGTCCGGCGCCCGGCAGCGGCCGTTCGCGCATCGCCTCTGACGGACCTTCGGCGGCGGGGCCGTCGACAGCTGTGTCCACGGCCGCGAACGCCTCCTCCGTCAGCCCCACCAGAGCCTCCGCGATCGCTTCGCAGTCCGTGTTCGGCAGCAGGACGGTGAACTCCTCGCCGCCGTAACGGGCGACGATGTCCACGTCCCGGCGGCACTGCTCCTGCAAAACACGGCCGATCTCCTGCAGCACGGCGTCGCCGGCGAGATGGCCGTGGGTGTCGTTGTACCGCTTGAAGTCGTCGAGGTCGATCATGAGCAGCGACAGCGGCGTGTCGTAGCGTTGCGAGCGTGCCACCTCCTGTCCCAGCCTCTCGTAGAAATGGCGATGGTTGTACAAGCCGGTGAGGCCGTCGTGTACGGCCCTCTCCTCCATGTCGCCGTACACACGCGAGTTCCAGATGGCGATGGCGGCCAGGTTGGTGATCAGCTTGACCAGATCGAACTCGTGCTCCACGAAGTGACGGCCGCCGAAACGGCTCATGGCGAGCACCCCGATCACGCGGCCGCCTACCTGTAGGGGCGCGACGATGGACGCCTGCTCTTCCTTCTCGGTCCCCGGGACCTGGACGGCGCGTGGATCGTGCAGCATGTCGTTGACCATCTCGGCGCGTCCGCTGAGGGTCACGGCCCCGGACACGCCACTTGTCAGCGACATGCGGAAGCCGAGTGTCTCGTTGGCGCTGCCTTCTCCGGAGAACACCTCGACCAGATCCTCCGCCGCCTCGTCCACCAGTGAGATATCCATGCTGTCGTAGGAGACCAGGACGCGCAGGGCGGCGGCGATCTTGCCGAACACCGCCGCCTGGTCGCGCAAGGAGAGCAGGTCCTCGCTCAGCTCCAGCAGGCTGTGGTGGACCTGCAACTCGTTACCGAGCTGATCGGTGACCAGACGCAGCTCGTCCAGGAGCTGGCTGAGCTGCCGGTTCTGCTCCTCGCGGCCGCGGAACACACGGGCATTGTGGATGGCGGCGCCGGCCTGCTCGCCAAGGCCGTGCGCGAGGTTGCGGTCCGCACGGCTGAAGTGACGTTCCTGCCTGCTTTCAATGATCTCGAGCAGGCCGATGGGTTCCTCACGGAAAGTGAGCGGCACGGACAGGCAGCTCTTCTCACCGAAGCGCAACATCGTCTCCCGCGTGGCCGAGGGCAGCAGCGGGTCGGCGAGCCTCTGCTCCACGATATCACCGCACGTGATGATCTCCCGGTCCTCGGGAAACTTGGCCAGCGGGAAACATTCGCCGATCATGTTGGCTGTGATGCCTGGCTCTTCACCCGGCTCCGCCGAATCGAAGGCGGCACGCAGCACGATCGCGTCCTGCCCAGGCTCGTACTCGTAGATGGCGCAGGCGGACACATCCAGGGCCTCCGCGCATTTCATGGCGACGGTGTCGAGCACGTCTTCGATGCTCGCCGCGGAGGTCATGGCCCGGATGCTGTCCAGCAGCGAGGCCAGCTCCCGCGTCCGCTGCTCCTGCTCGCGGTAGAGACGAGCATTGTGGATCGCAACGGCGGCAGGGACCGACAGCAGATCGAGCAGACGTTTGTCCTCGGCGGTGAAGCGCCTCGCCATGCGGCGTTCCACCAGCGTGAGCGCGCCGATGACCTGCTCGCGCTGGATCAGCGGGACGTGAATGTTGGCGCGTTCCCCCCAAGCCTTCATCAGGTCCCGGCCGGCGTCGCTCAGAGCCGGGTCGTCCAGGTAGCTCTCGCGCGTCTCGCGCTCATGCACGACGGCTGCGTACGTGGGCCGCTGGGCGACCGTCACCCGGGTACCGACCCATTCCCGATCCTTGTCGGTAAGCTGTCGCGACCAGACTGCCACGGCCAGCAGCTCGTCCGTCTCCGGCAAGTACTCATACAGGTCGCACTCCCACACATCGAGCTCCTCGGCGATGCGCCGGGCGATGTCGATGAGCACGTCGCTCGGCGCATCGCCGCGCCTGCGAGCGACGACGAAACCGCCGGACTCCGTAGTCGGCAAATCAACGCTCATCGGTAGATCTCCACACGGTTCTTGCCGAGGCCCTTCGCCAGGTAGAGAGCCTTGTCGGCGTTGGCCAGCACGCGTTCGCCCGTCTCGCCGTGGTCCGGATAGCCCGCCACTCCGACACTGACGGTGACGGCGACGGGCGCCTCGCCGGAGCGCCTGACGGACTCAACGGGGCGGGGCACGGACTCAACGGCCATGGCGGCCCGAATGGACTCGGCCACCGAGGCGGCCGACCGGCGACCGCCCTCCATGCTGGCCCGCAGCCGGTCGGCGGCGAGGACGGCGCCCACGGGCGCCGTGTCCGGCAGTACCACGACGAACTCCTCGCCGCCGTAGCGCGCCACCACGTCGACGCCCTCACGCGTGCTGCGCTTCAGCACTGCCGACAGGCGTTTGAGGAGCATGTCGCCGCGGGGGTGGCCAAAACGGTCGTTGAACGGCTTGAAGTCGTCGATGTCGATCATGAGGACAGAGACCGGCCGGCCCCAGCGACGAGCGCTGCTAAGTTCGTCCTCGAGCCGCTCGTCCAAGCCACGACGGTTCAGCAGCCCGGTAAGGCCGTCGGTCGTCGCCTGCGACTGCATCTCTTCATACAACTGGGCATTGCGCAGAGCGATGGCCGCCAGGTTGGTCACCAGCTGGACCAGCTCGAACTCGCGATCCTCGAAGGTGCGCCCGCCGAACCGGTCGATGCTGAGCACGCCGGTGACGGCTCCTCCCACCTGCAGTGGCACCAGGATCGAGGCTTGCGGACGCTGGATCGTCTCGGGCACGCGGACGCCGCGAGGGTCGCTCGCCATGTCGTTCACCATCTCGGGCGCCCCGGAGACGGCGATCGCGCCGACGACACCCTCGCCCAGGGTGAGCCGGAAGCCGAGCGTGCGATCGTCTTCCGAGTCCATGGAGAACTCGAAGACAAGCTCGTTCGTCTCCGGATGCACGATCGCGACATCCAGCGCGTCGTAGCCGACGAGGGCGTTCAGCAGCATGGCTATCTGTTCGAAGACTTCTTCTTGATCGAGGGTCGTCAGCAGCGTCTGGCTGAGGCGCAGCAGCTCGTGGCGGTCACGAAGCTGCCGCTCCATGGCCTCCGACGCCAGCTGCAACTGGCGCACGTGACGGGCGTTGTGCAGGGTCACGGCCGCCTGCTCCCCGAGCGCGCGGGCGAGATCGATGTCGTCGTCGGTGAAGACGCGCTCCTCGGTCTCGATGAATACCAGCATGCCGAGAACGTCCCCAGCGAAGACGAGCGGGACGCTGAGGTACGTCTTCTCGCCCCAGCGCTCCATGTAGTCCCGCGTGGCCGGATGGACAGACGGGTCCGAAGCATACTCGACGACAGGCGTGCGCCCGCCGAGAATGGCACGGTTGCCGGGCAGGTCCTCGAGTGAGAAGCGCCGGCCAGGTTCGGTCGCCGCGCCGCCGTACGTTCCGCCCGGTGTGTGCTCGGCCAGAAAGACAAGCGCGTCGCCCTCCGCATCGAACTCATAGATCTCGCAGCGAACGCACTGGATGGCGTTGGCGGCAGTCCGCGCGACGGTAGCCAGGACGTCCTCCAGACCGACGGCGGACGAGATGGCCCTCGTCGACTCCAGCAGCGACGCCAGCCGGCGATTCCGCTCTTCGAGCCCTTCGAACAGACCGGCGTTGTGCATGGCTACCGACGCGGACGCGGCCAGCCATTCGAGCAGCTGCTCGTCGCCCCTGTCGCCGGCATCGCCGCGGCGCCCGAAGCGCACGACTAGGCCGCCGATCGCATCCTCGTGGCTGAGCGGCACGCCGAGCACCCGATCGTCGCCGAGTCGGTCCATTGCCTCTGCGACCTCCACCGGGAGGCCGGCGTCGTCGAGCCGGCAATCGCGCGCGCGACCGCCATCCAGAAGGCTCGCATAGCAGGACGCGATCGACGCGTACTCGCGCTGCGAGCCGTTGCCCTTGCTCGCGCGGCTCCAGGAAGCGACCATCACCGGGCCATCGCCAGGCCGATACTCGTACAGGTCGCACGCCGACGCGTGAACGGCCTCGGCCACCCGCCGCGCAATGAGGGGCAGGAGTCTCTCCGTCTCGAGCGTCGACGTCAGCGCCCGGGCGACGTCGCACACCACGCTGAGTTGTCGGACTGCGTCGCTCTGCTCCACGATCCCATCCACGTCTCTTGAACACGTCCGCGGTTGCGGCTTCTCTCGTGTTGTCAGTGCTGACACTATCGGCACACTGGGGTCTCCGCTTGATCGAGCAGGCATGCATGCCACCGGCGTCTTGCCGCCTGCGCGAGCCCGGGAATGCCTCAAACGCGCACGTCGCGGGCTTATGTGCGGCCGGCGACGGCGAAACTCAAGAAACCGGAGGGGTGCTGCCGATAACTCAACCAGATACCCCCCTAGGAAACGGGCCAGGATTCGCGACGGCGACGGACCCCCAGACGATCGCCGTCACGTCTCCTGGCCCGTTCGCCTCTCTCAGACCCTCGACCGCTCACACCGCTTCGCACCTCTGGTACAGTGAGCATTGGTCAAAGGAGGTCTGGTGATCTACTTCGTTGTCCCGCCCGAGCTTGGCGACGACGTCTTCCAGCGGCTCGAAGAACGGTACCGTGACAATGCCAACGTCACCGTGATCAGAGAGCGCCGTCAGAGCGAGCGACGCACGGACGCCACCGGCGGCGGCGACCGCCAGCTGCGCGACCGGCGCCGTCGACGCCTGCCGGGCTCCGTCGATGTCTGAGACACCCCGGGAGCTCAAGAAAGCCAGCGAGACGCATGTCTTTCTGGCTCAGCTCATGCATCCGGCCGACGCCAGTTTTCAGGGCAACATCCACGGCGGCCTGATCATGCGCCTCATCGACGAAGCGGCCGGCACCGCCGCCTACCGCTTCTGCCGCAACCGCGTGGTCACCGCCCACATCGACAGCATCGACTTCCACCATCCCGTCCACATCGGCGAGGTGGTCATGCTCAAGGCCTCGGTCAACTACGCCGGGCGCACCTCTATGGAGATCGGCGTCCGTGTGGAGGCCGAGAACCTGGCCACCGGCGAGGTCATCCACACCAATTCGGCCTATCTGGTGTTCGTCGCCCTCGACCAAGACGGTCGACCCACGCCTGTGCCCGAGTTGCTGCCTGAGACCGACGAAGAGAAACTGCGCTACACGGCAGCCCAGCAGCGGCGCGCCAGACGCACCACCCCCGCGGACTGACAAGCGGCAGGCGAGCGGCGCGTCCCGCACTGCCGGCGCCGCTCGCGATGCCGTGTTCAGGCCGTCGCCGGCTCGCCCGTCGCCGGTCCGTCCGCTGCCGAGCCTGCCTGCCCCTTATCGTCTTCCAGCCGCAGGAGCTCGCTCAGCGCGGCCCGAGCGACATCGAGCTGGTCTTCGCTCGGCTCTCTCGTGGTCAGCACACGCTGCAGCTGGATGCCGGGCCTGCGCAGCAGCTCCGCCAGAGGATGGCCCTCGTGGCGCGCCATCCAGGAGAACATCTCGACGGCTCCGCCGATGCTGACGAGCCCTGCCGCCAACACCGCTAGCGGCTGCCTGTCGACGCGGGCACGGCGCAGCGCAAGGTTAGAGGCCACGCTGGTGATCGCCAGCGGCGCCAGCAGATTGGTGCCGCAGCGCGTGTGCTCCTTGGCGCTGTCGGCGGCGTCTTCGCCCGTCTCGTAGCCGGCGATGCTCTTGTGCTCCGCACCGTGGAACGCCGACAGGCGCGAATCACGCACTGCCAGCATGGCCGGGCCAAGGCTGAAAGCCGCGATCATCAGCTCCTTCAAGACGGGCGAGCCGCGCTTGCTGCGGCGCAGCAACGTGGAGGCCACCGATCCGGCGGTGGCGTACGCCAGGATCCGCGGATCCTCGTGCGGCAGCACCGGCACGCCGACCTCGCGGCGCACGTCCGGCAGGACTGCCATGGATTCGGCCAGCTTGGCCATGCCCCGCAAGAGCGGCACCCTGGCCATGCGGTCGCGGCCGGGCAACTGTACGCGGCGGCCGGAGTGGACGTGCACGTCGCCATCCGCCTCGCGCACGGCCGCCGCCCAGAACCGCTCGCTGAGAAACAACACGCCGTCGCGCAACGCCATGCCACCGAGTTGCATAATCGTCTCCTTGCTCTGCGCCATCCGCCCGCCCGCGGCGAAGGCCGCAGGCGAGAGGGCAGACGCGCTCATCGTTCTGATCGCGTGAGTCGCCCCAGCGTCGCCACTGTCCCACTGCGGATGCCATCCGGAACGGTCACCCGGCCGTCTGCCGGACTTCCGGCGCCAGATCGGCTCGGGCGCGCCGCCCAGAGCGACCGCGGCAACGCCCACACCGTCATTGTTCCACGCGGACGCAGGTCTTCCCATGTCTCCGTGTGCCGCGGGTCCGCGCCCGGAGGATATCCCAAGGCCGCTTTGGAAAGGGTCGGGCAAGCTGAACCCGCGGCGGTGCGATTGCCGGCAGCCGGCCAACCCAGCCGATGTGGACGATTTGACCCCTGGTGGGTATATCGTGGCGGACGACGGCCGATCTGGGGACTGCCGGCCGGCGAAGGGCACGGCTCGGGTCCAGATGACGACCACGTTCTGCGCTATGCTCACGCTTGGGCTCGTCTTTCAAGGCGAGCGGTGACCGCGACATCGACGGAGGGGACTATGGGATTCCTTGACAACGTCAAGAAGGCGGCCACGAACGTGGCCAGCGACGCCGGCAAGGCGAGTAAGGTCGCCCAGGCACAGCTCAAGTTGAAGAGCCTGCAGGGCGACGTGGCCGATGCCCAGAAAGAGCTCGGCGCCATCGCCTACGACCTGGTCGCCCGCAGCGCCATCAGCCACGTGGAGATGGAGGCGCCGGTCGCCAAGGTACGCGAGGCACAGGCTCTGGTGGCCGAGAAAGAGGCCGAGATCGCCGAACTGCGCGCCCAGCCCGGCGCCGGCATGCCGGCCGACATGCCGGCCGAGTCCAGCGGACCGGCACCGAGCTTCACCGCCCCCTCCGAGGAGCCGCCTTCGGAGCCGCAGGCCTGAGGCGGCGGGCCCCGCAGCCCGCAAAGCCGGCACGGGGCCCGCACGTCTGGAATGTCACACGGCGCCGGGCCGCTGAGACAGTCGGCCGTCCCCCGGGTCTGCTACGCTAGCGAGCAGACCAAGGAGACAGTATGAACCTCAGCGGCCCGGCGCCTTCCGCGCCCACTTCCAAGGTGTACGTCACAGAGTTGCAGGACGGCAACTCCGTGGTCACCTACTTCGTCTGCTCCGACAAGCAGATCCAGACCTCCGCCCAGAACAAGCCCTTCCTGCGTCTCAAGCTCAGAGACGCCAGCGGAGAGCTGGCCGCCATCATGTTCGACGTGCAGGCAGATGTGGCCGAATCGTTCGTCCGCGGCGACGTGGTCAAGGTCGAGGGCATCTTCAGCGTAGACGAGCGCTTCGGCCCGCAGCTCAAGGTCCGCCGCATTCGGCCCATGGCCCGCAACGAATACGAAGACGACGCGCTCGTGCCGGTCTCGCCGGTGGAGCCGGCGGAGCTGGCAGAGCGGCTGGACGCCCTCATGGAGTCCGTTTCGCAGCCCAATCTCAAAGCGCTCCTGGCGCGGGCCACAGACATTTCTCGTGAGCCCGGCGCCGGCTTCTCCGTCGCGCCGGCGGCCGTCCGCAACCACCACGCCTACCTGCGCGGCCTGCTGGAGCATTCGCTGATCGTGGCCGAGGTAGCCGCCGGCGTCGCCGGCAACTTCGCGACTGTGAATCGCGACCTGGTGCTAGCCGGCGCCCTGCTGCACGACATCGGCAAGACGCGCTCGTACTCCCTGGACCTGCTGCAGCCGGGCCTCACCGACCAGGGCCGCCTGCAGGGCGAGATCGTCATCGGCCACCAGATAGTCGACGATCTCATCGCCGAAGACCCAGGCTTCCCTGCCGAGCTCGGCATCCAGTTGCGCCACATCATCCTGGCGCACCACGGCATGAAAGAGAAAGGCAGTCCCGTGGTGCCCGCCACCCGAGAGGCCGTCATCGTCCACTACTGCGACGACATGACGGCCCAGATCGGCGCCATAGACTTCGCCGAGCATTCGGCGCCCCTCGGCGAACGCTGGATCTACAGCCGCATGCTGGAAACGATGGTGTATCTGCCGCCCTCAGACGGAGACAGGTCCAGCCCAGACTGACCTGCTAGGCGAAAAGCCTGCGCCCGAACAGGATCACCACGATCCCGACCAGCACGATAGCGGCGCCCAGCATGTCGAACCTGTCCGGCGCCTTGCCGTCCACCAGCCAGCCCCACAGCAAGGCGCCGATCAGGAACACGCCGGCGTAGGCGGCGAAGACCCGGCCGTACCGGGCCTCCGGCTGCAGCGTCTGCACAACCGCGTAGCCGAAGAGCGCCGCCAGGCCCACCAGCGCGAGCAGCGGTGTGGCCCCGGTGCGCAGCCAGCGCCACACGGCATAGGTGCCACCGAGCTCGCCGGCCGCGGCCAGCACGAAGATCACCGCCGTCTTGAGTGCGATCACCGGTCCTCCGGACACGCTATCGGCAGGCCGGTCGCGTGTGACCCGCCGGCCCATGCCGACTCGCTTCGCCGGCGCCGGAGGCTTCCCTTGCGGGGGGCCGGCTACAGAGCCTTCACGTCGGCCAGCACCTGGGCGGCGTGTCCTTCGGCAGTCACCTTCGGATACGTCTTGGCGATAGTCCCGTCCGGCTCGATCACGAACGTCGTGCGCTTGGCGACGCCGACCATGGGCCGCGCCACGCCGTAGGCAGCAGAGATGGCGTAGTCGACGTCACAGATCAGCGGCATGCGCAAGTCGTATTTGCGTACCCAGGAGGCGGTGGCTTTGGGCTCGTCCACGCTGGCGCCGATCACCTGCACACCGAGCGCCTCGAAATCGTCCAGCAGACCGTTGAACTCAACGGCCTCCGTCGTTCAACCGCCGGTGTTCGCCTTGGGGAAGAACCAGAGCACGGTGCGACGGCCGGGCGCGCCGATGTCGAATGTTCGGCCGTCGTACGTGGTGCCGATGAGCCTGGGAGACTTCTCGCCCTCTGTCAGCATCTCGACCCTCCTGCGGTAGCGTTCTGGCAGGGACAATGACCATCCGGGCGCACTCCCCGGCCTGTGCACGCCTGCCGACTCTAAATGCTCCGATCGGTCTGCTCCTCGATCGTCGAGTCGGCGGTCGCCGGCGGGGCCGCTGCCACGAGCACGGTGAGCGGCCCCACGCCGATGTTGGTGAGCTTGTGCGCCAGGCCCGCCGGCACGGACAGAGCGTCCCGCTCGCCCAGCCGGAACGTCTCCTGCTCCACCTCGAGCTGCGCCACGCCGTCCAGCACCAGGTACAGCTCCTCCTGCTCACGGTGGCTGTGGCGCAGCATGGATCCCTCGGCGAGGGTCCACACGTTGGCGCGCAGCTGCCGGGCGCCTGCCATATCGCCGACCCTCTGCACACTGAGCTGCTCGGTGACGGTCTCGGTAGGCGTCACGTGCACGACGTTCATGGTCTCCTCCAGGCCGGCCGGCGGCCGGTCAGTCGCTTCCCCGCTGGTTGGGCGAGACGGCACGCTCCAGGCTGCCTCGCCGCGATACTCGGTGCCGCGTCGTCAGGGCGCCGTCTTGGTCAGTACCTCCACCGGCAGGTCACACTCTTTTGCAAAGCGCTCCGCGTCCGCGACGTCGCCGACGATGGTCGCGTAGTGCATGGGTATCACGGTCTTTGCCTTGAGCCGCGTGCACGCCTCCACCGCTTCGTCGACCGTCATCACGTACGTGCCGCTCACCGGGACCAGCGCCACATCCACGTCGATGGTGCCCATTTCGGGGATGTTGTCGGTGTCGCCGGTGTGGTAGATGGTGCGGCCATCCAGCTCGACGATGTAGCCGACCTTGCCGTCCTCCTTGGGGTGAAAGAGCACCCCCGCTTTGGGATCGGCGTACTTGTTGAGGTTGTACGCCGGCACCGCCGTGACCTTCACGTCGCCCACCACCACCGTCTCGCCCGGGGCAACGGTGCGCGTCTGCGCGCCGGTGAGCTTGCCGGTGACCTCAGAGGGTCCTACTACGACGGTCTGAGGCGTGCTGACCGAGGCTATGTCGCTCTTATTGAAATGGTCTGAGTGCTCGTGTGTGACCAGGACCAGATCCGCCGGCGGTGCGCCTTTGCTGAGCTGCCAGGGATCGATGTAGACCGTCGCGCTGCCTGTGATCCGGAACGAGTCGTGGCCGAGCCACTCGATGCCTTCCATGTGTCGCCCTCCAAAGATTCGAGACCCGGCCGGGGAGGCCATGCATGACCGGTGATGCTACCCGCTGCCGCCGGTGTTGACACTGACCCCGGGCGTCTCGACAACGTTGCCGAGGCGCCCGTCGACTCTACTCAGACGGTGCGCGAGTGACGGCGAAGATGGCGATGCGCGCCTGCAGGTTAGGGAAGCGCGGCTCCCAGGCCGCCTTCTCGAACGAGCTGAGGTAGATCTCCCGCTGCCCGCGCAGGCCTTCTTGCCGGCACAGCGAGCGGAAGTCCTTGATTGTGCAGAGATGGATGTTGGGCGTGTCGTACCACTGGAACGGCAGCTCGCCGGAAACCGGCATGCGGCCCAGAAAGAAGAGCTGGACGCGTGCCCACCAGTGGGCGAAGTTGGGGAAGCTGACGATGACCAGCTTGCCGACGCGCGCCATCTCCCGCACCACCAGCCGCGGCTTGTGCAGTTGCTGCAGGCTGAAGCTGAGGATGACGACGTCGAACGACCCGTCGTCGAAGTCGGCGAGGCCTTCGTCCAGGTCACCGTGGAACACGCTCAGGCCGCGGGCCACGCACGCCTCCACGGCAGACGGTAAGATGTCGACCCCGCTGCCCTGGACGTGTCGCTTGTCGATCAGCTCGCCGAGCAGCTCGCCATCGCCGCAGCCGAGGTCCAGCACGGTGGCGCCGTCCGGCACCATGTCCTCGATCATCTGATAGTCGAGACGTGCCACGGTCAGCTCCCCGGCCGACCGCAGAGACCGAATGTGCGAACGCCGCTGGCCAGGAACGAGCTCATGATGCCCTCCATCTTCTCCCGCTCCAGCAGGAAAGCGTCGTGACCGTAGCCGCTGGTGACCTCGTAGTAGCTCACGTGCTTGTGCGTCGCACGCAGTGCGCTGGCGATCTCCTTGAGCTGATAGGGCGGATGCAGCCAGTCGCTGCTGAAGGCCATGATCAGGAATCGGGCAGTGGTGTCACGAAAGGCATCGACCAGACTGCGATGTCCGCGGGCGATGTCGAAGTAGTCGATCGCCCGCGTGATGTACAGGTACGTGTTGGCGTCAAAGCGTTCGGTGAACGCCAGGCCCTGATGGCGCAGGTAGCTCTCCACCTCGAAGTCCGCCGAGAACGAAGATGAGCATCCGCGGATGCCCTGCGGGCGCCGGCCGAACTTCTCCTGCATAGCCTCGTCCGAAAGGTACGCGCCGCGGCCGATCATGCGCGAAGCCGCCAATCCCTTAGTCG
>Ga0182021_10008012_pt1 | contig 12528 bp, 9 predicted proteins | sample 612E3MmetaG_FD_120493 | JGI IMG/M metagenome (GOLD analysis project Ga0182021, IMG submission 120493) | Permafrost microbial communities from Stordalen Mire, Sweden - 612E3M metaG (Illumina Assembly) | ecosystem: Environmental > Terrestrial > Soil > Wetlands > Permafrost | place: Sweden... | reverse complement strand
GGTCCACCTCGACCTCCGGAATGATATCCATCTGTGCTTGGGTCATCGTGCAACTTCTTTGCTCCGCCCTCTACTCTAATTTCCAGGGGAGCCACTGTCTCACTCATGTTGGCACAGAGGGGGCACCACCGCTACCGTCACCTGGGCGGACACGGCGCCGTTCAACGCTAGCGTATAGGTCGTTGTCTGGGTGGGCGTGACTATCTGGGAGGTTGTGCCCAAGACCGTGACCAAGACCGAGCCAACGCCTTGATCGAGGGTCAGCATCGTCGCGCCAGTCACGGTCCAACCGAGCGTGCTGCTCTTGCCCGCTGAAATCGTCGTTGGTGAGGCAGTGAAACTGAGGATGGCAGGGGTCGTGCCTGATGTTTCCCCGCCCTCTACGGCATCGACCGCCGCGTCCGAGAGCACGTCGGCCGACGACACATCGGGTGGAGCGTCGGCTGCAAGTTTCGCGTCCGCGGGAGCATCGCTAGCGGGAGTGGCTGCGTCGGGAACGGTTGGGACATCGGCGCTCACATCTCCTGCCATGTCCACAACAGGCCCGCCTTCCCCTCCCCTTCCGGCAGAGTCACCGCTGCCTCCTGCGGCGACAGCATCGGGTGGACTGACGCCGGCGTCATCGGATAGAGCGGCGCCGGCAGCATCGGGTGGACTGGAGTCGGCGCCATCGCCTGTCCCCCCTGCGTCCGCCAGGGAGGCTGCGCACACGCACGCCGCGAACGTGCCCGCCGAGGTGCACGTCTGGGCGCCTCGCTGGCCGGTGGGGCAATAGCACGCGGCGCTTGCGCCGGGAATGCACTTGGGGTTTTGGCTCCCACCGCTGCAACCGCCGAGAAATGCCACCGGAAGACACGCAAGCACCAGACACAGTCTGGTCACCATGTGGACCATGGTCGCTCAGCCCGCGCCCTCACGCAAGAGCCGGAGCTACTTGAGCAACTACGCTCGCGCCACCCGCGGGTTCGACTTCCCGCCCGATGATCTACACGCCGCAGTCACCGCCACTGGCGCTGGCATCAAGCCCAGCGTCAGCATGGCTAGGGCTCTGTGCCCCAGATGAGCTTCCCGCCCGAGTAGAGGGTGATCTTCTTCTCGTAGAGCCCCGTTGCTCCGCCGTCATAGCTGTAATCGTTGGTCACGTCGACTGTGCCCACCCAGGTAGAGCTGTGTAGCCTGATGTTGGCGGCGAACTGGTCGGCGCCCGAGGCGGGACCCTTTGCTGCGACCGTTCCGCTGAATGAAAGCTCCACATAGTGGTCAGCGCCCGCGGTGGAGGGAGAGGCTGCGACGGCTTTGCCACCCGTCACATTGTCGCCGCTGAGGCTCTTGTAGTCGACTTCAAGCGTCAAGCTGGTGGTGACCCACCCTTCGTCCTGGTACCAGTAGCGAAGGGTCACGTTCGACAGGTCAACGCTCGCAGATGTCTGGTTGTCAATTCGAAAATCCAGTGAGAGCTGTCCGGTCGCGCCGCTAGCGGTCTTGCTCGTCAGGTACACCTGCAAGCTGCCGGTCGGCGCGGTTGACGTCGAGGTGGTGCCGCCTGCTCCGCCGCGGCCGCCGGCACCGCCCGATGCCCCACCTGTCGCACCGCCGGCGCCACCCGTCGTCCCGCCGGCGCCGCCCCTGCCGCCCGCGGCGCTGGTTCCGCCGGTGCTTCCGCCGCCGCCGAACGGAGAGGTAGCGCCTCCGGTCCCGGTCGCGCCGCCGGTGACCGTGCCGTCCCTGCCACCCACGGCACTGGTCCCGCCGGTGACCGTGCCGCCCCTGCCACCCACGGCGCTGGTCCCGCCGGTGACCGTGCCGCCGGTGCTGGTGCTGCCGCCGGTAACCGTGCCACCCGTGCCGCCTCTGCTACCGCCCACGGCGCTGGTCCCGCCGCTCCCAGTTCTGCCGCCCGTCGTGGTCGTGCCACCTGAGGCGGTGGTCCCTCCCGCGCTGGATCTTCCGCCCGTGCCACCGCTTGTGCTACCGCCGGTCACGTCGACGCCGCCAGAACCGCCGGTGCCGCCGGGGCTCGATGAACCGCCCGTAGGTGGCACAGTGACTTCCGTGGTGCCACCAGTTCCACCGTTGCTCGGGCTGGAAAAACCTCCGCCGGTGCCACCACTCGAAGGCTGTGCGCTCACGCGCCTTACTTCATCGGGTGTTCCGCAGGTGGCCAACATCAAACCAGCACCCACGACCGAGAGGAGCAGAACGAGCGAGACTGGGCCGAGTCCGCTTGCTCTTGTGGTCAGCCATCGCCGCCTACTAGTTAGACCTATCGCAGCCCTCTGAAAAAGATATCGTCTCACCATATGCTCTTCTCGCTCTTCACATATAGAGTATGCGCAGAAGCCCCCAAAACGGAATTGCGAATAGAAAGAACGCCTCAAATTCCTGCGCACTTGACCACATTGTCCTACCCGCTCGCTACACAGAGGCGCAAGCCGACACGCGAGCAGAAATTTGTTGCTAGAAGGCGAAGAGCCCGCCCAGCGACACGCCAAGAGTCGCGCGTTGCACGCGCTGGTTGTCCAAACGGAAGACCTCACCACCTCCCTGCGCCGAGAGCACGAGCCATGTGCTGCGATAGGAGCGCACCATGGCCGAGGCTGTACCGCCGTAGCTGAGTCCGACGGAATATGTGCTCCCGTGCCAGACGTCGTGCTGGCGCACGATGGGAACACCAACCGTTGGCCCCAGCAACAGCGCGAACCTGTCTGACCAGAAGAGCGGCCAGAGTGCATCGAGAGAGAGCCCTGCGCGCAAGAATGACGACTGGTAGTCCTGGAACCTGGCGTTGGAGGATGAGAAGTCACCGCGCGCGCGCAACGCGAGCCCTCCGATCTGGCGCATATACGAAAGCGCAGCCATCCCGACCAGAGACCCGGTTCCCGATACCGGGCTGCTTTGCAGTCCGAGGTGAATGCCCAATGAATTGGGCTGCCACAGCCCGCCCTTCTTGCGTTGGTTCTCGGCATCGGCAAGCACCGGCGCCATGGTCGCCGTCTCGATGACTGTCGAGCTGCCCGCCGCGAGAGCGAACGTCGTCTCGCTGACGCTGGCCAAGGCCCGCCGCACGACCCGATACTCGCCGGCTGGCAGGGCCAGGTACACATCCTCGCTGGAGGTCGAGCCCAACTCCGCGATCACCTCACCGCGTCCCTTGTGTACCACCGTATACGTGACACCGGTCTCGCGCGGAAAGACCAGGCGAGCGTCGTTGGGCCGCGTGCGGGCCAGTATCACGTCGCCGGCACCGGACATCCGATAGTCGTAGGTGGGGTGCTGGCCGCCGACCAAGCTGGCCGCGGTGCTGGCCAGGGTGCGCCTGAACGCGAATTGATAGACCTCGCCCAGAGTCACCTGGCCGTCATGAGAGGCGTCGGCGGCGCCACGCAGGCCGGCCATTATGTTGTGGGTGAAAAACGAACCCGCGAGATCGTCGGACTCTTGCGACAGCTCGTTGGCCGTCGACGAGGTCACGATGGCCATACCCTTGACGCTGCCGGGATCGGCCAGATGGATCTCGTAGCCTGGCGCACGTCGGCCACCCTTCACGCCGGTGAGTGCGCCCGACTGGCAGGCATCGACGAATGCGACGCGCACGTCGGCCCCGGAAAGTTGTTCGAGATACGAACGCAGGTCGCGCAGGGGCAAGCGCGACGATCCCAACTCAAGGGCCTCCTGATCACCATGGCCGGAGTAGTAGAAAAGAAAGAGCGTGCGTTTGCCCTCGGCGTGAGCGCGATCGAGTTGCGCCCGCGCGGCGGCCAGCGCCTCTTCAACCGCTTCGCGCCGCGCCCCCTTGACGGTGATGACGTTGTCGAATTCACCCGCGCCGCGAAGCAAGCTGGCCAGCTTGCCGGCTTCGGCCTCGGCAAAATGCAGAACTCGAGCCGGGTCGTGCCCCAGATTGTTGCCGACCACGACTGCCACGCGGGCCTGCTGGGTCTGCGCGCGAGCAGCGCCCTGCCCCAACGCCAAGATCAGGCAAGCGCCTAACAAGCGGAGGGACATGACTTTAGCCTACCTCATTCTTTCGCGGCAGGGACATCGATCGCAACTGCTCCCGTGCACCAAAGTGACCATGGTCACGGCCGCCTGAGTAAGAAGGACACCTGCTCTGCCTCGACAGGCAACCGTGCCGCTTGCCGGATGTCACCCTTGCCGGCAGCCAGCGCTTCGGCTACGGCCGTGCGCATGACGTCCTCGCCAATGGCACCCGGCGTCCAGAGGGCAAAAACCCTTTCCCAGCCGTGGTGGTCATCCAGTTCCACGGACTCGGGCAGCATGACCTCGGCACCGGGTGGGGCGCTCACCCCGGCCAACGCGTCGTCGCGGTAGTAGGGGAACAACCGGCCGGTGTCGTCGACTCCGAACACCAGCAAGACACCGGGCTGGTCCTTGGTATAGGCGAAGCGCAAGCGGTCGCCCGCCATGAAATCGTCGCCATCCTTGACCGGAAAGATCCTGTCACCACGTTTGCAGAACGCCTCGACCCAAAGGGAACCCTTGCTGCGCACGGCACCCGCGACCTGCCTGGCGGCACCAGAGGTCTTGTCCGGCGCAACGGGTGTCGGAGAGAACACACCGCGTGACATCACCAGCAGCACCATGGCCACGGCCGCAACAGGGGTCAGCGTCAGGGGCACGACCAGGCGCCACCAAGCCTTGCGGCGCCGTTCGGCCACCGTCGCGAGAATGGCGCGAGCTGCGACAAGGCTTCGGGCCTGCGGATCGGAGCCCAGAAGTTCCTGGCGGGCCGAAACCAACTCCGCCAATGAAGCGGCGCATCGATCGCATGTGCGCAGGTGGGCGGCTCCATCCGGGGATCGCTCGGCCTCGAGCCTCGCCTCCCATCGCACTAGCTCCAGGTGCGAAATACAATCCGTCATGAGCGTCCCTCCCTCCCCTTCGTTCCCCCCTCGGGCTGCGCTGCCCCGAGCAAATCCCGAGCGATTCGCGCCACTTTGCGCAATCGATTGAACACCGTTCGCCTTGTGATCCCAAGAACTTCGGCGATCTCGACCTGCGACATGCCATCCACGTAGTGCATGACTGCTACAGTCGCGCCGGCCTCGCCACAGCGGTCCAACACGGCGGCCACGAAATCGCGATCCACATGCCGCCCTTCCATCGAGCCCGACGACGACGGCCGCACCCGCAGGGACGCTGCAGCGCGGGTATGAACCTTGAGCTCACGGATCTGATTCAGGCAAACATTCGTCGACACCCGGTACAGGTAGCGAAGGCCATCGTCGTCGTTGGGGAACTGCGGCCCGCGCGTGAGCACACGCACGAACGCTTCCTGGGTCGCGTCTCGCGCCGCCGCCTGCGACTGCAACATGCGCCGACAGTGGGCGTAGATCGCCGGCGCGTACTTCTGGTACAGGGTGGCTAGGGCAGTCTCGCTGATTCTTTCCACGACTCGTGGGCTCGCCTCTCGGCCCGCGCCCGTCAGAGCATAGCCGGCATAGCCCGCCGGGCCGCTGGAAAAGAGTGGTCCCGCGTATTCCCCGGCGTCCTCCGACGCCAACGCCAAACTCACTGCGCACATGGTCATGCGGCCAATCTCGTCGAGCAGATCAGGGCCGCAAGCCAGAACGGCCTGCGCGGTAACGGAACCCCTGGGTGTGGCGGGCCGCATGCCGAGCATCGCTTCTCAAATGAGAGTTCCGCGGATTCCGCGGAGCAAGTCATCCTCCTCCGCCGCTTGAACACGCGAGCTTGGCTCGGTGGGAACGGCAGGTGTCCAGCCCCGGTCGCCGCGCAATCGAACGCACGTGTCCCCAGGAGCCCGGAAGGCTGCGTATCGGCGAGTCCTGGCGCCAGAGTCATGGGAAACAAGGCCCCAACTCCGCCAGAAACATGGGACAGGTGGCTTGCCGGCCAAGTGTAAGTTGGTGTACAACCGCCTCCTCTTTTTGTTGCTTCCCACTTGTCCATTCTTGGCCGTTGGGGAGCGCGGACAACCAACGAGGCTCCCCAAATGACAACGACCACCCCTCCAGGAACCCGAATCGCCCTGCACCTGCTCTCCTCGGCCTGCCTTGTGACGGCTTTGCTGGCCTCGGGCGGAACCGCGTGGGCAGCCAAGAAGAAGACCCCCAAGACCCCTGCCGCAGCAGCCGAGCAAACCGAGGCGCAGCCGGCAGCGGTAGCCGCCGAGGCAACCTCGGCCCCAGCCGAGGCCGCCCCGGCCGAGCCAGCTCCTGCCCCGGCCGCGGCTCCGGTTCCCGCGCCCGCTCCGGCTCCTGTACCGGCTGCGTCTCCTGCCCCGGCTCCCGGGCCGGCCCCGGCTGCATCCCCCGAGGCAGCCGCCCCGACCACACCGGAAGCCGGCGCCCCCGGCGCCCAGCGCAAGCGTAGCGGCAAGACCACTGAGCTCGGCTTGAATCCCCAGACCACGTCATACGCGGCCGACAATACCGGCCCACCCGTCGTGGCCGAGGCGCCGGCCGAGGACTGGGGCTTCAAGTTCCACGGCTTCTTCCGCGGCCCGATGCGCCTGAGCCTGGGGACTGAGCCAGGCAGGGGGCTCCAGGCCCATGCTCCACCCGTGACGCCCGATCTAAACTACACCACCTGGCAGTACACCAACAACAACCCTGGCCCCTGGGGCGAGGCTCTCTTCCAGTACGGGAACAACCGCGCCATCATGACCATGGCCATTGCCAGCTATAACATCACCTCGGGTGGATGGCGCGAGCTCCAGGACCAGCTCGGCATCGACCGCGCCTTCCTCACCCTCAATTTCCCCGAGGCCTTCGGCGATGTTGGCAAGATGGTGTGGAACGTGGGCGTGTTCGGGGACCGCTACGGCGCCATGGGCAAGTACGACGGCGGTGCCTATGACACCTATCTGATGGGCCGCACCCGCATCGCCGGCGCCACCGGTACATTCGACTTTGACCTCGCCGACTCGTTCCGGCTGGTTTTCGAGGGAGGCTTCGGCGCCAAGATGGACGTGCACCAGTGGAAGCTCTATCCCTACACCTCGTGGGAGCCCTACCCGGGCTTCGCGCAGATGGGCACCTCTCTCTTGGCCCACGCTCATCTCGGTGCGGTGATTGACAACGCATGGACCTTCACCCTTCACTTCCTGGACACCTTCACCAGCGACGCCATGCGGACCGACATGAACATCAAGCCGGCTGCCACGGATCCGCCGAACCCCCGCATCCCCGGGAACTACACCAGCCCCGGCCAGGCCAACTCGGCCAAGGATGGCAGCATGCGAATCCTGGGTGCGGACCTGAGGCTCGACGGTGGATGGATGGGGATCGGCTATATTGGTTTCTCTTCGATCAAGGCGTCCAACGCCGGCGTGTTGCAGGACACGATCGAAGTCGTCCACTCCCAGGGCGGCTGGCAGTTCACCAACAACTACCTCGGAAACAAGGGGAACGGAACCGTCAACAACTTCGGGTTCCAGTATACCTTCAGCCTGGCTGCCTTCTTGCTGCGGCCGCAGGCCTGGTGGGGCCAGGGTGCGGACTTCACAGTCCAACTCTTCGGCATCTATACCTGGATCACCGGGACAGGAGATCTTCCTGGAACCTCATTGTTCGCGGGCATCACTGGACCCGACGGCCTGGGCACAAAGAAGCTGAAAATGGGAACCCAGTTGCTCTACACCCCGCTGCCCGTCATGTCGGTTGGCTTGCGGGTCGACTCGGTCCAGCCCAATCTCGACAACAGCACCCACACCTTCACAGTCTTCTCGCCGCGGCTCATCTTCCGCACCGAGTTCGTCACCCACGAGATGATCACGCTGCAGTACCAGTACTACTCCTATGGAAGTTGGTACAACCAGACCACCAACGCATCGGGAATGCCATTCCCTGGTCTACCCTACCCCTACGGCCAAATAGGGAATCTCTGGAATCCCTTGAAGCCCGACAAGCATACCGTCAGCATCGCTGCCAGCATGTGGTGGTAGCGCGGCGATGCGCGTAGGCCTTCCCGCGCTCCTCCTGCCTCTGGCGGTGGGCTGCGTGCCTATCGGCGCGCGAACCGCATCGCCGGGGCGTGGGTCGGAAAGCGGCGGCTCCCCCGAATCTGGGGCTGCCGGGACCGACGATATCGCTCTGTCACCCCACAACCTCATCGCCAACGCCACCTTCGCCGACGGGACCAGCTTGCCTTGGACGTCGTCCTTCACGCCGCCTGGGGACGGCTCGGCCTCGGTGGTGGACGGCGCGCTCTGCTTGCAGGTCACCAACCGTGGCAGGGACAACTGGGATGCCCAGGTTCGCCACCGCGAGATGACCATCCAGAAGGGCCACAAGTACAGTCTCAGTTTCGTGGCATATGCCACCCAGCCGACCACGATCCGTCCCAAGGTGGGCATGCAGGGCCCACCCTACGCAGAATACTGGTTCGAAGAGATCAAGCTCGACGGAACCCCGCGACGGTTCAAGGGTCACTTCCGGAAATCCGGGCCCGACGATCCAACCGCCGAGTTCGCCTTTCACGTGGGCGGGTCTCTGGCGCGCGAGACGCGTGGGGTATTCAGCGTGTGTATCGACGACGTGCGCTTGGAGGATTCCGAGTTCATACGTCCGGCCAAGAGCAAGGTCGCGCCGCCTGCCGCCGTGCTGGTAAACCAGGTGGGCTACTTCCCTGGCTTGGTCAAGCTGGCGATAGTGCGCACGGGCGGCAGCACGCCCCAACCCTGGCATCTGGTGGATGGCGCCGGGAAAGAGGTCAAGTCGGGGCAGACCCAGGTGGCCGGCACTGATGCTCTGGCCGGCGACACGGTCCAGATAGCTGACTTCTCGCCCGTCGATCGGGAAGGCCGCGGATTCGCCATCGTCGTCGGAGCCGATCGCAGCCACCCCTTTGACATCAGCCCCACCATCTATCACAAGCTCAAGTACGACGCGCTGACCTTCTACTATCACAACCGCAGCGGCATCGAGATCGTCATGCCCTATGCGGGCGGCCCGCAATGGACACGGCCGGCCGGCCACCTGTCCGACAAGAGCGTGCCCTGCGCGGCGGCCGCGGGCTGCAGCTATCGCCTGGACGTGTCCGGCGGCTGGTACGACGCCGGCGATCACGGCAAGTACGTGGTCAACGGCGGGATCTCGGTGTGGACCTTGCTGGATCTCTACGAGCGGACCAAGCACCTCGGATCTTCCGTGGCCGACTTCGGCGATGGACGCATGAATATTCCCGAGCAGGGCAACGGGGTTCCCGACCTCCTGGACGAAGTGCGCTGGGAGATGGAATTCCTGCTCAAGATGCAGGTTCCCGACGGCGACCGCGTCGGGATGGTGCACCACAAGATTCACGACAGGGAATGGACGGCGCTCGGTCTCGCTCCCCACGAAGACCAGATTCCGCGCTTCCTCTATCCGCCCAGCACGGCGGCGACGCTCAATCTTGCGGCGGTCGCAGCCCAGGCTGCGCGCATCTGGCAGAGCATCGATCCGGCGTTCTCCGGGCGCTGCCTGGCGGCGGCCGAGCGAGCCTGGCAAGCGGCCCAGCGCCATCCGGCGGTCTTCGCACCGCCGGGCGGCGTGGGGGGCGGGCCGTATGAAGACAACAAGGTGGACGACGAGTTCTACTGGGCGGCGGCCGAACTCTATATCACGACCAAGAAACCCGAATACAAGCAGTTCCTCGCGGCCTCGCCCTACTACCTCAAGCTGGCACCGCGTCTGCCTTCGGTCAAAGTGGGTGAGGATGTGGCGTCGCCCATGACCTGGCAGACAACCGCGGCGCTGGGGACGATCTCCCTCGCGGTCGTGCCCAACGGGTTGGGTGACAACGAGATTGCAACCGCACGCAAGGCCGTGACCAAGGCGGCCGACGCCTATCTGCAGATCCTGCAGAAGCGTCCCTACCGGGTGCCCATCGAGTACGGCAAGGCCAACAAGGCGCCCTGGGGCTCGACCTCCTTCCTGCTCAACAACCTCGTGGTTCTGGCACTGGCCCATGACTTCAACGGCGGGCAGCGCTACCTGAACGCCGTGGTTGCCGGCATGGACTACATTCTCGGCCGCAACCCCATGGATCAGAGCTACGTGACCGGCTACGGCACCCGGCCCCTACGCAACCCCCACCATCGCTTCTGGTCGCACCAATCCAACGAGAAGTTTCCGTCTGCACCGCCCGGCATGGTTTCCGGCGGCCCCAACTCGGGTCTCGAGGATCCCTACGTGAAAGCAGCGGGTCTGGCCGGTTGTGCACCCGAGAAGTGCTTTGCCGACAACATCGAATCCTGGGCCACCAACGAGATCTGCATCAACTGGAACGCCCCCCTCGCCTGGGTGCTTGCCTACCTGGACGAGAAGGGCGCCACTCCGCCCAAGGGCAAGCATGCCCCAGCAGCGTCTTCGCCACCAAAGGACGATGCGGCAAGCGTGGCCCAATCCGTGCCCAAAGCCGAACCGGCCAGCAAGGCAGAGGGCACTTCGAAGGCCAAGACGAAAGACACAGCAACGGCCAGACGCAAGAAATAGGCGAGACGGCTGCGGGGCGCGTCAATCGCGGCAAGGGGCCAGCCCGACCGGTGGTCGATGGCCGTCCCATCGATGGAACCATCGTTCCCTACGCCCTGCCCGGCGCCGGGTTCGCGTCGAGTGCGTGGTCGGATAAGTATTTCGCACTTTGAAAAGCCCCCGAGTTATAAGTCGGGGCAACGTAGTCATGTTGCAAGGGAGCCCATGAGCGCGCGGAAAATAGTACGCCCCTGGTTCAACCGACACCTCTTGCTGGGGGCCGTCGCCTGGCTCCTCTATGCCCTGCCCGCCGGGCCGGCCGCGGCGACGGGCGTGAACCAGGACGCGGTGGCAAAGGTGGTACGCCTCAACAAGGAGGCCAGACAGTTTTACGATGCCATGGAATTCACGCTCGCCGAGAAGAGCCTGAAGAAGGCGCTTGAGATCGGTGAGGCCGCTGCCCTCGGGGATCACGTCGTGATGGCAGGGACCCACGGCAATCTGGGCGTGCTGTACGCCACCGGCATCAAGAACGAGGACCAAGCCCTCTTCCACTTCAAGAAGGCCTTGGAATTGCGACCGGACTACGTGCCGAGCAAAGAAATGAGTTCCCCCGAGGTGAAGGACCTGTACCAGCGGGCGCGGTCCGAACTGGACACCGGGGCGGGAACGGCGTCCGTCCCGGACACGACCGGGCCATCCACCTCGTCGCAGGGACAGCTCCGCTGTCCGGCACCGGGGGTGGCAAGGGCAGGTTCGTCGCTGAAGTTGCGCTGTGTGGCCGACGGGGCGCTCCCGGCCACCGAGGTGATCGTCTACTTCCGCTCCGGGGAAGGGTCGTTTCGGTCGCGCAAGATGTCCACGGAATCGACGCTGGACGGGAGCCCAAGCTGGGGCACGCAGCTTCCATCCGAAGCAACATCGGGCGAGCAGCTCTTCCTCTACTTCGAGGCGCACAACCGGCAGGGTGAAGTCATGAGCTCAGTCGGGAGCGCGGACAACCCAACCCTGGTCGGCATACGCAGCGGCGGGGCGATGGGGACAAGCCCCGGCGGCGGCGGAGACACCGACGTCGAGGGTGAAGGCGAGTCAGCTCATGGTGCGGGCGGCCCCTGGTGGCTCGGCCTTGGCCTCGGTTCGGGGTACGGCTATGCCGGAAAGTCCGGGCCCGAGGGCTACAAGGGTCGTATACGAACTGGAGACTACGTCGCAGGCCGGGCCCCGGCGCCCCTGGGCCAAGTCTCGCCCGAGGTTGGCTACCTTCTGACTCCCAAGCTCTCCCTGTCGGTTCAGGGACGCCTCCAGTACCTTCCTCAAACCAGCTCCCGTACCGCCAACGGGGCCATTGCGTTCCTGGCGCGCTTGCTCTACTTCACAAGTGGCGAAACCGTGCGCTTCTACTTCGGCGCGGTTGTGGGCGGTGGCAACGGCTTCCGTCTCCAGATCACGGGCCTCCACACCACCGATGGCAAGGTGGTCAGCGACACGGTCAGAGGCGGACCGGTCATCTTCGGCGGTGCTGGAGGACTGTCGGTTGGCCTGAGCGATAGCTGGAGTTGGATCGTCGAGACCAACGTCCTGGCAGGAGCCCCTGATTTCTCGATGGTCGCCGACCTGAACACGGGAATACGCGTTCGCCTGTAGCGCCCGTCCTGTGGTTGTCCGATAGAGCCCCCTCTTTAGCCCTCGACCCCCGGTCTAGGCCAAGACCGAACCAGCCGTGCCGCCGCCGCCGGGCATGGCGGGACCGCTGCCGGCGCCGGGCCTTACCCGACTCAACCCATAGGGGATTCGTCCGGCTTTGAGGCCCCCGGACTCTGTCTGGCCTTTGCTTCGGGTACGCAACGCCGCCAGGGCCGCGTCGTCGGGATTGAAGATCCCTTGAATGAACGCTTTCATCTCTTCCGGCGTGGAGGTCTTCTTGCCGGCCTGTTTCTGGGCCTTGAAAAAGAGCAGGGGCAACTGGGTCCACACGGCCCCCGGGCGGGGATATCCTTTTACGATGAACTTGTTCTCGTCCGGCCGGACGCTTTCGGGAGAGGTCGAGGTGTTGTCGTGCTGCAGGAGGATCTCGTCCATCACCTTGTAG
>Ga0182021_10008011_pt1 | contig 12529 bp, 5 predicted proteins | sample 612E3MmetaG_FD_120493 | JGI IMG/M metagenome (GOLD analysis project Ga0182021, IMG submission 120493) | Permafrost microbial communities from Stordalen Mire, Sweden - 612E3M metaG (Illumina Assembly) | ecosystem: Environmental > Terrestrial > Soil > Wetlands > Permafrost | place: Sweden... | reverse complement strand
CCTTGAACTGGCCCGCCCACTTCCTGCCCACCTGCCGGATGAAGCCGGAGAACTCGTGGCCGATGATGACCGGATTCGTGGCCACGTCCTTGGGAACCCGCTTATGGTCCGGCCCCTGCACCGCCGCCTTGTGATCCGACATGCAAACCGAATTCGTGATGACTTCAGCCAGGATCTCGTCATCCTTGAGGTCCGGCAGATCGAACGCCTCCAGCCTCAAGTCGCTTCTTCCGTAGATTCGTAATGCCGTGCTTTTCATTTGAGTCTCCCTAAATACGATCGGACAGCCAGTCGAAGTGTGCTTCGGGCGCGTCGAGCGGAATCCGAAGTTCGTCGGCCGGGTTATAGGTGTGAGTGGTCAGGTAAACCAGATGGGCCGGACCCTCGATCACCTTACAGCCGTGGGCCACGCCGGGCGGAATCTTGAGCACCATACCAGGCCGCCCTTCGCCCATGACAAAGTCCAGGGTCACGCCGCGCGTCGGCGAGTCTTCCCGGCGGTCCCACAACCCGACTCGCAGCACGCCGGCGCACACGTACCAGTAGTCGGTCTGGATCGGGTGCTCATGCCAGGCCTTGATCACGCCGGCGATCATCGTGGAATGGCTCCATTGCCCGAAACCCGGGGTGAACCACGGGTCGCTCACGCGAATGATCTCCCGAAAGAACCCGCGGTCATCGGGATGCGTGGCCAACTCCTGGAGATGAACGCCCGCCATACGCACAATCGGTAGTGTCATGGGATTCCCCTCTGCCTTCCGATCTCGCCTGCAATCCGTTCGACAACCTGATCCACCGTCAAGCCGGTGGTGTCGAGCACGCGGGCCTCCGGCGCCGCGCGCAACGGCGCCGTCTTGCGGGCGCTGTCTTTCCGGTCCCGGTTCTGCAGCGAAACCAGGACCCGTCCGACGCCGTCCGCTTCCGCCGCCTTCGTCTCCGCATGACGCCGCCGCGCCCGTTCCTCGGGGCTCGCATCCAGATAGTATTTCAAGTCCGCGTCGGGGAACACGACGGTGCCGATGTCCCGCCCCTCCATGACGAGGCTCCCGAACTTCCGCATCCCGCGAAGCCAGTCCGTGACCGCCGCCCTCACTTCGGGAACGGCCGCCACCTCGCTCACGCGTTCGTTGACCCGGTCGGTCCGAATCTCGGCCACGGGCTCAACCCCGGCGATCCTGAACCTGACCGCGCCGGAAGCCACAAAGAATTCGATCCCGAGCCGTGCGGCGCAGTCCACAACCTGCGCCGGGTTCGCCGGATCGCCGCCTTCCTCCAGCACCTTCCACGTAATGCCGCGGTACAGCGCGCCGGAATCCACATAGAGCCAGCCCACGGCGGCCGCGACCTTCCGGGCCACTGTGGACTTTCCGGAGGCGGACGGGCCGTCAATCGCAATGACTTGCGCCTTACTCGACATGGCCGCCTACCTTCTCCAAGTCCGCCCAGAATTGGGGATACGATTTATTCACGCAAAGAACGCCGTTCATTCGAACCGGCGCCGCGGCGTGCAAGGCCAGGATGGACATGGACATGGGAATCCGGTGGTCGCCGTAGCTCTCGATCTCGACGCCTCCGGGAATCGGGGTTCCGCCCTCGATCGCCATGCCGTCGGGCCGTTCCTCCACGGCTATTCCCAGCCGCCGCAGATTGTCCGCCACGCTTCGAATTCGATCCGACTCCTTGAATCGCAGTTCCGCCGCGTCGCGGATCACCGTCCGGCCGCCGGACAGGGCGCCCGCCACGGCCACCAACGGAAGCTCGTCAATAAGATCGGGAATCTCCGACCCGCCGACCTCCGTGCCGTGCAACAGGCGGCCCTCGACCACAATCGTTCCCATCGTCTCGCACGCCTCGGCCTCGGAATCCTCCTCGACTCGAATGGACGCGCCCATGCGACGCAGCACGCCCAGGAGCGCATTCCGGCGGGGGTTCAGGCCCACGCCCCGCACTTCGATCCGGCGCCCCGGCCGGACGGCGGCGGCCACGATCCAGAAGGCCGCGGACGAGAAGTCGCCGGGCACCCGCCACGAACGCGCGGGCAGACGCGGACCGCCCGCCCCGCAGCCCTTCACCGAAATGCGCGTGCCGTCCACCGCGATCGGGATGCCCATGGCGCCGAGAAGCCGCTCGGTGTGGTCGCGGGTCGGCGTCGTTTCAATGAGGGTCGTCGTTCCCTCCGCGAACAAACCGGCCAGCAGCACACAGGACTTCACCTGGGCCGAAGCCACGGGCGGCGCGTACTCGATGCCGCGCAACGAGCCGCCGGCAATCCGCACCGGCGCGCCACCGTTCGGTCCGAGCAGTTCGACCCGCGCCCCCATCCGCTCCAAAGGCTCCTGGATGCGTCGCATCGGCCGGGCCCGCAACGAGGCATCGCCCGTCATTTCGGAGGTGAAGGGCTGTCCGGCCAGGATCCCCGCGAGCAGCCTCAGGCCGGTGCCGGAGTTCCCCAGGTCCAGCGGCCCGGCCGGCGCCCGCCACCGCGGACCGGCTCCGTGAATTGCCAACTCGTCGCCCCGGAACTCGTGGCTTGCGCCCAATTCAGAAAGCACGCGGAGCAGATTCACGCCGTCATCGCTGCGCAGAAAACCATGGACCGTCGAAGTTCCGGAAGCGAGCGAAGCCAGCAGGCCGATGCGCTGCGAAATACTCTTGTCGCCCGGCACCCGCAACACGCCCTGCACTTGCCTGCACGGCCACACGGTCCTGATCTTTTCGGGAACGTTCATGACGAGGGCGGGAACTCTATCCGCCGCGGACTCTGAAATCAAGCCGGGCTTCTTTCCGAACGTCTCTCTGCGCCCCTTCTCTCTGAACGCTCCTTCTTCTGGAAAACGACGTTTGGAATCGGGTATCATAGATCGGACAGGGAGCAAAGCATTGGAAATTGAAAATTGTGGATTGCGGATTTGGGAGGAAAAGGCGCGGGGGTGGCAGGTGGTAGGGCGGGACCGCCGGACCCGCCGCCAGGGAACGTGACGGGGAAGGTATCCGTCCTTTCTGGCTAAGGGAAAGGCGAAAGACAAGGTGGAAAGATGAAGAAGAAAGACAAAGTAGGGTGCGCCAGTCTTCCTTCATCTTTCCTCTCCGTCTTTCTCCCTTTCTTTCCAACCCAACCGATGTAACCGGCAATTAGAGATGGCCGTGGGCGGGCAGTAGGTCGGCCGCTATGAGGCCGACGGGGGGAATGCGGTCGTGGGTTGGGCGGGGCTTTGGGAGAGCTGGGTCTAATGGCGGGCGGTGGCTAGCTGAGAAAGGAAGGCGATGAGGACGTTGCGCAATGTTGCGATCGTGGCTCTGATGGTCGTGGCTCTGGGTATGGCGTGGTGGTGCTTGTCTTCGAAAGGCTTTTCGCATCATACGCAGGGGCAGATGGCACGGCCTGAATCTCTTTCCTCAGCGGCATCGGGCAGCACAGCGGCCTCCAAGGCAGCGGCTCGGCCGGAGCCTCGCCCTCCCACGGCAGAGGCAGCGGCTACCCCGTCGGATCGCGCCGACAAGTCAGAAAAGACCACCGTCACGTCGGCTGTCACTGCTGGCCCAGCGACCGCACAGCAACCTGCCACCGCCCCGGTGCCGGCAGTGATCGCCGCGTCCGTGGCGCGCTTTGCCGATGCGGCGATTCCCGTGAGTCAGCGCATGGCCGAGATCGAACAACTCGGGAAAAGCGGCGACGCAGGCGCTGTCCAAACCCTGATGAAGTTGGGCGATACCTACACGTACCTGAACTTCAAGGCTGTCGAGGCGCTGGGCAACGTGAAGACGCCGGAAGTGGCCCGATACCTCGAAGGGAAGACCGGCGATAAGGACCCGAAGATCGTCGCCGGCGCCATGCAAAGCTTGGCCCGCGTGCAGGGGGCGGAGGCCATTCCCGCCATCGCGGTCACGATCGCCGCCAACCGCCAGCGGCCGGACGGGTTTCAGGACACGGTTTGCGCGGCGGGTGTCAAGGCGCTGGGCGAGATCGGCTCGCCCAAGGCGATCCCGGTATTGGCGGAGGAATTTGAGAAGACCGTCGGCAAAACCCTGCAGCACGAGTACGGCTCGCAGGTGGTGGCGGCGTTCAAGGCCATTGGCGATCCGGCCGGTGTGCCGGCGCTCGAAGCTTATGCCCAGCGCTTGCAAACCCAGCGAGACGCCATGGGCAAGAATCCCATGGGGCAGCGTTATCTCGAAGCGAAAATCAAGGAAGTGCGTGATGTGATCGCGGCATTAGTGAAGTAGATCGCCAGGAACGTTGGCAAGCAACAAGGTAATCGCCCTCTCCCACTGGGAGCGGGCGGGGTGAGGGTTGCGGGCACTGCCAGCATTAAAGAGCAACAGAAATGAAGGCCAACGGAACGGCTAGGGGGTTGTTGACGGTTGTGGCGTTGCTGGCGGCAGGCACGGTGGCGCGGGCAGACACTCCTTTCTACGCGACACGCATCGCGGCGGGGGGGGATAACACGTGTCTGGTCAAAGCCGACGGCACGGTCTGGGCGTGTGGAGCCAACTACTCAGGCCAGATCGGAAACGGGACGAGCGGCGGTGTCTATGCCCGTCTTGTTCAAGTGTCAGACATTGCCGGCGTGACCCATGTCGCGGTGGGGGGGGGCCACACGGTTGCGTTGAAGAGTGACGGCACAGTTTGGGCGTGGGGAGATAGTTACTATCGCCAGCTCGGCGACGGGACGAATATAACCCGGCTGAAGCCCGTGCAGGTTTCCGGACTCACCGGCGTTGTTGCCATCGCGGCGGGGCAGTACCACTCGGTTGCCCTGAAGGGTGACGGCACGGTCTGGGCGTGGGGTAACAATAGCAGTGGCCAGCTTGGCGACATGACCCCGTCAGTACGCCTCACGCCTGGACAGATGTTCATAATCGACAACACGCCGCCAATTGCCAGGATGTTGCGCACCTATTGTCCTCCGAATGCCAGTGTGACGAGCGCGCCTGTTTACTATGACCCCGATCTGAACGGTCCCTGGACAGCGGTGGTGGTATCGAACGCGGCCCACGGCACGGTTACCGGCGGCGCGAACCTTGTGTATACGCCAAACGCCGACTTTCAGGGGGTGGACTCCTTCCAGTATCTGGTGAACGACGGCGAGACCAATTCGAATGTCGCCACAGGCTATGTCAACGTGCGCGCATACGGGAAGCCCGCTGGGATGCTGGTGGACATCGTGGTGAACGACTTGCTCTACACCGTGCTGAGCAACGAGGTGCAGCGACTCAAGACGGATCTCACGAACGAGGGGTACACGGCGATCATCACGCCGGTCTCTTCCGGCACCTCGGCGGGGGAGCTCTGGACAAACCTGAACTCGATCTACCAGACGACCAATTGGCTGGTCGGCGCGCTGTTCGTCGGCAATATCGCCAAGATGACGCCCGGCGGTGGTCCCTGCAGCGATGGTTACTACTGGAACATGCAGACGTTTCAAACCAGCGCGGGCAAGGTTGGCTCACACGATATCTGGGTGGGCCGCTTTACCATTGACGCCTCGGGCGACAGTAATCTGTATGGCACTGAGGTTGACCTGATCCGATATGCGCTGGATGCCAACCACTACTACCGTACCGGGCAGTCGCGCCTGCCAAACACGGCGTACGTTCACGTCGGGAATGATTGGGGTGGGAATGACCAGGCGACGACGGAAGTCAGCCGCGCCAAGCAGGTGTGGACGAACGCCTTTGTTGATTCAAATGCGGACGGAATCTTAAATGGCGCCAACGGCAGCGACTTGATCTGCGAGACTTCGCATGGTTCTGCCGGCGACTACTCCGCCGGCATGAGCAAAGCAGGCGCGCATGCGGGGCTGGTGCAGTCGCGGGCCATGTTCTGCACGTCCTGCGAGTCGGGTTACCCTAATGGCGTGGTGAACCATCAGTTGTTCAGCCGCGGCGGCGGCAACCTGTTTAGTGTGGGCGCCACCACCACCTGCAATCCTTACAACTACGCCATCTTCAGGGACTACGATTGGCCATGGCCCCCATGGGCCGCGTTCCGTGCCCTGCTCGGCGCGGGTGAGACCTGGGGACATGCCATGCTCCAGCGCTACCCGCTTGTCGATAGTGACGGCTCCTCCGTGGCGTCGGACACCATGATCTACGGCGATCTTTCCATGAGGCCGTTAGCCACGCCGTCGAATGCGGTGCCGAGCGTCGTTTCCTTCACGAAAAACTGCACCACGGTGTACGTCGGCCAACCGGTCACATTCTCCGTCGGTATGACCGACGCGGACGGTGCTGGCGCGAAGAGTCCCTACCTGCCGTTCCGGCACCAGGCCGAGTGGTTCATGGCCGGCTACAACTACGGCAAGAACAGTCCGACTTACACCACGGACACCACGCAGGGCGCCGGGTGGACCAATCAGACGCATACGTTCACGGTTGCGGGCACCAATCTTGTCCGCGCTGAGGTGATGGACGAGTGGCGGGCCCGCAGCTATCAGGAGCTGACCGTGACGGTGCTGGCGTGGACGCCGCCGACCTGCTCGCCCGTGGGGCTGGATAGCCCGGTGGTCAAGGCCGGCACGAATCTGACGCTCACGGCCACAGCCGCGTCTGCCATCACGAACATCAGCAAGGTCGAATTCTACTGTGACGGCGCCCAGATCGGCGCATCCACGGGTACGCCCTCTAGCTGCGTCTGGTCCAATGTGCCGACCGGCCAGCATGCGCTGACGGCGCGAGCCATTGACAGCGTGGGCGTGGTTTGTGATTCACCGGTGGCGGTGTACCTCCTGGTCACTGCCAGCGGTCAGGCGGATGGCGCGCCTATCACCGGCGGCATCATGACCAACTACGTGGCGAACGGCACCAATTACACGGCCCACATCTTGTCGGCTAGCGCACAGATTACGGTCTGGAGCAACGTCACGGTGCAATACCTGGTCGTGGCCGGTGGTGGTGGTGGCGGCGGCGGTTACAATGGCGGCGGCGGTGGAGCTGGCGGAGTGCGCACCGGAACCATGGCTTTGGCGACGGGGTCCTATATCGTCACGGTTGGCGCGGGCGGGTATGGCAACCGTGCTTTAGGGGTGACGGCGGCTTCCAACGGGCTGCCCTCTTCAATTGTTGGCGACGGCGTCACTGTGACCACGACAGGCGGCGGGCACGGCAATGGCGAGGACTACGGAGTAGTGCCCGTGGTGGGTAATTATGATGCTACCCCGGGTGGATCTGGCGGCGGATCTGGCGGCGGAACTGCCGCAGCTTCCAATAAAGGGGCCGGCGAGTTGGGCAATGTCGGCGGTATTGGAGACCAACATTGGCCAGGCGGCGGCGGCGGCGCGACATCGGCAGGATCCCTGATTAGTCCTATTCCCGCGCGCGGCAGAAGCGGCGGGACGGGATACGTTTGCGCGTACTCGGGAGTGTCGGTCACGTACGCGGAAGGCGGCTACGGAACGCCGAGCAGGACGAGAGACATCGGCCAAAGCGGCGCGCCCAATACGGGCACCGGCGGCGACGGCGCCGGCAATAACTCCGGCAACGGCATTGGCGGCAACGGCGGCTCGGGCATCGTGATCCTGCGGTATGTGACGGGCGGCTATGAAGCCTGGCGGCAAACGTATTTTGACAGTAATAGCCTGACCAATTCCGCGATCAGCGGCCCCACTGCCGATCCAGATCATGACGGGCTGAATAACGAGCAGGAGTTCCTGGCAGGGACGGATCCGACCAATGCTTCGTCGTGCCTGGCCATTATTGCGCCAACGAACAACCCGGTGGTGGCCGGTGGCGGGTTTGTGGTGCGCTGGCAGAGTGTGACGGGCAAGACCTACAGCGTGCTGGCTGCGACGAATCTGATGACCGGCTTCAGCGCCCTGACGAACGCCCTGCCGGCCACGCCGACGGTGAATGTCTATACGGACAAAGTGAATGGCGCGGGGCAGAAGTTTTATCGGGTTGGGGTGGAGTAGGGAAACTGGAGACTGGAGACTGGAAACTGGGAAGTTGATGCGGGGTGGCGAGTAGTCGAGTAAGTGTGAGCGTGTAAGGGTAACCGAGTAAGTGTGAACGTGTAAGGGTGGGCGTGTAAGGGTGGGCGTGTAAGGGTAGAGAGAGTGCAAGGCGCACACTTAAACGCCACACTTACACGGAAGGATCGGATAGGCGGTTCAGGAATTAGCGGCGCGCCGGCGAGCGGCGGCCCTACGGGAATGGAACAAGGCGACAGCGTAGGGACTGCGCTCGCCGCAGGCCGCAATGCGGATGGGCAAGCGAATGAAGACGGCATGCCGACGAGCGGTGGCCCTACGGGGTGGCGAAGAGGGAAAAGAACATGAATAAGCGATCAAGATGGATGGCGGGCCGGTTGGCCCTTGCCGGTGTGGCGCTGTTGTTTACGGCCGGGCAGACCCTGGCCGAATTGACGGCTAATGGCGCAACGAACAGTGTGGTGGTATTGTCTGCAATATACCCGACTTCATTGTCTTATTCGTATTCGGGAACCAATCGTTTGAGTTTCACGTTGCTGAGCGGACCCGCCAAAGGTTATCTCCAATACTACAGCGGCGACTACGTCGCGCTATCAGCGGGAGTACCGGTCAACAGTCCTAACTGGTACTATACGTCAACGAACGCCGTTTCCGGAACCGACTCGTTCACGTGGAGCGTCACGGACGGCGTCGAGACGTCAGGCGTGGCCACGAAGACGATCAATCTGACTGGCAACACCGCGCCGGTGGCGAATTCGGGAACCGCCTCGACTGTGGTCGGTTCCGTCCGCTCCACGGTGTGGCTCGCGCTTAACCATCCGGACTACTACCAGACAAAGACCCTGTTCGTAACGGCGTTACCGGCCAAGGGAACGCTGGAATACGCGAGTGGCGGGACCCAAGGGGGTGGTATGGGTGGTGAGGGTGGTGAAGTGAGCTACTTTCCGGTCCCATTGAACGAGCCGGTGGTCATGAGCGGTTCCACTCTTTACTACACGCCGTCTGGGACCGAAACGGGGACTGACAGTTTCGTTTGGATGATGAGCGACGGTGTGGCGACGTCGGGTGTGGCGACCGTGACCATTACCATCGGCGCGAACACCGCGCCGGTGGCCAAGGCGCAGAGTGTCACCATCAAAGGATGGGGAGGGCGGCAATCCATAAGTTTGAGTTTTGATCATCCGGATTACGACCAACCCATGACGTATGCTTTGACGGCCCAGCCCACCTTGGGCAGCTTGGAGTATGCTGTGGGAACCAACTATATGGCGATGCCCTTGAACACACCTGTGCCGGGTTCCATGTCTTTCGCGCTTTACTACACGCCCACCGGATCCGGATCGGGGACCGACAGTTTTAACTGGCGGGTCAGCGATGGGATGTCAACCTCCGGCATCGCGACTTGCGGTATTACGATCATCACGAACACGCCACCGATTGCCTATCCGTTGCGCATCTACTGCGTTCCGAATGCCAGTGTGACGAGCGCACCTGCTTACTATGATCCCGATCTGAGCCAAACCCGGACCGCAGTGGTGGTTTCAAATGCCACCCACGGCACTGTTACCGGCGGTGCGAAACTGGTGTATACGCCAACCGCCGGCTATAGCGGTCAGGATTCCTTCACCTACAAGGTTAATGACGGCCTTGCGGACTCCAACATCGCTCAGGTCCGAATTCTGGTATGCGCCGCCAACCAGAGGGGCGGCGTGCTTGTGGAGCTGATCGTCAACACGAACCTCTACGCCGGCGGGATATCCAGCGAGGTCAATCGCCTCAAGGCTGATTTGGAGGACGAGGGTTACACCGCGAAGATCAAGTTGTGGCCCTCCGGCGGAACGAGCGCATCGAATCTGTGGCAGTATCTGCGCACCGAATATGACGACGCCGGCCAGTTCCTGCAGGGCGCAATCCTGATCGGCGATCTGCCCAAGGTGCAAACCTACGCGAATGATCCCTACAGCGGCTACTGTTGGACTTACACCGATCTCATCTACTGGAACATGGAGAGGTTTCAGACAACCGACGAGATTACCACCCGCAACATATGGGTCAGCCGTATCAACGCCGAAGACACGGGTTGGGGTTCGCAGGACGCCCTCATTCGCCGCGCGCTCGACGCCAACCACAACTATCGGAAGGGCATTTCTCGGCTGCCGTTCACCGCATACGTCTTCGACTGTTTCACAACGAACCCAGCCAGCGCGACGATGCTGGATGTCTGGCCGGCGGTGCGTTTCGGCGGCGGCGGCGATCACGGCGCGACCTACAAGTTCCTGCCGGAACGGACCGATCTTCCCTACGCTGCATGTGACTGCTTTGCTGCTGGCGGAGACGTGTTCAACGAGGTATCGCACGGAAATGAGAACGGGTACATGGAAGGCGCCTGGTTCGACAAGGGCGCGCTCTACCGCGTTGTTGCCCAACAACGAGCCGCGTTGATCGGATCCTGCAGTTCCGGCGCGTTTGGCGGGATCGTCAACAATCACATCTTCACCCGCGGCGGCGGCTGCATTTTCGCCGTCGGCGGCACCACCATCAACTGGAGCGGCGACTACAACATCAACGAATCCTACGGGAACGAGGCGTTGTTCCGCCAACGACTTGCCGCCGGGGATTCGTGGGGTGGCGGATCGCTGTACGTCTATCCGTGGGAAGGTTACAGGACCGGCAACCGCATCGTGTTCTATGGTGACATGTCGCTCAAGCCCATGGCATCCGTTTACTCAAACGCTATGCCGAGCGTCGTCTCCTTCACGAAGAACTGCACCACTGTGTACGTCGGCCAGCCGGTTACATTCTCGGTCGCGGTCAGTGATCCTGACGGCGACGGCGAGAAGAGCACCAACGTGCTCTACCGGCAGCAGGTCGAATGGTTTATGAACGGCTACAACTACGGCAAGAACGCCCCCACGTACACGACGAACGACTACCAGAATGCCGGTTGGACCAACCAGACGCATGTTTTCGCGGCGGCTGGCACTTATACGGTCCGTGCCGAGGTGATGGACGAGTGGCAGGCCCGTAGCTGGCAGGAGATGACGGTCACGGTTCAGCAGCCGCTGGTCACCTGTGCGGTCACCGCGCCAACCAACGGCGCAGTGGTGCTGGAAGGGACCAATCTGACGATCACGGCGGCTGCCGCGGTTACGTATGGCAGCGTGAGCAATGTCGAGTTCACCCTCGACGGCCTCAAGATCGCCACCGATCTGAGCGCGCCGTACAGTTGCGTCTGGACCAATGCCGTCAAAGGTGCGCATCTATTGACGGCCAAGGCCACCGACGGTGTGGGTAACTTCACCAATTCCACGGCCGTGAACCTAAGCGTCCTGCCGATCACGACGTGTACGATCACCGCACCGGCGAATGGCTCGGCCTTGAAAGCTGGGACAGATCTGTCCATCACGGCCACCGCCGCAGTTTTGGCCGGCACTGTCAGCAAGGTGGAGTTCTTCCACGACGGCGAGAAGATCGGCGAAGCCACGAGCGCGCCGTATGCCGGCGTCTGGTCCAACGTGCCCATCGGGTTTTACGCTCTAACCGCGAGGGCGACTCAGAGCGATGGCCGAACAGGCGACTCGGCGGCGGTGTATGTCAACGCCACGGCCAGTGGTGCGTGGGAGGGTGTGTCAGCCACGGGCGGCACGGTGACGAACTACACGCTCAACGGGACCAATTACCGCGCGCACATCTTCACGACCGTGGGAACGAACAGTCTTACATTCATGGCCGGCGGCTTAGTGGACGTGCTGGTCGTGGCGGGTGGCGGAGGAGGTGGCGGTTCCCAGTATCACGGCGCGGGAGGCGGTGCTGGCGGTTTGATCTACAGTAATGCGTACCCGGTCGTCTCGGGCAGTAACTACGCTATCGCGGTGGGTGCCGGCGGAGTTGCGTTAATTGGGAATTCGACTGTGGCGGGAAATGACGGTTCGAACAGTTGGTTCGGTTCATTGATTGCGAGTGGCGGCGGAGGAGGAGGGAACTACAGCGCCGGTTCGATAGGTCGCAATGGCGGTTCGGGAGGCGGGGGCGCCGGAAACACTGGGGCGGGAACCGGCGGCGCCGGCATTTCTGGGCAGGGATGGGCCGGGGGGCATGGCTACAGTACCAGCCCCAACTATGGGAGTGGCGGAGGTGGCGGCGCAGGCGCCAACGGAGTGGATGGCACCGGGACCAGTGGCGGCAATGGGGGCGACGGACTTTATTTCGCGGCCTTTACGAACTGGGGCGATCCAAACAACCCCGGTTGGTTTGCCGGCGGCGGCGGCGGGGGTTCCTACAATGGCGGTACGTCTGGATTGGGCGGGAAAGGTGGTGGCGGAAGCAACACGGTCACTGTAGGAACGGACGGAAAGCCCAATACGGGCGGCGGCGGCGGTGGACCGCGCTCGCACGTCAGTAATGTCAGTGGTGCCGGCGGCTCCGGCATCGTGATCGTGCGGTATATCGTTGGCAGCGGTGGCGCCACCGCACTCACGGCGCCGACGGGCCTGACGGCGACGGTGCTCAGCGCCCACCGGATCTCTCTGGCGTGGACCGACAACGCGACGAACGAGACGGGCTACCTGGTCGAGCGCTCGGTGGATAGCAATGCGTGGGTG
>Ga0182021_10008010_pt1 | contig 12529 bp, 10 predicted proteins | sample 612E3MmetaG_FD_120493 | JGI IMG/M metagenome (GOLD analysis project Ga0182021, IMG submission 120493) | Permafrost microbial communities from Stordalen Mire, Sweden - 612E3M metaG (Illumina Assembly) | ecosystem: Environmental > Terrestrial > Soil > Wetlands > Permafrost | place: Sweden... | reverse complement strand
TTATCAAGCAGTGAGTGGAGTTTCCCTCGCACCCGGGCTGAGTTTATTGAACTTCATATATTTTGGTAATTAGTTATGTTTAATATATTTTCACGAACCACAAAATTGCTTCCTCCATATGAGTTTGTGCAGGAAGACGCCAAAAGGTTTTTAAACTGCTACTTGAAAAAGGGCGCCAGTGATATCAAGTTGGTAATAATTGTGGGCGCGCATATGGCGTACGAGGTTGATGCAATGTTAGGTAGCTACCCCAATGCCAAATTTATTTTGTTTGAGGCGAGTCAAAGATACTTCTCAAAATTGGCCAATCGTTTTTCAGGCCATCACCGGGTAAAGGTAAACAATATTGCAATTTCAAATCAAGTTGGAGAAGTTGAATTCCATGAAACCACTCTTGATGGCGCCGGATCATTATTGAAAATTGGAAATTTTACAAAGAATGTTTGCGCTATTGGCGAAGCCGAATCATTCATGGTGCAGACGGTCACGCTGGATTCATATTTGAAGTCAAGCGGAGAGAACAACGAAGAAATTGATTGCTTGTGGATTGATATACAGGGTGCTGAAATGCTGGCACTAAGTGGCGCAATAGAATCGCTAAATCAAGTACAGTCGGTTTTTGTTGAAATATCTACTTATCAGCCTCTATATGAAAATGCCGCGTTATTTGATGATATACATGCCTTCCTGTACAAAGTTGGCTTTATTGTCGCGTCGATTGGAACAGACTATAAAAATGGAACAGGAAATGCGTTTTATATAAGGAAGCCGGCTCTCTAAATTCGCTTCCGCACAGCCCCGGTTAATTTGCAGTCAGCCTTTCGGCTGCCTGTCGATATTCGGCAAGGCCGTGGCCAAAAGGCATCAACGTTGCGTTTGGTTTCCCCATTGACACTTATTTTCCCCATTTCGGAATTCAGTCAAATTGCTTGGCGAGCGGGACATACCAATCATCTTCCGATGAGAAGTCTGGAAAGATTCTTTTGTACTGATTCTTTGAAAGCAATGACAACAGTTTTTCACGCTTCTCTGTTTCGTAGTTATGCTCGACAACGATTAATCCGAATTGATAACGGGAAAAGTCAAAATGTTCGAGAATCCCGAACTCCGAGCCTTCCGTATCTATGGATATGAAGTCGATATATGCCGGCGCATTATGCTCGTTGAGCAAATCAGTTAACGACACAGTATCCACCATATAGGAGGACGAATTTTTTGACATACGGGCTTTATTAAGCGTTTCGGTGACACCGGAAATCTCGGGCAGGGTGTCTTCCACGAATTCAATCTTTTCGCCCGACTTGGACCAGACGCATCTGAAATCAATTGAGCTTTCGCCGCGAATGATTTTTAGCTGGTTTGCCCATGATTTAGCCGGCTCCGCCAATATGCCTTTCCAGAAATATTGTTTTTCCAACATCAGGGTGTTGCTTAGAAAACATCCGTCCGTTGCCCCGAACTCGACAAAATACCCATGTGTTTTTGGAGAAACAAAATATGCAAGAATGTCCTGAAAGAGTTGCCCGTGCGAAGCACGCCGATTTTGATAGCAACTTAATAGGAATGCGATAGCCGCTTTTTCTTCCGGGTAGATGAATTTTGCCGCATACAATCCCAGAACGGCTCTCACCCGGTCACGGAATATGTAATATTTATACTTCAAGCTGGCGCTAAAACCGACAGATGGTCGTTTTTCATTTTCGCGTATGCGAATAATGAGCGAGAATAGTTTAACGTAAAATGGTTTCTTGGATTTTTGGTTCATGGCGTTATGATGCATGGAATATATACTTCGAAAAATAACCTAGCGGGTTTAACCAAAGACGGCCGGATCATTGCATATTTCCCCGTCCTGCTTTGACTAACAACTCGCTGAAAATATCGCAATAGAATTTGGTTCACCACTAAAGAGCGACTTCATTATTGTTTCAATTGATCCATGTCAAAGTCTATCGTTAAACACCCCAAATGAAAACCATAAATATCTCGCTGCTTGGCACTCCGCATGATTATCGAGAAAGCTTTATGCCAACAGTCATTCGCGCCCTGGGTTATCGCCTTGAGTGGACTTCCGCCGCCAAGTGTGACCTGCAGATTCGGGGACCTTTCCTCCGGCAGGATAAAAAGAAGTACCGCTGGCTGCCCAGGGCGGCAAGGCCTTTCGCCTCGAATATTGAGAAGGCATTCAAAAGCGGCCTGGGTTCCAGAGCGTATCAACCGATTTCTCTTTTTCATACTGCAGAAAACATCAGGCACGATCAGGTCGCGGCCGACTTCGCCATCACTTTTGATTTGTCGATTCACTCCGACCGGCACTTCAGGTTCCCATATTGGATGGAAATGGTTGACTGGTCGCACGAAGGCATATCCGGGAATCAGAATCCGCGTTTTGGCCAGCTACTGTCTATTTCCCGGATGATGCAGCCCCTGGGAACCGGCTTCTTGCAGCGCCCCCGCAACGTCGCTATTTTCAGTTCCCATTTGCGCGAGCCAAGGGCAACGCTGGTAAGTGCAGTTGGTGGCTTGATACCGCTCAACGGGTTCGGTCCTCACTTTGACAAGAACATTACCGATCACCACGCAAGCGGATTGCAGAAGTTCGACATTTTGCAGGACTTTGCCTTCAATCTGTGCCCGGAAAACGGCTTGTATCCGGGCTATTACACGGAAAAGATCCCGGAAGCTTTTGTTGCGGGTTGCCTGCCGTTAACCTGGACCGACACCAATGTCGCTGCAGACTTCAACCCGAAAGCCTTCATCAATCTTGAACCGATGACGTGGCAAAACTTCGAACCGCTGATTGAGATCATCAACTCACCCGCGCAACTGGAGTCCTACGCTCTGCAGCCACTCTTGCTTGAAGCTCCCTCGATTGAGCCCATGAAGGAATTCATGGAGGAAATCATAAAGAAAGCCCTCAGCTAGCAGGTCCGCACCGGCAATATCAGATCGCGGCTCGCTATGGTCACTACAGGTAGAGTTTTCTGGAGAGACTGCGTATCTTTTTTCTTGCCCGATAATATTGAACGATGCATTTGTCGCCCAGGGTTATTTCGGTGCTCGCTGCTGTGTCCGGATCATGCTTGAGAAAGACGCTTTCGAATTTCTTCATCACTGGAGCCGGGGAAAATCTTTCCGAATAGCAATCCCAGTTCCGGGTTGCCGACCAGGCTTTGTCGAAATCCAGAAATACTCTTTCGACTTCCCTCGGACCCTTGTAGGTAATAGCTTTGGGACCCAATGTATCCAGATGATTCCTTTGCGGCGACAACGCGTACGTGATGACGGGCTTGTTGCGGATTGAAAACTCGCCGCACGCCAAGCCGAAAGACTCGCCTATGCCTCGCGCGTGGATCATCGCATCGCACGTATTGATAAACCTTACCTTGTAGCTCATGTCCGAATTTCCCGGCAGAAAAACTATTCGTTCATGCTGGGCGAACGGTGCAATGTTCATGAATATGAAATGCACATTTTTGGATTTCTCCACGGTGTTTCGAATTGACTGGTGAACAAAAGGAAGATTGAAACTGTCACTTCCGCCGTAACAGCCGAATACCACCGCGTCTCCCGGGATGCCAAGCTGCACTCTGAGATCGTCATTCTCCTCGGGTAGCCATATCATGTGGGGCACGTACGGAATCTTGTAGTTGGAGCACTCTTTGCTCAGCCATTCCGAAACGAATGCGTACACCGCGCCGTGTCGCTCCGACATTTTTTGGGGAAAAACCGCGTGAACCAGGTTGGGCACGCCTTCTACTTTTTGGTCGTCAATCTCACCGGACTTCAATATGTAGAGCGCATCAATTGCACTGTTCTCGGCAACTCTGCTTAGTTCACCGTAGGTTTGATATGGGACCAATTCAAAGTGCTCCCTGAACTTTTCAACGACTGCCGCCTGATGGTTCGCGGATTGACCGTCGTAAAAAATCACGGACCGATTGCCCAGGATTTCCTGATTGTGAAAGGCGTAATCAAATTGCGCGATGGAGACGCCTCGCAATGTCATCGTACCGGCAAGGAATCCGATTTTGCGATATGACATGTCTGAAGCTTACTTTGGAAACCAGGGCGACGGAGAAACAAATCTGTCCAGCGCGCGACTCAAGGATCTCAACTTCTTTCTGATCCCTTTGATAGGTTTCCGGTCTGAGGGACGATCGGCAATCGTCGATTGCACTTTCGAGATGTCGACAGGGTACGGCTTGATCGCCAACATTTCTATACCATGCTTTCTCTTATGCTCCAGAAAGTGGTCCAAAGGTTCGTAGATATCCTTTGCATGGTCGATGAGCGTTTTTGCGGCCTCCGGTTTAATTATGTACGCAGTTGCGCCGAGCGGGTCCTCATGATTCTTGACGATCGAAATCTCGCCGATGGTTTTAACAATATCGTGCTGCGTCTGGGCCAGGCCCTGCAACCTGATCAGCTGCCAATCGTGATATTCCGACAAAAGCAACTCCAGTGTTTTCTCAAAATGGGGCAGCAGTATGAAATCGTCTTCAAAAATGAGCGTTGGCTGATTTGTCTTTAGACAGGCCTGCCATGCCTTTTTGTGTGACAAGAAGCAACCAATCTCATTGGGTGTCATTTCATACCCCAACAAACGTTTCACTTTGCGCGACTGATACTCACGTGGAGGTGACTGTAATTGCGATCCATCCACCGCATCAAGGAATGACCAGATTAGCTTAGTCTTGGCAAGCTCCGACTTTGCTTTTTCGCGGCGCATCGGAGACCTGAGCAGAGATATGACAATGGTTTGTAGGTTTAGCAATTTTTTTGTTCAGATCGATTGAAATTATTTGGTTGCGCAGGCAGCTGGATCATATTGATTTGCTACACACAATCATGCCAGACGTCAATGCCAATTGATCGTATTTTAGCAGTTCGATAAGAAACTGCTCCAATGTATTCTGATTTTGGGCAGGCCGGTCGCGGCAAATGCGCAAACCGGGATGTTTCAGTATTGTCAATTCGCTTCATTGCGGGAATTTCTTTCAGAACTGTTCCTCAACGGTTCCTTATCCATTATCATGATAATGCGATTGGCTCGACAGATTCGTCGGGAAGCATTCCGACGCCATAGCTGGTTTTTAACATCGTTAATATATCCATTGTTAGTTTCGAGACATCGACCTGCGAACATGATGACGCCACAATTGCCACCCATTCTTTTAACCTCCTGCGTTTTTGTTTCCGACCCGTCCGTCTCCCTTAAAGATAAAGATTCGCGCATTCGATATACCCTCGAGTCCATTGAAAAATGGCTCGCTATATCGCCTGATTTGCGTTTGGTCATATGCGACGGGTCAAATTTTGATTTTTCAGAAATCATTCTCCAGAAGTTTCCGCATGCAAATATCGAGTGTATTTTCTTCGAAAACAACAGGGAATTGGTTAGTTTGCACGGAAAAGGTTACGGCGAAGGAGAGATAGTCAATTATGCCCTCCAGCATTCCGCAAGCCTGAGGGATTCAAACTTCTTTGCGAAGTGCACGGCCAAATTATGGGTTGAAAATTATTTTGATTGCCTCAAACACTGGAATGGAAGATTTTTGTGCAAAGCATATTTTTCCAGGGTCTTTTCTCTGAGCAGTACACAATTCGAATACGTTGATACCAGATTCTATCTGGTTGATAAGGCGTTCTATTTGGAATACTTGTCCACGGTGTATCTCAATGTCGGCGGCGAGTTGGGACTGAGTCTCGAACATTGTTTTCGGGATGTGATCCAAAAGGAGAAATTCTCGAAAGTCATGTTCAATGTACCACCTGTAATCTGTGGAGTTGGCGGCGGATCGGGTACTTACTACAAAAATAATCTGAAGCGCAGAATCAAGGAAAAACTCAGATTGCGCATAGTGAAAAGAGACAAGTCATTCAGTTACCTGTTCTAGTAATCTTTGCCCCATAAAATATCTCCTCCGCCAGCTTAGCAACCGGCATCAATTCTGCTTTGACGGAAATCTGCTTTCCTGGAAATATAGTGCACCGAATAGCAGGCCGGCTACCAGTAGGAATTGTTCCAACTCGTGATCGCGGAATATCGAATCCAGTAATCCGCGTATTGCAAACATGATGATCAGCACCGCGAGTGCCAGGCCAAGCGGCTCCTTACGCATGCGCCAGGCTTGCCAGGCGAATCGGGCCAATAAAAACAAAAAGCTCCCCCATAGTATTAATCCCGGAATGCCAACGTTCAAACCAAAATCAATCCAGCTATTGTGACTGTGCGACATGCCGGCATGCCCGTATTTTTCCAGTTCGAGTTTGCGAAATGTGTCCCGCGCAATTTCCATTCCCCAGGGATGCTGCATCAGCATGCGCCACCCTTCATGCGCCCAGGCGATGCGGCTGTATTCGGACATATCGACCTGTTTTCCACTGGGAGTGAACGGGGCGGTGCCGGGATCATTGCCGTTTAACCAAAGCAGATCGTGGTCTATGTCCCAGGCGATCGGTATGGTTTCAGTAAATGTTTGCCAGCGGGAATCGATTTTGTAGGAAATCAGCGCGGTTGCCGATAGGAATGCGAGCGTTGCCAGAACAAAAATGAAGACTCGCTTCGCGGAATATACTCTCCTGAGTTCCGGAATCATGATCATCGCGCAGAGGATGAAGGTCAAAATCATGCCGACTATACCGTTTCGGTTTGTCGTAGCGATCAGCGTGACTATTGCAAACAGGAGCAGGCCGGAAACTGCCCATACAGGTACCGGCAACAGTCTGTTGCCTTTGACAAGACGGCTGAGCAAATCGGCAATCAGTATTGGCTCCAGCAAAGCAACCAGATAGCCGGCGACCCCTCTGTGATCGCCGATTCCGGCCTGACCCGGAATATATCCGCCCGCCTGTATCCAACCATTGATCAGGTCTAGTGCATTGACACACAAAAATGCGGTGATCGGAATCAGGATGCTCAACACGGCAGTTGCGGCGGGATTTTTCAAATTCGACCGCATCAGCGTATAGGCAAGTCCAAGGCCGGCAATGAAGGCCATCAATGCGGGCAGCCACTGCCCCTTCCACGTTAGAAAAGAATCCGCTGGCTGGCTGGAAATGAAGCCGGAGATAACCAGCATCCAGAGCTGCAGAGTCGCAAACAGGAGCGCCACTACCGGAAGCAGCTTGGACTCCTTTCGCAGCCCCTCCCAAAAATATTTGAGCGATAGCAGGAAAGCGATCAGCAGAAACAATTTCCGCAGTGCGATAGCATGAGGCAACGAGGAAATGAATTGCAGGCTTGCGCACAACAGCAGGAGCAACCAGCCGGCAACGCTCAGTTGAGCATCCTGAATTTCCTTGTTTATCGCAGTCCAGGATTGGCGAAAGTTCTTCATATGCAGTTCTCGGGCGCTAAACCGGCAAGTTCACCAGTTCGCGCAGTGCATCAATCGCACGTAACGCCGGCAGTTTCTGCAGGCATTCGCTCAGGCTGTCATTATGCCGATCGCAGCCTTCCTTCATGCATGGCACACAATCGCCTTCACCCTGCAGCAACACCACGTTGTTGACGCGCTGCGTGCCTTGCATGCGGTAGGGATTGCGGTCTGCCGCGTAATCCTTTGGCCATGGTCCCCATTTCACCGCGTTGGACGGGCCAAACAGCGCCACGGTAGGCGTGCCGAGCGCCGCCGCCACATGAGTGAGCGCGGTGTCGGGTCCCACATAACATTTGGCACGGTTGATGAGATAGGCGCTTTCGGCAAGACTGAGCTTGCCTGCCATATTCACCGTCCCCGACGGCATTGAGCGGAATATCTGCCCGACGTACTCCATCTCATCCGGGGCACCGCTTCCGGTAAGCACGCAACGGATGCCGCGTTTCTCAAGCCACTGCGCCAGTTCAATCCAGCCGTCCCGATGCCACATCTTGTAGGAAAACTTCGGTGACATGTGCAACACCGCAAAGGGCTCCGTTCCAATGTCAAACGGAAGTAACTCGGCAACGGTCTTCTCGTCGGATGCATCCCATGCAACCACCACCTCATAATTGCGCTTGATGCCCAGCAGGTCCACCAGCCCGAGATTCGTCAGGACCGTATGGGTGTTTACATGGTCAAATGTGGCCCAGCGTGTTAGCAGGCGTTGTTTCCACTGCTCCTTGCGGCTGCCATCCTGCATGCCAAGCCGCACCTTTCCTGCGATCCAGGCGTAAATGGTCGGCCGGTCGCCCAGTTGGGTTGTGAGCGCAAGATCGTAACGACGAAACAGGCTCAGGATGAGGCGCAAATGCATCCAGAAACGGGGACGCGCCGGGACGGTAATTACCCGGTTGACATCCGGATTACGCAGCAAAATCCCTTCCGTATGCTCAAACACCAGCACGTCTATTTTTGCCCGGGGCCAAGCCTGCCGCATCGATCTTATTACCGGCGTGGATAGCAACACATCGCCAATACGCAATGGGACTGCTACCAGTATGCTGCGCGGAGCTTTCATGCCCGCTCCTGATTGATCATATTGCCTTGATATTTTGTCTGCACAGCCATGTTGAAGCGTTTTAGGATACGGGAAATTGTTGAAGCGAACTCAATGAGCAGCCGTTGGGAATGTTAACATGGCGCACTTTAAACCCGAATTATCCATTAGAAAAATTACGTCATTCCGGCGAAGGCCGGAATCCAGATGATTAATAGTTTCCCACTCAAGTGGGACAAAATCTTGGTTTTGTCCGCTTCGCGGTGTATTTTTCATTGCTGGATACCGGCCTTCGCTGGTATGACAGTCTAATGAACTCTCCGGGTTAAATGCGCACCTGCATTGACCGCTCCGGCGTCGAGAAAACCGCGTAAACAAAGGATCTCACAGCATGTTTTCAATTCTAATCCCCACCTGGAACAACCTTGAATTACTCAAACTCTGCGTGCGCAGCATCCGTGAAAATTCAAAACATCCCCACCAGATCATTATCCACGTCAACGACGGAAGCGATGGCACGCTTGAGTGGGTGCGGACACAGCAGCTCGACTACACCCATTCACCGCAGAACGTCGGAATATGTCTGGCCGTAAACGAGGCGGCAATGCTTGCCAGGCAGGATTACATTCTTTATCTGAATGACGACATGTACTGCTGCCCCGGCTGGGACACCGCCCTGATCGAAAAGCTGAAAGGGCTGGACACCGATCTGTTCATGCTTTCCGGTACCATGATCGAGCCGCGCAATACCAATAATCCCTGCGTCATCGTGCGCGATTACGGCAGCGATGTCGCTAATTTCGATGAAGCAAGGCTGCTCGCGGAGTTGCCGCAGCAAAGCAAGAATGACTGGTACGGGGCGACCTGGCCACCCACATTGGTTAGCCGTCGCTGGTGGTTCATGGTGGGCGGATACAGCAGCGAGTTTTCACCCGGCATGAGCAGCGACAACGACTTCTCGATGAAGCTGTGGCACGCAGGCTGCAGGATCTTCCTGGGTGTTGGCAATTCGCTGGTCTACCACTTCCAGTGCAAGTCCACCGGCAAAGTGGTCAAGAACAACGGCGGCAAACAGTTCCTGCACAAGTGGGGAATGCGCCAATCGGTATTTGACCACTATTACCTGCGGCGCGGACAGACTGCCGGGGGGTTGCGTCTGGAGGAACCTGAAGATACGCGCGAATTGCGCTGGCAATTATTGCGTAGCAGGTTAAAACGGGCGTTGGGCTAACAACTGCCGAATAGAGGTCCCCTCTCCCTCTGGGAGAGGGTTAGGGTGAGGGGTATCTCGTGAACTTTCTCCCTCACCCCGGCCCTCTCCCAGAGGGAGAGGGTGATAAACAGACTTAATCGGTGCGTCCCTATTTGATTAGCCGGGCTGAATTCAGAACAGCCAACTTGCGATACTTGAGATAGGTTGTCCGCGCGTTCATGCGTGCAATATTCAGCCCTGCACTCCCGTCCAGCACGCCCAGCCGCAACAGATAAGTCCGCACGAATGCCCAGCCGCCGCGCAGTGCTGCTCCCGCCAGACCGGATCGCTTGCCGGACTCAAACATTTGCCGCGCGGCAGCGGTTGAGTATTGCTCAACCTTGCGCTCAACATCGTCTGCCGTGAGATAACTGTAATGCAGCAGAGGGCTCTTCATTTTTTCAGACCTGCCTGTCAGCAATACACTTTCATGCACCAGGCTCTCCGAGAATTTCCCCGCGCCCCGCTTGAACAGGCGCAATACGTAGTCCGGGTACCATCCGGAATGGTGCACGAATTGCCCGCAGAATTGGGACAGACGCGGGCAGTAATAACCGTCTGCTTTGCCCAAGCGCATGGCCTGTTCGATTTCGCCACGCAACTCGGGAGTAACGCGCTCGTCGGCATCGATGGAAAATATCCAGTCTTTGCCGGCATAGCCAAGCGCGCGGTTTTTTTGCGGACCGAAGCCTGGCCAATCACCGTGCACATGCACCTGTGCCCCCATCGCCCTCGCAATATTGCACGTTTCGTCCGTGCTGCCGGAATCCACCACGATGATTTCGTCCGCCCATGCTACCGACCGTAAACATTCACGGATGTTTGCCGCTTCGTTCTTGGTGATGAGAATGACGGAAAGCGATGACATTTATTGAGGTTGCCAGAATACAAGACAAATGTCCCTTATCACTTTATCTCCCTCATCCCCACCCTTCTCCCAGTGGGAGAAGGGCTTTGCATCCCTCTCCCTCTGGGAGAGGGACTGAGGGTGAGGGTAGATGTTCGTCATGGATTCAGGAAACATCAATTAGTGGCCGTTCAGGGTTGGCGTGTACTCCGGCACCCAATGTTGCAAATGCTTGCGCACGACCTCATCTGAATTGGTCGAATTGCTGCTTACCCATTCCAGCAAGCTTTGCAACTCGCCGTTCGACACGGGTCGCGCCTGCGCGATGCGCAACTTTGGGTGCGGTGTCGGCAATGTATTTTCGTCATTTGCCAGCAACTCTTCATACAACTTTTCTCCCGGACGCAAGCCGGAAAATTCGATCTTGATGTCGTCCACGGCCAAGCCGGAAAGACGAATCATATCTTTCGCCAGATCAACGATCTTCACCGGTTCGCCCATGTCGAGCACGAAGAGCTCGCCCCCCCTTCCCATACAACCTGCCTGCATCACCAACTGTGCGGCTTCGGGAATGGACATGAAATAGCGCGTGATCTCGGGATGCGTCACGGTAATCGGTCCACCCTTGGCTATTTGTTCACGGAACTTGGGAATGACACTGCCATTACTGCCGAGTACATTGCCGAAGCGCACGATAACGAAGCGGGTTCCAATCTGCTGCTGCAGGCTTTGGCATACCATTTCGGCCAGGCGCTTGGTGGTACCCATCACATTGGTCGGATTCACCGCTTTGTCAGTGGAAATCAGCACGAACGTCTCCACCCCGTGCCGTTGCGCACAAGAAGCCACGCGCCAGGTGCCAAACACGTTGTTGCGCACCGCCTGCCACGCGTTGTGGCACTCCATCAACGGCACATGCTTGTACGCAGCGGCGTGAAACACGGCGCTGGGCTTGAATTCACCAAATACCTGTTCCAATCGCGCGTCGTCGCGCACGTCGCCAGCCAGAAAAGCAATATCGAGGTGTGGAAAAGTTTTTAGCATTTCCTGCTCGATGTTATACAGCGCAAACTCGCTTGCTTCGTACAATACAAGCTTCTTCGGCAAAAAAACCGCGATCTGGCGGCACAACTCGGAGCCAATCGAGCCGCCCGCACCGGTTACCAAAACCACTTTGCCGGTCAGTTGTTCCTGCAAGCCGGCATCGTCCAGTTGAACCGGATCGCGTCCGAGCAAGTCATCCAGTTCCACCGCGCGCAGTTGTGAAATCGCAACCCGTCCGCTCAACAAATCCTCAAAGGCGGGAACCATCAGCGCTTTGATACCGTTGTCGTTGGCAAGCTCAATGGCATGCCTTCGCACCTGGTGTGGAGCGGAGGGCATGGCCAGAATGACCTGATTCACGCCGAATTTCCCGGCCCAATCCGGCAGACTATCCAGCCGCCCCAGCACCTTGATGCCATTAATCAGGCGCCCATGCTTGTCCGTGTCGTCATCGAGAAATCCGACCAGATGCCATTCATTGCTGCGTGCGAGTTCCTTGGAAAGGTTGATACCGATAACGCCCGCCCCCAGCACCAGTACCGGTTCGCCGCGCAAATGAAAATCGCCATACAGCAAATTGTCTTTCCACAAACGATAGAGCAGACGATCCCCGCCCATCACCAACAGCAACAGGATAGGATCAACGATCAACACTGAACGCGGGACGACGGCACCGACACGGAACATCCACAGGCATAGCGGAACCAGCATGGCTGCCAGCAATATCGCTTTAAGAATACGGCGCAGATCCGCCACGCTGGCAAAGCGCCAAATCCCGCGGTACAACCCCATAAACCAGAAGATCACGGATTGCAGCGGCGCAACCCAAATAAGAGTGCGCCACATCTCGCTTTGGAAAGGTAGCGGCATGTCAAAATTAAATCGCAAATAGTATGCGCCTGCCCACGCCAAAGCCGCCACGATCACATCGTGCAACACGGCTAACGCGGTGTAATGACTGA
>Ga0182021_10008009_pt1 | contig 12530 bp, 9 predicted proteins | sample 612E3MmetaG_FD_120493 | JGI IMG/M metagenome (GOLD analysis project Ga0182021, IMG submission 120493) | Permafrost microbial communities from Stordalen Mire, Sweden - 612E3M metaG (Illumina Assembly) | ecosystem: Environmental > Terrestrial > Soil > Wetlands > Permafrost | place: Sweden... | reverse complement strand
TCCATATTGACAAAATCCGGTTTGCTTACCACTGCTGATTCAGCAACGGCCGGATGTTCCAGCAGGGCCGATTCGACTTCAAAGGGACTCACCAGGTGCCCGCCGGTATTGATCACATCGTCATCACGTCCAATAAACCAGAAATACCCTTCACTGTCAATGCTTGAACGGTCGCCCGGAAGATACCATCCGTTTTTGAATTTTCTGAGATAGGTCTCTTCATTGTTCCAGTATGTCCGCATCATTGAGGGCCATGGAGGACGGATGGCGATCAGCCCTATTTTACCAGGACCATCGAATGGTTCGAATTTGTCGGCATCGATTACTGTAGCGGTAATTCCGGGAAATGGCTTACCCATCGAACCGGGCTTGATTTTCATGCCGGGATAATTGGAAATCATAATACTGCCGGTTTCTGTCTGCCAGTAAGTATCAAGAAAAGGTTTCCCGAATACTTTCTCCGACCAGATCACTGCCTCGGAGTTCAGGGGTTCCCCTACAGAAGCGAGATGCCGCAGGCTGGAAAGATCATATTTTTTTATCACTTCATCACCGGCTTTCATCAGGGAACGGATGGCTGTGGGTGCGGAATACCACATGGTGATCCGGTTTTTCTCAATGAATTTATACCAATTATCCGCCGAAAAACCGGCGTCGAGCACACACTGGGTAACTCCATTGCTGAACGCACCGATAATACCGTAAGATGTACCTGTAACCCACCCCGGATCGGCAGTACACCAGTAAATATCGTCATCACGGAGATCAAGGACCCATTTGGAGGTCAGGTATTGTGCAATGATGGAATAATGAACATGCTTAACCCCTTTTGGCTGACCGGTGGTCCCTGATGTGTAATGCAATACTGATGGGGATTCCGCATAGGTCGGATATATGTCAAAATTTTCAACTTTAGGTGTTTTGTCAAGATTAAAGACAACTTCCCTTGCCTGCAAGGGTTTAGCAGGATCATGATCCACTACGATAATGAATTCAAGCCAGGGTATTTTATCGAGGATTTTCCTGACTTTCGAAACATGTTTTTTCTGGGTAATGATTGCACGTGTTTGTGCATTTTCAAGGCGGATGAACAATGATTCATCGCCGAAAGCAGAAAATAATGGCTGAACAATGGCTCCCATCTTCAATACTCCCAGAAACCCAAGATAGAGTTCAGGAATTTTATCCATAAAGAGACAAACCCTGTCTTCCGGCTTTATACCGAGGTCCCTTAAAAACTGCCCGATGGTATTCGTGGCAAGGCGGATGTCGTTATATGTATACCGTCGTTCTGTTCCGGCAGCCCCTTCCCAGATCAGTGCCGGTTTATTACCTTTACCAAGATTGCATATCCGGTCGGAGCACATCCAACCGATATTGATTACATCCCCGGGATTGTATCCAAGTTCCGCTTCAGCAATGCTCCAGCTGAAATTTTTCACTCTCTCTTCGTACGAGTTGATATTCGACATACTTTGTAGATTTTGTCAGTGATATTGTTATCCTTCTTCCTGATGATCCTCCCCGAAATTTATTCCCTTTCCACAACTACCACAGCACATGCTGTTTCCTTAATATGTGATAATGAAACATAGATCATGGAAATTCCTTCCTTTATCGCAAATTCTGCTGCTTTCCCTGTCAGACGGATCAACGGTTTTCCAAATTTGTCATGATACACATCAATATCGGAAAAGCTGATTCCAAATCGCCAGCCTGTTCCTATCGCTTTCAGGAAGGCTTCCTTAGCAGAAAACCGTACTGCATAGTGCTGGTATTTGTTTTTCATCGGATCGCAATAGGCAATTTCACCGGCAGTGAAAATCTTCTCCCCGAAATTAGCGTTTCTTTCCATGGCTTTTTGGATCCGTCCCACTTCGATAATATCCGTTCCTATTCCGTAGATCATAACTGTTTCAGAATTCTCACTTCGTTGATCTCAACATCCTGAATAAAAAATTCATGCATTCATTCCTGTACACCCCATCATATTGAATAATGTCCGGCTGCCGGTATAGGCTGTCGTTAATCTTGTTGCACATGTTGAGTATGGAGAAAAGCGATTGTTAATCAGGGAACAAATGTAATAAAATTTACAATTGAAAATGATTATTCCCTATTGGGAAAGGAAGAAATAACGGTTCAGTATTTCAGGATCTTTTCGGAAGAAATTTTCCTGATCATTACGGCCAGCTCCTCCCGGGCTGATTCCTTACTGATAAATCCTGAAGCGCCGGCACTGATAGATTTCCTTACATACATTCCTTCGGAATGGGCACTAAGCATCAGGACAGGAATACCCGGATTGGATGTTCTGAGTTTTTCAAGGATTTCCAGGCCGGACATATCAGGCATATTGAAATCGAGGATGATCATATCCACTTCATACATCATCAGCATTTCAAAAATCTCTTTGCCGTTGCCTGCCTCACAGGTAACTTCCATGTCAGGCTCATCAGCAAGTATGTTTCTGATCCTCTTCCTGATCATCGGATAATCATCAGCAATCATCAGTTTAATCATGACAGTTAGGTTATTTTCGGTATAGTCAGTATCACTTGTGTCCCCTGTCCTTCGATACCCCGGATGACCAGATGCCCGCCAATCAATAAGGCCCTTTCACGCATCTCAATAATACCCAGTGATTTCCTGTTTATTACAGCGCTTTCGCTGATTCCGCATCCGTCATCCTGAATGCAAATTACGAAAGTTTTCTTTTTCCCGGATATTTTCACTAAAATTTTTGAAGCGCCGGCATAACGTTTTACATTCGAAAGAGCTTCCTGGACTATCCGGAATATGGCAATCGATTGTGATAATTTCAGATCGATTGATGCAATATTCGTTACTAATCTGCATTTGATCCCGGACTGATTGTTTAATTCTTCGATCAGCCATTCAATAGCAGGAATCAGGCCCAGCTCATCCAGTGCCCGTGGCCGCAGATCGCTTGAAATTTTCCGGACTGCAGGAATCGTCTCATCGATCACCGTCATCATCTCCCTGGTAAGATCTATGATAGGTTTTGCTTCTTTTTTATTTCTAGTGGTTGTCAGTTTCTTAATAATACCCGAAGCATCCATTCTTATCGCTGACAGATATTGTCCGAGACCATCATGAAGTTCCCTTGAAACCCTTGCACGCTCTTCTTCACGGATCATCTGAAGATGCTGGGCAAAATTTTCCAACCGGTCCTTTGATTCCTTTAGTGCCAGTTCTGTTTTTTTCCTGTCGGTGATATCCTCTACCATGACCAGGAAATGATCCACACCATGATCATTATTCCGTATTGCGGTTATTGTTGCATATCCCCATATAATGTCCTTATTCTTTTTAATATACCTTTTTTCCGTCCGGTAAACAGGAATTGTTCCTTTGATCAACTTTTTGATTGATAGAATGTCCCCATGCAAATGATCCGGATGGGTAATTTCTTTAAAAGTAAGATGTGACAACTCCTCTTCCGAAAATCCAAACATTTTAAGGAAAAAAGGATTCGATCTTACAAAATGAAAACCTTTACCGGTCAATGCAATCCCGATTGGGGCTTCAATGAACATTCTTTTGAAATCTTCATCACTTTTTATTGGAATTTTTTCAGTAAAGGGCTTTTTTCTCCTCATCATTTAAGTTTTGCTGCATAATGAAATTCTCATCGCCGCAAGCCAATAAAATTCAGAATTGTGTTTATCCAGTATTTTATAAAACCAATCCTCTGGGAATTAACAACAGGAACTGACTCCCTGAACCGGAGTCGTTAAAACCGGCAGGTAAATTTATAAAATTCTTTTAAGATAATAATGGATTTTAAATTTTCCTCAGGTTAAGCCGCCGTAATACCGGCGCTGCTTTTGCAGTCGCCCCGACGATGAGGAGTGTCATGGCGCCGCCAAAGATCACGGAAGGGATCAATCCCATAAGCTTCGCTGCGAGGCCTGATTCAAATGACCCGATCTCATTCGAAGAGCCGATGAAAATGCTGTTCACGGAAGCAACCCTTCCTCGCATCGCATCCGGCGTTACCAGCTGCAGAGTGGTAGCGCGGATGATCACGCTGATATTGTCGAATAATCCGCTGAGAAATAACATCCCCATTGAAAGATAAAAATTCCGGGAAAGAGCAAAAAAGATAATGCTCAGGCCAAACCCTGCAACCGCAATAAGCATGTATTTCCCGGCATGAACCATCGGCGGCCGGTAAGCGATCAGGAACGACATGACGATTGCACCGATCATAGGGGCAGCACGGAGAAAACCGAGCCCCTGGGGACCAACTTTCAGGACTTCCGACGCAAATATGGGTAACATGGCGACGGCACCACCGAAAAGAACGGCAAACATATCGAGTGACATGGTTGCTAGCAGGATTTGGTTTTTAAACACAAACCGCAATCCCGTTTTCAGGCGTTCAAAAAGTGTTTCGTTGTCTTCAGTAACGGGTACCGGTTTATTGGTAATATTGGTCAATAAAATGACAGCGAGGAGCATCATGAAAATAACCGTTATATACGCAATTTTCACTCCAAGAAACCCAAAGATCAATCCGCCGATGGCCGGTCCGGTAATGGCGCCGATGTGCCATATGGTGCTGTTCCATGTCGAGGAATTGGTGTAAAGCTCTCTAGGAACGATCTGCGCCATCAATGCGATGGATGCAGGATAAATGAAAGCCCTGCATATCCCGCTCACTGCTACAGTCACAAAAAAAGGAAAAATGCCGATCATGCGGAATGTCCTCTGGAGATCGAAGCTGAAAACCAGGAGGACCACGGTTCCCACCAGGAATAAGAATAAAAACAATAGAATGATCCCTTTGCGGTTGAACCGGTCGGCGATATGACCAGCATATAAAGCAACGACGATAAAAGGCACCGCTTCAACCAACCCGATCAATCCGAGTGAAAGGGGATCTTTGGTAAGTTCATAGACCTGCCAGCCAATGATCAGGCTCTGCATCTGGATGGCTATGGTCATGAAGAAGCGGAAGCAGATAAAAAGCCTGAAATCCCTGACTTTCAGCGCTGCATAAGCATCGTGTTTTGGCGTAAGATTATTCCTCTTCAGTTTCTTGTGCTTCGTAATCTTTAAGCAGCTTATCCTGGATCTCACCCGGTACCTGGACGTACTCGGCAAATTTCATGTTATAGGTGGCCCTTCCGCTTGTCAGCGAGCTCAGGGCAGTGGAATAACGGTTCATTTCGGCCAGTGGTACCCTCGCTAGGATCTTCTGGTATGTACCTTCGCTGTCCATTCCCATGATGATGGCCCTGCGTCCCTGGAGATCGGTCATTACATCGCCCATCTTTTCTTCAGGAACAATAACTTCCACATCATAGATCGGTTCGAGAATCTTCGGACCTGCATTTTTAAATGCCTCTCTGAAGGCATTCCTTCCTGCCAGCCTGAAGGAGATTTCATTGGAGTCGACCGGGTGCATCTTGCCGTCATACACATTAAAAACGATATCTCTCGCATAGGATCCTGTTAGCGGCCCCTCCTCCATTTTCTCCATGACTCCTTTAAGAATTGCAGGCATGAAACGGGCATCAATGGCACCCCCGACAATGCAATTATGCATCAACAGCTTCCCGCCCCATTCAAGGTCGATTTCATCTCTTCCGCGGATCGGGAACTCCGACTGGTCAGCCATCCCTTCACGGTATGGTTCGATCATCATATGCACTTCCCCGAACTGCCCTGCACCGCCTGATTGTTTTTTATGCCTGTACATCGATTTTGCAGATTTTGTGATGGTTTCACGATAGGGGATTTTCGGTGCAAGAAAATCGATACCGATCTTTTCCAGGTTTTCCAGGTGCCATTTGGCGATATTCAGATGAAGCTCGCCCTGACCCTGAAGGATGATCTGCTTTAATTCCTTTGAATACTGAACCACCAGCGTAGGATCCATCTTGCCCATGGTATTCAGGAGCATACCAAGTTTTTCATCGTCTCCCTGGTTCTTCACCTTAACAGCGACCCTGAACCGTGGATCCGGGTAAACCATCGGAGGAATGATATCATCAGGATTCTTCAGGGAATTCAGGGTATTGTTGGTAAAGGTATTTTTCAGCTTGATGGTGGCACCAATATCGCCTGCCGTAAATTTCTCGACTTTTTCCCGGTTCTTCCCATTGATCACGAACAACTGTGATAATCTTTCCTTTGAATTGTGCCGGGAAGCATTGATCATATCCATTGCTTCGGTGATCTCGCCGGCATAAACCTTGAAGAAAGATAATTCGCCGAGATGCTGTTCGATAGCAGTTTTAAAGACAAATGCCGTTGCCGGATCCTTTGTTTTGCATTTCAGCTCTTTACCATCGGTCGTCCTGATCGCCGGCATCTCATCCGGTGAAGGGAGACTTGTCGTTATAAACTCCAGCAGCCTGCCGGTACCTGTATTCTGTCTGGCGCAGACACACATTACCGGGAATATTCCACGGGAGATCAATCCCGACTTTAGTCCTTTGGCAACCTGCTCTTCCGTTAATGTACCTTTATCGAAAAAGATTTCCATCAGGGTTTCATCTTTGGAGGCCAGCTCTTCGATCAGGGTATTGTGCAATTCATTTGATTTAGCCTTTTCACTTTCAGGAATATCAGTGATTTCTGCCTTGCCTCCCCCCTGCGGGTATTTGTACATTTTCATTTTCAGGAGGTCGATGATGGAATTGAAACCGGTTCCCGGATTGACAGGGTATTGTAACAGCGTAATGTTTTTCCCGAATTGCTGTCGCATCTGGCGGATGGCTTCATCAAAATTGGCGTGCTCCTGGTCAAGGTGGTTGATGATAAATACGACGGGTGTATGATTTTTATCGGTATACCTCCAGGTGATTTCCGTACCCACTTCCACGCCGTTCTGGGCATTGACGACCATCAGGGCAGTATCAGCTACCCTGAGAGAGGCCACAACCTCACCGATGAAATCATCAAAACCGGGCGTATCGATGATATTGATCTTCTTATCGTCATATACCGTATAAAGAACGGATGAAACAACCGAGTTTTGCCGTTCAAGTTCGATCGGCCGGTAATCGGAAACAGTATTTTTATCTTCCACTGTGCCTTTGCGGGTGATGACGCCACCTTCAAACAACATGGCTTCGGCAAGTGTGGTTTTGCCCGATTTTGCACCACCGATCAGGGCAATGTTGCGGATTTCACTGGTTTGGTAAACCTTCATGGTAACTTGTTGAATTAATGATAGAACACTGGTAATTATGAAAAGGGTTGCAAAATTAGAAAAAGAAATGGAAAAAGCAAAGGGTCAGAGTGAAAGGGTAACAAGCTCTTTTATGACATGCCATCTCTCCTCAGTCATCTTCGATCCCATGAATTCGATGACATTCCCCGCGAGCAAAGCCCCCAGTTCACCACATTTTCTGATGGGCAGTTCATTGACAAGCCCGTAAAGGAACCCTGCGGCGTAGAGGTCACCGGCACCGGTGGTATCAACCGGATGAACAGGAATCACCCCGATCTCAGAAATCTCATCGCCCCTTTTAATAAGGGATCCTTTACTTCCTGTTTTCACCACGACAATATTACAAAGTGTCCCGATCTCCTTAAGTGCCTCCTTGGGATCCTTGCCGGTAAATGCCTTTGCTTCCTCTTCATTGGCGAAGACGATATCGATATACTCTTTTACAGTGGCTTTCAGAAAATCAAAATTAGCTTCTACTACATTATAGCTGGCCAGGTCGATGGCGACCGTCAGGTTATTCTCTTTGCCTTTCTGTGCAGCCTTTTTAACAAGATCATGATTCTGGACCAGGTAACCTTCGATCATCAAATAATCATAGTTCCCGAAATTAAATGCTTCGATCATATCTGCTGTAAGCTCTCCCGACGATCCGAGGAATGTGGCAAAGGTACGTTCGGAATCAGGCGTCACGAGGGCGATGGCACGTCCTGTTTCACTGCTGCTGTGGATCATATGCGGTTCAACACCTGCATTGATCATGTCTTTCACAAAGTAGCCTCCCAACTCATCTTCCCCGATGGCCCCGATATAACCGGCATGAGCACCTAATTTTGCCAGGCTATGCATCATATTGGCAACCGAACCTCCTGCAGAGCGGCTCCAGTGATAATTCTTCAGCGCTTCGATGATTTCATTGCTGCGCTCCTTATCCACCAGTTGCATGCTTCCCTTTGGAAGACCAAGCATTTCAAGAATATTGTCGCTTTCGACAGAGATCATGATATCGACAAGGGCATTGCCGATCCCGAGAATTTTTTTCATAGTGGCTTTTATCCGGTGAGAGAGCAAAAATAAAAAAAAGACCCGGAATGAACCGGGTCTTTTCAGGGATTGGGACGTGCAGGTAAAGTATTTTCTTTCAGATACCCTGATACTCTGCAGAAAAGAGAATTATTCCTTGAAGATCTTTTTCATAGGATATAATTTTTATGGATAGCCAGTAATGAGAAGAAGACAATAAAAGGACTGAATGGTTGCCTTGATTGAAAAATTACACAGTAATTTTTAATGTCTTTTGATAATGATGTCTAATATAAATATAAAAACATTTAATTTTAAAATCCGAAAAAAATCCAATGATATGAAAAAAGTCTTCTCTGTTTTGCTGGTTGTAATTTCTATACCTCTTATTGCCCAGCATAAATTATCACCTGTAGCAAATCCCAGTGCTGTTGTCATGGCAGGCGGGGCAAGGTTTACTGTACTGACGCCCGGAATGATCCGGATGGAATGGGACAGTCTGGGTAACTTCGAGGATTATGCGTCACTCCTTGTGATCAACCGGAATCTTCCTGTCCCTGAATTCAGGGTAAAACAATCAAAAATTAAAACAGAGATCCAAACAAAGGTTTTGAAGCTGACCTATTGGAACGGTAAAGGTAAATTTACAGCGGCGAACCTGAAAATTGAGCTACTTTTTTCCCCTCCCTCTGGCCCTTCCCCTGGGAGGGGGAAGGATTTGGTGTTGGGACTTACCTGGACCCCCGGTTCAACCTCAGCCGCCAATCTCAAAGGTACTTACCGTACGCTCGATGGTTACGACGGCAACGTTAACCTTTACAGGAAAGATACGATGAAATTGGAGGATGGAATTATTTCAAAAGACGGCTGGTATCTTCTTGATGATTCCCGGCGGTATCTGTTCGATGACAGTGACTGGCCATGGGTGATGTCACGCGAAAAAGGAACACGCCAGGACTGGTACTTTTTTGCTTACGGAAATGATTACAAACAAGCCTTAAAGGATTTCACTGCTATTGCCGGAAAAATTCCCATTCCTCCTGTCTGGACCTTTGGTTACTGGTGGTCACGATACTGGAGTTATACCGATCAGGAATTAAAGGACCTCGTGGCAACTTTGGAGCTTTACGATATACCGCTTGATGTCCTGGTGATCGACATGGACTGGCACATCACAGATCCCCCGGGTGTTGACAGGAAGAAAAAGGAAGATGAAATCCATGATGCCGTTGGTTGGACCGGATACACCTGGAATAAAAACCTTTTCCCCGATCCGGATAAATTACTTAAATGGGTGAAGGATAGGGATCTTAAAGTGACGATGAACCTTCACCCTGCATCCGGCATTAATCCCTGGGATGATCAATACCCCGAATTTGCAAAAGCCATGAATTTCGATACTACCGGAAAGCGGAATATCCCCTATGAGATGGATGATAAAAAATTTGCAGAAAATTATTTTAAGATTCTTTTAAAACCCCTTGAAAAACAGGGCATTGATTTTTGGTGGATCGATTGGCAGCAATGGCCCTATTCAAAAAAATACGCGGAATTAAGCAACACCTGGTGGGTGAATTATTGCTTTTTCACCAACATGGAAAGAGAGAATAAAGCCAGGCCATTATTGTACCACCGATGGGGAGGCCTTGGCAACCATAGGTTCCAGATCGGTTTTTCAGGGGATACTTACATTACGTGGAATTCACTGGCCTATCAACCCTATTTTACAGCGACGGCTTCCAATGTTGGCTATGGTTACTGGAGCCATGATATCGGTGGTCATCAGCTAAAAGAAGGAATGAAAAATATGGATCCTGAACTGACCACCCGATGGATCCAGTTTGGGGTATTCAGTCCGATCCTCCGCACCCATTCCACAAAAAACCCGCTGATCTATAAAGAACCATGGTTATACCCCTTTGAAAATTTTAAAGCTATTCATGATGCTATCCATTTCCGGTATGAGCTGGTCCCTTATATTTACACAACAGCAAGAGAAGCCTATGATTCAGGAGTTTCAATATGCCGGCCAATGTATTATGATTGGCCTGATAAACCAGAAGCTTATCAATACAAGGACCAATATATGTTTGGTGATAATATCCTGGTTGCCCCTGTCATTCATCCGGCATCCGGCATCCGGTATCCGGTATCTGTCAGCAACCAGCTTTCCGAGGTCAACGTCTGGCTCCCCGAAGGCAATTGGTACGAATGGTTTACCGGGACAATGCTGGAAGGTGGGAAAACTTATAACAGGACATTCCTGTTGAATGAAATCCCTGTTTATGTGAAAGCAGGTTCAGTAATTCCTGGCTACCCGAAGGTACATAACCTTAAAGAAAAGCCAACTCAACTTATTCTAACTGTTTTTCCCGGGAAAAATACCGCTTACCGGTTATATGAAGATGATGGTGTATCCAACAATTATAAGGAAGGGGAATTTGCACTTACCTCCATTGAAACGGATGTGCGACCCGGCTTGGTTACCCTGGTTATTCAACCTTGCGAAGGGAAATACACCGGTATGCCTGATACACGCTCTTATGAGTTAAGATTTATCGGATCACCCGTTCCTTCTGAGGTTGAAGTGAATGGAACAAAATATTCTTATGTTGAAAAAGGGGTTGCTCCCGGATGGAATTATTCTGCAGATGATCTTACCGTACACCTTTTCATTCCCGGAACATCATGTCATGAAAAACTGACCGCTTCAGTAAAATTTTCCGGCGATCAGTTACTCTCGCCGGAACAGCTCAATGGCAAGGAAGGCCAGTTCCGAAGAGTAGCGCTGGCTGTTAAAACATTGAAATTTGCCGGTGCCTGGGCAATTCCTGATTTTTTATCATTTATGGAACAAACCACCACGAGGATCCAATATAATCCTCAAAAATTTTCAGATGAAATAAAACTTTTCGATCAGAACCTGAAAAAAATCCCGGAATTGATGAAAAGCTGGGTTTTTGATGAATCATATAAGAAAAAGGTGATGGAATTGCTGGCCTATTGAAATAAAAAAGCCCTCCCTGAAATAATAATTTCCTCCTTTTGTCGTCTATATTTAGACCAATTCGAAATAAAATGATCAACCGATCTTTTATATTTGTCATCCAGTTTTTATTGCTTGTTGCGGCAGGATGTTCACAAAATCAAAAAGCCAATACCATGAATTATAAAAAGCTTACCCCTGAAGAAGAACAGGTGATCGTTTATAAAGCCACAGAGAGGCCGTTCTCCGGAAAATATGAGAATTTCTGGGAAAAAGGAACCTATGTATGCAAACGCTGCGGTGCACCATTGTATCGTTCTGAAAGTAAATTCGATGCACAGTGCGGTTGGCCCGGCTTCGACGATGAGATACCCGGTGCAATCAAACGTCAGACGGATGCCGACGGTCAACGTACAGAGATACTCTGCGCAAAATGCGGAGCCCACCTTGGACATGTATTTGCCGGGGAAGGATTTACCCCGAAAAATGTCTGCCATTGCGTGAATTCCATCTCACTCGATTTTACTCCTGCTGCCGGTGATAATCCCGGTAATACTAAAAAAACCGATACCGCTGTTTTTGCAGGGGGATGCTTCTGGGGCGTCGAATATTATATGCAGAAAGCCAAAGGCGTGATTTCGGTGGTTTCAGGTTATACCGGTGGACACAAGGATCATCCGACATACCAGGAAGTCTGCTCCGGGACTACGGGACATTACGAAGCAGTGGAGATTGCCTTCGATCCGTCACAAACGAACTTTGAAAATGTCGAACGGCTTTTTTTCGAGATTCACGATCCTACCGAATGGAATCACCAGGGGCCCGATTGGGGGGAACAGTACCGCTCAGCCATTTTCTACAGGAATGAAGAGCAGAAAAAAACGACTGAAAAATTAATCGGTCTTCTAAAAACAAAAGGATTCAAGGTGATTACTGAAGTCAAGCCGTTTACTAAATTCTGGAAAGCCGAAGATTACCACCAGGATTATTACGAGCACAAGGGGACTACTCCCTATTGCCATGGATATGTGAAACGGTTTTAACCGAGCCTGGCTGTCAGTTCTTCCTTGGTTTCCTGGACAAACAAAAATTCCCCTGTAGCCATACCAATCACTGCATTCCCGTATTCCTCTTCTGTCGGGTCTGTTATTTTCAGGATGTAATGGGTGTTAAGGATCACCGGGGTGTCTTTTTCAAGTCCTTCTTCGCTTTCCTTCACGAGAGTTACTTTAATGAATTGTGAGATCTTGATTATTTAAGTAAGTATTCGTTTATTTAATTGTCTGTTTTTCCTGCCTGACGTCAGGCAGGAAT
>Ga0182021_10008008_pt1 | contig 12530 bp, 9 predicted proteins | sample 612E3MmetaG_FD_120493 | JGI IMG/M metagenome (GOLD analysis project Ga0182021, IMG submission 120493) | Permafrost microbial communities from Stordalen Mire, Sweden - 612E3M metaG (Illumina Assembly) | ecosystem: Environmental > Terrestrial > Soil > Wetlands > Permafrost | place: Sweden... | reverse complement strand
GGCTGGTGCAGATAGCGCGCGAACAGTTCCGGCATAACCCCCGGCTCGCCGCGCAACAGCACCGGCATGGTCAGGGCGGCGATCTGCGCCAGGCGCCGGCGCAGGTCGGTCAGCACGGCCGAACGGCCGAGGCTGAGCAATGTGAGCCCCGCCTGCGCTTGGCCGCCGCCGTTCCTCAGTGCGCGCTTGACCGTGGCGAGCAGCTTTTGCAGGGCAATCGGTTTTTCCAGGAAATCGATGGCCCCTATGCGCGTGGCCTCCACCGCAGTTTCGATCGTGCCGTGTCCGGACATCATCACCACCGGCATGGTCAGCTGGCCGTTCGCGGCCCATTCCTTGAGCAGGGTGATGCCGTCGGTATCGGGCATCCAGATGTCTAGCAGCACCAGGTCGGGGCGCTCTGCGCTGCGCAGCGCGCGCGCGCGCGCGGCGTTTTCCGCCAGTTGCACCGTGTGGCCTTCGTCGGCGAGGATCTCCGACAGCAGTTCGCGGATGCCGATTTCGTCGTCGACGACCAGTACTTGTGACATCAGGCCGCCTTCGCCGATTCGCGTTGCAGCGGCAGCATGATGCTGACGCTGGCGCCGCGGCCGGGCAGGTTTTCCACCCTGACCGCGCCGTTGTGTTCGTCGATGATCTTTTTCACGATCGCCAGGCCCAGCCCGGTGCCCCTGGGCTTGGTGGTCACATAGGGCTCGAACACGCGCGTCATGATGGCCTCGGGAAAGCCGCAGCCGTTATCGCTGACTCTGAGGCACGCCTGATGGCCGGCGCGCTCGGTCTCGACTTCGATGCGCGGACCGGCGCTGCCCGCCAGTGCGTCCTGGGCGTTTTGCAGCAGATTGTGTATCACCTGGCGCAGTTGTGTCGGATCGCCCATGACTCGCGGCAGCCCGGCCTGCAGCGCGGGCTGCACCAAGGCGCCGGTATGCTCATATAGGGCCAGAACCTCGCGCACCAGGGCGTTCAGGTCTAGCGGCTGCAGGCTCGGCGCCGGGGTGCGCGCATATTCGCCGAAATCGTCCACCATGCCCTTCATCGCCGCCACCTGATTGATGATGGTCTCGGTTGCGCGGTTGAGCGTGGCCGCGTCCTCGGGCGGGAGCTTGTTCGCCAGCTTCGCCTGCAGGCGCTCGGCCGAGAGCTGTATCGGCGTAAGCGGATTCTTGATCTCATGCGCCAGGCGCCGCGCCACCTCGCCCCAGGCGGTGGCCCGCTGCGCCTGAACCAGGGCGGTGACGTCGTCGAACACGACCACATAGCCGCCGCCGCTCGCTCGCGGCAGCACCGAACCGCGCACCAGCAGCATGCGCTCTTCCAGTCCCAGTTGCTGCTGCCAGGTGTCCGCGTCGTGCTGCTCGAACCCGGCGACGATGGCGCGCGCCAGAGGCTGCAGCCGCGGCCATTCGGAAAGGACATGGCCCTTCAGATCGTCGAACGCTTCCTGCAGGATGGCGCCGGCGCCGTGATTCACGGTGCTCAGGCGCAAGTCCTCGTCGAAGACCAGCACGCCGGCAGACAGGTTGGCGAGGATATTCTCCAGATATGCCTTGGCCGTTTCGAGTTCGGCGCGGTGCGATTCGGCCACCCTGCGCGCGTCGTCCAGCTGCTCTGTCATGCTGTTGAACGACTGCGTAAGTATGCCCAGTTCATCGCTGCTCGTTACCTGGGCGCGGCGGCTGTAGTCGCCGCGCGCCACCGCCTGGGTGCCGGCGGCGAGCAGCGCCAGGGGTTCGGATAATCGTGCCGAGAGCAGGAAGGCGAGCGCCGTCGCGGAGAACAGGGTCAGCAGCAGCGTCAGCGTCAGTGTCAGGATGTAAATCTCCTTCAGGCCCTGGCGCGACAGCGACAGCTCCTTGTAGTCGCGATACACTCCCTGCACCGCTTCCGCGTCCCGCGCCAGCGTAGGCGGCACCGGCTGCAACAGTTGCAGCAGGCGTTCGTCCTCGGCGATGCTGAGCGCCGCCACGGGAACCAGCACGCGCAGACTCAAGCCCTGGTCGGGCGCGCCTTCGAGCGCAGCATAAGCCCGGTTTTGCCGCGCCTGGCGCTGGATGGCGGCACTGGGCATGTCGGGCAGGAGTTTGCCCACGCCCCTGCTCGCGCTGGCGATGACCTTGCCGCCGGAGGACAGCAGCAGCGCATCGTTCACGCCCGCCTGTTCGCGCAGCCGGTTGAGCAGCACGACCTGCTGCGCCGGCGTCTTGTCGGAAAGCTCGAGCGCCATGCGGCGCGCCTTGTCGTGGAGTTCCGTGAGCAGCAGGTCGAGCGCGGTGCGGCCGAGGTTGAGTCCGCCCTCGAGCGCGTTGTCCACGCGCACGTCGAACCAGGATTCGATGCTCTTCGCCATGAACTGCAGCGATACCACGTACACCAGGCCTCCGGGCACGATCACCATGGGCAGAAACATCAGCAGAAAGCGCAGGGTCAGGCGCGAGCCGAACACGCGGGCGCGCAATTTGGCCGTAAGCACCCACAATTGATAGCCGATCAGCGCGAGCAACGCCGCGGCCAGCGCCGCGTTCAGGCCGAGCAGCAGCGCGTAGTGGCGGGAAAACAGGGCGGTGTTGCCGCTCGCCGCCGCCAAGAGGAACAGCAGGATCGCGCCCAGCGCCACGCTGAATATGAGCACGTATTTCATTGGGGCGCCTTCTCCGTCACCGGCGCCTTGACCCTGAACGGCCAGCGCCGCCATTCGGAGGCGAGATTCCATTCCCGGCTGGTGAGCGCGTTCACCTGGAACGGCTTGGGCAACTGGGTCACGTCGAGCCGCATGCGCAGCCCTGCTTCGTAATCGGTCCCGGCGCCTGCCTCTGCGCGCTCGAGCACCTGCCACGAGCGCACCCGCGACAGCACACGCAGCGCGTCGGCAAGAGTCGAAAAGCTTTGATAGAGGGCGCCGCTCGAAATGCGGTATTGGCGCGTGAGCGCGTGGTAGGACAGGCGCAGCATCAGCTGCCGGCTGATGCTGTCGTCGAACCAGTACCAGCGTTTGCGCGTCAACTCGAATTCGACCTGGAAGTACAGCGCCACGCCTTTGTTGATCGCGTCCTCGAGCCGCGGATTTAGTTCGATCTCGAAGTCGGCGTCGAGGACGTAGCCGTCGTCGTTGCCTTCGAGCGAGACCTGGCTGATGTCTATGTTGCTGGCGCGCGTTGGCGCGCTCCAGCCGAGCACGAGCGCGAGCAGCAGCGAAACGAGCAGCCGCAAGGTCATGTGCTAAGTTTTTTCCAGCAGCGCATAGAAAAAGCCGTCATGCCGCGCATCGGGCAGGAGCTGCCCTCCCTCGAGTCCCGCCAGCGGCAGGCGGCGGGCTCCGTCGCGGCGTGCCAGGAAGGACTCGATCGTCTGTGCGTTTTCCTGCGGGAACACGGAGCACGTCGCATACAGCAATTTACCACCCGGCGCCAACTGTTGCCACAGCGCATCCAGCATGCGGATCTGGGTCGCGGCCAGTTGGGCGATGTCGCTTTCGCGGCGCAGCCATTTGATGTCCGGGTGGCGCTTGACCACGCCCGAAGCGGTGCAGGGCGCATCGAGCAGAATGCGCTCGAAGGGCGCGCCGTCTGACCAAGCCGCGGGCGACGCGCAGTCGCCACAGACGACGCGCGCGGAAAAACCCAGCCGCGCGAGATTGTCGCTGATGCGGGGCACGCGAGCCGGGTCGTTGTCCAACGCCGTGAGCGCGCAATCCGCGAGTTCCAGGATATGCCCGGCCTTGCCGCCCGGTGCGGCACAGGCATCGAGTACCCGCATGCCGGGGTGTACGTCGAGCAGCGGAGCAGCGAACTGGGCGCCGGCGTCCTGCACCGATACCTCGCCTGCGCCGAAGCCGGGTAGGGACTCTATCGGCACCGGGCGCTCGAGCAGGATCGCCTGCTCTCCGGCGAGCTCGCCGGAGAGGCCGCGCTCGCCCAGTTTGGCGAGATACTGCTCGACCGTGAGCCGGCGCCGGTTGACGCGCAGGGTCATCGGCGGGTGCAGGTTGCCCGCATTCAGGACGGATTCCCAGTGTAGCGGCCAGGCTGCGCGCACGCGGTCTATCCACCATTGGGGGTAGGAGTAGTGGGCGGTGTCGGAGTCGCAGCGCGCGACGAGCGCGTCTGCCTCGCGCAGGTAATTGCGCAATACGGCGTTCGCAAGGCCCTTGGCCGCGGGTTCGAGGCGCGATACCGCGCGCACCGCCTGATCCACCGTGGTATGGCTGGTGCGCGGGCGCGCGCGCAGCTGGTACAGCGCGGCGAGCAGCAGCGCATGCAAGGCGGGTTTGGCGGGCTTGCGCAGCAGCTCCGCCAGGATCGCGTCGAGCAGGCCGAGGTTGCGCAGCGTGCCGTAGGCGAGATCCTGCACGGCCGCGCGCAGGCTGGAGCCGGCTTCCAGGCGCTCCAGCGCGTCCGACAGACTGCGGCCGGCGCGCACCTGCGCGACGGCGTCGCCGGCTGCGTACAGCGCTTGCTCTAGATTGGCTGATTTGGACAAGGCAATGGGCGGCGCGCCAGCCGCCGAGGCTGCCGTGCCAGAATGGTGATGGACGAACCCGGCATCCTACACCGGGAAGGGGGCGCAGAGTACCGGAACGACGGTTCAGGCCTGCGGGCGCAAGCCGCGTTACGCCATCGCGCGCAGGCGCTCGATGCGCAGCTCGGTGGCGGGGTGGGTGCTGAACAGGCTCTGGATGCCGCTGCCGGAGAGCGGGTTGACGATCATCATCTGCGCCGTCGCCGGATGCTCCTCGGCTGCCACAAGAGGAAGGCCCTTGGCGTAACGCTCCATTTTCTGCAGGGCATCGGCGAGCGCGTCGGGGTCGCCGCTGATCTCGGCGCCACCGCGGTCAGCCTCAAATTCCCGTGCGCGCGAGATCGCCATCTGGATCAGCATGGCCGCGACCGGCGCCAGGATCATCACGATCAGCCCGACCACCGGATTGGGGCGCTCGCCATCGCCGCGCCCGCCTAACAGAAAGCCGAATTGGGCGATCGAGGAGATTGCTCCGGCCACGGTGGCGGCGACGGTGGAAATCAGGATGTCGCGGTGCTTCACGTGTGTCAGTTCGTGCGTCATCACGCCGCGCAACTCGCGCGGCGTCAACAGCTGCAGGATGCCGGTGGTCGCCGCCACCGCGGCATGCGCGGGATCGCGCCCGGTGGCAAAGGCATTGGGCTGGGCTTCGTCGATGAGATAGACGCGCGGCATGGGCAGCCCGGCGCGCTGCGCCAATTCGCTCACCACGTTGTAGAGCTGTGGCGCGCTCGCCGCATCGACTTCCTGCGCGTTGTACATGCGCAGCACCATCGCGTCGGAGAACCAGTAGGCGAAAATGTTCATCGCGCCGCCTAGCACGAGCGCGAGCAGCATGCCATTCGCCCCGCCAAATGCGGCGCCGACGACGCCGAACAGCGCGACGATGCCAGCCATCAGGATAGTGGTCTTGAGCCAGTTTCCGAACATCCCGGGGATTCCTTCTAACGTTGGCTATTCAGGCCGTTAGATGGCGCCCTTCGGGCAAAGTTCAAGCCGCTCGCCCGCCGCAAGCGGCAAGCCGGCGAGGAACTGCGCCGCCGCCAGCTTCTTGCCGCCGGCGCGCTGCAGCTCCAGCACACGCAGCGACCCGGTACCACAGGCCACGACTATGCCCTTTGCGCCGGCCTCGAGTATCGTGCCGGGCGTGCCCTCCGCCGGACTCACGACCGCGCGCCAGATTTTCAGTCCGACGCCTCTTATCATCGTGGAGGCGCCGGGCAGCGGATTGAAGGCGCGCACCTTGCGCTCGATCACCGGCGCGGCCTCGCTCCAGTCGACCCCGGCTTCCGCCTTGGCAATTTTTGCGGCATAGCTTGCGCCTGCTGCCGCTTGGGGCTCCGCCCGCAACTCGCCGCGCTCGAGCCGGGCGAGCACGGCCACGATCATGCGAGCGCCGAGTTCGGCGAGCTTGTCCTGCAGGACCGCGCTGGTGTCCGCCGCCGCGATGGCCAGGGATTCGGTGGCGAGCAGCGGACCGGTATCCAGTCCCCGGTCCATCTGCATGATGGATATGCCGGTGCAGCTGTCGCCGGCGAGTATGGCGCGCTGAATCGGCGCCGCGCCGCGCCAGCGCGGCAGCAGCGAAGCGTGGATATTGATTGCGCCCAACCGCGGCAGGGCGAGCACTGGCTCTGGCAGAATCAGGCCATAGGCCGCGACCACCATGGCATCGACGCCGAGTGAGCCGAGGAGCGCGAGCGTCGCAGGGTCTTTCAAACTGACGGGTTGGTACACCTCGAGACCGCGTTCCTGCGCCAGCGCTTTTACCGGGCTGGGCACCAACCTCAGCCCGCGGCCTGCGGGCCTGTCGGGCTGGGTAAGCACGAGAACGACCTCATGCCCCGCATGCAGCAGCGCCGCCAGGGCGCGCGCGGCGAACTCCGGGGTACCGGCGAAAACAAGGCGCATCGGCGGGGGAGGCGGGCCGCGGATTACGCGCTCTGACGCTGCTGCTTCTGCAGCTTGGCGCGAATGCGGGTTTGCTTCAGGCGCGACAGGTATTCCACGAACACCCTGCCCTTCAAGTGGTCCATCTCGTGCTGGATGCAAACCGCAAGCAGGCCCTCCGCCTCCATCGTGAACATCTGGCTGTCCAGACCGAGCGCACGCACGCTGATGCGCTCGGCGCGGGGGATTTTCTCGTAAATGCCGGGCACGGACAGGCAGCCTTCTTCGCAGTCGGCCACCCCGGCAGCGGTGACGATTTCCGGATTGATCAGTGTCAGAAGTTGATCCCGAGTATCCGACGCGTCGATGACGATAACCCGCTTATGCACGTCCACCTGGGTCGCGGCAAGGCCGACGCCGGGCGCGGCGTACATGGTCTCGGCCATATCGGCGACCAAGGCAAGGATGCTTGCATTTACTTCCTCGACCGGCGCGGCGATTTTGTGCAAGCGGGCATCGGGATAGCGCAGGATGTGTAGGCGAGACATAAAAACTTGCTAATTGAACGGATTAGGTGCTAAATTTAATGAAGTCTGTAAAAAGCGTGCTAGACTTTATATGATTCAGCCCTCTATTTAGATAGGTTCGAGGCTCCTATGCGCAAGTCTATCATATCCGCCCTGTTCGCCGCGGCGCTGCTGGCCACCCCCCTCATGGCGCAGCAGCGATCGGAGATCAAGCTGCAGGACAACGCGCCTGATCGCTATATAGTCGTCCCCGGCGACACGCTGTGGAGCATTGCGGGCAAGTTTCTCAAGGATCCTTGGCGCTGGCCTGACGTGTGGAAGCTGAACCGGAGCGAGGTCAAGAACCCGCACTTGATCTATCCCGGCGATGTCATCGTGCTCGACCGCTCCGGGCAACAGCCGGAAATGAGGCTGACGGGCGAAACGGTGAAGCTCTCGCCGCGCGCGCGCGCCGAGGACGTCGGCAGCCAGCCGATTCCCAGCATCCCGCCCAGGGTTATCGAGCCGTTCCTGTCGCAGCCGCTGGTGATCGAGGCCGATGGCCTGGACAACGCACCGCGCATTATCGCCGCACAGGCGGACCGGGTGTATCTGGGTGCGGGTGACGTGGCCTATGTCAGCGGCATCATGGACGCGAAACCCGACAGCTCGTGGTATATCTATCGCCCGGGAAAGCCGTTAGTCGACCCTGAAAGCCAGAAGACGCTCGGCTACGAAGCCGTGTTTCTCGGCGACAGCAAGGTAACCAGGACCGGGGATCCCGCGACCATACGTATCCTGACTGCGCCGCGGGAGATCGGCAGGGGCGACCGGCTGGTTGCCGCCGGACCGCTCACGCTGAACAGCTACGTGCCGCACGCGCCGGCCGTATTTGTTCAGGGTCGCATCATTGCCACCGGTGGCGGCATGCTCGAGACCGCCCCGCAAAATGTGATCACGATCAATCGAGGCAGAGCCGACGGTCTCGAGCCCGGCCACGTGCTCGCGCTACTCCGTCTTGGCCGCACCAACGTGGATAGAATTCAATTGTCCAGATGGTACGGCGCCGACAAGGTTGAGACGACCAAGCTGCCCGACGAGCGTTACGGCCTGGTCTTCGTGTTCCGCGCCTTCGACCGGGTTTCCTACGCGCTGGTGATGTCGGCGAGCCGCACGGTGCTGGTTGACGATGTGGTGATGACTCCCTGAGCAGCTTCAAGTCAGAGCGGGCGCGGGTCCGATAGGTCTCCCGTACAGGAACACAATGCGGCACGATCCTGAGCTCGCTGCTTGGATCAGGCTCAGCCTGGTGCAGGGGTTGGGCGGGCAAAGCATGAGAAGGCTTCTCGCCGCGTTCGGCCTGCCGCAGCAAGTCCTCGGCGCGGGCCGCGCCGCGCTCGCGAGTATCGTTTCCGCCGAGGTCGCCGCGCGCATACTCGCGGATGCCGATTCCACGGCTGTCGATGCCGCCATGGAATGGGCAGCCGCGGAAGGCAACGCCGTCCTCACGCTCGCCGACAGCACGTATCCGCAGTCGCTGCTCGAAACTCCGGATCCGCCGGCGCTGCTCTACGTACGCGGCAGGCGTGAGCTGCTTGCTCGCCCCGGCCTCGCCATGGTCGGCAGCCGCAACGCCACGCCACAGGGGATAGGCAATGCGGAACACTTCGCGCGCGCCTTCAGTGCGGCCGGCCTCACCATCGTCAGCGGTCTCGCGCTGGGCATAGACGCCGCAGCGCACCGCGGCGGACTGGACGCGGCGGGATCCACCATCGCTGTGCTCGGCACCGGTGCCGACATCCTCTATCCGCAGCGCAACCGCGAGTTAGGCGAGCGCATCGTGCGCGAGGGCCTGATCGTGAGCGAATTTCCGCTCGGCACGCCGCCGCATGGGGCAAATTTCCCGCGGCGCAATCGCGTCATCTCGGGCCTTGCGCGCGGCTGCCTGGTAGTGGAGGCGGCGCTCGCCTCGGGTTCGCTCATCACAGCCCGCCTCGCCGCCGAGCAGGGGCGCGAGGTGTTCGCCATTCCGGGGTCCATCCATTCGCCGCACGCGAAGGGCTGCCACGCGCTTATCAAGCAGGGGGCAAAACTGGTGGAAAGCGCCGATGACCTGCTGCAGGAGTTGGGAATAGGCGGGCTTGCAACGCGGCCCGCCGCCGCCGATCCGGCGGCGCATGGCCTGCTTGAACAGCTGGGTTTCGACCTCTGTGACATAGACACGTTGTGCGCAAGAAGCGGCTTGACGCCGGCTGCGGTATCGGCCATGCTGTTGCAACTCGAGCTCGACGGCAAGGTCGCGAGCCTGCCCGGCGGGCTGTACCAGAGAACCTCCTAAGAGGCCGCCCAGAAGAATGTTCGACATACTCGTCTACCTGTTCGAAAACTACTACCAGTCCGACCTCTATCCCGATCAAGATGCGCTGGCGCGCAAGCTTACCGCCGCCGGCTTCGAGCACGACGACATCAGCGACGCTCTCACCTGGCTGCAAGGGCTTTCGGCCACCGAGGAGAGCACGCTTCCCGATTCTCTCGCCGAAAGCACTGCGTTTCGTGGTTATGCGGAAGTGGAAGTGAGCAAGCTCGGCGTCGAAGGGCGTGGTTTCCTCGCTTTTCTCGAGGGCGCGAAAGTGCTCACGCCGCTGCTGCGCGAGATCATCATCGAACGCGCCATGGCACTGTCGGAGGATAGCGTCAGCATCGAGAAACTGAAGGTGATCGTGCTGATGGTTCTGTGGAGCCAGCAGCATTCGATTGATTCGCTGATCCTGGAAGAGTTGCTCTCCGACCGAGCCCAATTGCTCATGCACTAGGGCGGTTACAACCGTTTAAGTCCCTGTTTCGCGGAAGTTTGTCACGGCGCATCGCCGTGTCTCCTTGCTTCGCCATCCGGTTTGCACTTATCATGCTGCGGCTTGATGCGGGACGCAGATCAATTATTGATTGAGCCTGCACGCGTAAATCCGAACAAACTATGACCAAAAAACTCATCATTGCCGAGAAGCCGTCCGTCGCCGCCGATATTGCGCGCGGCCGAATTCACGAGCGCGCGCCCGCGCGCTGACACAACCTCATGGCCAAGAAACTCATCATCGCCGAGAAGCCCTCCGTCGCCACCGACATTGCGCGCGCATTGGGCGGCTTCACCCGGCATGGCGATTATTTCGAGAGCGACGAGTACGTGCTGTCGTCGGCGATCGGCCATCTGCTCGAACTCGTCGCCCCGGAGGGCGTCGAGGTGAAGCGCGGCAAGTGGTCGTTTGCGAACCTGCCGGTCATTCCGCCGCACTTCGACCTGAAGCCGATCGAGCGCACCGAGGACCGGCTCAAAGTCCTGTTGAAGCTGCTCAAGCGCAAGGACGTCACCGGCGTCATCAACGCCTGCGACGCGGGGCGCGAGGGCGAGCTGATCTTCCGTTACATCATGCAGCACGCCGGCAACAAGAAGCCGATCCAGCGCCTGTGGCTGCAATCGATGACCCAGGGCTCGATCCGCGACGGCTTTGAAGGCTTGCGCACCGACAAGTCGATGCTGCCGCTGGCCGATGCCGCCGTGTGCCGTTCCGAGTCCGACTGGCTGGTGGGCATCAACGGCACGCGCGCCATGACCGCGTTCAATTCCAAAGAGGGCGGCTTCTACAAGACCACCGTGGGCCGGGTGCAGACGCCGACGCTGGCCATCCTGGTCGAGCGCGAGGACCGCATCAAGAAATTCCAGTCGCGCGACTACTGGGAAGTGCATGCGAGCTTCGCTGCCGCCGCAGGCAGCTACAGCGGGCGCTGGTTCGACGAGAAGTTCGCCAAGGCGGCGAAGGACGAGGACGCCGAAGCCAAACCCGAGCGCCTGTGGGATGCGGCGAGCGCCGAGGCCTTGCGCAAGAAATGCGAGGGCAAGCCGGGCATCGCCACCGAGGAAGCGAAGCCGACCACCCAGATTTCGCCGCTGCTGTTCGATCTGACCAGCCTGCAGCGCGAAGCCAACGGACGCTTCGGCTTCTCCGCCCGCACCACGCTGTCGCTGGCGCAGGCGCTTTACGAAAAGCACAAGGTGCTGACTTACCCGCGTACCGACGCGCGCGCGCTGCCGGAGGACTATCTGCCGACGGTCAAGTCCACCATGGAGATGCTCGCCGGCAAAGCCAAGGGCAAGGACAAGAGCGAGGGCGTCGCGGCCTATGCGCCGTTCGCGCGCCAAGTGCTGAAGGAAGGCTGGGTCAAGCCGAGCAAGCGCATATTCGACAATTCCAAGATTTCCGACCACTTCGCCATCATCCCGACGCTGCAGGCACCGGGCAACTTATCCGATGCCGAGGCCAAGCTCTACGACATGGTGGTGAAGCGCTTCCTCGCCGTGTTCTTCCCCGCGGCCGAGTTCCTCGTTACCACGCGCATCACCCGTGTCGAGGGCGAGCCCTTCAGGAGCGAGGGCCGGGTGATGGTGAAGCCGGGCTGGCTCGCGATCTACGGCCGCGACGTCGAAAAAGACGACGCCCTGATGGTCGCGATTAGCGAAGGCGAGAAAGTGAAAACCACGGAGGTGGAGGTCAAGGCCAACCAGACCAAACCGCCGGCGCGGTTCTCCGAGGCGACGCTGCTCTCGGCCATGGAGGGTGCCGGCAAACTGGTCGAGGACGAGGAATTGCGCGCGGCGATGAGCGCGAAGGGCCTGGGCACGCCGGCCACGCGCGCCGCCGTGATCGAGGGCCTCATTTTCGAGGACTACGTGCACCGCAACGGTCGCGAGCTTGTGCCGACGCCGAAGGCGTTCTCGCTCATGTTCGCGCTGCGCCACTTCGGCATCAGCGAGCTCACTTCGCCCGAGCTCACCGGCGAATGGGAATTCAAGCTGAAACAGATGGAGCGCGGCGAGCTCGATCGCGTCGAGTTCATGGAGCACATCGTCGGGGCCACGCGCGAGCTGGTTTCGGCGATCAAGAACGGCGACATTCCCGATACCGCATTCCTCACGCTGAAAGCGCGATGCCCGAAATGCGGCGGCACGGTGCAGGAGAACTACCGCAAGTTCCAGTGCCAGGCCTGCGATTTCAACATCTGGAAAGTCGTCTCCAGTCGCGAGTTCGCGCCCGAGGAAATCGAGGCGTTGATTGCTCAGCAAAGCATCGGTCCGCTGCAGGGCTTCCGCAGCCGCATGGGCAAGCCGTTTGCCGCGGTGGTGCGCCTGTCGCCGGAATTCAAGGCCGAATTCGATTTCGGGCAGAGCAACAGCGACGAAGAGGTGCCGGATTTCTCCGGCCTGGAGCCGCTGGGGCCTTGCCCGAAGTGCGCGGCGCGGGTGTTCGAGCAGCCGATGTCCTATGTGTGCGAGAAAAGCCTGGGCCCGGAAAAGAGCTGCGACTTCCGCTCCGGCCGCATCATCCTGCAGCGGCCGATAGAGCGCGAGCAGATGCAAAAGCTCCTCGCTACCGGCAGGACCGATCTGCTGCACCGCTTCATCTCCAAGAAGGGGCGGCCGTTCTCGGCCTTCCTGGTGCGCGGCGCGGATGGCAAGGTGGGCTTCGAGTTCGCGCCGCGCGCGGCGAAGCCGGGCAAGGCCGCGGCCGAGCCCGCAGAGGCGAAGGTTGGCGCGACGATCAAGCCTGCGGCCAAGGCAGCCGC
>Ga0182021_10008005_pt1 | contig 12532 bp, 15 predicted proteins | sample 612E3MmetaG_FD_120493 | JGI IMG/M metagenome (GOLD analysis project Ga0182021, IMG submission 120493) | Permafrost microbial communities from Stordalen Mire, Sweden - 612E3M metaG (Illumina Assembly) | ecosystem: Environmental > Terrestrial > Soil > Wetlands > Permafrost | place: Sweden... | reverse complement strand
CAATTAAGGGAGATTATGAATAAGATTAAGGTCATCAATGAGCCCTCGGAACTGGTTCCGATGTTGAGGGCCGTTGATACCCCAATTAAAAGGGAGGTCCTCAAGGAGGTCACCATGGAATGGCGGACCGCCAAGGAGATCGAGGACAAATATGGCGCTGATGGGAAAGAGGCGCTGAAGTTTTTCGAGAAAATGAAACTCGTAGAAACGCGCTGGCAACCCTCCGGCGGACAGCGCCCGGAAAAGGCGTATCACACGTATTATAATCAATTCCATATAAATGCTTCCTGGCCTGTTTATGAGATTTCAGACGTCCTATCGGTCGCCATGATGCCCGAGGAAGAGTTCGAGACGATCGAGACCAAGATCTTAGCCCAAGTGGGAAAGGAAGGCAAGTTCGCTGGGGATGTCGCCGAAGCACTGGGCATCACGTCCACGATGCTGAAGAGCCTGGTGAAACGGTCTGTCCGCCTGGATTATCGCGGTCACAGGCTTGAACTGGTAAAGGATGCGTGAGCAGACCCCATGGGTGAGATTTGGGTCCTGCGCCTGGGCCACCGTCCCGAAAGGGATAAGCGCATAACAACTCACGTGGCATTGACCGCTCGCGCTTTTGGGGCCCAAGGTATAAAGGTCGGTACCAAGGACGCCTCCCTCGAGGAAAGTGTCAGTGACGTGGTCAAACGTTTCGGGGGAGATTTCACCATCGAGAGCGGCGTGAACTGGCGTAAATTCCTGAACGCCTTCAAATCGAGGGGCAAGATCGCCCACCTCACCATGTACGGGTTACAGGTTGACGAGGTGGTGCCCCGGATGCTGCCCTTGAATTACGATCTGCTGATCGTCGTAGGGGCGGAAAAAGTGCCACCAGAGGTCTACCAGGCAGCTGATTTCAATATCTCGGTCGGCAACCAGCCTCATTCAGAGGTGGCGGCGCTGGCCATTCTACTGGATCGTTTGGCCCAAGGCAAGGAGTTCGCAAAAGAGTTCACAGGGGGCAATATCAAGGTGCTTCCATGCGAAAGGGGGAAACGGGTTGTCAACCCTTCCGAGTGAACGCGAGTGTTTCGAGATATTGAAAGAAGAGGGTTGCTCACCAAAGGTCATACGGCACGTCTGCACCGTCAACATCGTGGCCATGATCATTGCTTCCAGGATCAAGGCGGATAAAGACCTGGTCAACGCCGGATCGCTCCTTCACGATATTGGCCGGTCACGAACGCACGGGGTGAAACACGTCTCCGAAGGAGTGGCAATAGCCAGGACCAGGAACTTCCCGGAAGAGCTGGTACAGGTCATATCAAGGCATATTGCGGCGGGCCTGACCCATGATGAGGCAAACGCATTGGGGTTGCCCGAAGGGGACTACATGCCACAGACCATCGAGGAGAAGATAGTCTGCCATGCGGATAACTTGGTCAGCGATGATAGCGTGAAATCACTCCAGGAAGCGCTCGAAGACCTCAACTCCAAAGGCTATACTAACACAGCGAAGCGCATGAACGCCATGCATCAGGAGCTGTCGATATTGTGCGGCGAGGACATCGACATAATGCTGGCCGACGCTAAAATCCAGGAAAAGGTCACCAAGAAGTGTGCCGTTTATAGCGTCCTATGATGTGCTCGTCCCTCAGTCTTTGATAGTTCTCTGAGCTTTTCTGAGCTTTCTCCCTGAGGGTCATATCGTTGTGCCTGGTGACCTTACCTGGCACGCCCATGACCACCGACCTGGGCGGTATCAGGGTCTTTCCAGTGATGACCGCTCCGGCACCTATGATGCACTCATCCCCGATGACCGCACCGTCCAGTATCGTACTGTTCATCCCGATGATGCAGAGATCTCCGATGATGGCACCATTAATGACCGCACCATGTCCGATGGTGCAATCCTTTCCGACTATGGTCGGGTAGTTCTCCGAGCAATGGATCACAGAATTATCTTGCACATTGCTGTTCGTTCCGATCTCGATGCGGTTCGAGTCTCCTCTTAGAACGGCATTTGGCCAAATGCTCACGCCATCAGCAAGTTTGACATCGCCCAGAACAACTGCCGTAGAATCGACATAGATACATCTATCGGTCATATCCACTCGTACAAAAGGAATGGAGTCTAGAAAAGGTTTTGGTCACTCTTCTTGGGCTGGTGCCGCTGGCTTCGCCGCTGCGGCCGGCTTGCGGGCCGTCACGCGCTTCGGGAAGTATTTCAGTATGACAACGTCCCCGACCGACTGAATCCAGCGGTATGGTACGTTTACTGCCTTCGAGTCCTCGACCAACAGCGGGTTTGTCTCATTGATGAAGAGCCCGTCGACCTTTTTGTTTTCGAGGTCGATTACCAGGTTGTTGACGTTCCCCAAGAAAATGCCATTTGGTGTATACACCTGCAATCCGATGAGCTCTGTAGCTTCCTCAAGCATCGCCGATCCCAAGATGCATAACGTCAATCACCCTTTTAAGTGTTATTGGACCCCAGTAGCTTTAAGGGTCGAATACATGGCACAAATAGTGATATCGACATTCATTAAATAGTACACCTTGCGATAGCTCTCATCTGTGCCAGATTCAACTTGGCATATCGGTACCTGCCAAGAAAAGTTATTTATCCCAACGGCAGGAATACGGTTATGTAATGTTCATGCACAACCGGATGGTGTCTAACGATTGAACGAATTGGAAGAGCTAGAAGCCATCCGAAGGAAAAAGCTTGAATCGCTGAAGCACGAGTTATATAACAAGAAAGGGGTTGAGAATATATCATCCGCAACTGAGGTCAAGGACAGCACGTTTGACGATTTCGTGAAAGCTAACAAGATTGTGATAATTGATTGCTGGGCTCCCTGGTGCGGGCCTTGCCGGAGCCTGGCCCCGATAATCGAGGAGCTTGCCAAGGAGTTTGAGGGTAAGATTGCTTTCGGCAAGCTGAACACCGATGAGAATGAGAGCATCCCCATGAGATTCAATATCTCCGCCATCCCGACGCTTCTCGTTTTCAAGAACGGAGAGATGGTCGACCGTATCGTTGGCGCTGGCAACAAGGAATTCATGAAGGCCAAGTTCGCTAAACACCTCTGACCTCATTCAGCGGCCAGCATTGGTTGACTAACTGGCCGCCAAGAGATTTTCTTCATTATATCCAGATCAAATAGGAATGGACCATTTCTCAATGATATCCCATCATTCTCTGATTCCTAGACGATCGAATCGGGCTAGTTCTCCAAAACGCCAAAGGTTCAATTGCATCTAGGTGGGTTAATGTCCATCGAAATATTGTTCAATATCATTCCTTAACGCGATACGCGTCGCCTTAGCGGAAAAAGGTTATAGGGTCGAATCCATCATTATAATCCGGTCAGAAAATGGATTGCGACGTCGCCATAATAGGTTGTGGACCATCCGGACTTCAGGCTGCGATTCATGCCGCCAGGAAGAAGGTAAAGGTTGTTGTTCTAGGCAAACATCATAACAGTGCCTTGATCAAGGCCAAGGTCGAAAATATGTTTGGTATTTCGACCGCAGAAGGAAGGAGCCTCCTGGAATTAGGTATCGAGCAGGCCAAGCATTTCGGGGCGGAGGTCATGGCGGAGGACGTTATGGACCTGAACCGGGAAGGCGAATGGTTCGTAATGAACACCGAGAAGATGAACACGATTCGTTCCAAGGTCATCATTCTCGCTCCGGGCATCTCGCGGGTCAAGCTCAATGTGGAGGGGGAGAAGGAATTCCACGGACTGGGTGTGAGCTATTGCGCCGCCTGTGACTGCCATTTCTATAAGAAGAAGACCGTGGCGGTCATCGGGGACGGAAGCATGGCGGCGGCCGGCGCCATTCTGCTCAGGGAGTATGCATCTAAGGTTTACTGGGTGGCAAGGGAGAACAAGGCTTCCGAGGAGCTTAACATCAAGATGAAAGCAACCGACATAGAGGTCCTTATTCCATCCTGGCCATCCAAGATATTGGGTACCGATGTGGTCAATGCACTGGAGCTTCAGGACGGCAGGAAATTGGACGTCAACGGCGTCTTCATCGAGCTGGGGGCGAGAGGATCGGGCGAATTGGCCATGGATGTCGGCATCGTCCCGGACGAGAAAGGATTCATAAAGGTCGATGCAGACTGCAAGACAGAGCAACCGAACGTCCTGGCCTGCGGTGACGTGACTGGATTGCCCTGGCAGATGGCCAAAGCGGTCGGGCAGGGATGTGTGGCCGGAACGACCGCTGCGAACATAATCAGACGGGAGATAGAGTAGATGTCGATGGTGGACGAGCTGGTCGGCGGGATCCTCAGGAGCGAAGAGGGATTCAGGGAGGCATTGCGAAAGATTCTGGAGCAGGACCTCAAGATCAGCGTTCCTGAATTCTGCGAGAAGACCGGACTTTCACCTTCCACGGTCTACAAGATATTGCAGGAACAGCGTGAGCCCAACCTCCGCACCGTGCGCGCGGTGTTAAAGGCGGTCAGGAAGATGGACACCTATCCTGGAGGTGAGTTCATCGCTGTGATCGCAACGAAGACCGTGCTGGTCAAGATCGAGGAGAGGATCCTTCAGGTCGGCGATAGGAACGTCAAAGTGAAGGAATACCCGGCACTGACAATGGAGGATGCCATCATCGCCGCCGTGAAGGCGGAGCGGGACGGCGCATTGGCCATCGTTTGCGCTCCGATCATCGCGCCGACGATCGAACAGATATTGACGATACCTGTTAGCGTGGTCATCCCAAGGGACAGCGTCAAGCGGGCGATCGAGGTAGCGGCGTCGAAGGTGCTTTAGGCCCCATTGACTGCTTTCGGGGTGCTAACCACTTCCTGTTCGAGTTTGAGCAGGATTTCCTTCCTCAGGTTTGCAAATTCGACGCTGGCCCGATCTCTCGGCCGTTCCGATCTGATCTCGAACACTTCCTTGATCCTGCTCGGTCTTGTCGTCAGGACGATTATCCGGTCCGCTAGGTAGACCGCCTCGTCGACGGAGTGGGTGATGAAGATGACCGTTTTTCCTGTCTCCTTCCAGATGCGCAGGAGTTCCTTTTGCATGAGGTTCCTGGTCTGAGCGTCCAGTGCTCCGAACGGCTCGTCCATGAGCAATATCATCGGGTTATTCGCCAGCGCCCTGGCGATGCCCACACGCTGTTTCATCCCACCCGAAAGCTGGTTCGGGTGGTAGTTCTCGAAGCCGTTCAGGCCGACCAGGTCAATGAACTTCTGAGAGATCACCCTCCGCTCATCTGGGGCTATCTTCTTGATTTCCAGCCCGAACTCGATGTTCTTCCTGACACTCCTCCATGGGAACAGGGCGAACTCCTGGAAGACCATCCCACGGTCCGAGCCAGGCTTGCTGATTTGCGTCCCGTTCAACAGAAGCTCTCCTGACGTTGGGGATTCAAGACCGGCAATCATCCGGAGCAATGTCGTCTTGCCGCAGCCTGAAGGGCCCAATATGCAGACGAACTCACCCTCCTCGACATCCAGATTGAACTCGTCGATGGCGACCATCTCCCCGTCCTCTTTGGGGAAGGTCTTGTGGAGGTCCTTGATGCTCAGTATCATCTGAAACCCATCCTGGCTGCCAGCCACTTTTCGATGTATCCGCTCAGACTGGTCGTGGCCAGTCCGAGGAGGGCGATAACGACAATCCCTGCGTATAATGCGGGATAGTTGCCTACCAGCTGTTGGACCGTGAGGTAGTATCCGACCCCTCCACCTATCGCGCCAATCATCTCTGCGGCGACGATGCACATCCAGCCAATCCCCAAGCCGATCCGGATACCAGTCATGATGTGCGGCACGGTGGACGGGAGGACCACCTTCGAGAAAATGGAGAACCGTCCCGCCCCTTGAGTCCTGGCGGCATCAAGCAGGACCGGGTCAACACTTTTCACTCCGAAATAGACTGCAGACATCAGCGGGAAGAAGACCCCTATGAAGATGATGAACACCGGCCCCCAGAAGAAGCCCAGTGCGATGAGAAAGATCGGTACCCAGGCGATCGGCGGGATAGGACGGAAGAGCTCGATGATCGGCTTCAGCAATCCGTCTAATATTTTCGATGAACCCATCAGTAATCCGACCGGGACGGCGGCGACGAAGGCCAGGAGGAACCCGGTTGCGAACCGTTTCAAAGAGGCGAATATATTGCCCCACATTGTGTTGCCTAGAGTTGGGTCGTTGTGGGTGAAGCTGTTGATGAACGCCGTATACACCTTGTCCGGCGTTGGGAAGTAGTCTATGTTATAGAGCGTCGCCGCAATCCACCAGATCAAAACGAATCCAACCAGGGATATGATGATGAAAGCGAGCGTTTTGATGTTCTTCTTACCAAAGCTTTTCTTCACCAGCTTGTTGATAGAATCGGAAGCTTTGGTCATGGACGTTCATCCTTGAGACTGTTAATGGAATAAAAAGTTTGTTAAAAGAGGTTTGTGGGCCAGCAGAAAATCATCATGTGCCAGCGAGCTTCACTGTATATCCGTTCTGCTGTGCGTAATACAAGAACAGCAGGTGTTGGATGGAACCCGGTCCTGGTGTCCCGACGATCTTGCCCTGGAGCTGCGAGAAGTCGGTAATGCTGTTGGCGGCCACGATCGCCGAACCTTCAGTGTTAACTAGTCCGATTATCTTGACATTGACGCCTGAGTTGATGACCTTCAGCAGCACGGGCGGTGCTCCTAGGTAGCCCATGTCTAGCACACCGGCGGCGAAAGCATCCATCTCAGCCGGGCCGTTGGCATATCCTGCCAAGTTGGGGCTCGACACGTGCACACCGTATTGTTCGAACAGTGAGACGCCCCCGCCCACGGTGGCATTGGAAGCGACAAGCCTGGCGAACTGGTGCAGATCTCCTGTCAAGAAACCGATGCTGACATTGGCCACGATATGGTCTACCTTCTGGACCTGTAACGCCTGGGCATAGAGCGACTGGTTGACCAGGTGGTTCACGTAGTCGGCTGGCCCTGTGTATCCCTTCGTGGTGATATTGACGGCGTACTGGTTCAGGGACTGGAACTCGGTGGTGAAGTTGACGAACCAGCTCATGTCCTCGGTGGAAACCTGCGTCCGGGCGTACCCGGTATGGTTCACCGAGTCATTTACGACGGTTGTGGACCTGCCGCTGAACTGGGCGCCGATATTGAGAAGCAGCGTATAGTTGGCCGAGTTGGGGTGGGCTATCGCGTCCTGCATCCATGCAGTGGCATCGATATCAGCTCGTAGGACTCTGGCAGCCGCATCGGGATTGTTCTGGAGCAACGAGGATGTGGCGACAAGAACACAACATGGGTGCGAGTCCCAGATCTGGTTCGACCAGATCAGAACGTGACCGGTGCCGGCCAGGACGGAATCGTCCACGAACGGTTCCCAGCTCACTCCGGCAGAGATGGTCCCATTGGCAATCGCCGCCTTCTGGTTCACTGGCGCCACCTGCTCCCAGTAGATTACTTTCTGATTTGAGTTGTTATTTCCGGTCATGAGCGCCGCGGCAAGGACTGCTACCACTACCACAACGACCACGACCACTGCCAATATCGCAGTTGATTTCTTGACCATTAGAATACCTATTTTTAACTTGAATCCTTGTAGAATATTAATCTCTTGCCCCCATAGAGGTAAAATGTATCCCCTTTGTCCAATTTTCAAGGCAATTATCACAACTAGGACGCATATGGGGGCTTGAAAAAACCGAGTTCAGAAACGTCGTCTTTTCTGTCGACGAAAGGAATGAGATAACAAAAGATAGGCGTGGTCTTAACAATAATATTCATAAGCTTAATGACAATCATCGCCTAGGTTGATATGTTCGAGCTTAGCATCGTCAGCAACACACCGCTGACGCCCATAAGAGACCTTGACGAGGTAACGCTGCAGTTCCTGCAGCAGATCGGTTACATCCCGAAGGGCTACGATCCAAAGACAGAGGTCTCCAACGTGCAGGACAGCGTACCTTACAAGATGTTCACCGACTGCTTCCTGCGCAACATGAAGAGGGTTTGGCTGGTCGAGGAGATGGCGGTCGAGCTGAAGACCACCAAACCGACGATCTACCGTCATTTGAACAAACTGAAATCGATGGACATACTCGAAGAGGTCGACACGGAGAGGGACGGGGGCAAGAAGAAAGGCTACCGGGTCCGATACGGCGATCTGTCAAAAGCATGGTCCTTCACCGAGGCCAATGTGGAGATGGCGATGAAGAACTACCGCCAGACCGTCGACCACATGCAGGACCTTGCCAACAGGGAGTGAACGACATGGAAGAGGATAAATACCCAAGCAAAATGACCAAAGGCAGCAAATATCGCATAATCAGCAATGGCGGCAAGGACGAGCAGTTCGTTTCCGTCGGGGAGTTCATGGGCTACACCCAGTTTGGCCAGGATTCCGGCCTTTGCCTGAAGCTCCAGTCCGAAGATAAAAAACTGGACGGCACCATTCGTATCATCCCGGCGATGGCGGTAATGATCATAGACGTTCTGAACTACAAACACGAGGAAGATCGCCTGAAGAAGGAACCCGACTCGATATTCTACAATTGAGAAAGCGAGAACCATCCTCATGGGCGAAACCAACGACTATCACGAAAAGCTCCTGCGGATGATACTGGACGGGAAGATCACCGACAAGGATACGTTGCAGAGGGCGAAGATCGAACTGTGCCGCCTATATTCCCTGCCAGGCGTTCCCCGGAATTCCGAGACGCTCGCTTTGGCCTCCGAGGATGAGTATCCGCTGGTCATCAACATCCTGAGGAGGAAACCGGTGCGCACGCTCAGTGGCGTGGCCGTTGTGGCGGTGATGACATCACCGGCAACCTGCCCCCACGGTAAATGCATCTTCTGCCCAGGCGGTGTGGACAGTAACTCCCCTCAGTCATACACGGGAAAGGAGCCGGCGGCATTGCGGGGCGCGAACTACGAGTTCGATCCGGAGCGGCAGGTCAAAGGTCGCATGGAACAGCTGGCGATCATCGGCCATGAGACCGAGAAGGTGGAGCTGATCATCATGGGCGGTACGTTCACGTCCCGCGAGAAGACCTACCAGGACGATTTCGTCAAGCGCTGCTTCGATGGATTGAACGGCGAAGCCACGGAAACCCTTATCGAGGCTCAGACAAGGAACGAGACGTCCAAGCACCGCTGTATCGGGATGACCGTGGAGACCAGGCCGGACCATTTCACCAAGGAGATCTGCGAGAACGTGCTCCGGCTCGGCACGACCCGGGTCGAGTTTGGGGTCCAGATACTTGATGACGGCATCCTTTCCTCGGTCAACCGGGGACACGGGGTGAGCGCGGTGATCGACGCCACCAAAGTGGCCAAGGACGCGGGCATCAAAGTGTGCTACCATGTCATGCCTGGCCTGCCCGGTTCTACTATGGAGAAGGACCTCGAGTCGTTCCGGACGATGTTCAATGATGAGCGTTTCCGTCCGGACATGGTCAAGATATATCCCACATTGGTCGTGAAAGGGACCAAGTTATACGAAATGTGGAAGAACGGCGAGTACTGGCCGCTGAGCACCGAGGACGCTACGGAGACAGTATCGGAGATGCTCCGCCTGGTACCGCGATGGGCTCGGGTCCAGCGGGTCCAGCGGGATATCCCTGTCCCGCTCATCGAGGCTGGTGTCGACAAGGGACATTTGCGCGAGCTGGCCGAAGCCCGGTTGAAGAAGAAAGGGGCTCATTGCCAGTGCATCCGGTGTCGGGAGGTCGGGCTCCAGGGGATCACCTCCTTCGACAGGGATGAGGTAGAGCTTACGATCGAGTCATATGACGCGTCGGGCGGCACCGAGGACTTCATCTCTCTGGAGTTGCCCGAACAGGACGGTTTGGTCGGCTTCGTCAGGTTGAGGCGGGGAGAAGGGATCGACGCCATGGTCAGGGAGCTCAAGGTCTTCGGACTGATGGCCAAGATCGGGCAGGACGGAAATGTTCAGCACCGTGGTTTCGGCAAGGAGCTGCTGGCCGAGGCGGAACGGAGAGCCAAGGACTCCGGTTTCGATTCCCTTCGAGTGACCAGCGGGGTCGGCGTTCGCAGGTATTACGCTTCGCTCGGGTACATGCCAAAAGGGCCGTACATGGCCAAGCGTCTCTGAACTACTTATAATTCGAATATCAGGCCGGTGTGCAACTCCTGGTAAACGTCACCCAGCTCATCCTGCAGCAGCTTCGATGCCTCGGCTCCGGTACAATGGCCCCCGTAGACCCGTGCGCAACCCAAACGGACCATCTCCCTTCCCATCTCCCGCACCTCATCGGTGGAGGCCGATATTTCACCCGGGCCTGATATCTGATGGAACCCTCCTACCACCGCCTTGATGCGTTCATTCGGGAACGCCGACTTGGCTGCGGTGACGATATTGAGCACACCCGAATGGCCGCATCCGGTGAAAATCGCGATCCCATCATCTTCCTTGATGATCAGGGCGAGCTCATGATCGAACCGGTCCTCGGAAAAATGATCTCCGGACTTGATTTTCAGCATCGAGTTTCCCTTCGGCCAAGGGTACTTCGTTGGGAATGCCGCGATCAGGTGAACATTCGAATTTATGTTCAGTGGACCGGTCACCCATCGCAACCTACCGGCGTTCCTTTCCAGCAAAACCTTGTCGAGTCCGATGTAATGGCTTAGGCCAGCCAGTTCAGCATAGAAATTCCCGGCGGCTCCTTCTTTGAGGTACAGAGGCGCATCCAAGTTCATGCCAAAGAAAGCCTCCAATCCTCCTCCATGGTCGTAATGACCATGGGATAGGACTACAATGTCGATCTTAGTGAGGTCACATCCCAAGAGGTGGGCGTTGCCGACAAATGAAGGAGAAGGGCCAGTATCGAAGAGGATCTCATGCCCAGGGATGGAGATCCCAAGCGAGAGTCCATGTTCGGAGACCACTCCATTGGGTCCCGGGGAGTTATCCATCAAGGTGATGACCTGCATGCATCTCAATATGAAATCACCCACATTAACCATTACCTGACCCCGACGGTCCAAAACGTCGATCGGGTCTGCCGTCAGCTATGCGACAAATTCTGGTCCATTCCTTGTCGTCATGTCTCTACCAGCGCATCTATTGAGGGATAATCCTAAATGCCCACCCGCACATTCCCTCACCGGTGGTTTCATGGGATGCGTAGTTTGCGGTTCTCCGATCCGGTCTGGGTCGTTGTTGTGCGGTAAGTGTTTTGGGAGATTGGGGGAACCCGTTTCGCTCGTCCCAAGGATGATGGACCCGAACGCGGACCAAAGACTCGTGCCCCAGCGCAGCGCCGCGATGATGATTGGACCGTTGGTGTCACCCGAGTTGAAGTTCTCGAAGGGCACGGAGCCGGCACTCACATTCCGTACTATGCTCACAGATCAGGACAATTCACGAGTCCCTTCGTATGTAGATATGTACCTGGATGGGGTCGGCGTACCTCTGCACCTTACCGGTTACGAAAGGATCCCGAAGCGGGAGCTTATATCATCGATCATCTGGAATTGTGAAACGCTAGAGTATGACACGGAGTTCTGGGCCCGAGCATGCCTCAGGGTGGGGAACCTTTATTCCCTATCTGCGTCGAGGACCCGCTATCTGACCGTCGATCCCCATGACCTGAAAGGGCTGAGGGAGAAACACGCGGCACTGGCCCGGAAGTTCTATTCCCGTTCCGTCAAGTTCCCCAAGCTCGACCTCATCGCCAAGGCGAACTCTGCGATGCTGGACCATTGGATGGGCGAATCAGGCAAAGCGATCGAGACCCTGGAGAAGCTCCTGGCGCCGCCGATCGTCGCCGAGAATGTCCCGTTCGTCGTCCAGGGCGCCATCGTTCTTCTCGAATCGGGCCAGATGGGTAGTGCTAGGGAAGCCCTTTCCACCATCCCAGAAAAATTGCGGGGTCCGCTGGCAAAACATATGCTGGCCTCAATGGGGGTCTCGCAATGACCGACCTGAGTGAACTGCTGGACAGCCGGATGGACGAAAGGATAATGCACGTCATCAATGACCTCGATTTCGACGGATTCAAGGCACTGGTCTCCGAGCTGCTCGGAGGCATCGGCGTGAAGGTCACAAAGATCAACGTTTCCGAGGACGCAGTGTTCTTCGATGGAATCAGCGAGGAGGGCAAGTATTTCGTGGTGGCGTCCCGCCTTTTCGACAATGCCTCGGTCGAATCGATGAAGGTCCTCAAGGAGATGGCGGTGAAGCGCAGCGCCATCCCGGTGCTGGTGGTCACCTGCGATCTTGATGAAGTGGAGAAGCGGTTCGCCGAAGTTCAGGGCATATCCTACGCGGACAAACCCAAACTGCTCATGCTGCTCCGCAAATATGACCTGGCAGGGAAGATGATGGCCGAGCTGGACCGCCGCATACTGGAACAGGACCGGAATCGATACCTGCCGTCAGGGGCGCAGTTCGACTCGTTCTACAACGCGGCGGAACAGCATTTCAAACAGCGCCGATACCGGGACGCCATATACAATTATGATCGCGCCCTCGAGATCAAACCGAACAACGATATCGCTTGGCTGCGCAAGGCCAACGTGTTCCTGGCCATGGGCCGGT
>Ga0182021_10008004_pt1 | contig 12533 bp, 8 predicted proteins | sample 612E3MmetaG_FD_120493 | JGI IMG/M metagenome (GOLD analysis project Ga0182021, IMG submission 120493) | Permafrost microbial communities from Stordalen Mire, Sweden - 612E3M metaG (Illumina Assembly) | ecosystem: Environmental > Terrestrial > Soil > Wetlands > Permafrost | place: Sweden... | reverse complement strand
GGGAGCAGGAGACTGGAATGATGGGATGAACCGGGTGGGTACAGGTGGGCGCGGCGAGAGCATCTGGCTGGGCTGGTTCCTGCACGCCTGTCTGACCCGTTTCGGAGGGCTGTGCCTGCGCATGCAAGCCGACCCTGAACCATACCAACAGCGGGCCAAGGAGCTGGCACAGGCGCTGGAAGAGCATGCCTGGGACGGTAACTGGTACCTGCGGGCCTATTACGATGACGGCAGCCGCCTGGGTTCGGTCGAAAACAGCGAATGCCGGATCGATTCGATCGCGCAATCCTGGGCAGTGTTATCCGAAGCAGCCGACCCGCAGCGCGCTGCCCAGGCCATGGCCTCTTTCGAGCGCCTGCTGGTGCGGGAAGCCGATCAATTGGTACTGCTGCTGGAACCGCCCTTTGATAAAACCAGCCGCGACCCCGGCTACATCCTGGGCTACCCGCCGGGTGTGCGCGAAAACGGCGGGCAGTACACGCATGCCGCCATCTGGGCAACCTGGGCGTTTGCCAGGCTGGGACAGGGCGAGCGGGCCGGAGCGCTGTTCCGCCTGCTGAACCCGGTAACGCATGCCGACACGCCCGAAAAAATGCGGCGCTACATGGTCGAGCCGTACGGGATCGCCGCGGATATCTACAGCCAGCCCCCCATGACCGGCACCGGCGGTTGGACCGGCTACACCGGCTCAGCCGGCTGGATGTACCGCCTGGGAATTGAAGCCATCCTGGGCCTCAGCCGGCAGGGAGATACGTTAAAGATCGATCCCTGCATTCCCGGGAATTGGCCGGGATTTAAAGTGGACTACTGCTTTGGAACCAGCCATTACAAGATCAGCGTGGAGAACCCGGCGGGAGTCTGTCGCGGCGTGCAGCAGGTCTGGCTGGATGGAAATCCAATGCCCGGCAACCTGGTGGCGCTGGTGAAGGATGAAAAGACGCATGAACTGCGGGTGGTGATGGGATGAATTGGCCATATTTTGCAGTACAATTAATAACGTAAGTTGTATGGATGAGCATAGAACCTATCCTAAAATTAGGGAGGAGTTCGCATTTTGAGTGTGTAAGGTCGCGCAGCAACTTGTCCCTGTAAGGGATACCCGCAGGGTGCGAAGCCGCATACACTCAAAATGCAGTCTTTCTATAATTTTAGGATGGATACATAATTCACTTCAGAAAATAGAGTTCAGGATGAAATCTGCCATTTCGGAAGACGGGCAACTGTATCAAAGCATCTTTGAGAGCGCCGCAGACGGGTTGATCATCGCCGATTTGAAAACCGGTCGTGTAATCAACGCCAACCCGGCCGCCTGTGCGATGCATGGGTACACCTGCACAGAATTCGTCGGAATGCTCACGGTGAAATTCATCCACCCTGACAGCCAGCACACCTTCAGCAATTACCTGCGGGCGTTCCGCGCCGGTATGGCGCTGGATACCCACGTGCAGCACGTACGCCGGGATGGCAGCACGTTTCCGGCCGAGTGGCGTGGAACGGCTTTCACTTATCAGGGCCGGGCCTGCCTGCTGGGCCTGGTGCGGGATGTGAGTCTGCGGGTCAAGACGGCAGAAAAGCTACACCAGCGAGTAAAAGCACGCACGCGCGAGCAAAACACCCTGTTGGAGATCTCGCACACGCTGGCCTCCACGCTGGAACTCCAGCCGGGCTTGATCCTGGAACAACTGCGCGAGATCATCGAGTACACGCATGCCGGGTTGTTCGGGCTGACGGATTCGATGCTGACGGCATTGGCCGTATGCGGGCCGCAGGCGTTGGAACAGGCCGCGCCCTTCCAGATCCGCCTGGATGGCCCTGAAACTCTTAACACCTTGTTCAATGGTCACCGGCCAATTCGCATCGCGGATGTCACCAGCGGCGATCCGGAAGCAAAGTTGCTGCACAGCCTGCTGAATGGGAACGCCGCCATGCTTTTAAAAGATGTGCGGGCCTGGATGTGGGTGCCCCTGGCGGTTAAGGGACGCATCATCGGCGGGCTGGGGATTGCGCATACCCGCCGGAATTATTTCACGCCCCACCACGCCGCCCTGGCCCTTTCAATGGCAGACCAGGTGGCCATCACGATGGTCAATGCGGAGCTATACGAACATGCCCGCACACTGGCTGCGCTGCAGGAACGCCAGCGCCTGGCCCAAAACCTGCATGATGCCGTCAACCAATCGCTTTTCTCAGCCGGGCTGATTGCCGAAGTGTTGCCGCGCCTGTGGGAGCGCGACCAGGCGGAAGCGCGCCACTCATTGGAGGACCTGCGCCGGCTGACACGCGGCGCCCTGGCCGAAATGCGCGAGTTGCTGGCCGAATTGCGCCCATCCGTCCTAACCGACAGCAGCCTGGGCGACCTGCTGCGCCAACTGGCCAACGCCTTCACCGGACGTACAAATACACCGGTCAGCGTGAAAATTGCCGGCGAGCATGTGCTCCCGGCAGAAATCCAGGTGGCGCTCTACCGCATCTGCCAGGAGGCGCTCAATAATATCGCCAAACATGCCGGCGCCAGCCTGGTGGAGATCGACCTGCAATATGAGGCCGGCAAGATGGTGGATACCACTATCGCCGTTGCGAAAGCCGGTGCACCCCAGCAAATTTCGGTCCGGTCGGTGGAAATGCGCATCCGGGATGATGGCGCGGGTTTCGACACCGGCGAGGTTAATGCACCTGGCCATTATGGCCTGGGCATGATGTGCGAACGCGCCGAAGCAGTGAAGGCCCGGCTGACAGTCACCAGCCAGCCGGGAGGCGGGACAGTGGTCAGGCTGGTTTGGCCGGCGGTCCCGCAACAGGAGGCACTATGACAAATTCTTCCTCCACACGTATCCGCGTGCTGGTCGTGGACGACCATACCATGGTGCGCCGGGGCCTGGCGACCTTCCTGAAGGTCTTCGATGACCTTGACCTGGCAGGGGAAGCCGCCAGCGGGCAAGCCGCCATCGAACTATGCGCCCAAATCCAGCCGGATGTGGTGCTGATGGACATGGTCATGCCGGATATGGATGGAGCCACCGCCACGCGCTTGATCCGCAAGCAATCCTCCCAGGTGCAGGTACTGGCGCTGACGAGCTTCAAAGAGGAGATCCTGGTGCAAAGCGCGCTGCAGGCCGGGGCGATCGGCTATCTGCTGAAGGATGTGACCGCCGACGAACTGGCCCAGGCCATCCGTGCGGCACACGCCGGCCGTTCGACGCTTTCCCCCGAGGCGGCCCAGGCGCTGGTGCACGCCACCTCGCAACCCCAGGCGCCGGGGATCGACTTGAGCGAGCGCGAGCGCGAGGTGCTGGCTCTGATGGTGGATGGGTTGAACAACACCCAGATCGCCGCCAAGCTGACCGTCAGCCCTTCCACGGTCAAATCGCATGTCAGTTCCATCCTGACCAAACTGGGGGTCGCCAGCCGCACGGAGGCCGCCACCCTGGCGCTGCGCAACCGGCTGGTCAGCTAGGCCTCCTCCTCGCCCTCCCACAGCTTTCATAAAGCCCGAAATTTGTGAAGGACTGCCAAGCATCCCCCCACGGTGTTAGTAAAGTCTGAAAGCTGCGATTCCCAGCTCGCTCTGACAAGGTATGCGAAAAAGCGACTCCCCGCCTGCGGCGGGCAAGAAGAAAAAATTGGGGTAATGGCGGTAGGCGAAGCCTACCGCCATTACCCCAAACCCTGATTTTTAGAATACCTAGAGCCTCCCCCAAGTGGTGGAGGTAAAGACTACCCAACCGATGGATGCGGCCGGGGAGTTTTTGTTTTAAAATATAAATGCGTGAATAATCGAAAGGATTAGCCATGTTCGATCCTATTCTGGTACCACTGGATGGCTCGCTGGCGGCTGAATGCGTCTTGCCGCAGGTAATCGCAATTGGCCAGGCTTTCAATGCAAAAATCGTGCTATTGCACGTGATGGACAAGAACCCGGCGGATGCTTCAGCACAATTCATCGATATAGTAAACTGGCAGATCAATAAAACGGAAGCAAAGCGGTATCTGGAAAGAATTGCGGACCAGCTTAAAAAATCGGGGCTGCAAACAAAAGCAATCGTCATGGAAGGTCCGGTGGCTGAATCGATCACAGAATTTGCCCGCAGTCAGGAAATGAAATTGGTTATCCTGAGTAGCCATGGTTCCAGCGGGTGGAATGGATGCGGGATCAGCCGCGTCACGGATGAAATAACCCTCAGCGCACCAACCTCCCTACTCATCGTGCGTTCACAACCAGCGCAGGAACACCCTTATGAGCGAATTCTGGTACCGCTGGATGGTTCCTGGCGGGCAGAAAATGTGCTGCCCATGGTGACACTTTTGGCACGTTTCCACAAATCACAGATTCAAATTGTTCATGTAGTACAAACACCGGAAATAGCCCGGCATCAGCCTGCCGTGCAGGCAGATATTGATTTATCCAATCGTGTGGTGGCGCGCAATCGGGAAGAAGCCCGGCAATATTTGGAGCAGGTTCAATCGGTTTCACCCCTGGCTGCCATCGATGTACAAACCCGCCTGATCGTCAGCGACAATGCCACCCTGGCCATCCATGAAATGGTGGATCGGGAAAAAATAGATTTGCTGGCACTGAACGCACACGGTTATTCGGGAAACAGCCAGTGGCCGTATGGCAGCATGGTTAATAATTTTTTCCTGTATGGTAAAGTGCCTCTGTTAATTGTTCAAGACCGGCCTGTAAGAGATGAAACAAGGCAGGTGAATATCCCGGTAAAAGAATATACGATACATCAACCTTACGTCAGTCAGCTATAAGTGTCTACCCGAAAATTATAGAGAACCGCATTTTGAGTGCAGGCACTCAAAATGCGACCTCCTCCTGAATTTTCGGATAGGTTCCAAGCATTAAGCGCCTCATGGAACCCAGGAGCCCCGGGTCTCCCCCAAGTGGCGGAGGCGGACACTCCCCAACCGGTGGATGCAATGCCGGAGCGTTTAGCCTACAATAAAAGGAAAAGGAGTCGATACCATGTCAGTAATAAACATCTCCAGAGATTTCGGCAGCGAGGGCCATTACGTAGCAGAGAAGGTCGCCAAAATTTTGGGATACCATTTTGTTGACAAAGAATTTTTCGCGAATGTACTCAACCAGTATGGACTGATCGAATTCGATGTGGAATATGATTCCCAACCTGGTTTTTGGGAAAAATTGAGTGAACAACGCTTTGAGCGGCGGGATGAAGTGGTGGACATGCTCAATCAGACCATCCAGGCAGTGGCGCAACATGGCAATGCGGTGATCCTGGGTCGCAGCGGTTTTGAGGTGCTGGCGCAATTTGCCAATATCCTGCATGTGCGCCTTCAGGCCCCCATCCCGGTACGGATCAAGCGCGTGATGGAAGAAATGAAGATCCCGCTGGAAGAGGCGGAAGTTTTAGTGAAAGAGAACGATAAAGTTCACACAGCTTTTACCAAGGAATATTATAAATTGCCATGGGATGCCATCCATGCTTTTGACCTGGTCATTAACACCGAAAAGATTTCCCCTGACCTGGCAGCAACCTGGTTGGTTGATGCAATAAATTCCCTGGGGTCCGTCCAGGAGCCCGGCAAACCTGCCGTCAGTTCGTTGGAGATCGACCCTATTTTGAAAAAGGCTGTTTCCGATGCGCTTAAATGCACAATGACACACAAATAACTAACATGGAAAACCAAATTACCTGTCCTTATTGCAAGCGGAAAATCGCCAATAACCCGGTCATCGAAGATGCGGCCAAACGTCAGGGTTCTGATAGACAAGCCATAATTTGTGAGTGTGGAGAAAGAATAACCTACTGGCAGATTGCTGAACAGCTGCGGAACCAGACCAGGTTTGGGGCCAAAATCCAGAATTGGTTGCACGGACTCGCCAGGGGCTAACCCCAGCCAGCCCTCCACCCGAGTGGCGGAGTAAAACATTGCATAGCAAAGAAGGGTACCCACCATGAGATCCTATTTACGAAACCGCGCACTGACGAAACCCGTAACCCAAAATTCCGGGTTGGACCTGCAGGATCTGACAGAAACCCTGCAGACCAAAAACAGGGAACTGGAAATATACGCGCATATGGTGGCCCACGACTTGAAGGACCCGCTCACCGTCATGGTGGTGACTTCGGATCTGATCAGGGATATTCCCGACCTGACGCCCAAGGAATTGAAGGAGTACCTGCAACAAATCCGCTTTAGCGCATACGATATGAACCGGATCATCGACAACCTGCTGCTGTTCGCCGAGGTGAGCAAAGCAGATGCCCCGGTGGAACCCGTGGATATGGCCGGGGTGGTAGCGAACATCCGCAAACGCTTGAATTATATGATCAAGGAACGCCAGGCCCAGATCGAGCAGCCGGAAGCCTGGCCGGGTGCCTTCGGGTACGCCCCCTGGATCGAAGAGGTATGGGCCAACTATCTCAGCAACGCCATCAAGCATGGCGGACGGCCGCCGCACGTGGAATTGGGCGCCTCGCCCCAGCCGGACGGCATGGTGCGGTTCTGGACACGTGACAACGGCCCGGGGGTCCCGACCAAAGCGCGTGAACGCCTGTTCACGCCGTCCAACCAGATCGACCACGTTCATGATCCGGGGCACGGGCTGGGCCTTTCGATCGTCTACCAGATCGTCGACAAGCTGGGCGGCCAGGTGGGCGTGGAGAGTGAGCCCGGTCAGGGCAGCCTGTTTTACTTTACTCTGCCGGCCATTCCTGCGATAGAAAGTGCCCCTCCAAATTAAATCGTACCTGGCTGGCCCAGCCTCGCGGAGGTTCCTATTCTGGTAAACCCACGCTCATAAAAGCTCTTTTCGTTTGAAATTTAAATCCCTGCTCGGCAAAATCTTCCCCTGGCTGAACAAGAGTCCGAAGTCTGCAGACTTCGGACTCCGGTGGCTATTTACGAATAAGTATCGGTCCGAAAATTATAGAAGAACCGCCTGAATTTTCGGGTGTTCTATTGCGTTTATTGAGGCAAAATTGAAGACAATAAAATTTCTATCGCTATCGCTTACGCTGGTGGTTGTTCTCTCAGCCTGCAACCTGCAGATCCAATCCGGTTCGCCGGCGCGAACAATCGGCCAGACGTCGGTCGGCGCGTCTCCGACTATAACCTTGCCGGTAAATTCAACCCAGGCTGGGGTAGCAGCCATTACCCCAACCGATACCCCGCCGACGGAGGCAGCCTCGCCGGTACTGCAAACCATCGTACCCAACACTCCCACCTGGTCGTTCTATAATTACACCTGCGAACTGGCAACCGGCGGCGCCACCATGACGATGAACCTGGCCTGGAAGGACCGCTCCAACACCGAAGAAGGCTACCGGGTGTATCGGAATAAGCAAGTCATCGCAACCCTGCCGCCCAATTCCACGAAGTATGTGGATGTCGTTTTTGTCGCGACCGGAAATAAAGTCAGTTATTCGGTTGAAGCCTTCGCCCAGGGCTGGCAATTCAGCACACCCACAGTCTCTTATGGCTGCCAGTGACAGGTAACTTGCCTCCCCCAAGTGGCGGAGGCAAAAACTCCCCGGCGGATGGATGCGGCCGGGGAGGTTTTGTTATACGATTAATTGAGTTGTTTAACCATCCCTTCGAGCCATCTGGCCGATAAATCCAAGAAAGGCATCCAATATACTATGCAGGGATCCATCGAACTATCGCTGCAAGAATCAGAGATTCGGTATCGCCGCCTGTTCGAGGCCGCCCAGGATGGAATCTTAATCCTGGATGCCGGGACAGGTGCGATCACGGACGTTAATCCATACCTGGTAGCCATGCTGGGCTATTCGCGTGAAGAGTTTGTGGAAAAGAAGCTCTGGGAAGTGGGGGCGTTCAAGGATGTGGAAGCCAGCCAGGTTGCATTCAAAGCATTGCAGGAGAAGGAATACATTCGCCACGAGGATTTGCCGCTCAGGGCGAAAGACGGAAAGCTGATCCAGGTGGAATTCGTCAGCAACGTCTACGTAGCCGGGAACGAAAAAGTGATCCAATGCAATATCCGTGACATCACCGAGCACAAGCGCATCGTAAACGCGCTGCAGGAGAATGAGAAGAAATATCACGATCTGGTTAATCAGAGCGCGGATGGAATTTTCATCTTTGAATTGTCAGGCCAGATATTGACGGCCAATAAAGCCATGTGCAAGGAACTCGGCTTCAGCAAGGAAGAATTCCTGTTGATGAACATCTGGGATATTATCCCCGAAAAGTACTTGGAACAATACCGGCAAAGGCTGACGAAAATCCTGGAACAGGAAAGCATGGCGGAAGCAGAGGAATATGCGCTGCGCGGGAAAGATGGGAAGCTGCACTATGTGGATGTCATATCCGTGCCGCGCTACAGCGGTAAAGATATGCTCGGTTTTCAAGGGATTGCCCGTGATATTTCCACCCGCAAGCAGGCGGAGCAGGAGATTCGAAGGCAGCTTGACCATTTTAAAGTCCTGAGCGTGATCGATCGGGCCATCGCGGCAAATTTTGACCTACGCCTCAGCCTTTCTGAAATTCTCGCACATGTGACAATCGAGCTTGGCATCGATGCAGCCGACATATTGATCTTGAATTCCAATTCGCAAATGCTGGAATACGGCGCTGACCGCGGCTTCCGCAACAAAGCCATCCGGAAAACCCAGGTGCGTTTGGGCGAGACCTATGCCGGCCAGGCCGCCCTGGAACGGCACCTGGTCCACATCCCCAATCTAAAAGATGATATGAGCGATCTATTTCTTACCACGCTTTTGGCAGGTGAGGACTTCGTCAGCTACTACGGAATGCCGTTGATCGCCAAGGGCCAGGTCAAGGGCGTAATGGAGATCTTCCATCGCGCCACTTTTGAACCGGATGTAGAATGGTTCGATTTCCTGAATGCCCTGGCCGGGCAGGCCGCCATCGCGATAGAAAATACCACGCTGTTCGAGAGCCTGCAACGCTCCAACTCGGAGCTCACCCTGGCCTATGATGCCACCATAGAAGGCTGGTCGCGCGCGCTCGACCTGCGCGACCGGGAGACCGAAGGACATACGCAAAGGGTGGTGGATATGACGGTCAATCTTGCACGCCTGTTCGGCATGAACGAGGCCGAACTGGTACAGGTCCGCTGGGGAGCGCTGTTGCACGATATCGGCAAGATGGGTGTTCCAGACGGGATCCTGAACAAACCCGGTTCCCTGACGGATGCAGAATGGGGAACGATGAAACAGCATCCGAATTTTGCCTATGAGATGCTTTCGCCCATTCGCTACCTGCGGCTGGCGCTGGATATCCCCTACTGCCACCATGAGAGATGGGACGGCAGCGGCTATCCGCACGGATTAAAAGGCGCCCAGATCCCGCTGGCTGCGCGTATTTTCGCCGCGGTGGATGTGTGGGATGCACTGCGCTCAAACCGGCCTTACCGATCTGCCTGGGCGGAAGAAAAAGTGCGCCAGCATATCCGCGACTCGGCCGGAACCCACTTTGACCCGCAGGTGGTGGATGTTTTCATGCAGCTCCCCAATAAAATTTTCAAACCGGCGCATATCACGCAGATCTACCAATCCCGCCCGATGAATCCGGACCAGGAGGATTACGTATTATGAATCCATTGCCGGTGTGTTTCTGAATGTCTATCCGAAAAAATTAGAAGAACCGCATTTTGAGAGTGTGCGGCTTCGCACCCTTCGGGTATCCCTTACAGGGACAAGTTGCTGCGCGACCTGACACACTCAAAATGCGACCTCCTCTTGAATTGTCGGATAGGTTCCAGGCACTTTCAAGGCGCCTGACCGGTGGTTCCAATATTGGTATCCGGTTTTTTTCTGTAGAGCACAGCATGAAGCGAAAATGATAACCGAATTATCACTGGTAGAGTCAGAAAATCGTTATCGTCGACTATTTGAAGCGGCCCAGGATGGGATTTTAATCCTGGATGCCGGGACGGGGCTGATCGAAGATGTCAACCCCTATCTGATAGAAATGCTGGGCTATTCACGTGCAGAGTTCCTGAAAAAGAAGATTTGGGAGGTCGGCGCGTTCAGGGATATCGAAGCCAGTAAGGAGGCTTTCGAAGCGTTGCAGGCGAATGAGTACATCCGCTACGATGACCTGCCGCTCAAGGCAAAAGACGGGCGGCTGATATCCGTGGAATTCGTCAGTAATGTCTACCTGGTGGGCGGGGAAAAAGTGATCCAGTGCAATATCCGTAATATCAGCGCGCGTAAAATGGCCCAGGTTGCCCAGCAGCAGAGCGAAGAAAACTACCGCTCACTGGTGGAAAGCCTGCCGGATGGTGTGGTCGTCCACAGCCAGGGGTTCGTTGTGTTTGCAAATCCGGCCAGCGCCGCCTTGATCGGCGCAGCCAGCCCGGCTGAATTGATCGGAAAGCCGGTGATGGAGTTTATACATCCTGACTCCCGGGACCATGCTTTGCAACGCATCCAAAAGTCGCTCAACGAAGGTGTGCCCGTCCCCTCAGGGGAAGAGGTATTTATCCGGTTGGATGGGAGGTTGATTGACGTTGAAGTGTCGGCTATTCCATTTTCTTACGCCGGTAAACCGGCCATGCTGACCGTCTTTACTGACATCACCAAGCGCAAACGGGCAGAGCAGGCCTTGCAGGAAAGCGAGGAACGCTACCGGCAGTTGCTGGAATTTTCTCCGGATGCCATTGTTGTCCACAGTCAAGGAAATTTTGTTTATGTAAACCCGGCCGCAGTACATATTTATGGGGCCAAAAGCGCCCAGGAACTGCTCGGAAAACCGATGCTCGAACGCGTCCATCCGGATTACCGCAAAGTGGTCAGGAAACGGGTTGCGCGCTTATACCAAGGCAAGCAAGCCGGTTTATTGGAGCAGAAATTCCTACGGCTGGATGGGTCGGTGGTGGATGTGGAGGTAACAGCCATTCCTTTCACGTATCAGGGCGCCCCGGCGTCGCAGATGGTCATCCGCGACATCAGCCTGCGTAAACAGGCTGATGAAGCGTTGCGGTTGAGCGAGGAAAAATACCGGACACTGGTTGACGATGTCAACGATGGTTTTTTCGTGGTGGATGCGGCGGGATTATTCACGTTTGCCAATCCCGCCCTGGCCCGGATGTTGGGCGTGCAAGGACCCGAGGATCTGCTGGGCCGGAAGTTCTTTGATTTCGTTGCGCCGGAGATGGCCGCGGAACTCGGCCAGGCCAACGGCAGTGCGATGCAGTCAGGGAATGGTGCGAAAATCATCAACGGCCAGATCGTGCGTTCGGATGGGACGCGTGCCTTTATCGAGGTCAAGCCTGGCATGATCCTGAAGGCGGGCCAGGTCACAGGCACGCAGGGCGTGATGCGCGATGTCACGGAGCGTAAAGTTGCAGATATAAAGATAAAACGCCAGCTCGAACATCTGGAGGCCTTGGGCAGCATCGACCGGCTGATCGCATCCAATTTCGATTTGAACTTGAGCCTCTCGGAAATTCTCAATCATGTAACAAAAGAACTGGGCGTTGATGCAGCCGACATTTTGATATTAGATCCCAATTCGCTCATGCTGGATTTCGGCGCCGAGCTGGGCTTTCGAACTAAAACCATCCGGAAGGCCCAAGTTCGTTTAGGCGAGAGCTACGCCGGTCGGGCCGCCCTGGAGCACCAACTCATTCAAATCCCCAATCTGAAAGATGAAACGGATAAGGCCTTCCTGGCAACTCATCTGGCAGGCGAAGATTTCGTCTGCTACTACGGCGTGCCTTTAATCGCCAAGGGCCAGGTCAAGGGCGTGCTGGAAGTATTCCACCGCCGTGCCCTGGAACCGGATGCAGAATGGCTCAATTTCTTGAATACTTTGGCTGGGCAAACCGCCATCGCGATCGAGAATTCCACGCTGTTCGAAAGCCTGCAGCGCTCCAACTCGGAACTGGGCATGGCTTATGACGCCACCATCGAAGGCTGGTCACGCGCCCTCGACCTGCGCGATAAGGAGACCGAAGGGCATACCCAGCGGGTGACCGAGCTGACGCTGAAACTGGCGCGCCTGCTTGGCTTGAGTGAGGAAGACCTGGTGCAAGTGCGCTGGGGCGCGCTCCTGCACGATATCGGTAAGATGGGCGTTCCAGATGGAATCCTGCTCAAACCCGGCCCGCTGACGGATGATGAATGGGTGGCCATGAAGAAGCACCCAGGCTTTGCCTATGAAATGCTTTCCCCGATCCACTACCTGCGGAAGGCGCTGGATATTCCCTACTGCCATCACGAAAAATGGGATGGCAGCGGCTATCCACGCGGATTAAAAGGCAACCAGATCCCGCTGGCTGCGCGCATCTTTGCCGTTGTGGACGTATGGGATGCCTTGCGATCGGACCGCCCTTACCGGCTGGGCTGGCCCGAAGAAAAAGTGCGCCAACATATCCTTACATTAACTGGAACGCACTTTGATCCGCAGGTGGTCGATGCTTTCATGCAGCTAGTCCAATAAGGTTCCATCCTAAATTCCGGGAGGAGTTCGCTTTTTTGTAGGTGTCCGACTGCGCCGCACACCTACAAAAAGCGGTTCTTCCATAATTTCGGACAGATACCAGGCCAGACCATTAGATTTGACACCTC
>Ga0182021_10008003_pt1 | contig 12536 bp, 10 predicted proteins | sample 612E3MmetaG_FD_120493 | JGI IMG/M metagenome (GOLD analysis project Ga0182021, IMG submission 120493) | Permafrost microbial communities from Stordalen Mire, Sweden - 612E3M metaG (Illumina Assembly) | ecosystem: Environmental > Terrestrial > Soil > Wetlands > Permafrost | place: Sweden... | reverse complement strand
CAAAAAGGAGCAGGGCAACCGAATATCCTTCCCGCGACAGCAGTCCGGCTAAAAGCAAACTCTTGTCGTCGCAGTCTCCCGCACGGTCAACAACGGTCTCTACAGGGAATTTCGCGGGGTTCTGTTCCCGTGTTTCATACCTGAGCGATTGGGAATAAGCTGCCATGAGTTCCAGATATTCGTCGTCGGAAAGGTTTTGCCGGATCCTGATTTTGTCAGTTTCTGCAAGAAGCGTTGCATAGAGCTCATCCTGAGCAGGATCATTCACCATTGCGCGGTAACTTTGCGCCAGCCAGATCGTTTCTGAGATGTTACCGTATATCGTTGTGGCCTTTTCTGCCTGCTTTGCCCCTTCGTATACCGAGGCGTTGACGGGAATGACAAGGGAAATCGTGGTTTTTTCAAACGGGAATGTATGGGAAACAGTGACCGGTGAAGACGAGAGACGAGTAAGGTCAGGAGTAATGTGGGGCACAATTACTGTTTCTTTGGGAAAAACAACTGCGCTGATGAGCACTGCCGATAATGCGAGTATAATAATGAATAACAATGCACCAATGAATTTAAGAGAGCGGTTAGTCATTAAACTCCAGTATACTTGTATTTCTTTTCTTATGTATCACAAAATTTCCGGTAACTGGGCCAGGGAATCAATTATGAAGCCGGGTTTTATCACCGCATTGTCAACTGCATCTTTCCGGTATTTTCCTGTCCGGACAAGAATGCCCTGCATCCCCAGCGTATGAGCTCCGCCAATATCGGCAAGAATATCATCGCCGATCATTGCCACCTGGTCCGCACGAAGGTTCATATCGCAAAGCGCAAGTTCAAAAAACGTTTTTGAGGGTTTTCCTACAACGGTCGCTGTTTTCCCGGTCGCGAATTCAAGGGCCTGGACAAACGGACCTGCGGAGAGGGAAAGACCCCCCGGTGCCATCCAGTACCGGTCCTTCTCCAGCGCAATCATATCCGCACCGTTCATGAGATAACGGAACGCGGTATTCATGCTGTTGTAGGTTATTTTATCGCCGGCATCACCGACTATAACCACGTCGGCCTGGCCGCCCGGATCACAGGTACACTCCTGCTCAAAGTCACGGTACACGTCTCCCGTTGTCAGCAGGAAACACTGGTGTTTTCCGGTTTTCTTCATACAGGCAACCGCTGCGAGCGGGGGGGTAAAAATATACTCAACGGGAATATCAAACCCGAGAGATGATAATTGATCTGCGATAGTACTCCGGCATTTGCGGGTGCTGTTGGAAACAAACCGGAACCTGTAGTTCCTGTCCCTGATGAGATCTATAACTTCCCGGGCACCATCGATCGCCCGTTCCCCGGTGTAGAGGACCCCGTCAATGTCGATAAGAAAACCCTTTATATCGATCATTTCAGCCTGTGATCTGCATACTGCAGGATCCCGGCAGGATGCAGGAATGATATGCGGATGTAACCGTCATTTTCCCTGGATCTGAAATTTTTTTCATTCCTGATGCAATTCTTTGGACTATTTCCGGTTGGATCGTCCTGCGCTGAACCGAAAAATCCTGGTTTCATGATGTCCGGCAACACGACCAATAAAACAGAGTTATTCCTCTGTGAACATTAAACGTCTCATTATACGTGTGCAATTCCCGGGTCAAAGAAAATCGCAGATGCAGGCTTTGGATTTTATGACCAGCCCGGATTTTTACGAGGACCGGTTTACTTTCACACCCCTCGGCTGGATGTTTAAATCCCGGACACCGTTTAAGTATTCTGACGATGCCGGCCATACATGCTCCCGCCCGGATTGGTGCCCTCTGGCAGCAGCGCATGCAAACCATGCGGGAATACGAAGTTGTCCGGGACGGGAATGTTTTTGGTACCGGTTTAGCAAACAATATTGTTTTTTCCTCAGATTATGACCAGGCGCACAACCAGCTCGATACCCTGGTTGATAAGTACCGCGATATCCGGTTTGAAAATGTCTTTTCGGGACTGGAAATTTTCAACCAGGGTGGCGCCTGTTTTGTGCAGATAAGCCAGCAGGATATCAGGGTTCCGGCAGTGGATACGGAAAGATTCAGGACGGATATCCTGAAAGACCTCACCCTTGTACATGGTATCGGTCCGAGGATACAACACCGGTTGATGTCTAAAGGATACCGGACATTACCGGACCTGGCAGAGCACCCGAAATTCCGTTCATATGCACACGAGGTGCTTAACTGCCTGCATGGCGGCAGTTCTGCAGAAATTATGGATTTGATCGGCAGCAGGCACGCAAAATCCCACCCTTGTGTCCTCGGGACGGCCGGCCTCCATGAACCGGAAGATTATGTTTTTCTGGATATCGAAACCCTGGGTCTCTTTTCCCGTCCGATTATCCTTTTCGGCGTTGGTACCATTGAAAACTCCCGCCTTGTCGTCCACCAGTACCTTCTCCGTGATATCGATGAAGAGCAGTCGGCACTGACCGCGACACTTGAACATTTGTCCGGCGATCGCACTGCTCTGGTAACGTTCAACGGCAAATCGTTTGATCTGCCCTACGTATCAGATCGGCTTGCCTACTATGGTATGGGCTCTCCGGGAAAGATACCCCACTTCGATGTACTCCATTTCAGCCGCAGGAGATGGAAGGATCAGCTTCCCTCCCTTCGCCTTGCTGCCCTTGAAACGGCAATCCTGGGGATCAGCCGTGCCGACGATATTCCCGGCCAGATGGTTCCGGAATTCTACGAAACCTACCTTCGTACCGGTAACTGTGGTCCGCTGGTCCCGGTTGTTGAACACAACAAACAGGATATCGTCTCGCTCGCCCTGCTCTTTTTCCACCTGTTAGGAGAGTCCTATGGCTGTTGCTGATGTTATCCGTCTGCTGGGTGTCAACCCCGTATACCGGAACCGGACGGTGCATACAGAAGTAACCGGACCAGTTCCTCCGGTATACGGGACTCTTAACGTACCTCTTGGTGGAGCCCTTGAGTCGTATCTGGAGCAGCACAGGATACGCCTCTACTCCCACCAGTGCGACGCGGTCAACCGCATCCGGTCCGGGAAGAACGTGATTATTACCACACCAACAGCCAGTGGCAAAACTCTCGCATTCAACCTTCCGGTATTCGAAGAGTTGGAGTCAGATGCCGGGGCACGTGCACTTTACCTGTACCCTACAAAAGCGCTCTCCAATGATCAGTTCTCAACCCTTGAACAGATGTCGCAGTTTACGGGTATCCCGGCCCGGCCGGCAATTTACGATGGTGATACCCCTCAGTCAAAACGGGCAGCGATCCGTGAAAACTCACGGGTCATCGTCTCAAACCCCCATGAACTCCACCAGGTGCTTTCCTGGCATGCAAAGTGGCGCCCGTTCTTTTCCAACCTGAAATTTATTGTGATCGATGAAGCACACCGGTACCGGGGGGTTTTTGGGTCCCATATCGCATTGTTGATCAGGAGGTTGCTGCGACTTTGCCATCATTATGGGTCATCGCCACAGTTTATTCTCTCGACAGCGACCCTGGCCAACCCGCTTGAGTTTGCCGGCCGGCTTACGGGACTGCCGTTTGAGCTTGTTGATGAGGATGGTTCTCCGCAGGGGAGGAAACATTTTGTTCTTTATAATCCGTTTTACGATGGGGTTGGCGAACGTTCCACGTACCAGGAAACAAAGGATCTCCTGGTATCCTGTGTGAAAGAGAACCTCCAGACACTCTGTTTTACCGGCTCCCGGAAAATGGCAGAACTGGTAACACTCTGGGCACGGGAAGATGCACGTCGGTCATCAGCCCGTCTTGCAGAATCGATATCGGCCTACCGGGCAGGTTATTTGCCTGAAGAACGAAGGCTGATTGAACGCCGTCTGAAGGATGGGGAGATGAAAGGTGTTGTGTCGACCAATGCGCTTGAACTCGGGATCGATATCGGATCACTTGACGCAGTTATCATTGCGGGGTACCCCGGAACCATGATGTCAGCCCGCCAGCAGGCCGGGAGAGCCGGGAGAAAAGGGGGCGATTCACTTGCGATTCTTGTTGGGTTTGCAAATCCTCTTGACCAGTATTTTATGCATCATCCCCACCATTTTTTCAGCCGGTCGCACGAGCACGCAATCATCGATACCGGAAATCCCTATATTGTTTCCGGGCACCTGCTGTGCGCTGCCGCCGAACTGCCATTGAACGAGACAGACGACCTTAAGTATTTCGGTGAACTGTTTCCTGAACTCCTTTCAGATCTTGCGTCCAGTGATCTCACTCGGAAAACAAGTCGTGGGTGGGTATATTCCGGTCGGGGCAGGGCTGCAGACGCGGTGAAGCTCGACGGGATTTGCGGTTCAACATTCCGGATAATGTGCCATGGCCGGCTGCTGGAAACAATGGACAGGGGCCAGGCGTTTCGCGAGGCACACAAAGGCGCTATCATGCTTCATCAGGGTGAGACGTACGTGGTAAGCGAAATGGACCTGGAAACACATACCGTCCGGGTAACGGAAAGCGATGTAGATTACTATACGCAGCCGCTCAAAGTTGTTGATCTCTCCATCATTCAGACCCTGGAGACCCGGGTTATCAAGGGGGCACGATGTGCGTATGGTGACGTCGAAGTAACTGAACAATATACCAGCTACAAGATCAAACGCAAAGACACCATTATTGGAGTGGAACCTCTCGTTCTGCCCCCGATTACGTTCAGGACAAAGGCATTCTGGGTTATTCCCACACCGGATACCGGACAGCGTTTGGCCGGTTCAAAACTCGATCCCGCGGGAGGTCTGCATGGTGCTGAACACGCTGTTATCGCAATAATGCCCCTGCATGTAATGTGTGACCGCTGGGATATCGGGGGATTATCATCTCCCGGATTTGGGGAAAATTGCGAACCCGTAATTTTTGTATACGATGGCTATGAAGGAGGTATAGGACTTGCCGAGAAAGCTTATGAGATCCTTCCTGACATTTTTTCAAGCGCACATGAACTGATCCAGGACTGCGGGTGTGATGAGGGATGCCCGTCCTGTATATACTCTCCCAAATGCGGGAATGATAACCAGCCGCTCGATAAACAAGCTGCAATTCTGGTTCTCGGAGATTTATGTTCTCCCCCGGAAAAAAGTGAATGTCCCGAAATATCCGCTGAATCCGTGCAGGCGTCTTCCTGTTCAGGAAATTTCTTTTAATCAATAAGTACCACACGGTGTTCCGGGCCCTCTTCTTCCGGCTCATCATCAAAGATGAACAGGTCATCTATCCTTGCGTGAAGGGTATGGGCAACATCGTGTGCAAGGCGAAGGGAAGGGTTATACTTTCCCTGCTCCAAAAAGACAATTGTCTCCCGTCGCACGCTGACTTTTTTCGCCAGGTCATCCTGGGTCATGGACAAACGGGCACGGTACTCTTTTATTCTTGTCTGCATGGGTTTCCCCTCCAAAAAAGGTTATGCAACATCCCCTCTCCGTGATAGGTACATCTGGCAGAATATGGCGGATAGTGCGAGCACTATCAGGATAAGGCTAAGTGCACCCTCTGTTCCCATTCTGAAGAAGCCCGTGACATCCAGCCAGTATAATGCCGTTATGAACAAAACCCCTGTCTGCCATGCATAGGAGAATCCATAAGCCGCGATTTTCTCCGATCGCTCATCAGATTCGGGGCTATCCCGGGACAGGTGGTTCCGGAGGATTCCCAATGCCAGAAATGCACATCCTATTGCGATGAGTATTGTGCTAAATTTAATGAATCCGCCCGGTTCAAATACAGTACCTGTGAGGCCGCTCACCAGTAAAAGCAAACCTATCATGATACGAATGAGATTTCTTTTGTTCGTTTTTCTCACTTCCTTTGTTATATATTTCTAACATTAATACTAATTAATGTTATGTATTTCTAACACAACATCCCTGAAAATCTATCCCATAAGTTCAGGAAGTCTACGGAAAAAAAGAAAAAAATTATTCCTGCACCGTTGATCTCATGGATAAAAATACTGGTCCCCGGACATCAACCTTCTTATTATTATCAGTTACTGCCCTCATCGCGAATTCATCAATTTTTAAGTTTATATCACTGGGTAGTTTTGCCATCTTTACCTGGACTACCGTTGATTTCCCGCACCGTGCTGCCTCTTCAATCCGTGCTGCCGCAAGGGCCGCCACAGCCGAAAGATATGTTATTCCGGTAGATACCCCTTCAGTGCGTACCTGTTTCCATTTTTCCGCATCCGGGACCCCGAGAATCGAGCCGTCATGGACGAAGATCTCATTGATGCAGGCAGGGCCGCAGAGTTTTGCATTCGACTCAGTTTCTTCGACAGCTACCTTTACCCTGGCACCACCGAGCATACCCTCCCAGGTATCAAACGAGCACGGTCCCTGGGCTGATGCATTCACAAAAGCGACGTGGGTAATGGCTCCGGCGAGTATCTTTCCTTCTGGTGAGAACGGTTCTTCACGCAACCTGACTGCACGGGCGATCTCCTGGTCTGTCAGCACGCGTGGGAAGAACTGGGGGAAACAGAGCTGCCGGACGTCATTTGCGTTATACGCGATCATCGCGAGACGTTCCACCCCAAGCCCCAGGTTCATGACAGGGACACCAATGCCATATTCTGCGAGGGCGGAAGGTGAGTACATACCAAAGGTAGCCACTTCGACCCAGCCATGAAGCGGGTGGCGGGCGTAAACTTCCGTCTGGGAATCCGGCATATAGTATTTTGACCGTTTCTCATCCGGCTGGAACCGGAAATCCGTATACCCGAACGCGGAGAGGAGTGCCCTGCTGATTGCTTTTCCCTCGTCATTGGTTATCTCCTCACCTGCGACGATGCAGGATGCAGAATGGTAGGTCATCAGGCGGGTGGGCCCTTCGGCCTGTTCGCGCCGGAAGCAGCGGTCAACCGAGAAGAGCCGGAGCGGCATGGGTGAACGCTCCCAGATAGCGCCGAGCGTCATGAACCAGCCGCTGGTCATATGGCTGCGGAGCGTGCTTCGCGAAGACTCGGGGACGAGAGCCCGGAACTCGGGGAAAACGGCTTCAAGGATATGCACAACAAGGGCATCGTCCACGCCGAGCACTTTTGCCAGCTCTATGGTGAGTTCGTCACCATCGATCTCGGATTTCTTGTACGCATGGAGTGTCTCCCGCAGGCGCTCCTCGGTCTCTTTTGTCATCGGAGGGTACGTTGTTTGGCTATGAGCCTCGGTGACGGAAACAGAACCCGTATGGGCGAGCGGGCTTTTGTGGCTCATGAGGATATCGTTGATCTCATCGAGCTGTTTTCTTGCGATCCCCACATTGGGCCGGGGGAGTCCCCCGAGGTAGAACACCCGGTCCAGTACAGCCATTGCCTCAGAACCAAACTGGCGGTAAATATCCTTTTCCTCGATAATTACTGGGTTTTCTGCCTCGTCAAAGCCCAGTGAGAGATAGGTCTCTCTGAGCCGGTTGATAGTCGCAAAAACCGGGTGAGCTACAGCCCGCTTATACTGTAAAAGCGGATACTTTGCCCCCTGTCCCGGGGGAGTCAGCACCGAGGGGCCTTCATGCCATGCCCCTTCAAAATTTTCATGAGTTTTTCTCTTCCAGTCTTCAGGATTGAACCTCATATCTCTCGCTCCAGGCAAACGACTCTGCTCAACTCATTCTCATCCCTGATCCGGTAGTCGCATGCAGATGCGATCTGTCCGGCAAACAGGCGTACTCTCTCGTGTTCCGGCATATTCTCCCGTTCCAACCGGTTTCTACTGTATCCCAGAAACATATAACCTTTTACCTCGACAAACATTGCGCCGGATTCCTGCAATAGTGTTGCATACCGTTCCGGCGCGAAGTCGTTTAAACCTTTGACCAGTGTGATCCTGACTGCAGACCGCCGTGACGTGAGAAGAGAAAGGCTCTCTCGTACCACATCCCAGTAATTTTCAAGCGGCCGGCACAGGGAAAGGTACGTCTCTTCATCCGGAGCGTCCAGTGAAACATACATCTGGTAGGGCCGGCATCGGGCGAGTATATCAGGATTTGTGCCGTTGCTCACCAGGAATGTTGTGTAACCATCCTTGTTAAAGAGGTCAATTAATGTCGGAAGCTGATGGTACAGGGTAGGTTCACCGGACAGGGAGATCGCTATGTGTTTTGGTTCGAGTGCCTCCTGCCAACGCTCTTCGGTAACCGTGTTAGCGAGTACCGCGTTATACCCGGCGAGCGATTTTTTTTGTAACTTATGGATACCGGCCAGGATAGTCCCGGGTGCACATTCTTCTTCCTCACCGGGTTCATGTTCAAACGAACGCCAGCAGAAACGGCACCGCTGGTTGCAGCGCAGGGTCGGGGTCATCTGGACGCAACGGTGACTGTCAATACCGTAGAACTGGTGTTTGTAGCACATATCCCCGCCGGCTAGCGACCGTTTGCACCACATGCATGGCTTAAGTGCTGCCGATGATGCGGGAGAAAAAAACTGGTAGCCCTGCCTGCGCAGGGCGTCACATGGTGCTGATTGCATCGATCCCCAGCGTCTCGAGGGCTTCCTTTAACGTATTCTGCGCCGCTCTGACCAGCGTAAGCCGGCGCTCCCGTACCTGACCTTCACTTTTTAAGACCTGCTCGAAATGATAGAAGCTATTGAATACATCGGCGAGTTCCCGGGCGTAGGTAGCCAGCACGTGAGGGTGGAGTTCTTCTGTCACTTTTTCGATGACCGAGGGGAACTTTGCAATCTCCCTGGCAAGTGCGATCTCCTGTGTGGTTTTGAGTTCGTAGCACAGGGAAAAGGTGCCCGCCTTCTCAAGGATGCTGCAGGCACGGGCGTGGGCATACTGGATATAGGGCCCGCTCTGGCGCTCGAAGTCCAGGGCTTCCTTCCAGTCAAAGACCGTGCTTTTCTCGGGTGTCACTTTTATGATATCGTAGCGAATGGCAGCAAGCCCTACAGACTGTGCGATTGATCTCCTCGTCGCTTCGTCGAGCTCTGGTCTCCTAACGGTTACTTCATCAAATGCCCGTTTCCTGATCTCGGTGATCAGGTCATCCGCTGAAACGAATTTTCCCGCCCGGGTGCTCATGGAACCTTCCGGCAGGGATACAAACTCGAAGTGGATAATCTCCGGTGCTTTTTCCCCGAGAAGTTTCATGGTGCACTGGAGCTGTGAAGCGATCAGCTTATGGTCGGCACCAAGAACGTCAATGACCCGGTCGAAATTAGCCCCTTTCCAGAGATGGTAGGCAAGGTCGCGTGCAGCATATACCGAGGTACCGTCACTCCTTCGGATAATGTACTTGTTTGTAAAGCCGAAATCCTTAAGATCAAGGGCGAGGATCTCCTCCTCCTGAACCTGGGGGAGTTTTTTTATCTTTGCGATGATCCTGTCGGTATACCCGTTGCGGATAAAATCGCTTTCCCAGACGAAGCGGTCGTGTTTTACGTTGAGGTCCTTTAAAGTTACTGCAAATCCGTCAAGGCAGCGGGAGACCTCCCTGCGGAACTTCTTTGCGGTTGCCGGGTCACCGTGCTCCACGAGTTGCATGAGAGTGTTGACCTGCTGGGTTATTGTGGGGTCTCTCTCGATCTCCCGGTTGGCTGCGATATACACCCGGGCGATATGAGCGTCCTCTTTTTCCCCCTCAAGGATGGTACTATCGAGATTCTCAAATCCCCATACCACGATGGCAATCTGGCGTCCCATATCATTGACATAGTACTGCACTTCGAGCCCGTAACCTGCCTTCCGGAAGACCCGGGCAAGGGTATCCCCGATGATCGAGTTCCTGATATGGCCAACATGGAGGGGACCGTTCGGGTTGGCACTGGTATGTTCGAGCACAACACGTATTCCCTTTTTTGCCAGCGAGCCATACCCGGGTTTTATCGCGGATTGTAACGACTCGACAAGATACGAGGTATCAAGGGAGAAATTAATATAGGGTCCTTGTGCTTCTGCATGTGCGCCGGTTGCCTGGAATTCAGGATTGTCATTTACTATCCTGACAAGGTTTTGTGCGATCTGGACAGGGGATACTTTTTGTTTTTTTGCCTGCGTAAAGGCAATGGTTGATGCAAGGTGAGCATGTTCCCCGCCATCGACCAGCTGTACATCCTGTTCACCGGTTGCCTCCTGCAGTATTCTGAGAATGACCTTTTTTCTCTTCTTAAATGGGTCTTCGTATTCTTCCATTAACATCCCGTCCTGTAGCGAAGGATTGCAGCGATTCCCCCGAATGCGGAAAAGAGGATCGACCCTTCTTCGAAATCATCGGAGATAAGCTCAACTTTGGCACTGCTCTGTTCAGCGAGTTTCGTCAGTTCATCGATGATATCGATCTCCTCTTCGAGGATGAGCGGAGCGGTGCATTTCGGACATGAACCGAGGGGGATGTCCCGGACCGATTTTCCTGCATCAATGTGAACCGTTTTTTCTTCGGTAAAATCACAGTTCTGGCATTTTATCCGGAGACGGGACTTTCGGAGGTTTGCTGACAGCAGGAGGGTATCAACAGCACCAAGTTCAAGATTTTTCCTGATGCTTTCTTCCCCATAGGCAGCATTGCTGGAATCCTTGACGAGCTCTTTTAAGAACTTGTCCATCAGCTCTTTTTCTTTAACAACGCCCATGCCTTTGAGTACATCCTTTGCTGCGTCCACAAGTTCGGATAGTCCGTCTTCATTGGTATAGGCTACATCGAATATCCCTACGATCCGCTTCTGGATCTCATGGTGGAGAAAGTTGCCAGCTTCAAACTCTTCTTTTGTCGGACTGGGGCCACCAATCAGCACACCTTTGAACCGCTCAAAGAAATCCTTCTCTGCAAGGAATATGGCACTGGACCGTTCCCCTATTTTTGTATAGAACTCAGCAATAGCAATCTCCCTGAGTCGCCCGAACCGGGCAGCGGACTGGCCGCCTTTGCGGGTCTTTCCCGGGACGGTAGAGTTTGCTCCTCCCATAGGTTCGATCCGGTTACCACGCAAAAAGCCCCAGTACGCTTCCCGACGGTCAAGGACGAGAAGCCCGTAGACATACTTCTCCTCGAGCATCTGCTTGAGCGGGTCGAGCTCGAAGTTCGAGCTGCAGCGGTACATATAGAGGTTGAGAGGTTCCGGCGGCTCGACGATCGTGCACTGGAGATCAGTGCGGTCACCGTAGAGTTTGACCGTACCGCAGAAGATCGCGAGTCCATGCCGGGGCGGGCGCTTGTAGTACTTAAGCCGCGAGAGGATGGAGGAGATGGCGCTCTGGACATTCGTACGGGTCTGCTTGCTTTTGATGTTGGCACACTGGCCAAATTCGTCCTTGAGCTGGTTGGTTACATCGAAGATTTGCTTGTCAGGGGGAATATAGATCGTGATAAGTTCCGTCCCGTCTCCCTGCTGCAGCTCGAGCTTCTCGAGTGCCTTTTTGAACTCGTAGCGCTTTCGCGCATCGTCCATCTCCCTTTCTTCTGCCATTGCCGGTCTCAAACCTCTCTGGAGCTATTACTTATTCACTCGCGTGAGCCATAAATTTGCGCCCATTGCATAAGGATACGGTCATCGACATCGGAATTAATGCCATGCCCTCCTGAAAATTCGATAAATGTTTTTGGCTCAAGGGCAAGTAAAAAGAACTGTTTTCCGTCCTCGAAAGGAATAACCGGGTCATTTTTGGCGTGAAATATCCAGACCGGGCGGGGGGATATTTTTGCAAAGTACGTGCCAGGCTCAATGGAAGTGGCAAACCGTACCACATCACCGGTATATCCCTGCTGGATCACCGAGTCAAGTACCCCCCATTGTGAGGTCGAGATTCCAATGTAGCCTGCAAAGTCCGGATCAACGCCGGCCGCTACCGCAGCATACCGCCCCCCGTTGCTGCCCCCTATTGCGTAGACCGGTATTTTAAAACGGTCGGAAAGGATCTGCTGTGCATTGACAAGATCACATACTGTCAGGTAGTACTGCGGCCAGCCGCCTTTTTCAAACAGGGAAAAATCCTGCTGGGGATTAAATGGGAAACCGGGTGTTTCCCCGCCATTACCCCGGATATCGACAAACAGGAACGCGTAACCTGCAGCAGCATACCGGGCCATACGCTCTTCATGACCTGCGGCCTTTTCCCCGGCTCCTGGTACATAGACAAACGCTGCTTTCGGGTGTTCCGGAGCAGCAAGAACCGTGACCACATCCCCATTCTGCGTATGCAGGACAATCTTTGTTTTGGTGTACGTCTCGTTTTTGAACAATGTTTCTTCACTGTTTGTTACCGGAGTACATGAAACTGACAGGACACCCTTATTGTCAACGGAATATGAGGACGAAGGCCGGCTTCCCGTGCAGCCGGCCAGGGCAATGAGCACAATAAGAATTACTGCTGCAATGATGCCGGTCCGCATGATTCAGCACCCCAGGCAGTGGTAGATCAGGCAGATCGTTTTGGCATCGACGATAGTGCCATCCCGGATCATGCCCCTGAGATGAGCAGTTGGGATGTCAACGACCTCGATTATCTCGTCCTCATCTTTTACGTATTCATCGGAATGCAACAGGTCGCGGGCTTCAAATAAAAAGATCTTTTCATCAGT
>Ga0182021_10008002_pt1 | contig 12537 bp, 7 predicted proteins | sample 612E3MmetaG_FD_120493 | JGI IMG/M metagenome (GOLD analysis project Ga0182021, IMG submission 120493) | Permafrost microbial communities from Stordalen Mire, Sweden - 612E3M metaG (Illumina Assembly) | ecosystem: Environmental > Terrestrial > Soil > Wetlands > Permafrost | place: Sweden... | reverse complement strand
TGGTGCGGATCGTTCGCCGGCTGAGCGCTATGGCGGTGACCACGCCGCCCAGATCGCCGCTGATAAGCGTCACGTCGCCGGCCTCCATGGCGACGTCTGTGCCCGTTCCGATGGCGATGCCGATGTCTGCCTGCGCCAGGGCGGGGGCGTCGTTGATGCCGTCGCCGACCATGGCCACGCGCTTGCCCTGGGCCTGCAGGCCGCGGATCTCGGCGACCTTCTGGTCCGGGGCCACGCCGGCGATCACTCTGTCCACGCCGACGGCGCGGCCTACCGCTGCGGCGGTGCGCAGGTTGTCGCCCGTGAGCATGATCACCTCCAGGCCGAGCTCCTTTAGCCGGTGGACCGCCTCCACCGAGCTCGGTTTGATCGCGTCTGCGATGGCGAGCACGCCGGCCGGACGCCCGTCCACGGCGACCAGGACGGGCGTGGCGCCGGCGTCGCGCAGCTCGTTCACGCGACCCTGGAGGCGGGCGGTGAGGGACGCGCCGCCCGCCTCCAGGGTCGAGACGTCGGCGGCGCCGAGCACGAAGCTCTCGTTGCCCACGGCCACGGCGTGACCGGCGACCTGGGCCCGCACGCCGCGGCCGGCCAGCGCTTCAAAGTCGCGGCCGGCCGTCACGGCGAGCCCGCGCGCCTCCGCGGCGCGCGCGACGGCCTCGCCGAGCGGATGCTCCGAGCTCCGCTCGGCGCCGGCGGCCAGGCGCAGCACCTCGTCGGCGTCGAACACGCCGTCGAGCACCAGCGTTTCGATGACGCTGGGCGCGCCCTCGGTGATGGTGCCCGTCTTGTCCAGCACGATCGTCGTCAGCTTGTGGGCCGTCTCCAGCGACTGCCCATCGCGAATGAGGATGCCGTACTCGGCGCCGCGGCCCGTTCCCACCATGATGGCGGTGGGCGTCGCCAGACCGAGCGCGCACGGGCAGGCGATGACGAGGACGGCCACGAAGTTCAGCAACGCGTAGTTCAGCGCCGGGCTGGGGCCGGCGAGCAGCCACACGACGAGGGTTAGGGTGGCGATGCCGATTACCGCCGGCACGAAGTAGCCGGCGATGACGTCGGCCAGACGAGCGATCGGCGGCTTGGAACCCTGCGCCTCCTGAACCAGCCGCACGATGCGTGCCAAAGCGGTCTCGGCGCCCACCTTGGTGGCGCGGAAGGTGAAGGATCCGGTGGTGTTCATGGTGGCGCCGATCACCTCGTCGCCCGGCCTCTTGGTCACCGGCATCGGTTCGCCGGTGAGCATGCTCTCGTCGACCGCGGACCCGCCGTCCACGACCACGCCGTCCACCGGCAGGCGCTCGCCCGGACGCACCCGCACCAGGTCGCCGGGCGCGACCTGCGCGACGGGCACGTCCTGCTCCTGCCCGTCGCGCATCACCCGCGCCGTCTTCGGCTGCAGGCCGATCAGCTTCTTGATCGCCTCGGACGTCTGTCCTTTGGCGCGCGCCTCCAGCATCTTGCCGACCAGGATCAGGGTGATGATCAGCGCGGCCGAGTCGAAGTACATCGGCTCGCCGAGGCCGTGGTGGGCGAAGAAGCCGGGAAGGACGACGCCGAGGACGCTGTAGAAGTAGGCGGCGCTGGACCCCATGGCGATCAGCGTGTCCATGCTTGTGGCGCCATGCCGCAGCGCCGCCCAGGCGCCGCGGTAGAACTGGCGCCCGACCCAGAACTGGACCGGGCTGGCCAGCGCCCACAGCACGTACCCGTTCTGCAGGAACGACGGCATGAACGGGAACCACGACTTCATGCTGCCGAGGAAGACGATCGCCGAGAGCACGGCGCCCAGGGTCACCTTGCGCTTCAGGCTGCCGTAGGCGGCGGCGCGCGCCTTGGCTTGCGCGTCTTCGAGCTCCTCGGCGGCCGCGGCCGAGGCCCACGCCGCAGCCGCGCCGGTCGCGTCGGCTGCGGGTGCGCCGCCCTCCGCTGAGCATGCCGCGGCCGCCGTTTGGGCCGCAGCGGCGCTCCCAGCTCCGGCGGCGCCGGGCACGTCGTAGCCGGCGCCGCGCACGGCCGTCACGATCGTCTCGCGGCCGGCGGCGCCGGGAATGTAGTCCACCTTCGCTTGTTCGGTCGCGAGGTTGACACTGACGGCGACCACGCCGGGCAGTTTCTTGACCGCTCGTTCGACCCGGGCGACGCAGCTGGCGCACGTCATGCCGCCGATCGGCAGGGTCACGGAGGCGGTGCTCACGTCGTAGCCGCCTCCCCGGACCGCCTGCACCAGGTCGGCGACGCTGGCCTGCGACGCGTCGAAGATGACCCGTGCCGACTCGGTCGCCAGGTTGACCTCGGCCGACTCCACGCCGGGCGTCTTGCGCAGCGTCTTCTCGTTGCGTGCGACGCAACTAGCGCAGCTCATTCCCGTGATGGGGAGCTCGACGGTGGTCTTCCCGGCCATCACACCTTTCCCGGGTACGAACGGGCGGTGACGTGGGGCGCAGAGGCCGTGGCCACCGCCGGCCGACGTATGTCCGCCTCCAGACTCGAGTATACCCCCGCGAGTATGGAGGCAGGCTCGGTCCGAGGCGGCAGGCGGCGCCCTTCCGGGCGACGTGGACCCTCGCCGGCCGCTCGCTTGCGGGACGCCCAAGGGCCGGAGGTCCGGCCTTGAAGGGATTCCACACGGCGGTGTGCTCTGCCCGCGCGGCCGTACAACCGGTACGATGGCGGCGAGCTCCCGGGTTCATGGGAGGCTCCCGCGCGGCGCCCCAGTCGTGCTGAGTCCGGGAGGTCTCTGTGGCCGACGACGACGTCGCATCTGATCCGAGCTTTGGCCCTGCCGGCGACTGCGCCGGCGTCACCGGAGAGCGCTCTCGGGAAACGGCCGACCGGCGCTACCTGGTCGGCACGCAACGCGGCGCCGACCTCCTGGCCGTTTCCCTGATGCTCGTCTTCGTCACCGCGGCGGTGACCCTGTCGCTCATGCCGGTGGTGACCAAGGATCTGCAGGATCGGTTCGGCTACTCATCCGCCGACATCGGCCTGCTGACATCGGTCTTCATGGGCTTCTACGGAGTCTCGGGCATCTTGTCGGGCGTCGCCGCCGCCCGCTGGGGCGGACGCTTGCTGGCGCTCTGCTGTGGCTGCTTCGTAGTCGGATCGGCGGTCTTCGGACTCAGCTCGAGCTTCGCCGGCCTCCTGGTCGGCAAGAGCATCCAGGGCATCGGCGGCGGCATGGTGGTGGCCGTCTGCAGTCCCGTCATGGCTAACGCCCTGCCGTCCCAACGCCTGGGCCGCGCCTGGGGGATCTTCGGTTCCGGCTGGGGCCTGGGCAGCATGGCGGCCCTGCTCATCATGCCGAGCGTCGAGAGGGCAGCGGGGTTCCGGGCCGTCTTCCTGAGCACCGCTGCCCTTGGGCTGGTGGTCGGGATCGCGGCGCTTTCCCAGAAGGCGGTGCGGGTCTTGCCGCGGCAGTCCGAGGTCACGACCAGTCTGCGCGGCCTGGTGGGATCGCTGGGCGCCGTTGCCGTCAACCGCCGGGTGATACTGCTGGCGCTCACCAACACTGCGGCTCTGGCGATGGGCGTGAGTCTGCTTGTCTGGGCGCCGAGCTTTCTGCGGGACGTCCACGGCAGCGGCGAGGATGTCTCGCTCTATCTGGTAGCTGGGCTGGGCGCGGCTCAGTTCGCCAGCAGCCCTCTGGGGGCGGCCGCCGCCGGACGGTGTGGGAAGACCCTGGTGATACTGGGATCGCTGACGGTCATGGTCGTCGCGATGGCCGTGGAGGGCATGGTGCCGGGCATGGTCCTCGCCTTCGCCATGGTCGTCATCGCCGGCTTCTTCAGCATGTTCTTCTTCCCGCCTCTGCTGGCCTACCTCCCCGAGGTCGTGCGGCAGCCACAGCAGGTCGGGGCGGCGACCGGCATCAACACCCTCTTTGGCTTCACCGGTTCCCTGGTGGCCCCGTGGATCTTCGGCCTGTTCCTGGACGCCGGCCATAAGTCGCGCGGCGCCTATGTCTCCGGCTTTCTCATGCTGGCGGCGTTCGGCGTGGCGGCTCTTGTGGGGATGGCCTTCTTCAAAGGCCCGAAAGTGAGCGACTCATAGTCGTGACGGAACGGTCCGAGTCATAGACGCCGCCTTGGAAGAGCGTACTTCGAGCCGTGGGCTTGGCCGGAGAGCCTTCGTGTTGCGTTGGTGCCGGGTACCCGTTGTGGGTACTCTCAACACAGCGAGTGCGGGACGACCTCGTGAGGAGGGATGCCGTGCCTGAGCTGCCCGAAGCAGAGCTGTGGCGCCGCTCTCTGTCGTCGGCGCTGACCGGGCGGCGCGTGACGGCGTTCACCAGTTTGCAGCCGGGCTTCGTGCGGGCGCCGCTGCGCGACCCCGACGGCTTTGCCGCCGGTGTGGTGGGCCGCGCCGTGACGGATGTGGAGCGGCGCGGCAAGCAGCTTCTGTTCCGGCTCGACGGCGAGGTGGCCGTCACGCTCGGCATGGGCCTGTGGGTGCGGCTCGAGCTGCGCCCGGCTCCACTCGAGCCGCCGAAAGGAGCAGAGCTGGTCTTCGACTCGGCGCGCTCGTCGGGCGGCCGGCCGGCCGGCGGCGATTCGCCCTCGGCCGGCCGCCTCTTCCTCGCGATCACGGAGATCGCGCTGGCGAATGTGAGGCTCGGCCGCTACGAGCCGCCGGCCGAGCCGCCGCCCTTCGATGCTCTCGACACTCGTCTGGACGGCCCGCGCCTTGCCGCCCTGGCGCCGGCCAGGGCGGCCGTCAAAGCGTTCCTCACCGACGTCCGCTACGTGCTCGGCGTCGGCAACGGCTACAGCGACGCGCTGCTGTGGCAGGCGCGAGTGCATCCGCGCCGCCCGTGCAACTCGCTGGCCGCCGGGGAGTGGGCCGCCGTGGCAGTGGCGCTGCGCGCCGTCCTGACGGCGGCCTTCGAGGCCGGCGGGGAGTCCGGGTTCGTTGGGCCGCGGGGCCGCATCGGCGCCTACGAGCGGCCCATCCACCACCACGGCGGCGAGCCGTGCCCGCGCTGCGGATCGCCGCTTGGCTCGCTCACGGCGGGACGGCGTGAGACGAACTTCTGCCCCGTCTGTCAGCCGCTGTAGACCGACCGGGTCTTCATCCTGGCGCCCGGCCACGCCGCCGCCGATCGCAACACACCCGGCCGCGACGCCGCCGATCGCAACGCGTCGGGCCGCGCCGGCCTCGGCCGCTGGGCCTCGGTACCCTCAGGCGGACGGCGGCCGCAGCTGCCGCGGGATCCCCGACTCGCACGGCACGCCCGTCTGGCACAGGCCGCAGGCTTCGTCCTGGAACCCGAAGTGCGGCCCGATGACCTCGGTGTTCATCTTCAGCAGATAGGCGTGGCAGGCGGCCTTGTCGTGTCCGTTCGCGCTCAGAGCGCCCGCAGGGCAGCGATCGATGCAGCTCGTGCAGCCGTCGGGCCCGTGAAAGGCCAGGCAGTAGGCGTGGTGGTCACCGGACGGGCGTGGCGTGGCAGGCACGCGCAGGCGTGCCACGATCGAGCCGCAACGCATCGCCTTGCCGGTCGGCGTGATGAGGCCGTCGCAGAGGCCGAACGTTCCCAGTCCGGCGGCGTACGCCGCGTGACGCTCGGACCACGGGGAAGCAGCGCCGACACGGGGGCTGTCCACCCAGCGCCACTGCGGCAGGTACCAGGGCGCGGTCGCCTCCACGCCCTCGTCCGCGAGCCCGCCGACCACGCAGCCGGCCAAACCTCGCAGGAAGCGGTTGCCGTAATGCTTGCCCCTGGCCCAGCGTTCGGAGGGCGCGGCCGTCTGGCGGCGGTTGTCGCGTTTGGCGTCCGGAGTGAACGGCAGCACCCACGAAACGACGGTGAGCTCGGCCGACGCGGCCGCTCGCTCGGGGAAGGCCAGGGCGAACGCCTCGGCCGGCGTCCAGTAGAAGTCGCCGATCTGTCGCTTGAGCTTTTGCCAGATGGGATCGTCGCCGGCCGCGAAGCCCACCAGCGGCCGGCCGAAGACCGGCTCGTTGTCGGGCAAGCCATTGACGTTCGCCGGCGAATCGGCGAAGCGGGACACTAGAGCTTCGATCAGACCGGCGTGGCCGGCGGACGCTGGTCGGATGGTCAACGGTCCTCCCTTCGCGACTTCTCAGGGGCCGATGGAACGTGGGACGGTGAGCGGCTGACCATAGAGTGACACGGATGCGTGCGCGAGCCAAGCGCAGGCTGAGCTGTATCGCTGCCGCCGGTCAACGTGTGGACGCCGCATACTCTTGCAGCGCATCCGCGCGGCGGCGGCTTGCGCTCGCACCGGCAGGGCTGCGCCACGCTCGGTCGCGTTCCGGCGGATCGCCGATGGCGCCGGCTAGCGGCCCCCAACGTGCATACGTATGATTGCCCGGGTCGCGCACCGGAGGAGCACGAATGGCGATTTGGGACGTACCGAACGAGACTATGGACCGGGAGGCGCTCGCCGCGTTGCAGCTCGAGCGCCTCAAGGCGACCGTCGCCCGCTGCTATCGTTCGGTGCCGTTCTACCGCTCGCGCCTGGACGCCGCCGGCGTGGCTCCGGCGGACATCCGCTCGCTCGACGACCTGCGCCGCCTTCCGTTCACTACAAAGGACGACTTCCGCGACAACTACCCCTTCGGCCTGTTCGCCGTTCCGCTGGCCGACGTGGTGCGCCTCCACTCCTCGTCCGGCACCACCGGGACACCGGTCGTCGGCGGCTACACGGCAGCCGACCTGGAGATGTGGAGTCAGCTAATCGCTCGCATCGTGACGGCCGCTGGGGTGACCCGTGACGACGTCGCCCAGGTCAGCTTCGGCTACGGGATGTTCACCGGCGGCTTCGGGCTGCACTACGGCTTGGAGAAGGTCGGCGCCACCGTGGTCCCGCACTCGGCCGGTAACACGGCCCGTCAGATCCAGGTCATGCAGGACTTCGGGACCACAGTGCTGATCGCGACGCCGTCCTATGCCCTCTACATCGGCGAGGTCGTGCGCGGGCGTGGCATCGACCCGGCGTCGCTCAAGCTCCGTATCGGCCTGTTCGGCGCGGAGGCGTGCAGTGAGGCGATGCGGGCGCAGATCGAGGCCCGCCTGCCCATTCGGGCCACCGACAACTACGGTCTCACCGAGGTGATCGGTCCCGGCGTGGCCGGCGAGTGCGAGTGCCGCACCGGCCAGCACGTCAACGAAGACCATTTCATCGTCGAGTGTCTGGACCCCACGACCGGCGAGCCGGCGGGCGAAGGTGAGGTCGGCGAGCTTATCTTCACCTCCTTGACTAAAGAGGCGCTGCCGGTGCTGCGCTACCGCACGCGGGACCTGTGCACCGTCAGCACCGAGCCATGCGCCTGCGGCCGCACCAGTGCCCGGCTGGGCAAGTTCCGCGGCCGCACCGACGACATGTTCATCATCAGCGGCGTCAACGTGTTCCCGTCCACCATAGAGTCGGTCCTCTTCCAGATCGAGGGCATCGAGCCGCACTACGTCATCGTCCTCGGCCGCGAGCACGGCCAGGACACCTTCGAGGTGCAGGTCGAGGTCACCGAAGAGCTCTTCAACGGCTGGATGGACGATCTGCGCGCCTTCGAGCGTCGAGTGAGCGAGCAGCTGCGCTCGGTCCTGCTCGTGCGGCCCAAGGTGCGACTTGTGGAGCCGGGCTCGCTGGAGCGCACCAGCGGCAAGGCCAAGCGCGTCATCGACAACCGGCCCGGCTAACGAGCGGCGGTCGTCTGAGGCGGGCGCCGGCGCCGCGCTTCGCCTCAGTCTACGGCCGGCGGGCGGACTCCGGCAGGCTGATCAGGAACGGCCAGGGCCGTTCGTGCGGCGGCTGCCGGAACAGCGTGAGGTAGCGGCGCAGGTCGGGTGGCAGGTCGGTGCTCACGTTGAAGCCCAGCCATCGCAGGTCTGCTGCGTTGAGGGTCTGGTCGCGCGTCCAGTCGGCGGGGAAGGGCTGCAGGAGCTGCCGCGTGCGCGGCGATCGCGTGCGCTCCAGCAGGATGGCGGCGGCGGCCCGGCCGTCTACGCGAAGGTCCAGCGCACCCAGGGTTGCCTCCTCGTCCATGAGTATCTCGTCGGCGGCCAGGGCCAGCAGAAGGGCGCCCGACAGGGCGTACTGGGGCACGATCACTGTCACCTTGCCGGTCCGTTGAAGGAGCGCACGGCAGACCGCCTCGGCGCCCAGGGCGATGCCGGCAGGCATGTGAACGACCAGGTCGAGCGGCTGCGCGGCCGGCGCCTGGGTGACCGCCCGCGCCGTTTCGCGCGTGAGCGGCGCGCTGACCCAATGCACCAGGGGCACGCCGAAGACGGCGGCCGTCTCCATGTGATGCACCACGTCGATCACGCGCGTCCCGCGGGCGCGTGCGATGCGACGACGCAGTCGCGCGCGCCGGGCCGAGACCCCCAACAACTGGATCATCGGCGAGAGGAACATCACGATGCCAAAGAACGTGATCAGGTGGAGAAGGCCGATATGGCTCACGTGCAGCCGTCCCTCCGCGACAACGTACTCACGCGGTCACCTTATCGCACACGCGGGCGCGACGCAGGGCCGACGCAGAGCGCACTCAGGCACAGAGGCGCCGTCGCCGTCGTGTGTGACGGAGGCGGACGGGCGCGGGCCGCGGTACCGGCGCCCGCGCCCGCCGCTCAAGCAGTCACGCGCACCAGCTCCAGGTAGCTGGTCTTCCCGGCCAGGACCTTGGCGATGCCGTCTTCCCGGATGCTCGCCACGCGGGCCTGCGCGGCCGCGCGGCGCACGTCGGCCGCGGCGCCCCCGCCGGTGATGATGTCTCGCAAGGCATCGTCGACCGTGAGCACCTCGAAGAGCCCGACGCGGCCAAGGTAGCCGCTGTTGAAGCAGCGACCGCAACCGACGGGAGCCCAGATCTGGATCTCGTCCGCCGGCGCCGCGCCCAGGCCGAGCTCCTCCCACTTCTTTGCCGACAGCGTCTCCTGTCGCCGGCAATGCGTGCACAGACGCCGTACCAGGCGCTGGGCGACCACGCAGCGGAAGGCGGCCGCCGCCACGTAGCGCGGCAGGCCCATCTCGATGAGGCGATAGATAGTGGCGGCGCCGTCGTTCGCGTGCACGGTCGTGAACACCAGGTGGCCGGTCACGGCGGCGTCGGCGGCCATCTTGGCCGTCTCCAGGTCGCGTACCTCGCCGACCATGATCACATCCGGGTCGGCGCGCACCAGGGAGCGCAGTGCGCGCGCGAAGGTGAGGCCGATGGCTTCCTTGATCTCCGTCTGCACCAGCCCAGGGATCTTGCGCTCGATAGGGTCCTCGACGGTGTAGACCTTGCGATCCGGCGTGTTGATCAGCTCCAGCGTGGCGTACAGCGTGGTGGACTTGCCGCTCCCGGTGGGGCCGCTGATGATCACGCCGCCCTCCGGGATCCGTATCGCGGCCTCGTAGCGCTCCCGGGACGGGCCGATCAGGCCCAGGTCGTCCAGGGTCGGGATCACGGGCGACATCTCCAGCAGACGGATGGTGATGTTCTCGCCGAACATGCTCGGGATGCTGACCAGACGCAGGTCGACGCGCTCTCCGGCCGACGTCTCAAAGGACGTGCGCCCATCCTGCGGCAGGCGCCGCTCGGAGATGTCCATGGTGCCCATGATCTTCAGCCGGCTGATCACGCCGGGCGACAGGCTCAGAGGGTACTCACGCAGCTCGTGCAGCACGCCGTCGATGCGGCAGCGCACCCTCAGCATGTCTTCACAGGGCTCTATGTGGATGTCGCTGGCCTTCATGCTGGCCGCATCGGAGATGAGGGCGTCCACGGTGGCGATAACGGACTCGTCGAGGGCGAGGGCGTCGTCGGCCTCCGGTGGAGCGCCCTCGCTCTCGTCGGCCGACTTCAGCTTCCCTCGCGTGCTCAAGTAAATGGTCACGGCCTGGTCGAAGCCGCTCTCCGTGCACATCACGCGCACCACTCGCTTGCCGCTGCGCAGGCTCACCTCGTCGATCGTGACAACGTCGAGCGGATCGGTCATGGCGAGCACCAGGCGGCCCTCGTCGTCGACGCGCAGAGGCAGGACGCGCTGGCGCATGATGAAGTCGCGTGGCAGCAGGCCGACGGCGGACGCCGTCGGCGCCTCCTCGTGCAGGTCGGCCACGCCGATGTTCATCTGGCCGGCCAGCGCTCGCACCAGCTCCATCTCGGTGAGAAGGCCCTCGCGAACGAGGATCGCGCCCAGCCGGCCGCCGTGCTCCCGCTGCTTGGCGATGCAGGTGTCGAGCTCGTCCTGGCTTATGGCGCCGGCGCGCACAAGCAGCGTGCCGATGCGCTGGCGGCCCAGGGGGGCGGTCTGCTGCCGCCCGAGGGCGCCTTCCACACGCGCTCGCAGGTCGACCGGGTCGAAGGGTTTGGCGACCACGTCGGCGGCGCCCAGGCGGTGGCCTTCTTCGAAGTCGAAGCAGCCGACCGGGCCGGCGAGCACAAACGTCACCGTGCGCGAGAGCTCGGGAGTCTTGGTGATCTGGCGCAGGACCTGGGCAGTCTGGAGCGTGTGGAGCTGGCAGTCGAGGAGCAGCACGGCTGGGGGTCGCGCCTTGAGCTTGCTCAGGAGCGAAGCCTCGTCGCCGTACTCGTCGATGTCGTAGGCGTCGCCGAACGTTGCGCGCACGACGGCGCGTGTGTCGGCGTCCTCATCCGAGACAGCCAGCCGCCGCCTTGCGTTCTCGACCACGGGCGCCTCCCTCAGTCGCTGTGCTCTGGCATCCCGCTGCTATTTCGGCAACTGCGGGCCTTATCTGGAATAGTACCCTCGGGGGCCGGACGCGCCGCCGGCGTGCGTTGGTATAATCCCGACGCCCGCGCGCAGGCGCGCCCGCCGAGGCGGGTGCGAGCGGCGCCGGCGGCCGCCCGGCGTCGGCGGAGGCTCGTGCGCCGCAGGCCGTACACCAGCAGCCGCACTCGGAGGCCGGCGTGTTCGAGAAGATCCTCATCGCCAATCGCGGCGAGATCGCCGTCCGCGTCATCCGTGCCTGCAGAGAACTGGGCATCGGCACGGTGGCCGTCTACTCGGAGGCCGACCGCGACAGCCTGCATGTGCGGTATGCCGACGAGGCCGTCTGCATCGGGCCGCCGCCGGCCGCCGCCAGCTACCTGGTCCAGCCGGCGTTGATCGCGGCGGCCGCCACTCACGGGGCGCAGGCCATACACCCCGGCTACGGCTTTCTGGCCGAGAACGCCGGCTTCTCCCGCCTGTGCGCGGAAAACGGGCTCAAGTTCATCGGCCCGCGGGCGGAGTCCATAGAGCTGATGGGCGACAAGGCCACGGCGCGGACCACCATGATCGCCGCCGGCGTGCCGGTCACGCCGGGCTCGGACGGCGTCGTCAAAGACGTCGCCGAGGCCGCAGAGGTGGCGCGGCGCGTCGGTCTGCCGGTCATGGTCAAGGCGACGGCCGGCGGCGGCGGCAAGGGCATCCGCATCGTGCACCAGGCGGATGCCCTTGCCGCCGCTGTCCGCCAGGCGCAGGCCGAGGCCCAGAACGCCTTCGGCAACGGCGCCGTTTATGTGGAGCGCTATATCGAGGCGCCGCGCCACGTAGAGATCCAGGTGCTCGCCGACGCGCACGGCAACGTCGTGCACCTCGGCGAGCGCGACTGCAGTATCCAGCGACGGCACCAGAAGCTCATCGAAGAGGCGCCGTCGCCGGCCGTCGATCCCATGCTGCGCGCCGCCATGGGCAAGGCCGCCGTAGAGGCGGCGCGCGCCGCCCGCTACGAGGGCGCCGGCACCGTCGAGTTCCTGCTCGACCCCGCCGGCCACTTCTACTTCATGGAGATGAACACGCGGGTGCAGGTCGAGCACTGTGTGAGCGAGATGGTGACCGGCATCGACATCGTCAAGACCGGCATCCGCATAGCCGCCGGCGAGGGGCTGCCGCTGCGCCAGAGCGACGTCACGATCAGCGGACACTCGATCGAGTTTCGCATCAACGCCGAGGATCCGGCGAACGGCTTCTTGCCCTCGCCCGGGGCCGTCACCGTGTGGTCGCCGCCGGGTGGCCCCTGGGTGCGACTCGACTCGCACGTCTACCAGGGCTACGTCGTGCCGCCGTTCTACGACAGCCTGCTGGGCAAGCTCGTAGTCTGGGGCCGCGACCGCGACGAGGCCATCGCCCGCGGCCGCTGGGCGCTCGCGCAGTTCCGGGTCGAGGGCGTCGCTACGACCATCGCCTTTCACCGCCGCGTGCTCGAGCACCCGCTCTTTCTGGCCGGCGCCGTCACGACTCACTTCATCGACGAGGACCTCGACGGCGATCGGGCGAACGGGGTCGAGGGGGTCTGAGGCGGCCCCGGCCCCGCCTTCGCCGACTCCCGGTCGGCGGCCCCGACCGAGGCGGCTCTTCGATCCCCGCGCGATCGGACAGGCCACCGCGCCGGCCGCGTGCCGCAGCGCGGGGCGTGAGGCCGCCGGCCGCCGGGTAGATTCAAGGCCGCGGGCGCGCGTCCGGCGTGCCCGGCTCATTGACCGACCGATCCCATTGGAGGCGCTGGTGTCGATGCTCACAGACGACGAGACCGCCCGGCTGCGCGAGCTGTTCGAGCGCGACCTCACCGGCGACGTGAC
>Ga0182021_10008001_pt1 | contig 12538 bp, 12 predicted proteins | sample 612E3MmetaG_FD_120493 | JGI IMG/M metagenome (GOLD analysis project Ga0182021, IMG submission 120493) | Permafrost microbial communities from Stordalen Mire, Sweden - 612E3M metaG (Illumina Assembly) | ecosystem: Environmental > Terrestrial > Soil > Wetlands > Permafrost | place: Sweden... | reverse complement strand
CTCGAATTCCCGGTAGGTGTTCAGCCGATCGGCCAGCTGGCGGAAGTCGACCTTGTGGCCGTCGAACTCGGGGCCGTCGCAGCAGGCGTACTGGCTCTTGCCGTCGATCGAGACGCGGCAGCCGCCGCACATGCCCGTCCCGTCGATCATGATCGAGTTGAGCGAGACCGTCGTCTTGATGCCGTATGGACGAGTCAGCTCGGAGCAGGCTCGCATCATGGGCACAGGGCCGACGGCAAAGACCTCGTCGATTCCACCGGCCTCGCACAGATCCTTGAGGGCCTCGGTCACGAAGCCATGGCGGCCGTAGCTGCCGTCGTCGGTGCAGACGATCACGTCGCCGGCGGCTCGCAGTTCGTCCTCGCAGATGACCCATTCCTTGGAGCGGCCGCCGATGATGCTCGTCACCTTCACGCCGCGCTTCGAGAGGGCTTGGGCGATGGGATACACGACTGCGGTCCCGACTCCGCCGCCGACGCAAACGGCGTGGCCGCTCGCCATCAGTTCGGTGGGCTTGCCCAGCGGTCCCGCTATGTCCGTGATGGCATCCCCGACCTGGAGCGACGTCAGCTCGTGCGTGCTCTTGCCGATCGCCTGGATGACCAGCGTGATCGTGCCCGCGGCTCTATCGACGTCCGCGATCGTGAGCGGGATGCGCTCCGCGCCCGGCCCGCGACGAACGATCACGAACTGCCCGGGCTGGCGGATCTCGGCTATGCGCTGAGCTTCTACGACGAGTCGGGTGACGTTGGGTGAAAGCTGGGCCCTGGCGACGATCGGGTGCATCTCGCTCCGGAATGGGTGTTCTTCTCAGGAATGTTGCCTGATCCAGTATGAGTTAAATCAATCCTGCCTGTGACGGGCCGGAAACCACACGCCCAGTACGCCCCAAGGCGTCGGGCCGAAGGTCATGTGCTGCTGCCCGGACGGGTAGCTTCTGCCTCGGCTCGCCGGCCGGGCTCACCAGTGCAGGCTCGGTTCCGAGGTCCGACGGATGGCGTTGAGCAGCCGGTCACCGTCGCCGCTGGGGTCGAGCAGGTTAGGTTGCCCCGCGATGATAACCGTCGGGTGGAGGTCGATCTGGACGAGCGTCTTGCCCACGTACGTCAGGTCGGCCACGACGCCCTCCTGGGTCCGCTCGTCGTGAGTCCAGTCGAAGACGAGGTCCCCGAGCGAGTCGAACGCGAAGTGGCCGGGGGCGACCTGCTCGAAAGGTCCGACCCAGTGGGAGTGGCTGCCGAGGATCAGGTCGGCTCCGGCGGCGACCATGCGGGCCGCGTAGCTGCGCTGCAGCGGCAGCACCGAGTCCGTGTACTCGATGCCCCAGTGCGGCATGACGATGACGATGTCCGCCCCGGCCTTTTTGGCCGCCTTGATGTCGCGCAGAACGGCGGGCAACGAAAAAGCCGCCGAACCGGCACGGCCAGATGCCGCCCAGTAGCTGTTCGGGTCGACGAGGTCGTAGGCGAGTACGGCGATCTGCAGGCCCCCGGCGGCCAGCCAGGCCGCCTTCCGGGCGGTGGCCTGGTTGGTTCCGGCGCCGGCATGGGCGATCCCGAGCTGGTCCAGGTGGCTGATCGTGTCGAGCACGCCCTTCGGGCCGGCATTGCCGATGTGGTTGTTGGCCAGGCCGGCCAGGTCGATGCCTGCGTCCGCCAGCCCAAGCAGGAGCTCGGAATCTCCCGTGAAGGTGAAGCCGGTCGCGTGGTACCTGTACTTGTCGGGTTCGGGTGACTCAAGGTTGACGATGCTCAGGTCTGCGCTCCGGAAGAGGTTCCCGACCGCGCCGGCATCTCCGGTCCGGCTGCCGGCGACCAGGGGCTTGCCGCCCCAGCCACAGCAGTAGTGATGGTCGACTACGGCGGTGCCACCATTCCAGGCGTAGTCGACGCCCAGGTGATTCCGGATCGACTGGGCGTAAACGGCCTTGTCGAGCATTACGTCGCCTCCTGCGGCGATCGTCCACTCTGGGGTAGCGAGGAACGAGGACGTGACTCCCGGCTCGTCGACCAGCAGCGGCCAGATCAGCGGGTTGTGGATGCGCGTGGCGCCGAACAGCTGCAGGCCGTCTATCGCCAGAGCCCGGACGTCGGCCGTGACGTCGTCGGCGCGAACGACGCCGACCACCTTCGATGAGCCTTTGACCAGACTCCGTACCTGTGCCGCCGAGGCCACCTCGACCCCGTGCGGTTCCGCTCCGAAGAAGGTGACGAGCGGCCCGATGTCCGCGGCGCTCACGGCCATGACCACTGAGGAGGGCGTCGGCCCGTTCGCCGGCGAAACGCTCCTGCCGCCGAAGAGCGCAGTGAGCTGGACGCGCGAGATCGACCTCTGGGTCGACCAGAAGTTCACGATCGGGACCAGCGGCATCGGCGACGGCGAACCCCCCGGCGAGACCGTCGGGGCGGGATCGAGGAGCCGGGCCAGGGGAGCGGGGATCGGCGAAGCCGGCGCGGCAGACGACAGCGGCGCGGCAGACGACAGCGGTGACGGCGGCGAGGCCGGCGCGGCAGACGAGGCCTGCGAGGGCGGCGAGGCCGGCGTCGGCAGTGCGGCGTCGGACGCACTGTCGGTGCTATCGAGCGCCGTCGAGCCGAGGGTCGCAAGGCCGCCCAGGGTTGCGCCACAGATGACCACCACGGCGGCCGCCGCGACGAGTAAACGGGACGAAACGGGGCGACGGCGGATCACGGGCGAAGACTACCCCACGCCGCTCTGAGCGGGCGCGGCCCGCCAACAGGCGCCGCCCGCCAACAGGCGTGGCGCGCCGACAGACGCCGCCTCGGAAGCTTTAGGCGCCCTGGCTGGCGGCCGGTGCCGGCACTCCGGCCACAGCAGGTATGTCGGTCGCGGCGGGCGCCGGCTTGTGCCACTCCTCGTGGCCCGGGCGCTGGCCCTGGGGTCCGACTTCGGACCGCAGGTGAACCGCACGGGAGTTCACGGACATGCTCAGGCTGTGCTTGCTGCAGACGTCCACGCACACGCCGCAGGCGATGCAGGTCAACTGCTCGATCGCCCATGTGCGCTCTTCGCGGGAGACGGTGATGGCCGCCGCGGGGCAGCGCCGCGCGCACAGCATGCAGTAGTTGCACGTTTCAACGTCGAACTCGATCGTGCCGCGCGCTCCGGCGAAGCGCGGGCGGATCTCGAATGGGTAGCGCCGCGTGGCCGGCTTCGAGACGAGGTTGCGCAACGCCCTCGGGATCATCGGTAGCTTCAGGGGATTGGGCATCTCAGCGCTCCGTGCAGCTGATGCAGGGGTCGATGGTCAGGATGATGTTCGGCACGTCCGCGAGGTCGCAGCCCTTCACCAGCTTGATCATGGCGGGAATGTTCGCGAACGTCGGCGTCCGAGCCCGGAACCGTTCCAGGTTCTTGGTGCCGTTGGCCTTGACGTAGTAGAGAACCTCGCCGCGGGGCTGCTCCAGCCTCGTGAAGACCTCGCCGTTGGGATTGCCCCGAGGTTTGTTCTCGAGGGGCAGGCCTTCGCCCTTGGGCATCTTCTCGATCGCCTGGCGAACGATATCGATCGACTGGTCGATCTCGCGCAGCCGTACGACTACACGGGCCAGGCAGTCGCCGGCGGTCTCGGTGACCGGTTCGAGTTCGATTCGATCGTAGAAGTTGGCCCCGATGAGGCGGGTGTCGGTCGCAATTCCCGACGCGCGGGCCATCGGGCCGACGGCGTCCACCGCACGGGCGTCCTCCATCGAGAGAACGCCGACGCCGCCCAGCCGGTGGGCGATGGAGGGGTCCGTCCCGAAGACTCGAGCCGTCGTCTTGAATGCTTCGCCGAGCTCTTGCAGCTGCACCAGGATTGCGGCCAGCTCGGAGTCGGAGATGTCGCGCTTCACGCCGCCGATGCGGTTGACCGAATGGATGATTCGGCCGCCGGTCGTCTTCTCGAAGATATCGAGGATCTGCTCGCGCATCCGCCAGCAGTGCATGAAGAGGTTCTCGAACCCGAATGCGTCGGCACCGAGACCGAGCCACAGCAGGTGGCTCTGGATGCGCGAGATCTCGGCCCAGATGAGACGCAGCCAGCCGGCTCGCTCGGGCACTTCGACGTTCATGATGCTTTCGAGCGAGACGCAGTAGCCCATGCCGTGCATGAAGCTGCAGATGCCGCAGATGCGCTCCACCACGAAGCCCATCTCGGTGTACTCCACACGTTCGACCATCATCTCGAGGCCGCGGTGGATGTAGCCGATCGTCGGGATCGCGTCGATGACCTTCTCGTCCTCGAGGATCAGGTCGAGAACCAGCGGCTCCGGCAGGACCGGATGCTGCGGCCCGAACGGGATCGTCGTGCGCCTCATGAGGGCTTCACTGCAGCTGCTGCGACGGCCGCAAGGCGGGCCTTGATGGCGGCGTGGGAGAACGGGACTTTGGTGGCCGTCTGGTATAGCTGACCCTTGAGGTCCACGCCGATGCCTTCGACGTTGATGCCGAACAGTTCGCGGATCTCGTTCTCGTAGAGGAACGCCGCACCGAAGAACTCGGAGATGCTGGGCACCGTGTCGCCGGCCGCGATCTGCTCCCGGATCGTCTCGAACTCGCAGTCCCGGGCGAAAGCCCAGGCCATCTCGAAGAGTCCGGGCGTCTCGGTCGCGGCAGGCGCGTCGCCGGGGGTCGTTGCCGGGGCGGGCGAAGCTTCAGCGGCGGCCTGCGAAGCTCCTGCGGCCGGCGCGGCCGTGGCCGACGCCGGCGCGGCTCGTGCGGCCTGCGCGGATCCTGCGGCCTGCGCGGCTCCTGCGGCCGGTGCGGACGCGGCCCCATGGGCCGCCGCGACCGGCAGGACCGTCGTGACGTTTATCAGCGCCAGACGCCAGCCGCCCTTGTGATAGTCCTCGACGCGGGCGAGGAAAGCCGTGCCGTCCATCAGGCCGTCTTCTTTCGCTTCGCTTCGAGGGCCGCGATCCCCTGCACCACGCCGTCGATGATGCTCTCGGGCCGCGCCGCGCAGCCCGGCACGTACACGTCTACGGGGATGACCTTGTCGATGCCGCCCTGGATGTTGTAGGCCCGCGCGAAGATGCCGCCGGAGCAAGCGCAAGCGCCTACCGCCACGACGACCTTGGGGTCGGGCATCTGCCGATACAGGTTCTCGACGATCTCGATATTGCGTTCGTTCACGGAGCCGGTTACGAGCAGGATGTCCGCATGCTTGGGGTTGCCCGTATTCAGCACCCCGAACCGCTCGACGTCGTACAGCGGCGTCAGGCATGCCAGGACCTCGATGTCGCAGCCGTTGCAGCTTGAGCCGTCGTAGTGGAGGATCCAGGGTGAGCGACTGAAGAAAGACATCAGTTCACCTGCTCAACAGGAATAGAGCGAGCACGTTGCCTCCCGAGAAGACCAGAGTGGCCGCCCATGTCGAGCGCAGGACCAGCTGCCACTTGGCCCGCGAGGTCGAGTTGTCGACGAGGACCTCGAGGGCGTATGCGATTGCGAACGCGAGCAAGCCGAGCGGCACGCTCCAATTGAAGAGCAGAACCATGAACGCGCAGAGCAGCGCCGACTCGTACCAGTGAGCGAGCTCCACGTAGGCCAGCATCCGGCCCGACATGTCCGTCGTGAGGCCGCTGACCAGCTCCTGGTGGGGGTGGTGCGAAGTGGAGATGTCGAACGGAGATTTGCGCAGCTTGATGGTTGCGACGAGCAGAAACGCGAGCAGCACTCCCGGTAGCTGCACGGCCACGAGTTGGGGCGATGCCAGGACCCCGGCGTAGGTGCTGGCACCGGTGACCTTGCAGATCGCTGCCATCATCAGGATGAAGAACGGCTCCGACGCGAGCAGGACGACGAGCTCGCGCTCGGCTCCGGCGAAGCTGTACGGCGAGTTGACCGAGCCCGCGGCAAGGACCAGGAAGAGCGCAGCCAGGGCGAAGACGAAGGCGATGAAGATCAGGTCCGTGCCGCTCAGCAGCAGCACTCCGGAGACGGCCATGAAGAAGACGTGGCCCAGCAGGAGCGGCTCCACCACGGGGTTGACCTGGCGGGCCTGCTTCTGAAGGAGCTTGCCGAGGTCGTAGAAAGGCTGGAGCAGTGGCGGACCAATGCGGCCCTGCATTCGGGCCGAGACCCGTCGGTCGACGCCGGCGAGGAGGCCGCCGAAGACCGGCGCCAGGAAGACGAACAGGACGCCGTACACCGCGGGGGTCATCAGCGGACCACCATTCCGACGGTGACCATCGCGATCAGGATGGCACCGCAGGCGAGAGTTCCGACGCGGAACATCATGGCCCCGTTGATGACACCCTCCAGGTAGTAGTTGCGAAGGGTCACGGACTTCGAGCCGCCCAGCGCGGCGCCCATGACGTGGCTCGCGTTCGCGCTGCGGCCGCTGGTGTAGAAGTCGGCCGCGTCGAACTTGCGGGTGGACGCCCAGACGGCGAGGAGCGGCAGGAACAGGACCGCGGCCAGCATCACCACTAGCATCGCCGGCTCGATGTTGAGGAAGGTTTGCGGACCGGCGGCGAAGGCAGACAGAGCGTAAGGGCCTACGACCCGGTCGGAGATGAGGCCTATGGACGCAGTGACCGCGATCACGCCGACCGCCAGCGCGCCTTCAGTGAACCACTCGTAGCGCGAAATCCGACGCTCGATGGAGCGCTCGTAGTCACTGATACTGCGCATCGACAGGACTTTGATGAGCAACTTGCCCCAGTAGAAGAGCGTGAGCGAGCTGCCGAAGGCCATGATCAGGATCATCACCGCACCCTGTCCACCGGGCACAAGCAGGAAGGCACGGATCGCCGCCCATTTGGCCACGACGATTCCAAACGGGGCGATGAACATGCCGGCGATGCCGGCGAGGGCCAGCACGCTGACGCGGGGCAGGCGGCTCAGGAGTGTGTCGAAGTTCTCCATGTCCTTGGTGTAGAGCCTGTTCTCGATCGTTCCGACGACCAGGAAGAGCAGACCCTTGGCCAGGGCGTGGAAGATGATGATCATGACCCCGACCCAGGCCAGCTCGGGCGTGCCGATGCCGGCGCAGCCGACGATCAGGCCCAGGCTGCCTATCGTCGAGTAGGCCAGAACCTTCTTCGTGTTCTGCTCGGTCACCGCGACCAGCGAGACGAACAGGAAGGTCCCGAGTCCGACGAAGGTCACCAGATAGCCGACTGTGGATCCCGACATCGCCGGCGACAGCCGCAGCAGAAGGAACACGCCGGCCTTGACCATCGTGCTGGAGTGGAGAAGGGCCGAAGTGGGGGAGGGGGCGTACATCGCCCCGATGAGCCACGAGCTGAACGGCATCTGGGCGCTCTTGGTGATGCCGGCAAAGGCCAGGAGCGCAACAGCGGCCAGAAGCGTCCCCGAGGCCGGGCCGGCCATCAGCTTCGCAAAATCGAGGCCCAGATGCTGGTCCGCAAGCAACGCGATCGCGAGCCCGAAGCCGAGTCCGCCGAGCAGGTTCATGTTCAGGGCTTTGAACGCGTAGCCGATCGTCTCCGGCGTTCTGGTGTAGCCGATCAGCAGGAAAGAGCAGACGGTCGTGATCTCCCAGAAGACGAGCATCATCGGGAGGTAGTTGGAGACAACGAGCCCGAACATCCCGGCCAGGAAGATGAAGAGAATCGAGAAGAAGACGTTCCGCCGCCCCTTGATCATCGGGTTGGAGCGGTGGTAGTCGTGCATGTAGCCGATCGCGTTCACGCAAATCAGTGTGCCGATGAGGCCGATCACCAGGATCATCACCATCGACAGCCGATCGAACCAGAAGAGCCGCTGCGGGTCTGCCTCCGGCATGCGGCCGGTGACCTCGAGGAATAGCGCGATCGCCAGCTGGGCGATGGCCATGATCGGGGCGAGGATGCGCCGATTCATGAGGCCGATGACGACGATCAGGGCAGTGATCGCGATCTCCGCGGCCAGGAGGGCCTGGCCGGGCACTATCCCGCCCGGCAATCCGAAGAAGACACCGTCGCCGTTGCCGAAGGTCACGACCGTTGCGACCGAAGCCGCCGCGATGGCGGCGCTCGCGACAAGCACGATCGGATTTCGTATCGATGCCCGCGTGATCAGCAGCAGGATCGTGCCAACCACGATTGGGAAGGCGATCAGGAAAGCGATCAGCGAAGTCATGGCTCAGTGGCCACCGGGTAGCAGGTGTTCGACTTCGTATACGAGGACGTCGGTCGAAACCGGCTTTTCGAGATAGCGCTGGACCGGGAGCCATCCGTCGCGATCCTGGCTCGCCAGTTCCCGAGCGGTGAAGTGCTCGTCCGCGCGCGTCAGCATGATCAGCGGCAGGGCGGGGAATTCGTTTGCGAGGGACCGAGCCAGATCGAAGCCGGCGAGGGTCCCGTCCAGCATGCCCTCCATCACCACCACGTCCGGGACCTCGCGGCGCACAGATTCGGCGGCTTCGGCGGTGGTCGAACAGGCGGCGATCTCATGACCACTGGCCTGCAGGGCGGCGATGTTACGGGCGACGACGTCGACATCGTCGTCAACCAGGAGTATGTGTGCCATGCCCTCCACTCTTCAGAGTGGCTCGGATGCTATACGCGCCGGTACGCGGTAATTCGACTCTCGCAGCTTATCCAATGCCCGCTATTTCGAAGCCCGCGGTTCGGCCCTTCAAGTCGGGCATTTCGGCCCTGCAGGTTTGGGACCTCTGTTTCGATGGTTATTTGGGCGCTGCGCCTGACAGAAATGGACTAGGATGCGCCGCGTGCACGAGTTCTCCATTGCCGAAGCGTTGCTTGCTCAGGTGCTGCGTCACGCGCCAACCGGCGCGCAGGTTCGTGAGGTCGAAATCCGGGTTGGCGCGCTGCGCGGCATCGAGCCGGAGGCATTGCAGATGTCCTGGGAGGCCGTGACCCATGAAACCGCGGTCGCGGGCTGCACCCTGAAGATGGACCTGCAGCCGTGGACCATCACGTGCCCCGAGTGCGGTCGAAGCTGGACGAGCCCGATCCCCTTCGTAGACTGCACCTGCGGCAACACGGCGCCCGCACCCGTCGGTGGTGACGAGCTGGATCTGGTGTCGATGACGGTCGATGAAGAGGAAACCTAGATGAGCGGACAGACGCGAACCGTCCGCCTCCCCATCGCGGAGCGCGTTCTCGAGGCAAACGACGAGATCGCGGCCGGGGTACGGGTTGAGCTGGCGCGCCGGAGCATCTTTGCCATCGATCTCATCGGCGCGCCGGGGAGCGGCAAGACCGCCCTCCTGGAGACGACACTGCGCGCGCTCAGCGGGCGCCGCCGGCCGGCCGTGCTGGTCGGCGATCTGGCCACGCGGCGCGACGGCGATCGCCTGGCGCGCTGGTGCGACCGAGTCATCCAGATCTCGACGGGCGAGGGGTGCCACCTCGAGGCCGGCCAGGTCCGTTTGGCTTTGGGCCAGGTGGACCTCGAGGGCGTGGACCTGCTTTTCATCGAGAACGTCGGCAATCTGATCTGCCCGGTCGGCTTCGACCTGGGCCAGACCGCGAAGGTGGGCCTGTTCAGCCTCACCGAAGGCGACGACAAAGCCGCCAAGCATCCGTATCTGGTCACGGCCGCCGATCTGCTGTTGCTCAACAAGATCGATCTGGCGCCGTACCTGTCCTTCGATCGTGCCGCGTTCGAGGCCGACGTGCACCTGCTCAACCCGCACGTGCCGATCCTCGAAGTCTCTGCGACGACCGGCGCCGGGCTGGAGGCGTGGCTCGCCTGGCTGGACCGGGGCGTCGCCAGAGCGCGTGGCGCAAGCGCGACGTGACCAATCTCGGCCGTATTCGAACTGAACCATCGGGAACTCCGGGGTGAATACGAGCACGACTGCCGATTCGTTCGAGCGTGTTCGCCTCGTGGCCACCGATCTGGATGGCACTCTCCTGCGATCCGACGGCACGGTCTCTCGCCGGAGCAGGAACGCTTTGGACCGGCTCGAGGGAGCCGGGATCGAGCTCGTGTTCATCACGGCCCGTCCGCCGCGGTGGATGGGACCTATCGCCGCCATGACCGACCACCATGGGGTTGCGATATGCGCCAACGGAGCGATCACATACGATCTCCGCGCCGAGTCCATCGTCGACTCTCGACCACTGCAGCCCGAGACGGTACTCGAGGTTGTGCGGCGCTTGCGCGAGGCGGTGCCCGGCGGGACCTTCGCCGTCGAGACCGTGGAAGGCTTCGCCTGCGAGCCGGGGCACCTGGTGCACCAATGGGACCTGGAACTCGACGCGCCCGTGGGGGACATCCACCAACTTCTGGAGTCGCCTGCGGTCAAGCTGCTCTTCGGCCACCCCGAGTGGACTGCCGACGACCTGCTGGCCGTCGCCCGGGAGACCGTGGGCGAGCTGGCCGAGGTAACCCACTCGAACCCTGAGCGGTCCGCGATCGAACTCAGCGCGCGCGGCGTCAGCAAGGCCACCTCTCTGGCGCGACTTTGCCAGGGGCGGGGCATCGATGCGGCCGAGGTGCTCGCTTTTGGCGATATGCCCAACGATCTGCCGTTGCTCACCTGGGCCGGTGTCGCTTTCGCGGTTGCGAACTCGCACCCGGAGGTCCTTGCGGCGGTCTCCCATACCACCGCGAGCAATGATGAGGACGGCGTCGCCCGGGTACTCGAACGGCTGCTCGAGCGTCGAGCGGTCTGATCGCCCCGGGGATCTGAACGCCCCGGGGACCTGAACGCCCCGGGCTGATCGCCCCGGGGTCATTCAATGGGAACTCACGGCAAAGCCGTCGGTCTATGTCGCGCCGCGAAGGGCCGTCCATCGTGTCCGAATGCCGCCTGCTTTGCGGACCGCCGCACCGCGGGCCGAGAGTCCCGCGATTTCAGGCCGAAGGGCCGCCCGCCGCGGGACCGTCGTACCGGCTGGCCGTGCCTCTCGGACGCGAGGCTTCTCTTCGCGCAAAGGTACAATCTCTCCTACGTTGTGCGATCCCGTCGCTCGGGCCCTGATGCCTGCGGCGCGACCAGACCCCGCATCCAAGGAGATAGACAACCCTATGGCCGACTCTGGCACCAGGACCTACAAGGCCGCCAAGCGATACATCTACGCGTGGGGCGGCGGCAAGGCCGAGGGCAACGGCGGGATGAAGGATCTGCTGGGCGGCAAGGGCGCCGGCCTGGCGGAGATGACCAACGCGGGTCTGCCGACTCCCCCTGGCTTCACCATCACCACCGAGGCCTGCAACGACTACTTCAATGCAGGCAAGGCTCTTCCGGCCGGCCTGTGGGACGATGTCCTTGCGGCCGTCAAGGTCGTCGAGCAGCAGTCGAGCAAGGGCTTCGGAGATCCGAAGAACCCGCTCCTGGTCTCCGTTCGCTCCGGCGCCAAGTTCTCGATGCCGGGCATGATGGACACCGTCCTGAACCTCGGGCTCAACGAGACGACCCTCCAGGGCCTCGTCGCCATCACCGGCAACGAGCGCTTCGGCTGGGACGCCTACCGCCGCTTCATCTCGATGTTCGGCCGCATCGTCCTCGACGTCCCAACCCACGCGGTCAAGGGCAAGGACGGCTCGACGGTCGAGTACAACCGCTTCGACGAGGCTCTCGACGCCGCCAAGGAGAGGCACGGCAAGGACGCCAAGGACACCGATCTCAACGTCGACGACCTCAAGAAGCTCGTGGCCGCCTACAAGAAGATCGTCAAGGACACCATCGGCCGCGATTTCCCGGACGATCCCAACGAGCAGCTCGACCTGGCCATCAAGGCCGTCTTCGCCTCGTGGTTCGGCAAGCGTGCCAACGACTACCGCAACAGCCAGAAGATCGCCCACGACCTCGGCACCGCCGTCAACGTCGTGACCATGGTCTTCGGCAACATGGGCAACGACTCCGGCACCGGCGTCGCCTTCACCCGCGACCCCAATACCGGAGAGAAAGTCCTGTTCGGCGAGTACCTGGTCAACGCCCAGGGCGAGGACGTGGTTGCCGGCATCAGGACTGCCGCTCCGATCGCGACGCTGGCCAAAGAAATGCCCAAGGCCTACGCCGAGTTCAAGAAGATCGCCGAGAAGCTCGAGAAGCACTACAAGGACGTCCAGGACCTCGAGTTCACGATCGAGCGCGGCCGCCTCTACATGCTCCAGACCCGCAGCGCCAAGCGGACCGCCGCCGCCGCGGTGCGGATCGCGATCGACATGGTCAAGGAAAAGCTGATCACACAGGAAGAGGCGCTGGCCCGCATCGAGCCCGCGCAGGTCGACCAGCTCATGCGCGACCAGTTCGATCCGGCTGCCCGCAAGGCCGCCAAGCGCATGGCCAAGGGCCTCAACGCGTCGCCCGGCGCCGCCGTCGGCAAGGCGGTCTTCCACGCCGACGTGGCTGCCGCCTGGGCCGCCAAGGGCATAAAGGTAATCCTCGTCCGCGAGGAGACATCACCCGACGACTTCCACGGCATGGCCGTTGCTCAGGGCATCCTGACCGCCAAGGGCGGGGCCACGTCGCACGCCGCGGTGGTCGCCCGCCAGATCGGCAAGCCGTGCGTCGCGGGCTGCGCCGAGCTGGAAGTCAACTACGCCACCAAGACCGCCACCGCGAACGGCGTGACGATCAAGGAAGGCGATCCGGTCAGCCTCGACGGCT
>Ga0182021_10008000_pt1 | contig 12539 bp, 12 predicted proteins | sample 612E3MmetaG_FD_120493 | JGI IMG/M metagenome (GOLD analysis project Ga0182021, IMG submission 120493) | Permafrost microbial communities from Stordalen Mire, Sweden - 612E3M metaG (Illumina Assembly) | ecosystem: Environmental > Terrestrial > Soil > Wetlands > Permafrost | place: Sweden... | reverse complement strand
CGCCACCAGACCGGCTCGCAGCGTCATCTGAAAGTCGCGCGCCGCCGTCCCACGGACGCGCGCCAGCTCGACGCGTGCGCGCTGGGCATACGCCGGCGGCACCATCACCACCGCTCCGTCACCCCCGAACAAGAAGGGAATCCTCGTCGGCGCACACAGATTGCGCAACGCCGCGATGCCCATGGCGGCCACGAAATTGACCGTCTTGTGTTGTCCGCTGGCGATCGCGCCGGTGGAGTCCACGATGTCGGTGACCACCAGGACCCAATCGTCGGGCGCTCGTCGATATCGGTCTGGATCGAAGGTGTCGCGGGCAGCCGCAATCACCGGCAGACGTTCGAAGAAGTCCGACGATGGACGGGCGTGATCGGTGCTGGACGCGGCCATGGCAACATTGTGCATGTCTCGCGTGGCCGTGCGCAGCGGCGCACGCAGCCGCGCGCGACAGGATGCCTCGAATCGACGTCGTCGTCGGTCATGTCCGGGACGCTGCCTGGCGAGCACACCGACGGACTCCGACCCTCGGATCACGGCGCGTCGTGGCCCCTGCAGGAACGGCGCTTGGCCCGCCCCCCAGCGTATCGAGCGGCCCGTGCGGGTCTGCTCGGGCCGCTGGCGCAGGCGTCACGCGGTGCCCCGGGCGCATGGGGTCCGCGGTCGCCGATGGATGATCCTGCCGTCGCCGCAGTCGGTCCACGCAGTACGCTCCAGGCGTGCGTGCTCGGCGTCGGGACCCAGGCGCGTGGGCTGCGCATGACCGGCAGTGGTGCGCCCGCAACGGTGAATCCGGTCGCGGTCGCGCTGGGGCGGGCGATGGCGATTCAGGGTCGTTTTCGCACTGACGTCGAGGAACGTCGCCGGACTCTCTTGGCGGGCCCGGCGAGGTCGAACCGCCGCCTGCGGGCGCTGGCACACGGCGGTCGGCGCGGGCGCAGGGCCCGTGCGACCGTGCATCGACCGACGCAGTGGCCCAGCGCTCTCGGATGGCTACTGCGTCACCGGCCTGTCGTCGTGTCGGCGTCGTCGGCCATCGACGCCCGCGAATTCGCTATGCCACCGCGCCGAACAACGCACCCGTCGCACCGGTGACCATCATGGCCACGGCGCCCCAGACGAGTACCCGCATCGCACCGCGCCATATCGGCGCCCCGCCCGCGCGGGCTGCCAGGCCGCCCAATGCCGCCAGGAACGCCAGCGACACGGCGGCGACGACGGAAATGGAGTGCCCCTCGGGCGCAAAGATGACCGCCAGAAGCGGAACGACACCACCAAGCGCGAAGCTCACCATCGACATCGCGGCGGCTTGCAGCGGCCGAGCCGTGAGCGCCTCGGTGATACCGATTTCGTCCCGGGCGTGAGCACCCAGCGCGTCATGCGCCATGAGCTGGTGCGAGACCAGCGTGGCCAGCTCTTGCGCCAGTCCCCGCTTGACGTAGATCTCTCGCAACTCCACTTGCTCGGCCTCGAAATCCAGCTCGAGCGCCCGCCGTTCGAGCTCGAGGTCCGCGCGTTCGGTATCGGCCTGGGAGCTGACCGACACGAACTCTCCAGCGCCCATCGACAGCGCACCGCCGACGAGTCCGGCCAGTCCGGCCACCAGGACTCCGGCCGTACTCGTGTGCGCGGCGGCCACCCCCAGCAACAGGCTGGCGATCGACAGCACACCGTCGTTCGCACCGAGCACGCTCGCGCGCAGCCAGCCGGATCGATGCGTTCGGTGCGTGTGGGAGGCGATCATCCTGCGCGATTGTGTATCACCGCGAACGGCGCGCCCGGTGTCGGCGCTGGGTCGCAAGTCGATCGATTCGGAGTCGATACGGCGTGCCGCCCGATCAGTACAGCGGCGCTGCCGGCCGCGGGGCGCGTCGATGCGCACGGTGCCCGCGGGTCACGGTGGCGTGCCGCGCCGGCGCGGCACACGCGCGGCGGGTCGAGCCCAGTCAGCGGCGTGAGTCCTGCGGTCGCCTGGCGCCTGAGCAGCGCGCCGCCACACGGCTCACTGCTTGACGACCGACTGGCCGGACTTTTCCCAGTCCGGCATGCCGCCACGATACCAATACACAGTCTTGAAGCCGGCGGCGATGGCCGCACGGCTCGCCTTGTAGCTCTTCCAGCATTCCGCACCGTTGCAATGGAAGACCACCGGTTTTTGCGCGTCGAGTGTCTTCAGCCCGGGAAAGTCGTCCAGCGCGGCGTCGTAGACGACGTCCTTGGGACTCTTCTCGTGGTACGGCAGAAAGATCGCCTGCGCAATGTGCTTTTGCTTGAATTCCTTCTCGGTTCTCGTGTCAACGACGGTCACACCCTGTGTGATCAGGCGCTGGACCTCGATCGCAGTGACGACCTCGGCACCGCTGAGTTGGACCAGCGTGAACGTGCCCAGTTCTGCCACCTGCTGGTAATGCATCAGATCCGCATGCTGGGACAAAGGCTTCATGCCGCCGACACCCGCCGATGTCGAGAACCACTTCGCAATTTGCAGCCGTGTGGCGGGCGCGAGGTCCTTGCGCACGGCCACCGAAAAACCGCCGGGCACCCAGCCCGACGTCGCCAGGACCCGCGCAGCGTTGGGTTGCTCCTTCTGCCAGCGCTCCCAGTCGTCGCGGCGCACGACGGTCGCATCCGACAGGTGCAGATCGATCGCCGTCAGACCGGCCTGCGGGTAGTGGGCGTGTTCGACCTGGCCCAAGTCCTTGAACGACAGCCCGCCCGCGGTCAGCAGGCCACGGGCCAGGTAGGTGTAGAGCGAATCCTGCTGCGGCAAGTACAGTCGCCCGCCACGCAGGTCTGCGACGCTCTTCAGCGCGGGCTTGCCGACGAGCAGGTACTGCTCTTCGGCGTCGGTCGAGCCGATCAGCTCGTAACCGTGGGCCATCGCCGACGCAACGACCTGCGCGGGGCCAATAAAGACATCGTAGCCCGCGCTGCGCGTGGAGCGCATCGCATCCGTGAGGTCCTCGGTGGAGGTGACGAGCACCGCCTGGTCGAGCGCCTTGCTCAGCCCCGCTTCCAGTGCGGAGCGCGACAGCATCAGGCCGTCCTTGCGGGCCGTGGGCTCGATGGCCACGAGAGCGGACACATCCGCGAAGGCCGGCAGCGCCACTGCGCACAGCAACGGGCCGAGGGTCAACCAGAGCTTGTTCAACAAGGCCTGCCGTTCATCAAAGTCCCAGGGAATACGAGCGCGGTACGGCGCACCGTCGATCCACCGATCGGACGACCGCCAGCGCTCTGCGCATCGATAACCCTGAAGCGTACCGCGGCGGCGAGACCGGCGGTCAATTGGGGCGGTCCGCAATCGTTACCGCACGTCATTGCGGGATAGCGCCGAGTGGGGCTTGCGCCCAGGCCGCCTCACGAGCGCCACCGTCCCACCGCGCGGCGCGTGCGACACACGCTGTTACCAAGACGGGCGACCGCGATCGTTCAGAGTGATCGGTCCGACACCCGGCGGCGACCGGGGGTGAGCCCCAATTCTTTCCCGACGTGGCTCTGGCTACTATCGCCGCGGCGCCATCCACGGGCGGCGCTCGCCGAGCGGGCGCGACAGCTCCCCGGACGGAGGCCACCGCACCGCCTCGATCCCCGAACTCAGGCTCGCACTCACCCAAGGCGCCCATCATGTATGCCGGTTCGATTTTTCAGCGTCATCCCGACCGCGCGGCCTTCATCATGGCCAGCACCGGGGAGGTGGTGACGTATGCGCAGTTCGAGCAGCGCACCAATCGGCTGGCCCACCTGCTGCGCGCCCAGGGCCTGCATAGGCTGGATCACTATGCGGTATTCATGGAGAACAACCACCGCTACCTGGAATCGTGCGGTGCCGGAGAGCGCTCGGGGCTTTACTACACCTGCATCAACTCGTACCTGACCGCCGAGGAAGCGGCCTACATCGTGGGCAACAGCGAGTCGCAGTTGCTGATCACCTCGAGGGACAAGCTGGCGATGGCCCGCGCGGCACTGGCGCACTGCCCGCGGGTGCGACGGTGCCTGGTGGTCGACGGCGGCGAGGCGGTGCGAGCGCTGGACGACCCCCGGTTCGTCGACTTCGATCAGGCCGTCGCCCCGTACCCGGACACGCCGATGGCCGACGAATGGCTGGGCACGGCGATGCTGTACTCGTCGGGCACCACCGGACGACCCAAGGGGATCCTGCGACCGCTGCCGCAACAAGCGCCGTCGCAACCACTGCCGCTGTTCGGATTCCTCAACGGACTGTGGCATTGCCGGCCCGAGATGGTGTATCTCTCGCCCGCGCCGCTGTACCACTCCGCGCCACAGGCGAACGTCGCCTTGACCATCCGCAACGGCGGCACGGTCGTGATCATGGAGCAATTCGACCCGCAACAGTGCCTGGCCTTGATCGAGCGGTACCGGATCACGCACATCCAGCTCGTCCCCACGATGTTCAGTCGCATGCTCAAGCTGGCGCACGAGTCGCGCCTGCGCTATGACTTGTCGTCGCTGCAGATTGCCGTGCACGCCGCCGCGCCCTGCCCGGTGCAAGTCAAGCAAGCCATGATCGATTGGTGGGGTCCGATCATTCACGAGTACTACGGGGCCACCGAAGGCCTGGGATTCACCGCCTGCGACACTGCCGAATGGCTCGCCCATCGAGGCAGCGTCGGGCGCGTGCTGCTGGGCGAGCTGCACGTGCTGGACGCGCAGATGCAGCCGGCGCCGAAGGGTCAGCCCGGCGAGCTGTGGTTCAAGACCGCTTCCCCGTTCGTCTATTTCAACGACCCCGAGCGCACGCAGGCGACCCGATCGAGCGACGGACAGATGAGCACGGTGGGCGACGTGGGCTATGTCGACGACGACGGGTTCCTCTACCTCACGGACCGCTCGACCTTCATGATCATCTGCGGCGGCGTCAACATCTACCCGCAGGAGTGCGAAAACTTGCTGATCACGCACCCGCAGGTCGCGGACGCGGCGGTGTTCGGCATCCCCAACGAGGACCTGGGCGAAGAGGTGAAGGCGGTCGTGCAACCGGTGCCCGGCGTGGTGGCCGACGCCGCGTTCGAACGACAGCTGATCGCGTTTTGCCACGAACACCTGGCGTCGATGAAATGCCCGCGTTCGATAGACTTCACGGATGCGCTGCCGCGCCTGCCCACCGGCAAGCTGTACAAGCGTCCTCTGCGCGACGCCTATTGGACCGGGCACGGGGCGAGCCGGATCGTCTGAACTTGCCGGGCGCGGTCGCGGCGGTTTGCGCCGAGCGCCACCGGTGCATCAACGCACCGATTTGGCGCAGCGGGTCGGGCCGGGGGCCCGGGCCGATCTCGTGGCCTGCCTGCAAGCAGGCTGGATAGCCGTCGGGCCGACGATCCCCCTAAATCCCATCTGAGGCTATCCGTATGGCGCCGGCGCCAGGCGGGCGGAGGATGTAAAGTAGCCGTGATGGCAGATCCTCCCAATGTGTACCGCTGCCGGGCGTGCGGTTGCACGAGCTACGGCCGGCTGACCCATCGCGGGCCTGATGGCGTCATGCGTTACAGCGGCATGTTCCGCTGTTCCGGTTGCTCGTTCACGTTTTCCGACCCGTCGGTATGGCGCGAGCGGCGCTTGCGGCCGCGATGGCCGCAGGGGTCCGGCGGGCGTCTGATACTGGCCTCGGAATCGGACGCGATTGCGGGCCATCTCGAATCACCCCAGTCGCGCGACGGCCCCGCCTTGGCGCGGTGAGCCGAACCTGGCCGACGGTGCAGGTATCGACGGCGGGTCGTGCCGCCGCGGCCGGATCTCGACCAACACCTTGGCACTGCACGCGCTGCGGGGCGCGTCGCACGCGCGCCGTCGTATTGCTGTTCCTGTGGCTGAACACGCCGGCGGCACGCGCACAGGGCGTGCCGCTGTCGCCGGGCGAGTCGGCGGCGCAGCCCGGTGCGCCGGCCAGTGCCCCAGCGGATGCCGCCAGCGCCGCGCAGTCCAGGTCTGCGTTCGCTCCGTTCGTGTGGGCGCCGCAAGCCGACGAAGCCGTTGAATCGACCCGCCAGACCATGCACCGGACCGTCGAGTGGCTGGCGCGCGGGGTGGACAGCTGGTTCGGCGACAAGCCATTCGAATCGGGTGGGCGGGTCAGCGACGGCGAGTTCGGCGTCAGCCTGCTCAAGCGCCAGGACCAGGGCCGCGAGCAGAGCGTGCGATTCAACGCGCGCTTGCGGCTGCCCAATCTGGAGCAGCGCACGTACCTGTTCATCGGCAGCGACGACCTGCACCAGACCGTCACCGACCAGCCCGACGCGCTGTCCCGCCAGGAGCAGCCGGGACTGTCCGATACGGCGACGAACCGCTCGTTCTTCGCCGGGCTCGGACTGCCGGTGCTCGAGAACGTGGACTTCCGGCTCGGCCTGCACGGACTGCTCAAGCCGTACACCCAGTTGCGCTACCGGCACAGCTGGCAGCTCGACGACGCCGACAGCGTCGATTTTCGACAAACGGTATTCTGGACGGTGGACGACCATCTGGGCACGACCGCGGTGGCTTCGCTCGACCATTTGTTGTCGTCCAGCTGGGTGCTGCGCTGGCTGAACTCCACGACGCTGTCGCAGCGTACGCAGCGCTGGGAGTGGTCCAGCGTGGTGGGTTCGTACCGCGCAATGGGCGCGCAGCGGCTGCTGTCGCTCGAGGGCCTGGTCAGCGGCACGCGCAGCCCGGATGGGCAGGCCTCGGATCTGGGCCTGCAAGTCAAGTGGGCGCAGCCCCTGAGCGCGCACGGTCTGCTGGGCGAGCTTGTCTTTGGTCACTTCTGGACCCAGCTCGATCCGTCGTCGGGACGCCGGGCACAGTGGGCGCTGGGGGCGAGCGTGGCGCTGAGGTTCTGAGCCGGCGGCCACGCGCGTCGGCGTGCCGTCAGGAACTGCAGATGTAGTTCGACGCCACGCGCGTGTCGCCGCCGAGGTAGCGCGCCCAACTCGGGTAGCGACACATCGTGCGCGTGCGACCCAGCGTGGCCGGGCTGACGTCGGTGGCAACCAGATCCGCTGGCACCCGGCCCTGGTCCACCCAAGCATCCAGCGTGCCCAAGCTGTCCCACGTCATCTCGAACGACCCTGCGCCGTGGGCGAATCCCGGGACGACGTAGTTGCGGACAAAACCGTCGAACCTGGCTGCGCCAAACTGACAGCAGCTTGCCGCCGCGCGCCTCGAACGGCTCCAGTGTCACGCGGCTCGCATCCACCAGGTCAGACACCTCCACCATGCGCTGGCGGTAGTTCAGCGGATCTGCTTGCAAGCTGTCGCCGCCGGGTCCTGGGCGATGAAGTAGCGCACGGCCGGATCGGCCAGCACGTAGAGTTCGAAATCCTCGAAGGCTTTCGCCGGGCGATGAGGCTGCGCCGACTTGCCCCCGCCGAACAGCCCTGCCAGCGTCGCACCCTCGAAGATCGGCCAGCGCGCGAAGCCGTCGACGCCGCCTTGCAGCACTGCGCCCAGCGCCGTACGCGCGTTCATGGTGTTCAGCGCGGCGATCTGCGCATCGGAAAAACACCCGTCGCCGCTGTCCACCCCGCCACCGCAGCGGTAGTCCTCGACGTGGAAAGCCCGATCACACGCGCCCACGCTGCTGACCACCCCGTCCACGACACCGTCCAGACCGTCGCAGGCCTCGCGCACCCGGCGGTCCAAGGTGGCCAGCTGCGCAGCCTCGATCTGGCACGCCGGCCCGAGGCGCGGATTCAGCGCATCGGCTCGAGCAGCATCAGCCCGGATGCGGTGTTGGAGATCGGAATGTGATAGTTCTCATGCACGATCCGCACCTGGTCGGGCAGCGTACCGCGGGCGACCAGCCAGTTCAGCAGTTCCACGCCCTGCGTGCCGGCCTGCTCGACCAGCTGGGTCGTCGAGAACTGGGTCGCCCAGGACGGATCCGAGCGCATGCTGCGCATGAACTGCAGGTCGAACTCCTTGTTGATGAAGCCGGCACGTTCGCCGTCGAGCTGATGGGACAGCCCCCCGGTGCCCATGACCACGACGCGCTGGTCGGCCGGCCAGGAGGCGATCGCCCGGCCCAGGGCCTGTCCCAGTCGCAAGCAGCGCTGCGCCGATGGCAGTGGTGCTTGCACCGTGTTCACGCACACCGGCACCGTGCGAACCGGCCAGTCCATCTCCGGCCAGCACAGCGCCATCGGCAGTGTGAACGCATGATCGACGACCATCTCCTGGCAGGTCGTCAGATCGAAATCCTGCGCGACCAGCGATTCGATCAGATGCCACGACAGCGCCGGGTCACCTTCGAACGGTGGCACCGTGGGGATTCCCCACCCCTCGTCGGCGTTGCGGTACTGCTCAGCCGCACCGATGGCAAACGTGGGCATCTTGTCGAGGAAGAAGTTCAGCCCGTGGTCGTTGTAGACCACGACGACGACGTCCGGGCGGGCCCGGGCGAGCCACTCGCGCACCGGCGGAAAGCCGTCGAAGAACGGCTTCCAGTATGGATCCTGCTGCAGGCCCTTGGCGATCGCACGACCAATGGCCGGCACGTGGGAGGTGGTGATTGCACCGACGATGTGTGCCATGGTTCAACCCCTCGCAGCCAACAGCTTGGCCTTGAATTCGTCCTTGCTCAAGCCAGTTTGCTGGGCACCGATGTCCTGCATGTCGAGCCCGAAGATGCCGGCGAACTTGGCCAGATAGTACGCATTGCCGCCGGCCTGGATCAACTGCAGCACGTTGCGGTTGCGGATCGCGTCGCGTTGCTGTGGGTTCAGTGCGTAAGCGTCACAGTAGGCCTGCTCGTCGGCCAGAAACGCTTGTCGGTTCGCGGCCTCGTTGAACGAATAGCACATCTTGTTGAGAGCGTAACCCTTGCGGGCCTGCTCACCGTCGAAGATCGTCGTACCGGCGACCGGCTGGCGGGGATCGGGGGTAGGCATGGAGTCTCCTGGGGGCGGCAACGACGTGCACCCGCGTAGTGGTCGGCGCGCGCAGGATGCGCGTTCCCGTGAAGTTTAGTATTCCCCACACGCCGCGGCCGATCAACTCGTGGATACTGATGCTAGACATGAGCCAATTCGATCATTTGGACCTGGACGGCCACTTGCTGCAGCTGCTGCTCGCGGTACTGGAGGAAGGTTCGATCACGCGCGCCGCGCAGCGCCTGGGCGTCACGCAGTCGGCCGTGAGTCACCTGCTGGACAAGTTGCGCGCCATCGTGGGAGACCCGCTGTTCGTGAAGTCCGGACGAGGCATCGTCGCCACGGCGCACGCCCATGCGTTGGCCGCGCGGGCGCGCCTGCTGCTCGACGAGCTGCGCGGCTTCAGCAGCGCGGCGGGTTTCGAGCCCGCCGCATTGGCCACCACCGTGACGATCGCGGCCAACGACCTGCAGCGCGACTTGCTGTTGCCCGCGCTGCTGCGCGCCGTGCGCGCGCAGGCCCCGGGCCTGACGCTGCGGGTGATCCCTTCCGGGGCACCCGGCGTCGAACTGCTGCGCGACCAGCACTGCCAGCTCGTCATCACCCCGCGCCCTCCCGAAGCGAGTGACATCCTGCAGCGCCGACTGTTCGAGGATCAATACCGGGTGTTCTACGACCCCGCGCAGCGCACCGCGCCAGCCAGCGTCCGGGACTACCTGGACGCCGAACACGTGACCGTCGTGCACGAGCCTCGACGGCGCCTGGACATCGACGACGTGCTCGCCGCGCGCGGCCTGGTCCGACGCTTCGTCGTCCAGGTGCCCGGCTTTGCGGGCGTGGGGCCCTTCCTGCGCGGCACGGCGTCGATCGCCACGCTGCCCAGCCTGCTCAGCGCGCACCTGCTGCGCGGCCTGGCAATGGCCGACGTTCCGCTGGACTGCCCGCCGATGCCGATGTACATGGTCTGGCATCTGCGCCACCACGTCGACCCGATGCACCGCTGGCTGCGCGAGCAACTGCACGACGTCATCGCGCCCGCGCTGGCCGCCGCGCAACTCGCCGCCACGTCCGTGCGCGACTGAGCATGCGCTCAGGTCGCTGCAGCAGCGGTCAGCTCGCGCCGGAAGTCCCGCGGACTGCGCCCGACGCGGCGTTTGAAGAATCGACAGAAATACGCCGGATCGGCAAAGCCGAGCTCGAACGCCACGCGCGAAATCGGTGCGGCGGCGTAGGTCAGCCGTCGGCAGGCCTCGCGCGCCAGTCGTTCGTGCACGAGGTCCAGCGCCACCTGGCCGGTCTGGCGTCGGGTCAGCCGGTTCAGCCGTTCGGGCGTCATGCCCAGCTCGCCCGCGTAGCGGGCGATCGTCCAGTGTTCGCGGTGCCGGGCCTCGACCAGCACCAGAAATCGGGTAAAAAGTGCCTGGTTGCCGCGGCCAGCGGGGCCGGCGTCGCGTGTTTGACTCGCGGCGTGCCGGGCCAGTCGCCACACGACGGCACGCGCCAGCCACATCGGCACCGGCGAGCCGGCGGCGTCGGCGCCGCGGAACTCGTCCATCAGATCCGTCATCAGCGCCGCCAGGCGCCGCGCGCCGTGGGCATCGGGCTCGAACGTGAGCCGGCGCGGTGCAGCAAACAGCGTGCGCAGCGCCTCCCCGGTGGCCGGCACGTCGCCCTCGATCACCGCGTGCGGATTGAACGTCAGCACACAGCCGTCGGTCTGGGCGGAGAAACGAAAGGCGTGCACGACACCGGCCGGGATCACGATCGCCACGGGACCCTGGCAGGCCTGGCGGGCGTCCTCCAGCACGACCTCGGCCGGCCCCGCGGCGACCCACAGGATCTGGTGCAGCGTGTGATGGGTGTGCGCGTCGATTTCCCAGCGGTGCCGCTCGCTGCGGGTCTGGATCGCCTCGATGTGCAGCATCTGCGACGGCGCGCCCGACGCCTCGCCGTAAAGCGCGAACGCGGGGATGCTCAGGCGGTGGACGTTGCGGCTCATACCGCAGCATGCCGCAGGTCACGGCAAAAGTGCAAGTTTTGGCGGCACTTCTTGCACGCTATGGCCGCCATGGCGCCTCTACAGTGCAACCCGACCTTGCGAGGACGTGACATCCTCGGGGCGCACGACAACACGGAGACAACCGCCATGTTCACCTTCGACCCATACTCGCCCGCCGTCGACGCGGACCCGTTCCCGTACTACGAGCGACTGCGCGACGAGCACCCGTGCTTCTGGAGCCCGGAGGCGCAGATGTGGGTGCTGTCGCGCTATGCCGACATCGTCTCGGCAGGTCAGGACTGGCAGCGCTTCTCCTCTGCCAGCGGCAACTTGATGACCGAGCTGCCCAACCGGGCGGGCGCCACGCTGGGCACCACCGATCCCCCGCGCCACGACCGGCTGCGCGCACTCGTGCAGCACGCTTTCATGAAGCGCAACCTGGAAAGCCTGGGCGAGCCGATCCGCGCCATCGCCCGCGATGCCGCCGAGCAGCTGCGCGGTCAGCCGCGGTTCGACTTCAAGGACTTTTCGTCCAAGTTCACGGTGCGCGTGCTGATGGCCGCACTCGGGCTGCCCACCGGCGCCGACGCGCTTGTGGACGAGGACACGGTGCGCGAAAAGGCCGTGCTGATGGTGCAAAGCGATCCTCACACGCGCGCCAAGGCGCCCGAGCACCTGGCGGCCTACAACTGGATGCAGGACTACGCCGCGCAAGTCATCGCACTGCGCCGTGCGGCGCCGCGCAATGACCTGATCTCCAACTTCGCGCAGGCCGAAATCGACGGCGATCGGCTCGACGAGCGCGAGGTCCTGCTGACCACCACCACGCTGATCATGGCCGGCGTGGAGTCGCTGGGCGGCTTCATGATGATGTTTGCGCTGAACCTGGCCGACCAGCCGCAGGCCCGCCAGCGTTGCGTCGTGCAGCCCGCCTTGCTTCCCGACGCGATCGAGGAGTCGCTGCGGTTCAACACGTCGGCCCAGCGCTTCCGGCGACGCCTGATGCAGGACGTGACACTGCACGGCCAGACCATGCGCGAGGGGGACTTCGTCTGCCTGGCGTACGGCTCAGGCAATCGCGACCCGCGCCAGTACCCCGATCCCGATGTGTTTGACATCGCACGCAAGCCGCGCGGCCATCTGGGCTTCGGCGGCGGGGTGCACGCCTGCCTGGGTACGGCGATCGCACGGTTGTCGGTCAAACTCGCCTTCGAGGAGTTCCACAAGGTATTCTCGAGCTATCGACGCGTCCAGGAGCAATTGGCCTGGATGCCCTCCTCGACCTTCCGCAGCCCGCTGGTGCTGGAACTGGCGGTCGACTGACCCGAGACAACCGAATGACAATCGTCACTTACATCGAGCCTTCGGGCCAGGCCGTCGACGTGGACATCGCCGACGGCTGGAGCCTGATGCAGGCCGCCATCGCCCACGGCGTGGAGGGTATCGTCGGCGAGTGCGGCGGCTCATGCGCTTGTGCCACCTGCCACTGCTACGTCGACGAGACGCGCCTGGCGCAGCTGCCCGCGCCGTCGGACAACGAGCTGGACATGCTGGCCAACGTCGCCGCGGAGCGCCGACCCAACAGCCGTCTGTCCTGTCAGATCAGGGCCACTGCGGCGCTGGACGGACTGGTGCTGACGCTGCCGGCCACCCAGGAATGAGCGCCACGTCCGCTCCGG
>Ga0182021_10007999_pt1 | contig 12540 bp, 10 predicted proteins | sample 612E3MmetaG_FD_120493 | JGI IMG/M metagenome (GOLD analysis project Ga0182021, IMG submission 120493) | Permafrost microbial communities from Stordalen Mire, Sweden - 612E3M metaG (Illumina Assembly) | ecosystem: Environmental > Terrestrial > Soil > Wetlands > Permafrost | place: Sweden... | reverse complement strand
TCGCCCCGCGACGGTGGAGGCAGACGATCCTTTCTATCGGCTGGGCGAGCTTTCGCAACGCCGAGGGGCCTCTCTGACGAACCGCCAGATCGACGATCTCGTCTATGGCCTCTGAAACATTCGTCGATACGAGCGGTTTCTACGCACTACTCGTCGAGCGAGACGAGATGCACGAACTCGCGGTTCGGATTCTGCGCCAAGCGGAACGCCGCCGGGCGACGTTCGTGACCAGCGACTACGTGCTCGACGAGACAGCCACATTACTGGCAGCCCGCGGTTTCGGGCATCTGGTGGATGATTTCCTTCAGTCCACCTTGCGATCGAAGGCGTGCGTCGTCGACTGGACGGGCCCCGAGTTGTTCGTACGGACGGCCACTTTCATGGCCAAGCACATCGATCAGGGATGGTCGTTCACGGATTGCGTGAGTTTTCAGATCATGAAGGCGCGCAAGCTACGAGAGGCCCTCACCAAAGATGAGCACTTCGAGAAGGCTGGGTTCAAGGCACTTCTTCGGGGCAAACCCTAGCGGAGGCCATCTAGCTCGCGTAGTCTCCCTGCCACGGCCTCGACAGAGACTTGGCCACCTGTGGTTCGCCAACTTGTCGTCCGAGCGCCGTCGAGAGGCCGATTCGGGGCAGTGGGAGAGGGCGAAGTCGTGATCGCGGGCGAGCGAGCCCCACGTCGGGCACGCGATCGGCATCGGAGCAGAGGCTTCCTCGTCGAGTGGGCAGAGGTTGGGCATCCCGTCCTGTCCCAATATGCGATCGGCGAAAAGGGGCGCAAATCCAGATGGTTGGGCGCAGTGCCAGTGGTTGCGAAGGGCACGGAAATGTGTAGAAGGCGCCTCGTGACGAGGAAGAAGGACGAGCCCACTGGGTCGATGCTGCCGTTGCAGTTTCTGGCAGCGTGGCTGGCGGTGTAGCTCGGACGGGTGTTGCAGCAAGAGGTCGACTACCTGACGGCCGAGAACCGACTCCTGCGCGAGAAGCTCGGCAGCCGACACCTGCGACATGCCATCTCCGAGTACATGGCGCACTACCATCGCGAGAGGAACCATCAAGGGCTGGGGAACGCCCTGATCGACGGTGAACAGCAGGACGTGGCCGGGGCCGGTCGCATCGTTCGTCGCGAACGGCTCGGCGGACTGCTCAGTTTCTATCACCGGAAGACCGCCGTCCGGGAGCGGACCGAATATTGGGACAGGACGGGGCAGGACGGGACTGGACGGGACTGCACGTTTTCGCGTGTCCGTGGTACCGTCGCGACCATCATGAACAGCCCTCGCCAGCCCAGCACGCCTGCGGAAAAGGAGATCCAGTTCGGCATGGACGTGGAGTCCATCCGCAGGAACTTCATCCGAAATCTGTTCTGCCATCGGGCCAAGTTCCCTGAAGTCGCCCTGCCCAACGACAACTACCTGGCCCTGGCCTACACAGTTCGGGATCGCATTCTGCAAAGGTGGATCTGCTCCGCCCGCACCTATTTCGAAAAGGCTTCACGGACGGTCGCCTACTTGTCGGCCGAGTTCCTCATAGGTCCCCAACTGGGTCAAAACCTGGTCAACCTGGGCATCCTCGAAGCCACCCGTCAGGCCATGGACGGGCTCGGCCTTTCACTCGACGTTCTGCTGGAACAGGAGGAGGAGCCGGGCCTGGGTAACGGCGGCCTCGGTCGCCTGGCTGCTTGCTACCTGGATTCACTGGCCGCGCTCGAAATTCCCGCCATTGGCTACGGCATCCGCTACGAATTCGGCATCTTCGACCAGGAGATTCACGACGGCTGGCAGGTCGAGGTGCTCGATCGCTGGCTGCGCCTCGGCTATCCGTGGGAAATCTCGCACCCCGAGATTGCCTTCTTGGTCAAGCTGGGCGGCCATACCGAAGGCTACACCGACGTGACCGGCCGCTACCGCGTGCGCTGGCTCCCTGACCGGGTCGTCAAAGGAATCCCCAACGACACACCCGTTCTGGGCCACGGGGTCAACACCGCCAACATGCTGCGCTTGTGGCAAGCCGAGGCGTTCACTTCGCTCGACTTGCAGGCTTTCAACGTGGGCGACTACACGCGCGCTTGCGAGGAGCAGATCCACACCGAGAACATCACGAAGATTCTTTACCCCAACGACGAAAGCGAAGCGGGCAAAAACCTGCGGCTGCAGCAGGAGTACTTCTTCGTCTCCTGCTCGCTGCAGGACATGATGCGCATCTACCTTCAGAAGGAAAAGACGATGGACCGCTTTCACGAGAAATACGCGGTCCAGCTCAATGACACGCACCCGGCGCTGGCGGTCGCCGAACTGATGCGCCTGCTGGTGGACGAGCACAGCATGGAATGGGAGCCGGCGTGGGCCGTCACCACGCGCACCATGGGCTATACCAACCACACCCTTCTGCCCGAGGCGCTGGAAACCTGGCCGCTGCCGCTGTTTGGGCGCATGCTGCCGCGCCACCTGGAAATCATCTTCGAAATCAACCGGCGTTTTCTCGCCACCGTGCAGACCAGCTTCCCCAACGACGACGGCCGCGTGGAACGTATGTCGCTTATCGACGAGCGGGGCGAGAAGCGCGTGCGCATGGCCAACCTGGCCTGTGTGGGCAGCCACGCGGTCAATGGAGTGGCGCAGCTTCACTCGGATCTGCTGAAGCAGACCGTCCTGCACGACTTCGCCGACCTGGAGCCCGGCAAGTTCACCAATGTCACCAACGGGGTGACGCCGCGCCGGTTCTTGTTGCTCGCCAACCCCGGGCTGGCGGCGCTAATCACCGAGGCCATCGGCGACGCATGGCCGAGCAACCTTGACCGTCTGCGCGACCTTGAGGCACTTTGTGACGACGTCGATTTCTGCCAACGGTGGCGCCAGGTCAAGCAGGCGAACAAGCGAGCCCTGGCGGCCTACGCGCAACACGCGAACGGCATCGAGCTTCTGCCGGACACGATGTTTGACGTGCAGGTCAAGCGCATCCACGAATACAAACGCCAGCACCTGAACGTGCTACACGCGGTGGCGCTCTACCGACATCTCAAACGCGGCGGTGATGCCGCTGCACGCACCATCATCTTCGGCGGGAAAGCAGCGCCGGGCTACCACACAGCCAAACTGATCATCAAGTTGATCCACGGCGTCGCCGAAGTGGTGAACGCCGACCGCCAAACCAACGATCGACTGCGCATCGCCTTTCTTCCCGATCTCAACGTCAAGAACGCCCAGCGCATCTATCCGGCGGCTGATCTGTCGGAACAGATCTCCACCGCGGGCATGGAAGCCTCTGGCACGGGCAACATGAAATTCGCCATGAACGGGGCGCTGACCATTGGCACCCTGGACGGGGCCAATGTGGAGATCCGAGAGGAGGTGGGGGCGGAGAATTTCTTCCTCTTCGGCTTGACCGCCGCGGAGGTCCAGCAGCGACTGGACGAGGGCTATCGGCCGTGGGAGATCTATCAGCAGAACGCCGAGTTGCGCGAAGCGCTGGGCCTCATTGCCGCGGGCGACTTTTCGCGTGGGGATCCAAGCCTCTTTGCCCCCATCGTGCATTCCCTGCTGGACAAAGACAGATTCCTGCTGTGCGCAGACTTCCAGTCCTATCTGGACTGCCAGGCACGCGTGGGTCATATGTACGGCAAGAAGCAGGAGTGGACCCGCGTGTCCATCCTCAACACCGCCCGCATGGGCAAGTTCTCGTCCGACCGAGCAATCCGCGAGTATTGCGAGCGCATCTGGAAGGTGTCGCCGGTCAAGGTCTCGATTCGCTAGCAGAGTGAGCTACTGCGCGCTGACGAAGAGCAACGGTATGGCCACCGGGATGTCCTGCCCGACCCTTCCAGCAAAGGGGCGGGAGGCGACGACGCGAATGCAGTTCGATAGTTGCGCGTCCTGCGCCACCACGACCTCTACATCGCGCACGGTGCCGTCAGCCGCCAAGGTCCATTTCACATCGGCGCGCGTCGCCGCCACGCCTCGCCGCCGGGCCGACTCATAGCACATGCGGAACAAGACCTTGCGCTGGGATATCTCCCTTACAATGCCTTCGTCCAGCGTCGTCGTGGGCGCTGAGCCCGCGCGCAAACGCGGTCGCGCCGGTTCGGGCGGCTTTTCCGGATCGTGAACCCTGATCCTGTGCTCAGCCGCCGCGGCCGTGGGGCCCGCGGGCTTGATGGGAGCCGCACCGTGAAGATGGGCCACGGCCGCGACCTCTCCGCGCGTCGCTGCCAGGTCGGCCAGGCGCGGGTCGACGGTTGTGCGCTGTCTGCGCCGGGCCTGTCGCTTGGCAAAGCGGTCCTTGGCAGTCCCAGGCGCTGCGGTCCCTGCCAAAGGCAGTGCCGGTCGTGCATCCCCAGCCGTGGCCGAGCCCGGTTCCGCAGCCCCAGCCGGACCCGTGCTCGGCTGCAAAGGGACTTCGGCATCCGAAGCCGGCAGGGCTGCGTCAGCCCCAGTGGGGAGGGAGCGATTGGCTCGTTCGGCAGATGGAGCAAGACGCGCGCGCGTCCCGTCCTTTGCGGCGGCATCGCGCCGGGCGTCCACAGTCCACTTGCCAGCTTCTTCCCCAACCGCCTGGCATGGCAGCACCAGGGCCAGCCACGCGATCCAGGCGACCAGAAGCCGCGCCCCCGCAAGACGCGGCCGAATCGCGTGGGGAGCCCGCCGGCCTTCGGGACGGACGGCCCACCCCACCCTCCCCGCGCGCTTCCGCGCGCGCCCTCGCCAGCGCCGCGGGTGGCGCACCATCGCGGGAGGGTTTGGGAACCCTTTGAGGGCTCCCATCTCAAAAAGGCTCACGCCGTCACCTTTCGCAGCCACCGTAGGGCGAGAACGCCCGGCCGGTCTCGCTCTTCTGAAAGAATTGGATCTCGGCCGGTGTGTAGGCGTCGGGGCTCCCACAAGGAAGCTGGCGCTGGATGAACCTCTCGATGGTGTTCGCCGCCTTCACGCCCTCTGGCGTGCCGTCGGTTTCGCGCCAAAGCTCGAACAAGATACGTCGGCGTTCACGCGCCGAGTAGCGGGTATCACTCCACAGGTCGGCGAGCGCATCTGGCAGCCGACTGATGGCTTTGCGTATGTCCTCTCGGCGAGCCGCGACGGCCAGACTCATCCTGACCTCGAAAGTGGCAGCGAGAAAACGCGCCTTCTCCACCCAATAGGGATCTTGGCCTAGAGCACGCATGATCTCGTCGTTCAGGTCCATCGTGCCACCGAGCCCCCCGACAACAAAGCTGTCGGGCAGTCGGTAACAGGGGGAGTTTCGCGGGCAGACCTCGGAACGTTCCAGCCTGTCGGCCGGCGAGCCAGGGAGCGGCTGGAAGGGAGCCTCCGGCTGGCGGCGCTTGGCCTTACGGCCGAAGAGCAGCCCCTGCAGGGTCTCGGTCTTGTCTGCCGGTGGCATGGGCATGGCGATGAGCCCCACGTGATCGAAGAATGCCTTCCGGTCATGAAAAGTGACCACGCCATCACGCGTGACCCTGGCCTCAAAAACCCGCCCCTTGTAGACGTAGCCATCTCCCGAACGGCGAAGCTGGTACTCGTTCTGGGCTGGGCTGGCCTGGTACGCGTGGGCCATGACCCAGATGGGCGGCACCCCAGCGTCAGGGTGGACCGTCGCGCCGGCGTCGACGCCCAACGCGACGGTCGTGATCAGAAGTGCCAAGCCCACGGCCACATAATAAGCCAGCAAAGCCAGAACTGCTCGTCATGGCTGCGCCACGCGCCAGGATTCCCTTGTCCGTGTATCATGCTCAGCCATGCGAGCCTCCCATTTCTGTCTTCCCGTCACCCTGACCCTCGCCCTTGGCTGCCACAACCAGTCCCCGGGGGACGGCACACCGGTGCTGGCACGGGTGGGGGATAGTGTTGTTACCGCCCGCGACTTGGAAGCTCGGGTCGCCTTCTTGGGCCACTCCAAGTACCTCCTCGACCACTATTCAAAACTCGAAAAGAGGAAGGAGGTGCTTGATGGCCTGATTCAGGCCGAGGCGCTCTATCAAGAGGCCCGCCGGCTTGGCTACGATCGCGACCCGGCGGTGAAGCAGACTGTCGTGAATCGCATGCTGCAAGCCGAGGCCGATTCGCGCGCGAACGCACAGGGCATCAGCGACGCTGAGGTGGAACAATACTACAAGACCCATCCCAGCGAGTTTTCGCGGCTCGACCAGGTGAGGTTGACCCAGATCGTCGTCAAGGACCGGAGCAAGGCGCTCAAGGTCGCCGCAGAGGCCAGGGCCTTGCCCAAGGGGAACAATGAGGCCCTTCGGGTGCTGGTGGCTTCGTCCTCCGAGGATGAAGCGTCCCGCGCGCGCGGCGGCGACACGGGCATCTTGGACCGCAACACATCCACCTTGCCCAAGGCCGTAGTAGAGGCCGGGTTTGCGCTGGCCCAGGTTCGTGACGTGTCGGATCCCATCAAGACCGAGCGTGGCTACGCCGTGGTTGTCCTCACGCAGAAGCAGCCAGGCTTTTCCAAGACTTTGGCTGAGGCCAAGATGGATATTCAGTCGAGGCTGACCTACGAACATCGGCAGCAGGGACGCAACGCACTCACGGCAGAGATCCGAAGGAAAACCAAGGTCGAGATTGACGAAGCCCAGCTCGCGAAGTTCACGCTTCCCCCGCCGGGTCCTGGGCAATCCGCCGCCTCCCCGGAAAAGCGCAGCCCTGGCCCTGGTCCGGGCGCGCCCCCGTCGGCTCCCCCGACGCAAGGACCCTAGCGAAATCCAGTCAGGAAATTCGATGCTTTCCCTCCGGTGACCTGTGAAACTAACTTAGGGCGAGACATGGCCACTATTCATGATCTGACCAAGTACCTCGCACAGCCCGATGGCCCGCTGGGTGCGGTGGTCGAGATGTTTCCGGACATGGTCTTCGTGGTCGACCGCGAGGAACACCTCCTGCACATCAACACCCTGGCCGCACGCTCTTTGGGCGGTACACCCGAGCAGTTCATTGGGCGCAGGCAAGGCACGCTTTTTGGCCCCACTTTGGGCGAGCGGCACAGCCGCATCATCCAGCAAGTCTTCTCCACCGGTGAGATCGTCGTGACCGAGACGCATCAGGAGCTGCACGACGCGCCCGTATGGATCGATTCGCGTCTGGTTCCGCTCAAGGCGGCGAGTGGCGAGGTGCGGGCCGTGGTCGGCATCATTCGCGAGGTCAGTACCCGCGTGCGCGCCCAGGAAGCGCTGGCCGAACGCGAGGCCTACCTGCGCGCCATGCTGGACAACTTTCCCTTCCTGGTGTGGCTGAAGGATGTCAAAGGCCGCTTCCTGGCTGTCAACGAAGCCTTTGCGCACGCATGCGGCCGGGCGCGCTCCGGCGATGTCGTCGGCCTGACCGACTTCGATGTCTGGCCGAAAGAGCTGGCGCAACGCTATATCGACGACGACCTCAGCGTGATGGCCACCCGCCAGCAGAAAGACGTTGAGGAGCCCATCTTCACCGAGGGAGCCTCCCGTTGGTTCGAAACCTTCAAAACGCCGGTTCTCGACAAGCGGGGCAAGGTGCTCGGCACCACCGGTTTCTCGCGCGACATCACCGATCGCCAGCGCCTCGACGAGGAACTGCGTGCCCAGCGCGAACAGCTCCGTGCCCTGGCCGCCCACGTCGAATCCGTGCGTGAAGAAGAGCGGGTGCGCATCGCGCGCGAGATCCACGACGAGCTGGGCCAGGCGCTGACCTGCATGAGCATGGACCTTGCTTTTCTGGAAAAGCAACTGCCGAGGGAAGACACCCAGGCCGCCGCGCGGGTATCGGCGCTTGCGACCCTGGTCAGGGAAACGGTGAAGACCGTGCGCCGCATTTCCGCTGAACTGCGCCCCAGCATCCTGGACGACTTGGGTCTGGGCGCCGCGATGGAGTGGCTCGGGCACGACTTCGCAACCCGCACCGGTATCGACTGCGCGGTATCGGTGCCCAGCAACGTCACCATCGCGGCGGAGCGAGGCACCATCGTGTTCCGCATGTGTCAGGAGGCCTTGACCAACGTGGCCCGCCACGCCGGGGCCAGCCACGTCAGCATCGATCTGATGATCGACGCCGACGACAACCTGATCCTCGAGGTGAGCGACAATGGTCGCGGCATCACCGACGAGGAAGTCCACCGGCCCGATTCACTGGGGTTGCTCGGCATGCGCGAGCGTGCGGCCCTTCTAGGCGGGGTAGCCGAGGTGAAGGGCACGAAGGGTCAGGGAACGACCGTGACGGTCCGGGTGCCCCTGCAGGGCTCCCCGGCATAGGTACCCAGTGCGAGCGGCATGGGTTATGGTGTAGCTGCGGGAGATTGGCTCCCCAACCCCGAACATGCGAATCCTGGTAACCGGCGGCGCTGGCTTCATCGGCGCGAACTTCCTCAATCTCTTGGTGCCCCGCCACCCCGAGCACCAGTTCATCAATTTGGATGCGCTGACCTATGCCGCCAATCCGCGCAGCCTCGACCCGGTGGCGAGCCGGTCCAACTACGCCTTCGAGCGGGCCGACCTGTGTGATTTCTCCGCGCTGCGGGCGGTGTTTGCCCGCCAGCAGCCCGAAGTGGTGGTGCATTTTGCGGCCGAGAGCCACGTGGATCGCTCCATCACCGGGCCGCGCGCCTTTGTGCGCACCAACGTCGAAGGCACCTTCAATCTGCTGGAAGCCTGCCGCGAACTCTGGGCGCCCGGCCACGGCCTCTTCCATCACGTTTCCACCGACGAGGTGTTTGGCTCGCTGGGCGAGACCGGCCTATTCGATGAAGAGACTCGCTACGATCCATCGAGCCCCTATTCTGCTTCCAAGGCGGCGAGCGATCACCTGGTGCGCGCCTGGCACCGAACCTTTGGCATCCCGGTGCGCGTGAGCAACTGCTCCAACAACTATGGGCCGCTGCAGTTTCCCGAAAAGCTGATTCCGCTGATGATCCTGAATCTGCTGGAGCGCAAGCCCTTGCCCGTCTATGGCCAGGGGTCGAACGTACGCGACTGGCTCTACGTCGAGGATCACTGCGAGGCCATTTGGGCGATCATCGGCGCGGGCCAGAACGGCCGCACCTACAACATCGGCGGCCACAGCGAGCAGCGTAACATCGACGTGGTGAAGCAGCTGTGCCGCCTCGTGGCCGAGGAAACCGGCGCGCCCGAGGCAGAGCTGGTCGGACTCATCCGTCACGTCCCCGACCGGCCGGGGCATGATCTCCGCTACGCCATCGATTCCTCGCGCATCGAAGCGGAGCTGGGCTGGAAACCGCGCGAGAGTTTCGCCAGTGGGCTGCGCAAGACCGTGCGCTGGTATCTCGGCAATCGGGCCTGGATCGATTCTGTGCGCACCGGCGAATACCGACGCTGGATCGAACAAAACTACGGGAGCCGCTGACCATGGTGCAAAAGGGGATCATCCTGGCCGGAGGATCGGGCACGCGCTTGCACCCGCTGACGCTGGCGGTGAGCAAGCAGCTCATGCCGGTGTACGACAAGCCGCTCATCTACTACCCGCTCACCACCCTCATGCTGGCGGGGATACGCAACATTTTGGTCATCACCACGCCGCAAGACGGGCCCCAGTTCCAGAAACTTCTGGGCGACGGCGCGGCCTGGGGTCTGCACATTCAGTATGCCGTGCAACCCAGCCCAGACGGGCTGGCGCAGGCGTTTCTCATCGGTCGCGCCTTCATCGCCGGCGATCCCTGCGCCTTGGTTCTGGGCGACAACATTTTCTACGGCACGGGTCTGGGAGGCCTGTTCGAGGACGTGGCCGGCCGCGAATCCGGGGCCACCGTGTTCGGCTACTTCGTCCAGAATCCCGAGGCCTACGGCGTGGCGGAGCTGGACGGCGAGGGACTCGTGGTGAGCCTGGAGGAGAAGCCCAAGCAACCGCGCGGCCACCACGCGGTGACCGGCCTGTACTTCTATGACGGACGCGCGGTCGAGCTGGCCGAGATGCTGCGGCCCAGCCCGCGCGGCGAACTGGAGATCACCGATCTCAACCGCCTGTACATGCTGCGTGGCCAGCTTCACCTTGAAAAACTGGGGCGGGGCGTGGCCTGGCTGGACACCGGCACCCACGACTCCCTGCTGCAGGCGGCGCAGTTCATCCAGACCATCCAGGCGCGCCAGGGTCTGATGGTGGCGTGCCCCGAGGAACTCGCCTTTCGCAAGGGCTGGATCGACGGGGACCACCTGCGCCGGCTGGCCGAGCCGCTTCGCAAGACCAACTACGGGCAGTATCTGTTGCAGCTTCTGGAAAGGGGCCCGCAATGAAGGTCACGCGCCTGGAACTCCCCGAGATCCTACTCGTCGAACCCAAGGTCTTCGGCGATGCGCGCGGCTATTTCGTCGAAACCTTCCAGGTCGAGCGCTACGCCGAGGCAGGCATCGGCGAGCGCTTCGTGCAGGACAACCTGTCCCGCTCCAGCCGCGACACCCTGCGCGGCCTGCACCTGCAGCACACCAGGAGTCAAGGCAAGCTGGTGCACGTCGTCGAGGGCGAGGTCTTCGACGTGGCGGTGGATGTGCGGGTCGGATCGCCCAGCTTCGGCAAGTGGACCGGCGCGCACTTATCGTCACGCAACCATCGCCAGATGTACATTCCACCCGGCTTCGCCCATGGTTTCTGCGTGCTGAGCGAGCACGCCCTGTTTGCCTACAAGTGCACCGACATCTACCTGCCCCAGCACGAGGTGGGGGTAGCGTGGAACGATCCCAGCCTGGCCATCCCGTGGCCGGTCACCGATCCCATCATCAGCGAGAAGGACCGGCGCTTCCTGCCGTTGGCCGAGATCGATCCGGCTCGTCTGCCACGGTGGAAGGGCTAGCGATGTCGGCCCCTCTCCTGCTGCTCGGCGATCGCGGCATGCTGGGTCGTGCTTTTCGCGAGCTTCTCGCCGCGAAGAGACGGACTTTCACGGGTTTCGATTTGCCCGAAATGGACATCGCGGAGCCGGGCCAGGTCGGGTCGCTCTTCGAGAAGCCCTGGTCCGCGATCATCAACTGCGCCGCCTACACCAACGTGGATGGCGCGGAGGCCGACGAGGCGGCTGCCCTGCGCGCCAACGGCACTGCGCCGGGGCTGGTGGCCGCAGCCTGCGCCAGCGCGCGTGTCCCTCTCGTCCATTTCAGCACCGACTACGTTTTCGCGGGCAATGCCCGCGCGCCCTATTCCGTGGATGCGCCTCTGCAGCCGCTCGGCGCCTACGGCCGCAGCAAGGCCGCGGGTGAGATCGCCATCCGCCAAAGTGGCGCCGAGTTTCTCATCGTGCGCACGAGCTGGCTCTATGCCCCCTGGGGCAGCAATTTCGTGCGCACTATGGCGCGCCTGACCCGCGACAAGCCCGAGCTGAAGGTGGTCAACGATCAGCGCGGCCGGCCCACCAGCGCGCAACACCTGGCCGCGGTCACTTTGGCGCTGCTCGACCGCGGAACCCGCGGAACCCTGCACGTCACCGACGGCGGCGAATGCACGTGGTACGGGTTCACCGTCGAAATCGCGCGTCTGCTCGGCCGCACGACCACAATCCGTCCCTGCACAACCGCCGAGTTTTCCCGCCCTGCCCCCCGGCCCGCATACAGCGTGCTCGACCTCGCACCGACCGAAGCAATTCTCGGCCCCATGCCCGACTGGCGGACTAATCTGGCCAGCGTCGTCGCGCAGCTGGAACCGCTGTAGGACGTCGTCGATCACGTTTTCCCGCAGGCGCCCGTGTGAAGGTACGTGCTGACGGTGCCCTATAGCTTGCGTTTTCGGATGGCCTACACACCGCGCCTGCGGCAGGTTCCGGGGAAGAGTCGACAAATAGACCGGCTGCGCTTACCGTGAACCGATGATGCGACTGACGACGCTGGCAATCGCGACCGCATTGGTGGCTTCCCTCGGGTCCGCGCGGGTGACTGCCCAGACTTTTACCACACCGGGGGCCATCACCACGCCGTACCCAACCACCCAGAGCATCTCCATCGAGTGGGCGATCACGGGAGACTCAAACAACAACGGCGTGGTGACTGTGCGCTACCGGCCGGCAGGGACCACCACTTGGAAGGCCGGCATGGCCCTGTTCCGGATCCCAGCGGGCAGCAACGACACCGGGAGCTTCGGGTCGGGAAACGGCCAGTGGTCGAACAAGCACTCGGGGAGTCTGTTCGACCTCGATCCCGGGACGTCGTACGAAATCGAACTGACGCTCACCGATCCTGACGGCGGATCGGCGACCCAAACCACGACGGCCGCCACGCGCCCGATTCCGCAGGCGGCGGCGACCGCGACCACCAAGGCGGTCACGCCGGCCAACTTCAACGCGACGCTCTCGGGCGCCGCACCAGGTGACATCTTACTGATGGGGGTCGGCAACTACCCCGCGTTCATTGTAAGCCGCAGTGGCGCCGACGGGAAGCCGATCGTGTTGCGCGGGACATCGGTCGATGGGGTCGTGATCCAGGGACGGGTGACGATGGATGATCAGAACTATGTCTACCTTGAGAACGTGACCGTGCAGGGCGAGGTGCGGATGCACGGCGCCTCCAACATGGTGGTGCGCGGTTGCCACATTCAAAGCACCGGCGAGGGGATCGACTTCGAGATCGGAAACGCG